>Ga0255188_1000378_pt1 | contig 15343 bp, 15 predicted proteins | sample Miss_Cont_RepB_8_FD_188427 | JGI IMG/M metagenome (GOLD analysis project Ga0255188, IMG submission 188427) | Freshwater microbial communities from Mississippi River, Louisiana, United States - Miss_Cont_RepB_8h | ecosystem: Environmental > Aquatic > Freshwater > River | place: USA: Louisiana... | reverse complement strand
AAGCCACCGAAACCGTGATGGCGGCCAAGGATGGCGAGCCCGGGCGCATCATCGCTGAAACCGCAGACCTCTGGTTTCACTGTCTGGTGATGCTTGCCCACTATGGACTGGGACCTGGCGATGTGCTGGCCGAGCTTGCGCGCCGGGAGGGGCTGTCGGGTCTGGAAGAGAAAGCACTCAGGAAGGCGATCGCCCGTGAAGGAGAACAGGCTTGAAGCATGACTGCATCTTTTGCCGCATTGTCCGCGGTGAGATCCCGGCGAAGAAGGTCTACGAAGACGATGACATCCTCGCGTTTCATGACATCAATCCGAGTGCGCCGGTGCATTTCCTCATGATTCCGAAGCTGCACCTGGAAAACCTGTACGACGCCGATTTGTCACATCAACCCCTTGTCGGCAAGCTGTTTGGAATGGCTGGCACGCTCGCCCGCGAACAGGGGCTGCATGATGGCTTCAGGGTCATTGTCAACAACGGCAGGGTCGGCAGGCAGGAGGTGTATCATCTCCACGTCCACGTGCTGGGCGGACCCGAACCGCTGGGCTCGGGCAATTTGCGCCGCTGAGCCGGCATCACCAGGAGCAAGGAACAAATGGGAGCGATGAGCATCTGGCACTGGCTGATCGTGCTCGTGATCATCATGCTGATCTTCGGCACCAAAAAGCTGAAGAACATCGGCTCGGATCTCGGCGGAGCAGTCAAGGGCTTCAAGGAAGGCATGAAAGACGGTGCCGACAAGGCGGCTGCCGACGCTCAGGCGCCGGCGCAATCGCCGCCGGCGGCTGCGCCTGCGCAGCAGGTCCCGCCCGCGCAGGTGGCCGCGCGGACCATCGACGTGGAAGCCAAGGAAAAGCACTGACGGGCTGCGCGCCCGGTCTCTGACAGGCGAGCGGCTGGCGAAGCCGCTCGCTTCGTTTTGAGCGCCGTCCTCGCGCCGCCCCCGAGCCCCGCATGTTCGACTTCGGATTCAGCGAGATGGCCGTCACCGCGCTGGTAGCGCTGGTGGTGCTTGGCCCCGAGCGCCTGCCCCGGGTCGCGCGTCAGGTTGGCCAGTGGTTGGGCAAGCTTCAGCGCTATGTCACCGATGTGAAAGCCGATATCAATCGGCAGATGGACCTCGAAGACCTGCGCAAGCTCCAGACCGAGGTCACCACCGCTGCTCGCGAGGTGGAGTCCTCGGTCAAGTCCGTGGTCGACGGTGCACAGGCGCAGTTCGATTCGCTTGCGTCGTCGTTCGAGGGTGATTCCAAGCCCCCGGAACCGGTCACCGACTGGGACCGCATCTACGCCGTCCGTCGTTCGCGTGACCGCATCCGCGACCGCCGGATCGAGCGCGACCGCGAACTCAAACGCAAGCGCCCCAAGCGGCGTTTCTACCGGAGCTGAGTGCGTAGCCCATGGCCCAGGAAGAAAGCTTCATCTCGCATCTGGTTGAACTGCGTGACCGGCTGATCAAGTCGCTGATCCTGGTCCTGATCATGTTCGGCGTGTGCTTCTATTTTTCGCGCGACATCATGCTGTTCCTGTCGCTGCCGCTCTATGAGGCCATGCCCCCGGGCGCCAAACCGGTTTTCCTCGCGGGCGAGGGTGCATTCTTCACGCTCACCAAGGTGGCATTTCTCTCGGCGTTGCTGTTTTCACTGCCCTGGGTGCTCTACCAGGCCTGGGCGTTCGTGGCACCCGGGCTCTACGAGCATGAAAAGCGGTTTGCGTTGCCGCTCATCATGTCCAGCGTGTTTTTCCTGGTGGTAGGCATCGGGTTTGCCTACATGTTCGTGCTGCCCGCCGCCTACAAGTTCTTCTTCTCGTTTGCCGAGGGTACCGGCGCCGAGATCATGCAGGACCTGCAGAAATACTGGGACTTCACCCTGGCGATCTTCTTTGGCTTCGGGGTGGCGTTCGAGGTGCCGGTGGTGGAGATGCTGCTGGTCAAGCTCGGCATGGTCACCCAGCAGCAACTGCGCGACGTTCGCCGGTATGTGATTGTGGGTGCATTCGTGGCCGCTGCCATTCTCACGCCGCCTGATGTGCTGAGCCAGTTCATGCTGGCCATTCCGCTCATCCTGCTCTACGAACTGGGCATTTACCTGGCTGGCTTTATCAAGGCCTACAGCCGCAAGCCCGACAGCGCGGAATCCGACGCGGCCAAGGCGGAGCCCGCTGCGTCCGATGGCGCAGCCGCAGGGGCCTCGGGTGCCGCCAGTGCTGCAGGTGCCCCAGCCGCCTCCGCCGACTCAGGTACGGTCGCTGCGGTGAGTGCAGCGGCTGCCGAACCGATTGCGGCATCCGCCGGCGCATCCGGCTCGGCCAGCCCTTCGTCAGACAAGCCTCAGGGCTGACACGCGTGCTGGTCCGCCTCGTGATGCGCTGAGGTCCGCCTCGGATTGCAGGGTCTGTGATGCCGTTTGGCGCGCAGGCAATACCCGTCAGTACCCGTATTCAAACAGGCACTGCGGGCAGGTCAGACCGGGTTCGGATCGTCGATGAACTGCTGCTCGAGGCCCAGCGCCTGGGCGGCCGCCTGCGCGAGGGCCTGTACGCCGTAGCGTTCGGTGGCGTGATGGCCGGCTGCGAAATACACCAGACCGAGTTCGCGCGCCAGATGTGTGGTGCGCTCTGAAATTTCGCCGCTTACAAAGGCATCGGCGCCGGATCTCGCCGCCTCGACAATCATGTCCTGTGCGGCGCCGGTGCACCATGCGATGCGCCTGATCGGTCGGTCGAGCGTGCCAACCACGACCGGCGCCTGCCCCAGTCGACGCTTGAGGTGGGCAGCAATCTGACGCGCGTCGCGGGTGTCGGGCAGCTGGTGCCAGCTGATCAGCTCGTACTCGCCGAGCCGACCGTCGGTCTGCCAACCCAGGTGCCGGGCGAGCTGGGCGTTGTTGCCGAGTTCCGGATGCGCGTCAAGCGGCAGGTGGTAGGCAAACAGATGCATGCCCGCGTCGAGCAGCTCGCGTACCCGCGACAGTTGTGTGCCGGTAAGGCGCGGATCTTCACCCCGCCAGAACCAGCCGTGATGAACCAGTATGGCGTCGGCGCGCGCCGCCCGTGCCGCTTTCACCAGTGCCAGGCTCGCAGTGACCCCACAGACCAGCCGGCGAATCGGGCGCGTTCCTTCCGCCTGCAGACCGTTTGGGCAATAATCCTTGAAGCGGTTGGTCTCGAGCGTGGCGTCCAGCCAGTCGCAGAGCGTCCGTGCGCTCACGCCTCTCACACCTGATCGGGTGGCCGCACCGCCCGTGTCTGTTTCGGCTTTCATGCTTAAAAAACTCTGGTTGCTGTTTGCGCAGACGGTCGTCGTAGTGCTTGCGATCGTCTTCGTGGTCGCGACGCTGCGTCCCGAGTGGCTGCCGCGACGGCTGTCGTGGCCGGCCACACTGACCGGCGTGGCCGGCGGGGCGAGCGGGCCAACCGAGGCGCCACGCGAGGCGGCGATTGTGTCATACGCGCTGGCCGCGCAGCGCGCGATGCCTGCGGTGGTCAACATCCACACCACACGCGCGGGGCGTCTGCCTCCCGGGCATCCCATGACCGATCCCTCGGTCAGGCGGTTTTTCGGCGACCCTGTGCCACCCGATCGACAGCCGTGGAGCAATCTCGGATCCGGGGTGCTGGTGGGCCGCGACGGCCACATCCTCACCAGTCACCACGTGGTCGAATCTGCCGACGGTATCGTGGTGCTGCTTGCCGACGGCGCACGCGAACGCGCGAGGCTGGTCGGCAGTGATCCCGAAACCGATCTGGCAGTGCTGAAAATCGAGCGGCGAGATACGCCGGGAATCGAATTCGGCGATTCCGAGTCGCTTCGAATCGGCGATGTGGTGCTTGCAATCGGCAATCCCTTCGGTGTCGGGCAATCGGTCACCATGGGGATCGTCGGCGCGCTGGGCCGCAGCCAGCTCGGTATCAACACATTCGAGAATTTCATTCAGACTGACGCGGCCATCAACCCGGGCAATTCGGGCGGCGCACTGGTCGATGTGCGTGGCCGGCTGATTGGGATCAATACTGCGATCTACTCGCGAAGTGGTGCGCCGGGGTCGCTTGGCATCGGCTTTGCAACCCCGATCTCCACCGCGCGCCTGGTGCTCGAACAGATCCTTCGCGACGGGTCGGTCACGCGTGGCTACATCGGTGTCGAGCCTCAGGACCTGACCCCTGAACTGGTGGAGGCATTCAGACTCGCACGACGCAGTGGCGCGCTGATCGCTTCGGTCATTCGGAACGGTCCGGCCGAGCGGGCGGGCGTGCGACCCGGCGACATTCTGGTGGCTGTCGAGGGGCAGGCTGTAAACGGCACCACGGCCATGCTCAATGCCATCGCCGGACTGGTGCCGGGGGCGCGTGCGCGCTTGAAGCTGGTTCGCGAAGGTCGCGAACTTGAGGTGACCGTGACGGTGGGCAAGCGTCCGCAACCAGGCGCCCGTCGCGAGTAGGTCCGTCGGATCGTTCGTCCCGCTTCAAGCGGGGCTCAGACGGATACCCGGGTCAGCCTGGGCAGCGGCAAGCGCATTGGCCAGACTGTCGCGCTGGCTCGTCTGCAACTGAAAGAGGAGCGCGCCGCGCGCCACCGTGTCGCCCCGACCGCATGCGAGATCAACACCGGCGTGGGGGTCGGCAGGCGCGCCGGCCAGTCGGGCGATCGCAGAGATTCGGCGCGCATCGATCGCAAGCACCCGTCCGCCCTGGTCTGCGGTGATCGGATGGGAATGAAGCGGTGGCGTGGCGGCTTCGGGCCGCGCGCCCTGCGCCTCGATGATCGCCTGCATGGCGCGCCGGGCTGCGCCGCTTTGAAGCAGTTCCAACGCGCGCAGCTCTCCCCTGCGTACATCGCCCACGTCAGGGTCCAGCGCAAGAATGCGCGCGGCAAAGAGCACGGCTTTGGCACGCAGGTCCGCCGGTGCAAGCGGGTCGCAGCTGAGCACCTGCAGCACATCGCGCACCTCCAGCGCGGGCCCGATGCCGCGACCGATCGGTGCCGATCCGTCGCTGGGGTAGGCCCGAACGGTCATGCCGAGCTGGGCGCCCAACCGGTCGAACGTGGCGGCCAGGGCGCGTGCGTCCTCGAGCGTGGCCACCTTGCCGTCGGGCATATAGGGGATGTCGACCACCACGTGGGTGGCGCCCGCCGACCATTTTTTCGACAGGATCGAGGCCACCGACCAGCGCCGCGTATCGAGCCCGAGCTCGCGCTCCAGCCGATGCATGGTTTCGTCGAGGACCGAGTGGTTGAGCCTGCCGTTCCAGGCGATACAGCCGCCCGCCCGCTCGACGGCCGCACGAAGTTCGGTGGGCGTCAGGTCCACCCGCGCGAGCACCTCCATGGCATCGGCCGTGCCCGCCGCCGAGGTGATGGCGCGCGATGAGGTTTTCGGGATCAGCAGGCCGTGCGCGGCGACGATTGGCACCACCACCATCGTGACCCGGCTGCCGGCTGTGCCGCCCAGAGAGTGTTTGTCGACGACCGGGGTGCGGCCCCATTCGACGCGGGGCATGAGCCCGCAGCGCCAGCGCGCCACGCAGGCGAGTTCATCATCGTCGAGATCATTGGCGCAGGCAATGAGCAGCGCGTTGCGGGCCGCCTCGTCGAGCGTACCGTCGATGACCGCTGAGAGCAGCGCCCGCCAGGCCGCCTGGTCGAGCCGCTGGCCGGCGAGCTTGGCGCCGAGCAACCGGGCTGCGGATGCGCTTGAACGCGCGGGCGCATGCGGGGTTGCGGGCGCTGTGTGGCCCGGCCGTCGGTCGCCCAGGTTCGAGACGATTGCATCAAGCAACCGGATGGCGCCCGTGGGCAGATCGCCGTCATTCATGACCTGCACGACCTTGAGCGCGGCGGGATACGGGGCGCGCGGGCGCGCCAGGCGGCGGCTGATGTCATCGGCCGACTCGCGCCCCCTGGCCGCAAGGCGCGCCGCGATCAGTTCGGCTGGCGCATCAATCTCGATCACAACCAGCCTCGGCACGCGCGGGGCCAGTACGGCCGCCATGCCCCGCGAGCCGTTGGCAATGACGTGGCGGCCGGCCGCCAGATCACCACGGAGTGTTGCGGGCAGGCCATAGCGCAGCGCATGCGCCTGCCAGCTGAGCAGGAACTCGCCTCGCGCTTCGCGCTCGAGGAACTGACTGTCGGTGCAGGCTTCGTGGTCTTCGCCACCGCTCTCCGAGGGCCGCGTGATGACGCGCCGCGCAAAAACAAAGCGACGCGCCGGCAGACGCGCCCGCAGCAGGTCAATCAGGCTGTCCTTGCCGACCCCGCTTGCGCCGACGATATAGAAGAGCGTGCCGGCCGGGGCATGCGCTGCTGCGTCCGAGACTGTCGACACAGACGGGGAAGGCGCTGTCACTCGTCCAGCCCGATATCGACCGCTGGCGCGCTCTGAGTGATCTTGCTGGTCGAAATGTAGTCAACGCCGGTCATGGCGATGGCACGGATGGTGTCAATCCGGATGCCTCCGGAAGCTTCGATCCTGGCTCGACCTGCCACGATTCGAACCGCCTCGGGCATCTGCGCGACCGGCATGTTGTCGAGCATGATCACGTCTGCGCCTGCATCGGCAGCCTCGCGAACCTGCTCCAGCCGATCGCATTCCACCTCGATCTTGGTGAGGATCGGAAGCGCCTGCCGGGCGCGCTTGACTGCGTTGGTGATACTGCCTGCCACCGCAATGTGGTTGTCCTTCAGCATGACGCCGTTGTCCAGGCCGAGCCGGTGATTGACGCCGCCACCGCAGACCACGGCGTGCTTTTCCAGCATGCGAAGCCCTGGGGTGGTCTTGCGGGTGTCGATCAGACAGGCGCCCGTGCCCTCGATTTCGGCGCGGTAGCGGGCGGTTTCAGTGGCGATGCCGCACATCCGTTGCAGAATGTTGAGCGTGGGCCGCTCGGCGGTCACGATGCTGCGCGCCGACCCCGATACCGTGAGGAGCCGGGTCCCTTTGTCCACCCGCACACCATCTTTCACCAGCGCCGTGACCGACAGGGTGGGGTCGTAGCGCTGGAAGATGCGCTGCGCGATGCCGATACCCGCGATCACCATCGACTCCCGGGCATTCATATGGAAGGTCGCCTTCGCGTCTTCGTCGATCATGAGCTGTGCAGTGAGGTCGCAGTAGCCAATGTCTTCGGAAAGCCAGAGATCGATCAGCCGGTCGACCTGGAAGATGTCGTACATGAGAGCTCCGTGAGGAAGTGGATGGATCAGGATAGGGGGCGCGATGCCGCTGTGCCCCGTCCGCCGCCTTGTCGGCTGCGGTGGTACCGCCAGCCGAGCCAGGCGAGCGCTGCAACGGCTGCCAGCAGATTGAGCGAGGCCGATGGCATGAACAGGAGAATTGCCAGTGCGCCAAAGGCAAGGCGCGCAATCGCTCCGAGCGGACCGAACGCATAGTCCTCGAAAGCGATCGTCATGACGATCGATCCCAGCGCGGTGGCGAGACACACGCCGATCACGTCGAGCAAGGCGCCTTCGAGCAAGAGCTCGGGCCGCGCGACGAACACCACCGGCACCACGAAGGCTACTGCAGCAATCCTGCAGGCCAGAAATCCGATCGGCATCGGGTTGGCCTTGGCAATCGAGGCGGCGGCAAAGGCCGCGACCGCAACCGGCGGTGTGATGGCCGATACCGCCGCGTAGTAGACGACCAAAAGGTGCGAGGCCATGGTGGACAGCCCCAGCGAAATGAGCGCGGGTGCCGCGAGCACCGCCGACAGCGCATACACCGCTGGCACCGGCATCCCCATGCCAAGCACGACGATGACGGCAATGGCGGTGAACACCGTGAGCGCAAAGTTGCCCGAGGCGAGGAGGAACAGACCGGAACTGATCTTTCCGCTCAGGTCTGTCATCGAAAGGGTGCCGATCACGAGCCCGGCCACTGCGCAGGCCACCCCCACCGTGATCATCCGCTGCATGCCTTCGATCAGGGCCTGACCCAGCCGCTTTGGCAGATCGGAAAGCGGCCGGCATCGGAGCAGTATCACCGGAACCAGCGCCGCGCACGCGACCGCCCCTGCGAACGCCGGCCGGTTGAGCGCAAGCACCGCCCACGCGATGGTCACCAGCGGAACGAGATAGATCCAGTCACGCCGCAGCACCGCCCCCACCTTCGGGATCTCCGCCTGGTCGAGTGGCGCGAGGCCGGCATGATGCGCCTGCAGCGTCACGGCGAGGTAGACACAGAGGTAATAGAGCAGCCCCGGGATGATCGCCACCAGCGCGATGTCGCCGTAGGGAATGCCGGTGAAGTCGGACATCATGAAGGCCGCTGACCCCATCACTGGCGGCAGAATGGCCCCACCAGTTGAAGCAGCCGCCTCGATTGCACCGGCCCGCACGCGCGTAAAGCCCGTGCGAATCATGAGAGGAATGGTGAACGATCCGGTGGTGACCACATCGGCGGTGGGCGAGCCCGAGATCGAGCCATAGAGGCCCGACGAGAGCACCGCCACCTTCGCGGGGCCGCCCACCTGGCGACCCACCAGGGCGTTGGACAGGTCGTGAAAGAAGTCGCCTCCGCCGAAGCGGTCAAGCAGCGCACCGAACAGCACAAAGATGAACACCAGATAGGCGGCCACCTCCAGCGCCGGTCCGTAGAGCCCGTTGTTGGTGAAGACCAGCTGGTCGATCATTTCGGGCACGCTCATGCCCCGGTGCGAGAACGCGCCGGTGAGCTTGTCGCCAAGCGCGGCATAGCCGAGAAAGAGGCCCACCAGCAGCACCAGCACGACGCCGATGGTGCGGCGCGTGGCTTCGAGCACCAGCGCGATCAGCATGATCGATACCGCCACGTCGGCCGTGCTGAGCGGGTCGAGCACCGGCAGCCGGTCCTTGTGCACATCATGCATCAGCACAAAGTAGGCGCAGCATGCGAGCGACAGCAACGCAAGCAGCCAGCCGCTCCAGGTGTCAGTGGTCGGTCGCCGGGCGTTGCCGGTGGTGTGCAGAAATGCGAGTGACAGGACCCCGCCCAGAAAGAGGTAGAGCCCAATCGCCTCATCGATGTAGACGCCGGCCGCGACCGCGACGAAGGTGACCGCAAGACCTAGGCAGATCACTGCACTCAGGACGCGGCCCACGGGCCCGAGCGCGCGCGCGCGCCCCGAGCCAACCCAGTCGAGCAATGTCATCGAGGGATTCCGGTGAGGGTGAACCAGCTTCCCGCCCGGGGGTCACCCTTGGATGGGGTTGGCGAGAGAACGACGGCAGTAAGCACGCGAGGCAAGGACCAGTGCACGCCGCGCACAGGCGGCGCGCCGACCCTACTTGAGCAGACCCGCCTTGCGGTAGGCGGCGGCCGCGCCCGGGTGCAGGGGGAGCGGAGCTACCCGGGTGAGGCTTTCCGGTGTGAGCCGCGCCAACGTGGCATGCGACTTCTGCAGGAAATCGAAGTGCTTGAGCATCGCCGCCACAATGGCCTCCGCCTCGCCATCTTTCATTTCGGCCGCAGCCATCACCACCACGCTGCCGCGCACTGTGTTGGCGGCCTCCGGCGAGAACGCGTAGGTGTTGGCGGGCACGCTGATGGTTTCAGTGCCGAGTTGTTTGTTCAGCTTGTCGATGGCCTCGGGGCCCAGGCCGATCAGCTTGAACTGCGTGTCTCGGGCGGCGTTGACAATCTGGCTTGATGGGAACGCAAGCATGTTGATGATGAGATCGATCTGGCCGTTCTTCATCAGTGCGAGGCCATTGTTGTAGGCGACGTAATTCAGCCGCCCGCCCCAGCTTTCGATGTCTTTCACACTGAACCCGTGAGCGCTGAACACCGCTTCACCGGCCACCGCCATGAGCGTGCCCTTGGAGTTGAGCGCGACCCTGACGGGCATCTTTTTCTCGCGGATCTGGTCGATGCTGGTGATGCCCGAGGCGGTGGTGGCGAGAATCTGCACCGCCGCTTCCGGGTCGATCATGGCAACCGCCCGCACATTTTTCAGGGGCTGGGTGAAGGGCTCGACGCCGGCTTCGGCCTGGCGGGCGAGCTGCGCATGGGCGATACCGAGTTGTACCTTGCCCTGTGACACAAGGAGCAGATTGCCAGCCTCGCGCCCAGGTTCGTAGGTGAACGAAATGCCGGGATATTCTTTTCGAAGCGTCTCGCCGATGGCCGTACCAACCGCGCTCCACGCGCCGCCCACCGACCCGCCCGCTAGGGTGACTTTGGCGGGAGCGCCCTGAGCGCTTGCCGCGGCGGGAAAAGCGATGGAGGCAACGGTGGCTGCAAGTCCGGTGACAAGCCTGCGTCGGCCGGTGTTGAAAAGATCGGGCATCGCGGTCTCCTTGTGGTGTCGCATCGTTTTGGCCCGATTGTAGCCCCCGCGACGGGTATGGAGAGGCGCGGCGCAGGCAGGCCCCGCCAGCAACAGGTTTATTGCACGGCACCAATCGGTTAGAATAAAGGGTTTTCCAGCGAACTTAAGCGATGGATGTTCCATCTCGGACAAGACGATGAGTGAAACTTTGAAGCCCTCCGAATCGTCCCGCCGCTCGGCGATCGGTCTTGTGGCCGCGGCGGGTGCAGCGGGCGGTGCGGCCGTTGTGGTGCCCTTTGTCAGCACCTTTGCGCCCTCGGAAAAAGCCAAGGCGGCCGGCGCGCCGGTTGAAATTGACGTGTCCGCCATGCAACCCGGCGAACTCAAGCGGGTGGAGTGGCGCGGCAAACCGGTCTGGGTGCTCCGTCGCACCCAGGAAATGCTCGCCACCCTGAAAGGCACCGAGCCGCAGGTGGCCGACCCCGGGTCCATCCGCACCGCCTATCCCACGCCCGATTACGCGAAAAACCCGCATCGCTCCATCAAGCCGGAGTATCTGGTGGTGGTTGGCATCTGCTCGCACCTCGGGTGTTCGCCCAGCGACAAATTCGCCACCGGCCCTCAGCCGTCGCTGCCCGATGACTGGTCGGGCGGGTTCCTGTGCCCCTGCCACGGATCCACCTTCGATCTGGCTGGCCGGGTGTTCAAGAACAAGCCGGCACCCGACAACCTCGAGGTGCCGCCCCACCGCTACCTGTCAGACACCCGCATCCTGATCGGCGAGGACAAAACCGCCTGATCAACGGTGCAGTCGGGCATCGTGAAGACCTTAATACCTTACCGGACGATGGGATGCTCGATGCGCATAATCGAGACCCCCTCATCCCGCTCGTGAAAGCCGCGAGGAGCAACTGAAAAATGGCGCAGCAAAAGCAAGTTGAAACCACTGGCCTACTTGGCTGGGTCGACCAGCGTTTCCCGCTGACGGCCACCTGGAAAGCGCATCTGTCGGAGTACTACGCTCCGAAAAACTTCAACTTCTGGTACTTCTTCGGGTCGCTCGCCATGCTGGTGCTGGTGATCCAGATCGTCACCGGCATTTTTCTCGTCATGCACTACAAGCCTGACGCCTCGTTGAACGACGCCGGCGTACCGGTGGCGTTTGCCTCGGTCGAGTACATCATGCGCGATGTACCCTGGGGCTGGCTGGTGCGCTACCTGCACTCCACCGGCGCCTCGGCCTTCTTCGTGGTGGTCTACCTCCACATGTTCCGTGGCCTCATCTACGGCTCCTACCGGAAGCCGCGCGAGCTGGTCTGGATCTTCGGCTGCCTCATCTTCCTGTGCCTGATGGCCGAGGCGTTCTTCGGTTACCTGCTCCCCTGGGGCCAGATGTCCTACTGGGGTGCGCAGGTCATCGTCAATCTGTTCGCGGCCATTCCCTTCATCGGGCCGGAGCTGTCCATCTGGATTCGCGGTGACTACGTGGTGGGTGATGCCACCCTCAACCGTTTCTTCGCGTTCCACGTCATTGCCATCCCGCTGGTTCTGCTGGGCCTGGTGGCCGCGCACATCGTGGCGCTCCACGAAGTGGGCTCCAACAACCCCGACGGCGTTGACATCAAGGCCAAGAAAGACGCCAACGGCGTGCCGCTTGACGGCATCCCGTTCCATCCCTACTACACGGTGCACGACATTCTGGGCGTGTCGGTGTTTCTCATTGCGTTCTCGGCCATCGTCTTCTTCGCACCCGAGGCGGGGGGCTACTTCCTCGAGTACAACAACTTCATTCCCGCTGATCCGCTCAAGACGCCGCCCCATATCGCACCCGTCTGGTATTTCACGCCCTACTACTCGGTGCTGCGTGCCGTCACCGACGACTTCCTCATGTACTGGATGACTCCGTTCCTGGTGTTCTATGCCTTGCTGGTACTGGGCACTGCGCGCTATGCGAGCGTCAAGGTCATCACCCTGGGCGCAGTGCTCGTCCTGATTGCGGGCTTCTTCCTGGTCGAGGCCAAGTTCTGGGGAGTGGTGGCAATGGGCGCCGCGGTGCTCATCCTCTTTGCCATGCCCTGGATCGACCACAGCCCGGTGCGCTCCATCCGCTATCGGCCGGGCTGGCACAAGTGGGTCTATGGCGTCTTCGTGGTGGTGTTCCTGGTGCTGGGATACCTCGGTGTCCAGCCGCCTGAAGAGCTCCGCAACCTGGTCGCCAAGATCGGGACGCTTCTCTACTTCGCCTTCTTCATGCTGATGCCCTGGTGGAGTGCAATGGGCGAATTCAAGAGCGCGCCGGATCGCGTCACGTTTGCAGCGCACTGACCGCTGGAGTCCCCAGAAAATGAAAAAACTGTTCGCTCGGCTGGCTGCGCTCCTTGCCTCTGCCGTCATCGCCGGGACGGCCGCTGCGGCGGGAGGCTCGTCCTTCCCGCTCGATCGTTTCCCCGTGGAAAAGCTGACGGAGCAGGCAGCGCTCCAGAATGGCGCCAAGCTGTTCGTCAACTACTGCCTCAACTGTCACGGCGCTTCGGCGATGCGCTACAACCGGTTGCGTGACATCGGCCTCACCGAGGACCAGATCAGGCGGCACCTCATGTTCACCGCCGACAAGGTCGGTGAACCCATGAAGGTCGCCATCCGCGCCGCGGATGCCAAGGAGTGGTTTGGCGCGTTGCCGCCCGATCTTTCCGTGATCGCCCGGGCGCGTGCGTCGCACGACGGCACCGGCTCCGACTGGCTCTACACCTATCTGCGGGCCTATTACCGCGATGGCACGCGCTCCACCGGCTGGAACAATGCGCTGTTCGAAAATGTCGGGATGCCCCATGTGCTCTGGCCCATGCAGGGCTCGCGCGGCGCAACCATCGAGGACATTCGCGAAAGTCGCGATCCCAAGACCGGCAAGTCGGAAGGATTTGTTCGCACCACGGTCAGTTTTGACGCGCAGGGTTACCGGACTGAAGCCACCGACAAGCTGACGGGTGGTCATCCGCACGCCGGTAAAACCATCAAGCTCGGCAAGCCTGAGGGCGGTGGCGTATCGTCCGCTGACTATGACTCACAGGTTGCCGATCTGGTGGCCTTCATCACCTACATGTCCGACCCGAGCGCTGGAACCCGCGTGCGGCTCGGTGCCTGGGTGCTGATGTTTCTCGCGCTGTTCACGGTGTTTGCCTGGAACCTGAACCGCGTCTACTGGAAAGACGTCAAATAGACGGTACTGCCGTCGTCCCCGGCGTGGTTACACGGTCAGCCCGCTGACCGTTGCCCCGCTTTCCCTTTCGGCCGAGCATTCACGGAAGCCGCCCGCCATGATGGTCCTGTACTCCGGAACCACCTGCCCGTTTTCACAGCGCTGCAGACTCGTGCTGTTTGAAAAAGGCATGGACTTTGAAATTCGGGATGTTGATCTCTACAACAAGCCCGAAGACATCTCGATCATGAATCCCTACGGCCAGGTTCCCATCCTGGTCGAGCGCGACCTGATCCTTTACGAATCCAACATCATCAACGAATACATTGATGAGCGCTTTCCTCATCCGCAGCTGATGCCTGCCGATCCGGTGATGCGCGCCCGGGCGCGGCTGTTCCTGTTCAATTTCGAGCGGGAGCTGTTCGTGCATGTGCAGGTGCTCGAGCGGCGTGACGCTTCCAAGGATGCGCAGAAGCTGCAGGACAAGGCGCGCCAGCAGATTCGCGATCGGCTCACCCAGCTCACGCCCATCTTCATCAAGAACAAGCACATGCTGGGTGAAGAGTTTTCCATGCTGGATGTTGCGATCGCGCCGCTGCTCTGGCGCCTCGACCATTACGGCATCGAGATGCCCAAGACCGCGGCACCGCTCCTGCGTTATGCCGAGCGCATCTTTTCACGGCCCGCCTACATCGAGGCGCTCACGCCCTCGGAGAAGGTGATGCGCCGTTGAGCGCGTCGCGCGCCGTCCTCGGACGTTGCCTGAGGACCGCGCCGCCGTCTCGTCAACCGGACGCCCTGCACATCCATGGCTGAGCTGTCGACCAAGCCCTACCTCATTCGCGCAATCCACCAGTGGTGCGAGGACAGTGGCTACCGCCCCTATCTCGCGGTCATGGTTGATGAGCGAACCCAGGTCCCGCGCGAGTTTGTCCGCAACGGCGAGATCGTTCTCAATGTGTCGGCTGTGGCCACCAACCGGCTGCAGTTGGGCAATGATCTGATCGAATTCGAAGCGCGGTTCTCGGGCTCGGTTCGACAGGTGTCGATACCGATCGAAAACGTATCGGCAATCTATGCCCAGGAAACGGGCCACGGCATGGCGTTTGATGTGCCCAAGGCGCTTGCGCTCGCACCGGAGCGTGGGGCGCCGGAATCGGGCGGGGCCAACAAGGCGGCGCCGGTTCCCGGTTCGTCCTCCCCCCGACCCGCGTCGCGACCCAAGCTGGTCCCCCGTCCGACGCAGCCGCCTGCCGCCACTGCCGAGCCGTCTGCTCAAGCCGAGGCGCCGGGCGCTGCATCCTCCACGGGAACCGACACCGCTCCGGCGGCGCCCGCGCGGGCTGCACCGGTGCTCGCTGTCTCCGAACCTGCGACTGCAGCCCCTCTGGGTAGCCCTGCCACCGGCTCGGCGCCGGTCCTCCAGGCGGTCGATTCGGCCTTGCCAGCCGGGCGCACCCCGCGCTCGGCGGCGCCCAAGGCACGCCGGCGTGGCAAGCTCTCTGCGGTTCCCGATGGCGCGCCAACCGGGAGCGACACTTCACGTCGTCCTGTCAACGCGGCGACCGAGCCGTCGCAAGCGCCTGCGGCGCCGCTGCCGGCGGGCGCCGAGACCACGCCTGCCGGCGGATCAAGCGCATCGTCGGTGACCGGACCGGCTCCTGATGAGCCTCCGCCATCGCCGCCCGTCCGTCCGCAGTTGAAACGCATCAAATAACCCCAACGCGGCGTATCATCCGCAGCGCACGGGGGAGAGCATTGCCGGCTTAGCTCAGTTGGTAGAGCAACCGCCTTGTAAGCGGTAGGTCACCTGTTCGAGTCAGGTAGCCGGCACCACCGACCTCAGGCCTGTCGCGTCCGCGCACGCTGGTGCACCGTCGCCATGCGACCGAGGGCGGG
>Ga0255188_1000377_pt1 | contig 15380 bp, 16 predicted proteins | sample Miss_Cont_RepB_8_FD_188427 | JGI IMG/M metagenome (GOLD analysis project Ga0255188, IMG submission 188427) | Freshwater microbial communities from Mississippi River, Louisiana, United States - Miss_Cont_RepB_8h | ecosystem: Environmental > Aquatic > Freshwater > River | place: USA: Louisiana... | reverse complement strand
TCACCCAGCACGAACTGGTGAAAATGAAGTTCGCCGCGTTCAAGGACGAGCGGAAGACCCTCGCGCCGCAGCTTGCGGAGAAGACCAACAGCCACCTCGTCTGGGTGGTCGGTCATGTCGCCGTCTTCTACCGCCAGCAACCCGACGCGACGAAGCGGAAGGTGGCGGTCTGACGCGCAAATACCGGTTATTAAACCGGCTTGCTTCACCCCTCTCGCTCTCAAGTATTCAGTAACCAGCGTTCAGCATTCAGTTCAAGCCTCCGCGCTTGCCTTCCGTCCAACGCCCGACAAAATCGCCCGCACACTATGAATCGCCTCCTGCTTGCCACCGCCCTCGCGCTGACTTCCCTCTCCGCTTTCGCTGAAAACTGGTCCAACTGGCGCGGTCCGTTGCACAACGGCTCCAGCCCGGAGAAAGGCATTCCGGAGAAGTTCAGCAAGACGGAGAATGTGAAGTGGTCCGTCGCGCTCCCCGGCGCGTCTGCCGCCACGCCGGTCGTTTGGGGTGACAAGGTCTTCGTCACCGCCGCCGACATGACGACGAAGAAGCAGTATGCCCTTTGCCTCGACCGCAAGACCGGCAAGGAGCTCTGGCGCTCGGAAATCAGCGACTTCGTCTCGGACGGCCAGGGCAGCAACTCCTGCTCGCCCTCGCCCGTGACCGACGGGAAGCTCGTTGTGTTCTTCTACGGCACCGGCGACCTCGTGGCGTTTGACTTCGCCGGCAAGAAACTGTGGGGCCGGAATATCGGGCCGTTTGCCTTCCTCTGGACCTTCTCCACCAGCCCGCTGCTGGACGATGGCCGCCTCATCATGCAGGTCTTGCAGCGCGACACCGCTGTGAGCGGTCGTGGCAAGCCCACCGGCAACGAGTCCTTCCTCCTGTCAATTGACCCGGCCACCGGCAAGGACCAATGGCGGCAAGTCCGACCTTCCGAGGCGAAGAGCGAATCGCTCGAAGCCTTCAGCACGCCGCTGCCCTTCACGCACAACGGGCGCAAGGAGTTCATCATCGTCGGCGGCGACTGCATCACCGGCCACGAGCCAGCCACCGGCAAGGAACTTTGGCGCTGGGGCACGTGGAACCCGACGCACATCACCCACTGGCGGCTCGTGCCGTCGCCGACTGTCGGCGCGGGCGTCATCCTCGCGTGTGGTCCGAAGGGTGCGCCCGTCTATGCCGTGAAGGTCGGCGGCAGCGGCACCTTGAGCAACAAATCACTCGCCTGGCAGAGCCACGTGCAGAACACCGAGGACGCCGCTTCCGCCGCACCCTCGCCCAACGACAAGGACGTGACCACCGACGTGCCCACGCCGCTCTTCTACGACGGCAAGTTTTACGTGCTCAACGGCACGAAGAAGAAACTGCTCTGCGTGAACCCAGCCGACGGCAAGGTCATTTGGAGCGGCGACCTCGGCGGCAAGTCCGTCTTCCAATGCTCGCCCACCGCCGCCGACGGCAAAATCTTCATAATGAACTTCGACGGCGATGTGTCCGTGGTGAAGGCCGGTGGCACTGAATTCAAGCTGCTGCACGCCGCTAACTTCAAGGACGAGGGCGACAACACGCGCCTCCGCTCCAGCGTCGCCATCTCGCAGGGCAACCTCTACGTCCGCACCGGGACGAAGCTGTTCTGCCTGGGCAAGTGACCCCGTAGGAGACGACGTGAGGAGTCTCTGATTGAATCGTGAATCGTGATGAAGTCATGCCCACGGTCCTTCGCAAAGACGGCTTCGAGTTCTACTTCTATTCGGAAGAGGGCAACGAGCCACCGCACATCCATGTGGACAGGGGCAGCGGAACTGCCAAGTTCTGGCTACGTCCACTGGCGTTGGAATACGCCGATGGATTGAAGGCGGCCGAGGTCAAGAAAGCCCGGCGGCTGGTCGAAGAAAATCGGGAACTGTTGCTCGATAAATGGAATGAGCATTTCGCCTAAAATCGAAGGTGTGACGGTGGGCCGCGAGCGCCTGACGCTCAAGCTGACCGATGGCCGCAGCATCACCGCGCCGCTGGCTTGGTATCCCACCTTGGAGGCGGCAACCCTTTCGGAGCGTCGGCAATGGCGGTTGTGTGGGGCGGGCCGGGGAGTGCATTGGACAGCCTTGGATTATCACCTGAGTGCGGAGGGGGTGCTGCGGGGAGCGCGCGAATCGGCACCGATAGCAGTCGTGGTCTAGCTGCGGGTCGCGCAATGCCCCTGCCCCACAAAATCTCCACGCTTCTCTACTGCTTCAACGCGGCGGATGAAGTCCTCCTGCTCCAGCGTGCGCAGGAGCCAAATCGCGGCCGGTGGAGCCCGCCCGGCGGCAAACTCAAAACCGGCATCGGCGAATCGCCCTACGCCTGTGCCTGCCGCGAGGCGCACGAGGAAATGGGCCTCACGCTCACGCCCGCCGACCTCCATCTCACCGGACTCGTCAGCGAGCACGGCTATCAAGGCAACACACACTGGCTGATGTTCATCTTCGAGGTGAAGCCGCGCCTCACCGCCGTGCCTCCGCCACATGCGGAGGGCATCTTCGAGTTCTTCTCGCGCGCTGCGTTGGACGGCCTGCTCGTCCCGGACTCCGACCGCGAATGCCTCTGGCCGTGGTTCTGGCAGCATCGCGGCGGCTTCTACGCCGCGCATATCCATTGCCACAGCGACGGGCGGAACGAGTGGGTATTGGAGGAATCCACCATCTCAACCGACCGCCGGGGTTGAAGCCGGTGCGCGCCGGGCTCAGGCGAATTCGTGACGGATGCGGACGAGGCGGTAGTTGTCTCCCACCACCATCAATGTGTCCCACCAGTCCGCGCCGTCGTGGCGGTAACGGATCTGGAGGCCACGCACGGTGCGGGCGCGCAGGTGCTGGCGGGCGTCGTCGAGCGTCAGCGCGCCCGTCTCCGGCACGTAGCCTTGGGCCGCGTGCTTGGGGATGATCTCGGTGATTTGCGCACAGGCCTCAATGTCGTTGATCAGCCGCTCGACTTCGGTGAGGTCGAGCGCGCCAGTGCGGAGTTCGGGCAGCGCCGGCGACTTGCAGTCGCCGTCCGCGACTTCCGACGGAGCGGACGCGGGCCGTGATTCCGAAACCTCCGGACGGCGGCTGGAAGCCGCCGGCACGGCGCCCGGCGTGGTCGTGGTTTCACTCATGGGCGACGAGGCGTTGGTCGAGGCGGGCATCGGGCACGTGGCATTGCGTGCAGAGCAGGCGCTCGACGTGCGGGGTGCGCAGGCCGTAAAGCCCGCCGGGACCGTGGCAGCTCAGGCAATCGCTCCGCATCTGGGTGGCGTGGGGAATCATGGGCGGCGCGCCGGGCCAGGCGCGCCTGCCGGGGCCGAAGGCGGCGAAGCCAGTGAAGCTGTTTCCGCTCAATGCCTCGCGCAGTCCGGTGTCGCCGGTGGGAATCTGCGGGCCGCCGGCAGGGACATGGCATTGCGTGCAGTTGCCGAAGTGTGCGTGGCTGATTTTCGAGGCCGCGCGGTCCTTCACGGCCAGGCCGCTGCCGTGACACACGAGACACGCGGCGGAGGAATCTTGCGTGATGGGATGTGGCACGACGGGCGGCGCGCCATCGAAAGCACGACGCGCCTGCCGTTGCGTGACCGCGGCGGCGCGGAACTCCGGCGGGGCGTTCGTGGTCAGGGCGAGGCGCGGGGGACTGGCGAGCAGGTGCAGGTCGCTGCGCCAGCCGGCATTGGGCCCGCTGCGTTTCCGGTTCACCTCGCTGTAGCTCGCAATTTCCGGAGTGGAGTCGCCTTTGCCTGCGCCAACTTGGCCAGCCTGCGCAGAGGAAAGTTCCATCGGCCGCGTGAGGCTGACTTGCGAACGTGTCTGGCGCAGCCCCATGAAGTAACCGCTGACGGCCGCCGTCACGAGCACGGCCAGCAGCACGCGGCGTGAGGCGCGGTGGCGATTGAAGTGTGGCAGCCAGTCGTTCATGGCGTGTGGCTTCCCACCTCGTGCCGGCGACTTGCAGTCGCCGTCTGGAGGATTGCCAGTTCGGAGCCGCTTCGTGTGGATGCAGCCCACTGACGGCGACTGCAAGTCGCCGGCACGGTGTCAGTAGTCTCGAAATCACTCATCGAATCGCCTCACACAGTGTTCATCCGAGCAGCAGCCAGCTTCGCGACCGTCGCGGCGCATTTCTTGTAGTCTGGCTCCTTCGAGATCGGGTCCACCTCGCCCAGCGTCAGGTCATTCACGAGTAATCGCTGGTCGAAGAACGGGATGAAGAGCGAGCCGCGGGGAACATGGCCACGGCCATTCGTCCACACGGGGAGGTGGAGTTTCCCGCGCCGCGTGCGCACTTGGATCGTTTCGCCATTGGAGATGCCGCGCTCGGCGGCGTCGGCCGGGTGCATCTCCACGTAGGCGTGCGGCATCGCCCCGGAGAGTTGCGGGATGCGCATGGTCATCGTGCCGGTGTGCCAGTGCTCGAGCACGCGCCCGGTGCAAAGCCAGAACGGGAAGTCCGCGTCCGGCTCCTCGGCGGCCTTCTCGTAAGGCGCGAACCAGATGAGCGCTTTGTCATCCTTTGTGACCGAGTGGTAGAACTGGATGCCCGCCCCGCGTTTCACGTAGGAGTCGTCGAACTCGGAGAAGCGGAACTTCGTCTCGCGCCACGCGCCGCTGGCCTGCTGCACGACGGGCCAGCGCAGGCCGCGCGCCTTCACGTATTCGTCATAGGGCGCGAGGTCCTTGTGTTTGTAGCGGCTGAAGGGGCGGTATTCCTCGAAGAGCGCCCGGTCCACGTTCACGTCGTAGTAGCGTTGCCAATCCCACACTGGCACCTCGGCACCGGCGGAGTTCTTGAACGTGAACAGGAACTTGCCGTCCTTGTCCTTCAAACCGGGATGCCCCAACTCGAAGAGCCGGCGCGCGACGGCAATCGTCTGCCAGCAATCATCGCGCGCTTCGCCGGGCGGATTCACCATCTTGAACCACTGCTGCGTGCGGCGCTCGGAGTTGCCATACATGCCGTTCTTCTCCACCCACATCGCGGACGGCAATACGAGGTCGGCCAGCTCGGTCGTCGCCGTTTGGTAAACGTCCGAGACAATCAGGAACTTGTCTTCCAGTCCCTGCTTCGCCTTGAAGAGCTTGTGCAGGTTCGGCAGCGACTGGCCCGGGTTCGTGACTTGCACCCAGAGCGTGGCAAGGTCGCCGCCCTGAGCAGTGGGCGTGCAGAACTTCTCGAACATGAGCACCGTGTGATGGCCTATCTTCGGGTTGATACGGCCCAGCGGCACGTTCCAAAGCCGCTCGGACTCGGCGCGGTGCTCGGCATTTCCGATGAGCCGTCCGCCCGGCAGGAAATGGCAGAGGGTCCCGACTTCGCGCGCGGTGCCGCACGCGCTGGGCTGGCCGGTGAGCGAGGTGGGCGCGTCCCCGGGCTTGCCGAAATGCCCGCTGAGGAGATGCACGCCGTGGCAGAGGCGGTTCGCATTCGTGCCGCGCGTGTGCTGGTTGAAGCCCATGCACCAGACGCTCGTGACGCGAAGGTCCTTTCGCCCGAACAACTCACCGAGCAGGCGAATCTTCTCCGCCGGCACGCCGGAAAGCTTCTCCACGTATTCCGGCGTGTAGGGTTCGAGCACGGCCTTGTAGGCGTCGAACGTCATCGCGTCGCCCAGCAGAGGCGCGGTGGGCGAGGCAGCCGGGTCCTTCGGGGCTTGGCGGAAATTGCAGAAGCGCTCGACGAACTTCGCGTCGTAGGTGCCGTTCTTGAGGAGCAGGTGTGCGATGCCGTTGAGGATGGCGAGGTCGCTCTGCGGCTTGAACTCGAGGTAGTGGTCCGCGAATTCCGTCGTGCGCGTGCGGCGCGTGCCGATGTCGATGAGCGTGACCTTCTGTCCGCGCGTGCGGCGGTCAATGACGCGGCTGAAGAGCACGGGATGCATCTCCGCCATGTTGTTGCCCCACATGATGAGCACGTCGCACGCATCTAGGTCGTCGTAGCAGCCCGCCGGCTCATCCACGCCGTAGGTCGAGAGGTAGCCGGTGACCGCGCTGGCCATGCACAGGCGGGCGTTGGGGTCTATGTGGTTGTTCGAGAGGCCGGCCTTCATCAGCTTGTTCGCGGCGTAGCCTTCGGGAATCGTCCACTGCCCGGAGCCGTAGATGGCGAACTTGTCGGGCGCGGCCATGATGCGCTTGGCGACCGTGTCGAGGGCTTCCTCCCACGAGATGGGTTCGAGCTTGCCGTTCTTGCGCAGCAGCGGCTGCGTGAGGCGGTCCTTGCCGTAGAGCGCGAGTCCGACGTGGTAGCCCTTCACGCAAAGCAGGCCCTTGTTCACGTCGGCGAGCTGGTCGCCTTGAATCGCCACGACCTTGCCGTCCTTGACGCCGACGCGGACGTGGCAGCCGGTGCCGCAGAAACGACACGGGGCCTTGTCCCACTTGATGTCATCGGCCGGCGCAACTGCGGGCGAGGCCGCGCCGGTGCGTTGCGCGACCACGGCACTGGCGGCGGCGAGGGCGGAGGCGCGGAGGAATTCGCGGCGGGGTAGGTTCATGGCGACGGGGGAGGCTGAAGTGAAAGTGTCGGCTCGAAGTTCACGCTGACCACGTCCACAAATGCCACCCCGGGTTGGGCCATCAGCCAGTCGTGAAGTTCGCGGGACTCGGCGTCATCGCGGGTTTCGAGCGCAGCAGGCAGCCAGCGGTCGCTGACTTCGCCGAGCGTCAGCTCCGGCCGGGTCCGCAAGCGCGCGACCGCCGCCGCGCGTGTCGCCGGCTCTGGCTGCAACGTGATGATGAGTCCGCTGGTTGGCATCGTGGGAATGCGAGCCTTCGCATTCGTGCGGAGAAGCTACGGCTGGGCAGCCAGGGAGGCTCACCATGGTTTGTCATGCGCTGGTGATTTTTTGGTAAGCCGAATCTGGAGCCCTGCGGAACTTGCGCCACAAGGAGCAAGAAACGGCCATCAATCCGCAAGCCACGCGTGGCTGGATCCGGCCAATGGTCGGAGGCTCTGCGCGGTATCGCAATCGCGTGAGCAAACTTGCAACAACAACTTGGACTGTGGCCGTGGCAGCGGTTTTCGCGGTGGTGGGCGGGCTTGCGTTCGCACAGAAGGCCAGGCCTTCGGTCTCGGCGGCGAGCGAGGTTGCCCAGGCTGCGTCCGCCGCGCCCTTGCACCCCGTCACCATTCAGCGGCCCGCCGGCCCGCCGCGTGTGCATACAGGCGCGACGAACTACCACGGCCAGGCGGTGTCCGTTGCGTGCGGCACCTGCCATGCGACGACTCCGCCGAACGCGCGCACGCGCTCCAGCGCCGAGCTGGACCAGTTCCATCAGGGGCTCAAATACGCGCACGGCGAGTTGACCTGCCTGAGCTGCCACAACGCGACGAACTACGACACGCTCCGGCTGGCCGACGGCCGCAGCCTTGAGTTCACCGACGTGATGACGCTCTGCGGCCAGTGCCACGGACCGCAGTTGCGTGACTATCGGCACGGGGCCCATGGCGGCATGACGGGCTATTGGGACTTGAGCCGCGGCCCGCGCACGCGGAACAACTGCGTGAACTGCCACGACCCGCATTCGCCCAAGTATCCGCTGGCCCGGCCCGTTTTCCCGCCGCGCGACCGCATCTCGGTGCCGGTGAAAACTCCTGCCGCCAAACACTGACCCCATGAGCCAGCCCGCCCAACTTCCCGCCGAAGGCATCACCCGCCGCGATTTGCTGAAAGGCCTCGGCGCGACGCTCGGCCTCGCGGCTTACGCCAAGGCGCTGGCCCCGCTGACCGAATGGAAGCCGTCCGAGTCAGTGGAGGATTTCTTGCAGAAGCACTACTCCGAACTGAGCGCGGTGGATTTGGCGGTCGTGCTCAAGCGCATCGAGAAGGACACGAAGAAAAACTATGGTGCGGACGTGACCGTCTCCGACCCGAAGCCACAGCCTGGCGTGAAGTTCGGCTACGCGCTGAACCTTTCCATCTGCATCGGCTGCCGCAAAGCGCCGAGGCCTGCCACAAGGAAAACAACCACGACCGCCCCTCACACCAGAGCTACATCCGCGTGCTGGAGATGACGAAGGGTTCCTTCGACATGGAGAAGGGCAACGCCCACTACGACCATCCTGTGCCGGCGAAGGACAAGTTCTACATGCCCGTCCAGTGCCAGCAGTGCGACCACCCGCCGTGCGTGGATGTCTGCCCTGTGGAGGCGACTTGGAAAGAGCCCGACGGCATTGTGGTGGTGGATTACAACTGGTGCATCGGCTGCCGCTACTGCGAAGCCGCGTGTCCCTATCACGCGCGGCGCTTCAACTGGGCGAAGCCGCAAATTCCCGCCGCCGAAATCAACCCGGTGCAGGGCTACCTCAGCAACCGCATCCGGCCGCAGGGCGTGATGGAGAAATGCACCTTCTGCCTGCACCGCACTCGCAACGGCAAACTCCCCGCCTGCCTCGAAGCCTGCCCGACCGGCGCACGCGTCTTCGGCAACCTGCTCGACCCTGACTCGGAGATTCGCTGGGTGCTCCAGAACAAGCGCGTGTTCGTGCTTAAGGAGGAACTGGGGACCAAGCCGCAATTCTTCTACTTCTTCGACGCATGAACCTGCGCGCCGCAACCTCGTGCCGGCGGCTTGCAGCCGCCGTCCGCGAGTCAAAACAGTTCGAGACTTCCCATCGTAGCGCACGCGCAAGGCGGCGGCTGGAAGCCGCCGGCACATGGCACTGGCAACCCACCGCATGAACCCCGCCTCCACCACCGCCACTTCGAGCGCCGCCGAGTTCTGGCGGCAATACCCGCGCTTCCTCGCCCGCGTGCTGTGGGAGGCCTTCGACGGCAGCCGCCTCTTCTACGTGTGGATGACGCTGCTCACCGCCATCTTCCTCGTCGGCGCGAACGCCTGGGCCGTGCAGGTGCGCGATGGACTAGCCGTCACCGCGATGAACGACCACGTCTCCTGGGGCCTCTACATCGCGAACTTCACCTTCCTCGTCGGCCTTGCGGCGGGCGGCGTGATGATGGTCATTCCGGCCTACCTCTATCACGACGAGGAGATGCACGACGTGGTCATCATCGGCGAGTTGCTCGCCGTTGCTTCCATCGTGATGGCCATCATGTTTGTCACCGTGGACCTCGGACGGCCGGAACGCTTCTGGCATCTCATCCCGCCGTTTGGCCGGTTCAACTTCCCCATGTCCATGCTGACCTGGGATGTCCTCGTGTTAAACGGCTACCTGCTGTTGAACCTGCACATCTGCGGCTACCTGCTCTACATGCGGTTCGTCGGGCGCAAGCCAAACCCGAAGTGGTATGTGCCGTTCGTTTTCCTTTCCATCATCTGGGCCATCTCGATTCACACCGTCACCGCGTTCCTCTACTGCGGACTGGGCGGCCGGCCCTTTTGGAACACGGCTTTGCTCGCGCCACGGTTTCTGGCCAGCGCCTTCGTGAGCGGGCCGGCCTTCATCATCATCGCCATCCAAATCATCCGCCGTGTCATCCACTCGGACTTCGGCGAGGGCCCCATCCGCACCCTGGTGAACATCATGCGCGTGACCATCCTCATCAACCTGCTCATGGTCGGCTCGGAGGTCTTCGTGGAGTTCTACACGGGCGGCTCGCATACCAGCGCGGCGCACTATCTCTACTTCGGCCTGCACGGGCACAACGCGCTCGTCCCGTGGATTTGGTCTTCCGTGGCGATGACCATCATCGCCGCCGGGCTGCTCCTCTCGCCGCGCGCCGTGGCCGACCGCCGCCTGTTGAACCTCGCCTGCGCGCTGGCCTTCGCCGGCATCTGGATCGAGAAGGGCATGGGGCTCATCATCCCCGGCTTCATCCCCTCCACGCTCCATGAAGTCGTGGAATATCTGCCCAGCATGATGGAGTGGAAAATCACCGCCGGCATCTGGGCGCTGGGCCTGATGATCTACACCGTGGCCATCAAGGTGACGATCCATGTGATGGGCACTGCGCGTCCCCAAAGGCAGTTCCTGCCGCCGGAAGCCTGAGCGGGCCCGCGTCTGCTCCCTCGTTGTAGCTGGAAACACGCGGCGACTGGTAGGCGCTGTCTTCAGCGCGCCGCAGAGGTTCAATGGCCAGTCGGATAGTCGGCGGCGGGCTGCTACAGGGAGTTCACGCCAGAATCCCCTTCACCACGCGACCTTCCTCGCCGACGCCCGTGAGCCGCACGTCGAGGCCTTGGAATTTCACCGTGAGCCGTTGGTGGTTGATGCCGAGCTGGTGGAGCAGCGTCGCCTGCAAGTCGTGGACGTGCACGACGTTTTCCACCGACGCGTAACCCAGCTCGTCCGTCGCGCCGTAGGTCGTCCCGCGCTTCACGCCGCCGCCGCAAAGGAACATCGAGAAGCCCTTCATGTGGTGGTCTCGACCGGGACCGCCCTTGTTCGCCTGCGCCATCGGCGTGCGCCCAAACTCGCCGCCCCACACGATAAGTGTGTCGTCCAGCAGGCCGCGCTGCTTGAGGTCCGTGATGAGCGCGGCGGTCGCGCGGTCCACGTTCACGGCGTTGCCTTGGATGAATTTCACCAGGTCGTTGTGATGGTCCCAGTCGCGGTGATAGAGCTGGATGAACCGCACGCCGCGCTCCGCCAGCCGCCGCGCGAGCAGGCAGTTCGACGCGAACGAGCCGTCCCCCGGCTTGCAACCGTAGGAATCGAGGATGTGCTGCGGCTCGTTCGCCACGTCCATCAGGCCGGGCACCGCCGTCTGCATCTTGAAGGCCAGCTCGTATTGCGCGATGCGCGTGGCCAGCTCGGGATCGTCATCGAGCTGCTGCTGCCCGCGACTGAGCGACTGCACCGCTGCGACCACGTCGTGCTGCTGCGCGGCGGTGACGCCGGGCGGGCGGTTCAGGTAGAGCACCGGGTCGCCCTTCGAGCGCATTGCGACGCCTTGGAACTGTCCCGGCAGAAACCCACTGTGCCATTGCCGCACGGAAATCGGCTGCGGGCTGCGGCCCTCCGTCGAGGTCAGCACCACGAAGCCCGGCAAGTCTTCGCACTCGCTGCCGAGGCCGTAGAGCACCCACGAACCCATCGAGGGCCGGCCCTGAATCATCGTGCCCGTGTTCATCAACGTGTGCGCCGGGTCGTGGTTGATGGCGTCAGTCTTCATCGAGCGGATGACGGTCAGCTCGTCGGCGACCGAACTGATCTGCGGGAAGATTTCCGAAATCTCCGTGCCGCACTGCCCGCTGCGATGAAAGGCGAATTGCGGGGCAAAGCACTTCAACGTCTGCTCCTGCAACTGCGCGAGCTGCTGCCCGGCGGTGAACGATTCCGGCATCGGCTGCCCGTGGAGCTTCGCGAGCTGTGGTTTTGGGTCGAAGGTCTCCAAGTGCGACGGCCCGCCCGCCATGTAGAGCCAGATGATGCGTTTGGCGCGCGGTGCGTGATGCAACGGGTTCACCACGCCCCGCCAGCGCATTGTTTGGGCAGCGTCAGCGGCGAAACCGGAGCGGCCCAGCAATGAGGACAGCGCCATCAAGCCGAGACCGGACCGTCCGAGGAAGGCGCGGCGGGGCAGGGTGGGTCCGCTGCGGCTGGCAGCCGCGAAGCGAGGTGTATCAAGCCACATGCTTGATGGACGCAAATGGGCGGCGGACGCTCAAAGAAACTCGAAAACCGCGTTGTGCCGCGTGATCAGTTTCCGGCCGCGAATTGGGTGCTTGCGGCGGCGCGATGGCTCGGTGTAAAACGCTCGCGCATTTGCGGTCGGCCCAAAGCTCCAGTGGTTTGAAGGGCGTAGCAGCGTTTTGAATGGGCAGGGAGCAGGGCCGGAGCAGGCTGTTTTGGATTTTGGTTGCCGACGTGGCGGAATTGGCAGACGCGCTAGACTCAAAATCTTGTGACCTTACGGTCGTGTGGGTTCGACCCCCTCCGTCGGCACCAAACCAGAACAGCTTGGGATTGCGGCTTGCCTAAGCCGGTGTGGTCCCTACATTGCCACCGTGCGTTACCTGATCTTCCTTTTTCTGGCCTGCGGACTCGCTCCGCGTCTGGTTGCCCAACCGCTGCTGGGCGGCAAGCCCGGGCCCGGGGCGCGCTCCCCTGTGGGTTTGGAGTTGAAGCTCGGCCAGGATCGGTTCCTCCCGCGTGAAAGGATGGAACTCGAGATAATGGTCCGCAACCAGACCGGCCAGCCGCTGACTTTTCGGCCGGAAGACGACTGGCTGGATGTCACGGTGACCACTGTGCTGAACGTGCCGGGCGAAGGCAGCTTGGTAACGCGTCTCCGGCCCGTGGTCATTTCTGAATCCTTTACGGTCAACCACACGCTCGGGGCCAAGGCCACGGTGGATATTGCCCCTTGTTTTGACCTCAGCCGACCGGGCCGATACAAGGTCTCCGCCGCCATGAAATACTCTGGAGCCCGGCCCCCATTGGTTTCTCAGCCCGTGATCTTTGAAGTGGTGCCTGGCTCCGTCCTTTGGGAGCAGCAGTTCGGGTGGCGGGGAACGGACGCGGGGGCGCAGGAAGAGGTGCGGAAATACTCTCTACAGCAACTTACGAGCACCCAGCATCGCTTGCAGCTTTACGTCACCGTGACGGATGGCGATGAAAGCATTCTGCGCCAGGTCAGCCTTGGCCGGGCGAATGCGGCGGATCGGCCGCAGTCCCGGCTGGACCGGTTGAGCAATCTCCACGTGCTCCATCAAACCGGGCCGCGCTGGTTCACCCATACGGTGATCGATCCCAAGGGCGAGGTCCGCATCCGGGCCACTTACGAGGCGACGGATCCTACGCGGGCGCGGCCGGGGCTGAAGACGGATGACGACGGCTTGGTCAGCGTATCCAACGCCACGCGGGTGGCCCGGCCCGATGATCTCATGCCGGCGAAGCTGCCGCCCCCCCCTCCGGCGGCTTCGGTTGAGCGCCGTGGCCCCTAGCCCTACCTGGCCTCCTGTCGAAGAAGGATGCGGCGGACGCCAATTCTTGCACAGCCCCCGCCAATAGCGGTGAGTCGCTGGTCACCCCCATCTAGTCTACTCGCTCAGTGAGCATTAACACCTTGATCCGTTCGCGAGTTTCCATGGCCGTCTGGGTGCTGAGGTGGTGCCTCGCGATCGGGATGGGGGCCGGGGCGATGGCCCAGTCGGATTTCCAAGGGGCGACCCACATGGTGCCGTTCGAGGAGGACACCATCAGCTATAACAAGACTCCTTCCACGGGGCCGATTGCCCGGCTACAGTCGCGGATCGACCGGGGTGAAGTGAAGCTGAAGTATGACGCAAGGTCGGGCTGGCGTGATTCGCTCTTGGAGGCGTTGGCGATTTCCCCCAAATCCCAGACCCTGGTGTTTTCCAAAACTTCTCTCCAGCGGGAGCGGATAACGCCGGCGACCCCGCGGGCAGTGTTCTTCAACGACGAGGTTTACGTCGGCTGGATTCCGGGCGCGCCGGTGCTGGAGATCAGCGAGGTGGACGCCAAGTTGGGCGGAGTGTTCTACACGTTGGAACAGACCGAGGCCGTCCAGCCCAAGTTTGTGCGGAACAACCAGTGTCTCGAATGCCATGCTTCGGCGAAGACCATGGGCGTGCCTGGCCATTTGATCCGGTCCTTCAAGACCGACGAACAGGGCATCATTGACCTCATCACGGGCGTTTCCGAAGTCAACCACCGCACGGCCTTCGCGGACCGCTGGGGCGGTTGGTATGTCACAGGCACGCATGGGAAAACCACGCACCGGGGCAATCTTTACGGCAAGGCGGCGTTTCAAAAGGCGGAGGAAAAGCCCAACTACCTCGGCAATCTGACCAACCTGAAGAAGCTCGTGGACTTGGAGGGCTACGCCAGCCAGCACAGCGATCTCGTGGCGTTGCTGGTCATGGAGCACGAGGTGCATTTCCACAATTTCACCACCCGCCTGCACTACGAAACGCAGATGGCCCTCAGCCGCTACCAGCACATCCGCTATCTGCGGAGCATGGGGGAGGGGTTCTTGAAATACCTGTTCTTCACGGAGGAGGCGCCGCTGAAGGCCAGGGTGAAAGGAACCTCCGGGTTTACCGACCACTTTGCCGCGCTGGGGCCCAAGGATCGTCACGGTCGATCGCTGCGGCAGTTTGAGCTGGAGTCGCGCCTGTTCAAGTATCCGTGCAGTTTCCTCATCTACTCGGAAGCTTTTGACATGCTGCCCAAGCCAATGCGCGAGCATCTGTTGCAACGCCTCCACGAGATTTTGACCGGCCAGGACACCTCGCCTGAGTTTGCCAGTCTGACGCCCGAGACACGGCGGGCGATCTTGGAAATCCTGCGGGAAACCAAGCTCAATCTGCCGGACTACTGGCGGGCGGACGCTCCCGGCAAGTCGCGTTGAAGAGCCAGGCCGCCCGCCTGTGGCTGCGAGGTGTCGGCGACCGCTTCAGCGATACGGCTGATGCAGTTCGACCTTGGTCGCCTTCTTGGTCCGCAGCTTGATGTTGAGCATCTCCACCATGACGCTGAACGCCATGGCGAAGTAGATATAGCCCTTGTTGACGTGCTGATGGCATCCCTCCGCCACGAGCATCGTGCCGATCAGAATGAGGAAGGAGAGCGCGAGCATCTTGATCGTGGGGTGCCGGTCCACGAAGCGACTGATCTGCTCCACGAAGACGAGCATCACGATCATGGCGACGATGACGGCGGCGATCATTACCCCGATCTGCTTGACCATCCCGACGGCCGTGATGACCGAGTCCAACGAGAAGACGATGTCAATGAGCAGGATTTGGATGATGACGCTGACGAAGGTGGGGGCGAGGTGGTTGGTCACGGAGCCATCTTCGCCTTCGAGCTTTTCATGGATTTCCTTCGTGCTCTTGCCAATGAGGAACAGGCCGCCCAGCAGCAGGATGAGATCCTTGCCGGAGATGGCGATGTCCCAATTAAAGACGCGGGTGGACCAGAAAGGCTTGTCCAGGGACACGAGCCACGCCAGCGAGCAGAGCAGGAGGATGCGCGTGATGAGCGCCAGCGAGAGCCCCACGCGGCGGGCCTTGGCCTGCAATTCCGCCGGCAGCTTGCCGCTGAGAATCGAGATGAAGATCAGGTTGTCTATCCCCAGCACGATCTCCAGCAGAGTCAGTGTGAGGAGGCTGATCCAAATTTGCGGGTCGGAAATCCATTCCATAACGGCGCGGAGCGTAGGGTGGCGGGGGCCATTTGCAAACCTGTATCCGCCGCCCGCAGCGCTGGGGGGCGGCAGCTTGCCCCTGCCCCCGGAGCGCGGGTCTGCGACCCGCAGCAACTCCGCTAGCCCGCTGCCGTTCGAGCCGGCCAGCGCGGCGGAGGGGGCGGTCGTTACTGCGGGTCGCAGACCCGCGCTCGTGTGCCCGGCAGGGGCATGGTCTATCGGGATGAAACGTTCCCGACGGGGGCTTGTGACGCCAACCGTAGCTGAACCGCCAGGTCGCCTCCGCAAG
>Ga0255188_1000373_pt1 | contig 15470 bp, 2 predicted proteins | sample Miss_Cont_RepB_8_FD_188427 | JGI IMG/M metagenome (GOLD analysis project Ga0255188, IMG submission 188427) | Freshwater microbial communities from Mississippi River, Louisiana, United States - Miss_Cont_RepB_8h | ecosystem: Environmental > Aquatic > Freshwater > River | place: USA: Louisiana... | reverse complement strand
CTGCTCGTTTTACCTCGCTGCGAGCTTCCCGGACTTGACCGCGAAGCCCAAAAACCGTTCCCTTCGACCCGGAAGGTGTCTCACTTTTCGAGCGCCACCCGCCGCACTTTTCGACCGCCGCTTACACCCAACCCACCCAGGATACTTCCAACTCGACGTCCCGATGAAGATGTTGCTGGCGGCGAGACGTTGAACCGCTGATTGCAGCTTGGATTTGAGGCTCGTCTGGTCGTCTGGAAACAGGTCGGCCATGGCTCAAGTTTCGATGATGTTTTGGCTCGTCACCACCCCAGTTCAGAAGCCCGCACGGCAGGGTTGTTCAAAACCAGCTTGTCCCCCTTTTGCCTGACAAGCTTGTCCGCCTTTTTCCGTGTTGCTGGGTGCGGTTGGATGCTCAAAATCAGGGCTGATCAACAACCGCCTGTCCCGCTAATCGGAGCACGCCAAGACATGAAACCCACACCCCCACTCACCCAAGCAGCCCCGCCCCGAAGGAGGCCCATTCGTGTTGCCGTCGTCGAAGACAACGAAGCTGCGCGGACACAATTTCAACGGGCTGTGCTTCGCTCAAACGGCTTGAGCTTCGTCGGCGCGTTCGTGACAGGTGAGGACGCCCTGCGCGAACTGCCCGCCATAATGCCTGACCTCGTGCTGATGGATGTGTATCTGCCTGGCATCTCCGGCATCGAGTGCACCCGGCGGATTCGCAAGCTGCAACTGACGCCGAAAGTGCTCGTCGTCACCAGTGACCGGGACAGCGAATGCCTCTTTGCCGCGCTTAAAGCCGGGGCGGATGGCTACGTCACCAAGCCGTGTGACCGGCCCACCTTGACGCGTGCCATTCAGGAGGCCATGGCGGGCGGACGACCGATTGCCTCCGACATGACGCCGCATCTGGTGCAGGCGGTGATGACCAGGTCCACGCGCCGGCTGCAATTCCATCCCCGATTGTCATCGCGAGAGAACGAGGTGCTGGCGTTGGTTGCCCGGGGGATGGCGAACAAGGAGGTGGCCACGCGGCTAAACCTGAAAGTCGCCACGGTGAACGTGCACCTCCAATCCATTTACGGAAAGCTTGGCGTGCAGAACCGGGTGGCAGCGTTGCAGGCCGTTGCTGGAGCGTGAAGCTCCCGGCCAGTAGATGACAGGCCAGCGGTGGGTAGTTAATTCTAACTATTCCCAACCAGCGGCTGGTTTGGCTACGATTGCAAGACTTGGCAGGCCAAAGTTAAAATCCGTGAAGTCACCTCCTATGGAATGCTCCGCCCCCCACTCTTGGAGCCAGTCTGGCCTGCGTGCCCAGACTGGTGTGCTTGGTGTGCTTGGTGTGCTGTCACTGCTCGGCCTGCTGGCGCTCGAAACCATGGCTGCCCCGGCTGGGGTGGCGAACACCAACGCGTTCTCCACCAACGGGGTCGCCCGAGGCACGCACCCAAGCTTCCGGCTGCCAACCCGGGAAGACCTGCAACGGCAGGAGCATTTTCCCAGCCCGGGTGGGGTTAATGAAAACAGCTCGTTTCGTCGGCGATTGCCGGCCCCGCTCGATCCGGCCACACGGGCGGAGGTTCAGGCGCAAGTCGATGCCTTTCTGGACCAGCAGGAGCACGAGCTTCCGGCGGCCCCGGCCGGGCCGCAGGTGGTGGAACGTGGTCCGCACCACAATCTTTGGGAGACGTATCTCACCGTGCTCGACATGAGCGGTCGCCGGGTGGTGCGAACCAACTCGTATGTGGAGTTGAGCACCGGACTCAACCGGCTGGAAGCTGGCGGCTGGCTGGCCAACAAGGCCTTGATCGAGCTGGCTCCGGAGGGAGCGGTTGCCCGGCAGGGGGCGCATCAGGCGACTTTCGGCCCCAATGCCAATCAGGCGGGCGTCATTGGTCTGGTGACACCGGATGGCCGGCGATTCAGCAGCCACGTCTTGGGGTTGTTCTATCATGAGGCCACCACGGGAAAATCAGTTCCCGTGGCAACGTTGCAGGACAGCCCGGGAGCGATCCATCCGCCCAATGAAGTCGTCTATGCCAATGCCTTCAAGGAACTCAAGGCGGACTTGCGCTACACCTACCGGCTCAATGGGCTGGAACAGGACGTCATCCTGCGGGAGCAGCCTCCCAGTCCGGCTGACTTTGGGCTCGATCCCGAGGAGACCACCTTGGTGGTGCTGACGGAATTCGTGGCGGCCCCGGAACCGGTCCGCACTGGCAATGTGCTCAAGCGCAAGGTGCGGCAGGGCCAGGAAGTGGACGGACTGGTCGATGAGACATTGGACTTTGGCCTGATGCTGATGGGACCGGGGCGGGCGTTCCAAATGGGGCCGCGCGCCGGACGGGGAGCGGTCCAGCCGACTCAAACGGTCCCGGTTGGCAAGCGGTGGCTGCAACAGGATGGCCGGAGATTCCTGCTGGAGTCGGTGGAATACCCTGACCTCAAGCCGCATCTGCTGGAACTACCTCGCCGCCCCCAAGCCTTTAATCGGCGGCCGGCCATGCCCGTGGCCCGGCTCCTGGCCACCCTCGGGGTGCCACCGACCGGAGCGAAGGAGAAGCAGGGCGGCATGCTGGTGGCCTCGCTTCCGTTGGCTGGTCCCGGGCTGGTGGTGGACTATGACCTCGTGACGACGACCACCAATTTAACCCTCCGGGGTGATATGACATATTACGTGAGTGGTGCGGTCACCCTCAGTGGCACGACCACCATCGAAGGAGGGGCGGTGGTCAAGTATGCGCCGACCAATTCCCCCTACATCAGCGTTCAGGGACCCGTTTCACTGACCACCTCGGACTTCCGGCCGGCGGTGTTTACCGCCCGGGACGACAATTCAGTCGGGGAGACCATCACCGGGTCAACGGGCACCCCGAGTGGCTATTACGCGAACACAGCCTTGTTGTTCAACGTGGTGACCAACGCGCCGCTGGTCCTGGAAAATTTGCGAGTTGCCCATGCCGTTTATGGCATCAGCGCCCCTTACCGAGGTTACGTGACCTATCGCAACTTGCAGTTGGTGAACTGCGAGTATGGGCTTTGGGGCGGCACTGTGGGGATGAAGGCACTCAACTGCCTCTTTGTGAACAACGCCATCGCGCTGGTCGGGGAAAACAGCCAGCCGGTTCAGGTGGAGCACTGCACCTTCAATACTTGCGACTACGCGTTCTACATTTGGGGTGGCAGCGGCCAAGTCAAGGCCACCAACAACATCTTCGCCGGCACCACCACGTATGGCGACTTCAACGGTCTGTCGGCCAACTACAACGGACTCTACAACTCCCCGTCCCTGTCCCAGGCCACCGGGTTCACCAACGCTTCCAACCCCTTTCAGTCCGTGGGGGGAGGCGGTTACTACCTGCCCACGAACTCAGCCTGGCGGAATGTCGGGACGACGGCTTTGGATTCCCAAACCACTGCGGCGCTCCAGCAGCGCACCACCGAGCCGCCGCTAATCGTTGCGGACTGGCTGGTGGGGAACAACGTCTATGCCCGGCGGGTGTTGCCGGACACCAACACGCCGGATTTGGGCTATCACTACGCACCGCTGGACTACGTCTTCGCGGCCTGCGGCCTGACCAACGGGGCGTCGGTCAAGATCAAGGCCGGAACGAGCATCGGGGTGGCCAACACCCACACCAACGGCAGCAACTACTACGGCCTCTATCTCAATCCCTTCAACGGCTCCAGCTATGAATTCCAATCGCTGGGCCTGCCCACCGCGCCGAACCGGTTCGTGCTTTTCAATGCCGTGCAGGAAACCGGTTCAGCCGCATGGAATCAAAACGTCAGCGGGCTGGTCATCACCTCCACGAACACCTGGGTGACCGGGGAATGCCGCTTCACCGAGTTCATCTTGCCGGGGCGGCAGGCCATCGGCTCATTTTTTGCCGGCGGCACGACGCCGGTTGGGTCGATGTCCTTTCGGCATTCGAGTTTCTTGGGCGGAACCTTGGGCTTGGGAGCCGTGAACTGCGAAGTGTTCAACTGCCTGCTTGACCGGGTGGCGGTTGCGGGCACCACGGCCGGCACCAACACCTTTTTCAACAATACCTTCCGGGATGGAACGGCCGCCTTCCTCACCCCGCCTTCAGTGGGCAGCATCACCCTCAAGGACAACCTCTTTATCCGCTCCTCGCTCAGCTCGAGCAACAGCATCACCCATGGCTACAACGGCTACCTGACGGGCTATGCCCGCCTCTATCCCACGCAAGCCACCGACGTGGTCACCACGGACCTGGCCTTTCAGTCCGGGCCGCTGGGGGCCTATTACCTCGCGCAGACGAATGCGGGCATCAGCGTGGGCAGCCGGCTGGCCTCGGCGGCCGGGCTCTACCACTTCACCACCGCCACGAACCAGACGAAGGATGGCAGCTCCACGGTGGATCTGGGGCTGCACTACGTGGCGGTCAATGGCAGCAACCTGCCGGTGGACACCGATGCGGACGGGCTGCCTGATTTCTTTGAGGACTGGAATGGCGACGGGGCCTGGAGTGCGGGGGAAACCGCCTTCACCAACGCCTTCAGCTTCTCCGCCGGCCTGCCTGATGGCCTGGTTGACCTTGATTACGATGGCGTGACCGCCGCGCTGGAGTATCTGGCGGGGACCGATCCCACCGACGTCACCGATTACATCTTCGAGCCGCGCCTGCTGGGCCGGTGGCGCTTCGACACGGCTGCCTTGGTCGGGGATCAGGGACAGGTTCCGCGCCACACCAACAACGTCTCGCTGGTGTCGAGTTGGAACACGAATGCCGTGCTGCTGTCCGGCAGCAATGTGCTGACCCGCCTGCTCAACGTGGACTACGGCAACGACTCGAACACCAACAATCACAAGTGGGGCCTTGCGGCGTATGGCCTCGCCACGAACGACTATTGGAATCGCTACATCGCTCCGTCGCAGACCGACGCGACGTTGACCAATCTACAGTGGGCCAACCAGACGGCGTTGCCGGCGGGAGCCAAGCTGCGGGTGCAGAACGGTCCCGGCCAATGGGGCAGCTCCACGGGGGACTACATGTATGACGGCTATATCTACGACTGGAACGGGGCCGGCATTGGCTCCACCTACAGCGGGCTGCCGCCGGGACTCTATGACCTCTACCTCTACGGCCATGGGGCGTGGTCTGACCAGAACACCATCTTCAACGTGTTCACGAGCACCCGGGACTTCGGGAGCAAGAACACGATTGTGAGCGCCAACTGGGCCTCGATTGTCTGGAGCAACACCCTGCAATATGTCCTCTACACCAACGCCACGCTCCTGGATGGCCAGGCCCTGCAAATCAACGGGGCGCATCTGGCGGCCTGGTATTTCGGCATCAACGGCATGCAGCTAGCAAACAAGGTGGCCTCGCAATTGAGCTACCGCGAGGTGGAAACCAATGGTGTGCCCAACATTCACCTGAAGCGTGGCAGTGTCAGCTTCTGGGTGAAACCAAGCTGGACCAGTGGCACCGGACCAGGCCACGAGGGCCGCCTGCTGGAAGTGGGCGATCAGGGAGCTACCAACGGCTGGTGGGCGCTTTACACCAGCACCAACGGCAGCCAGTTGAAGTTCGGCGGCAAGCTGGGCAGCACGACGACCAACTATCTGACCAGTGCGATCGACTGGACCACCAACTGGGTGCATGTGGCGCTGACTTACACCGAGACGAACTCGGTGCTCTACGTGAATGGCATGCAGACCACCAATGGCATCGGTGTCTCGCTGGTGCCAGACCAGCCCATGCGCTTCATGAGCGGGCTAAATATCGGCGGGGATGCCACGGGCTGGAACAACGTGCGCGCCCAGATGGATGAGCTGCTTACCTACAATTATGCGCTGTCGGCGGCGGAGATTTCGGCCCTCTACAACGCGGACAACGATGGCGATGGGGTGCCCAACCCGCTGGACGCAGATCCCAACAACCCGGCCATCACCACCCGCATCAGCTTCGGGATTGATGCGCCCCCGAAAGGTTCTGTAATTCGGTGAATGCGTTAGAAAGAAAAGGACGGATTTTTAGCACCTACCTTTTAAGGAGACCCTGATGAACCCATGTGACAAACAAATCGATTGGCTGGGGCGCGCAACCGTTACGATGGCCATCGCGGTGGTGACCATGGCCAGTGGTCCGGCCAGTCAGGCGCAGAATCTCGCCGCCGGCTCCTATCACACCTTGATGACCGGAAGCGACGGGCAAACCCGCGGCTGGGGCCGGAATAACGTGGGCCAGCTGGCGGACAACACCACGACGAGTCCCCGGACTACGCCCGTCGTGATTTATGGCACGAACCGTTTCGTGAAGATCGCGACGGGCGGGGACGCTTACTACGAAGGACACGGCCTGGGCATTGAACGCGATGGTTCGGTCTGGGGTTGGGGGCCCAACTCGCATGGCCAGCTAGTCCAGGCGGCGAATCCGAGCTTGGTCTCCACCAAACTCAACTACCTGTCCAACATCGTGGACATTGCTGCTGGCAGATTGCATTCACTCGCGCTGAGATCGGATGGGACAGTCTGGGCATGGGGCTATAACTATGGAGGCGAACTGGGCGACGGCGGGAACAACCTTTCCTCGACCCCCGTCCAGTCCATCGGCTTGAGCAACATCGTGGCCGTGGCCGCCGGCGACGAACACTCAATGGCCTTGCGCGCCGATGGCCGCGTGTTTTGCTGGGGCCGGGGCCAATATGGACAAACGGGCGATGGCCAGCAGAATTCGGTCAATAATTCGCCGGTGCTGGTCCCCAATCTCTCTGCGGTGGCTAGCATTGCGGGAGGCATGGGCTGCAGCCTTGCAGTGAAGACGGATGGAACGATGTATGCATGGGGATATAACGGCAAGGGTGTCTTGGGCGATGGCACCACAACGGGCCGCGCGGGGCCCGTGCCGGTCCTGGTCAGCAACGTGGTCATGGCCGTCGTCAACTACCATGCGGCCGCCATCCGGTCGGATGGGTCGGTGTGGGCCTGGGGCGACAACGGGGAGGGAGAACTGGGCAGCGGCTCGATGGTGCCTTCGTATGATCCGATTCCCAAGCCCGTCACCAACTTGACGTCCGTGATGGATGTGTCCGCTGCCTCGTATCACACCGCCGCCTTCAAGACGGACGGCTCAGTATGGGCATGGGGCAGAAACAACTACCATCAACTCGGAAATACTGGCGGCAACTCGGCGGTGCCGCTCCTGGTTACCAACGTCAGCGCGTCGGCAAAAAGCCTTCACCATCCACACCTGCTGTTTGTAAAAGCCGATGGAACCTTGCAAGCCGCCGGCTACAATGCTGCCGGTCAGTTGGGCGATAGCACCTTAAACAATCGGCTTTCGCCTGTCACCGCCATGAATCTGGGATACGTCCGCTCGGCCAGTGCGGGGCGGGGACACTCGGTGGCAGTTCGGTGGGATGGCACCGCTTGGACCTGGGGCTGGAATCAATTCGGACAGTTGGGACTGGGCGGCAACCTCAACACCAACGTCCCGGTGAGGGTGTCTTCGTTGAACGATGTTGCAGGGGTCGCGGCTGGTGCAATGCATACGCTGGCGGTGCGGTCGAATGGCACGGTTTTCGCGTGGGGGCTGAACGATTCCGGCCAGTTGGGGGACAACACCGTTACGAATCGAAACACTCCCACAGCCATCACGAACCTGACCGCCATCAAGGCCGTGGCGGCCGGCGAACGGCATTCCCTGGCGATGACCACCGGCGGGGTGGTTTACGCCTGGGGCCGCAATGCAAACGGCCAGTTGGGCGATGGAACACAGACGAACCGCTTCAGCCCGGTTACTGCGACGGGCCTCACCAATGCCACCGCCTTGGCCGCCGGCGAGGGGCATTCCGTGGTGCTGAAGAGCAACGGCACGGTGGTGGCCTTCGGAGACAACCGGTCGGGCCAACTGGGCGACGGCACGACCGTGATTCGCCTGACGCCGACGGCAACTGCCAGCCTGAGCAACATCATCGCGGTCGCGGCGGGGAACGCGCACTCGCTGGCGCTGAAGTCCGACGGGACGGTCTGGGCCTGGGGTGGCAATGTGCATGGTCAACTGGGGGACGGAACCACGACCCTGCGCAGTTCGCCGGTCCAGGTCACCAACATCACCAATGCCATCCTGATTCAGGCGCAGGGGGATTCCTCACTGGTGGTGCTGGCCTCCGGCGAAGCCTTGGTCTGGGGTGCGAACGGTTCCGGGCAGTTGGGCACAGGAGGAACACTCAGTTTCAACACGCCGTTCAAGGGCGGGTTCCAATACTTTGAAACGTTTGCGCCATACATCAGAAGTGCCTTGGCTGAGGCTGGAAAGCGGTTCTACGGAGGAAGTGGTAGTTTTTCCCGCTATCATGCCCATGTCATCCCTGTCAGCCACCAATCGGGCATTTGGTTGAATAGGACAGGAAACAACTCCAGCATCTACTCCAATGGGCTGCCGTGGTTCGTCGCACTGCGCCAGATGGACCTAGCCCGTTTCGATTACGATTTGACGGTCGGCCACACTCCACCAGACGGTGCGTTTAGAACTGTTTGGAATGAGAACCCAATTGCGGCATTCGGGTCGCTTGCAAAAGGGACGCCGCTCTATGTGGGAAGCCAGTATTCGTTCGCCACGTATTGTGGGTATCAGCCGGAAACTGGAAATCCATCAGACTCGAAGGATGCCATCCGGGTTCGGGTCTTTCGGCTCTCAGATTTTGCTGGTGGAAACACGAACGTAACGGCTGTCGCCACCAATGTGTTCCAGATTCCTCTACGCACCAGCCATGCTGTCGATTGGCAGTCGTTCTCATCGAATGGCTTTTCGAAGACAATTGAGGCATACGGTTTGAAATCCACTCTTCAATTAGTTGATGGGGGAGGCTATGACACGTGGGATGCTTCTTGGATTAACGGAATTTCAACAAACCGCTTTCTCAACGGCCAGTTTTGTGTTGGGCACCAAGCCACTTCGGAGGCATTGCAATACGGGTTCCTCGTTGAAGGCTTCGGATATGTTTCGACTCCCTTGACCAACTATTCGGGGGAAGGGAGCTTCGCGAAGCGCTTTACTGGAACCAATAGTTTGGATGCTTGGCTGCCCCTGTATGTCCTCAATTTTGACGCGCACCCCGGCCTGCGCGCCCAGTTCTTGGATGCGCCACAATTCGAGGGCCAGCCCTTGCCGTCTGCCTTCATGGGCAAGTCAGTTGCCGAGCTGTTGACAAATCTCCCGCCGGTGACCACGTCCGGCAATCTGACGAACCAGAGCTATCGCACCGTCAACGCCAGTCCGGAGCTGTTCGCTCACCCGCTGCTGGACAAACTGGTGACCGATTTGAAGCGCGATCCGCTGGCCCTGTCAGCCTTTGTGCTCAATGAAATCGAGCTGACTGATCCGTTGGGCTTCGGGCCGGGCAACAACTCGACCAATCCGGCGATTGACTATCCCGGCGTCAGCCGCAACGCGGTGGGTGTCCTGCGGGAGCGGCAGGGAAGCGCGGTGGAACAGTGCGCTTTGCTGGTTTACCTGCTGCGGCAGGCAGGCTACGGCGCGGCCTATGCATTCCCGACCAATCGGAACATCAAGATGCCCGACGCGCAGTTGAGCAAGCTGTTGCGAATGCAGTTGCGTGGCGCGGTGGATTACCGAGGCATTCTATACACTACCGAGAGCCTGATCGCGGTGAATTATCCGTGGGTTGTGGTTGATTTGGGAGACGGCCAGCGAAGGCACATCTTCCCGTGGCTCAAAGACACGGAGGTGACGGAAGGACTGAATCTTTGGGACTACATGCCCGCGCAATACGACTCCGGTTACAAGTGGGTGCGGGACTACGTGCTGGGCAAGACCAACATCATGGGGCTGGATTCCGAGAGCGACACGGTGGCCACCCTGTTCCCGAAGTTCGTGGACAAGCACCTGCGGGAAAACTGGCCGGGCATCTCGCTGGATGACATGGGCATCCGGTTCCGGAACCGGCGGCACCAGATCAGCCGGTGGGAAGATTTGCCTCGACCTTTGGTGGTGAACAGCCCGACCAACGCGGTGCTGGTGACGGACTTGGCTTCGGGAACGAATTCCTTGCCCCGATTGCTTAACGTCTTCAACACGCTGCAAGTGCAGGTGCGTCCCCGGGGACAGACCAATGTCCTCATGGACTCTGGGGTTTTGCGGTTGGCGGACATTGGTTCGCGCAAATTCCTGCTCTTCACTAATTCCACCAAGCTGCGGCTTTCGTTGACACCGCAACATGAGGGCATCACAACGATCACAACCAATGCCTCCACGTTTCCAGGGAGCAGCTTGAGCATGACCAACGGCCAGGTGCTGGAAACCAACACCCCCGCGCAAACCAATCTGGATGTGGTGCTGACCAGGAAAGAAGGTTTGTTCGCAGCCACGAATGACACCTCCTATTTGGACAGTCTGTATTCGCCCTACCTAACCTTTGCCCAGGCACGCCCTTTTTCCCTCGATAACATCGCGGCAATATGCTCCTTCCCCGGCCGGGCAACGCAGGCCATGTTGCAGGAACAGGCCGAACTTGTCTGGCAAGTGCAGAACCGCCGACAGTCAGACACCAACTACGTCCCATCGCTGGAGGAGTATCAGGGTGCCTTGGTCCACCTGATGGGGATGAAGTATTATCAGCGTTTTACTGACTTTGCTCCGCGCATCTATGCTTGGCATAAGCTAAATGTCCGTCGGGTAGGTCTGCTGGGCTTAGCCATCTTTCGTCAACATGGGGGCGGAACAATCAATGGCATTGTGGACATGCCTCTTTATTACCACTACATGCTGAATGCGTCCGCTCGGCCTGATCTCGGAGATGCAACGGTTCGCAATTTGGACAACGCCAAGTGGCTGACAATTGCTGATGGTTCGGCACAGGAGCACGCCGCCATCAATGAGTATTTGGGTGGCACAGATGCCATCTCCACGGTGAAGCTTCTGCAGCTGGCGCAAAAGCGTTCAACTGGTCCCAGCACGGACGTGATCGAGCTGTATCGGCACAATTACCTGAGCTACGAAAGCCAGATCAAGACCGCAGACTCGAACTCATGGAGTGCCATCACCAACGCTTTCGCCGGCCTCGATTCAGACGTGACACGGGTGTTGGTGACGCCGGGCGCGGTGACCAACAACACAGGCAATTACGGCGGGGTCGGAACGCTCATTGTCGGGCCATTCAGCCAGGCGGGGCTGATTTCTGGAGGCTACAACGGCGGCGTGGGAGAGAAAAAGCAGAGTTTCTTCGACAAGGTCGTAAGCCTGCTTGGCAGCCTCACGTTGTCGTCCAAGTCGGAATCCGACAAAAAGGTGGACAGCGCCATCTCCGCCCGTGCTGCCATGGGAAGTGACAAAAGCAAGCCGATGACTACGGAACAAATGGCAGCGGCATCCCGGGCGCTTGCAGAAGCCCAAATGGCCGAACAGGGCATGACACCCATCGAAGTTTGGTTGCAGCGGCTTTACAACGCGGGGGTATCAGCTGTTCAGGACGCAGCCGAACTCGGGGGTAGGGTGGCGGATCCGGTTGATGTGGTAAGCGGCTATTTCTATGTTGATTCCATGGATTTGGCGTTGCCCGGGCCGATGCCGGTCGTCGCTCGACGCAATTACAGCAGCCAGAACGTCTTCCCATCCCAGTTCGGCTATTCGTGGAAGCTGAACTACTTCCCTTATTTGGTCTTTGTCACGAATCAGAGCGGTGCGGTTTCCATTCGCGCGACGGAGGCAGATGGCTCAACATTTGACTGTGTCACAAATACGCCGGGTGCTGGAACGAACATTTGGGTTGCCACCGCAGCCGCGAATCCCGGTGCGGCACACAATAACAACGAGGGCGGAAAGAACCAAAACCTGCTCTTTGGCACGCGCATCGAGCAGGTGGTGACCAACGGGCAGACTTACTACTACCAGCGTTATCCGGACGGGGCGCTGAAGACCTACCGGGTGCGGAACGACTTTGGGCTGATCAGCGCTTCCAACTCGCTGCCCCGCATCCGGCCGTATCTCGAAAAGTGGCAGGACAACCGGGGGAACAGCCTCACCTTCACCTATGGGACGAGCACCAACAAGGCGGACTACGGGGAAATCTACCGCATCGACAGCAGCGCGGGGATGTATCTGGGCTTCAACTACGACGAAGCTGGGCGGGTGGTGGAGGCCTACAGCGGCGATGGCCGCCGGCTTTACTACGAATACGACAAATACGGGGATCTGGTCACAGTCACGCTGCCCGATGCTTCGCAGATCAAATACGAATACCAACACTACCAGTTCACCTACACGATCACCAACGGGGCCGTGATCACTACCAACACGGCGACGGACTCCAGGCACCTGTTGGTGCGGGAGATCAAGCCGGACGGGCGGCTGCTGGTGAACGAATATGACGGTGAGCGACGGGTGGTGAAGCAGTATGCCACCGCCGGGCAGGATCTGCGGCTGATCCACAATGCGACCTTCGTTTACTCGAACAACTTCTACTTCACCAACGCGTTCAGCAACTCCATCAATGGCACGACATTCGTCATTGACGTGTTCAACAACACGAACCGCTACGAATACACCAACGGCCTCCTCACCAAGATCACCGATCCGTTGGGCTACTCGCTGGTTCAGGACTGGTATTGGACCAACACCACGGCGGGTAGCTACACCAAGGCCCTCAAGTCCAAGACGGACAAGCGGGGCCTGACGACGACCTTCCTCTACGACACCAACGGGAACGTGGTGACGAACATCATCAGTGGGACGGACCTTACGGGCAACGGAACTACCAACGCCGTCATCACCGCTACCTACACCAACGGGAACGTGCTGCTGTCGCAGACCGACGCGGTGGGGAACACGGTCTGGATGCGCTACGGGGATACCAACTACCCCAAGCTGCCCACGCAGGTCGAGCGGTATGCGGGAGCGTCCACGCCCATCGCCACCAACCGGCTAACTTACACCAACGCGACCACCGTGTTCACCAACGGCGGGACGATCTACACGAACAAGTCGTTCGGGCTGCTGGCGAAGGAGGTCAATGCCTGGTCTTCGAGCGACGAGGCGACCACGGACTACGCATATGACGGGCGCGGGTTTGTGGTGAGCAAGGTGCGTTATACCGGCACGGCGGACCCGAACGTCACAAACTTCTTCGCTTACAATGACCGGGGCGAGCTGGTGGAGCAGCGGGACGGGGCCGGGCGGAAGGCGAGGCTCGCCTATGACCCGCGCGGGAACCCGGAATACACCGAGAAGTTCGATGAGAACGGGAACCGGCTGTATTGGGAATACGCCTATTACAACGAGAACGGTGAGCTGACGTGGTCGGACGGGCCGCGCTTTGACCCGGAGGACTACATCTGGCGGGATTACGACGGCGCGGGGCGCAAGACGCAGGAAATCCGCTGGCGGAGCCGGGCCAAGGCCAATGGCACGGGCGTGGAGGCGGAGGAGGGCTATTCCCTCTACGCCACGACCTTCAGCGAATACGACCCGTTCGGGAACCTGCTAAGGGTGATTGACCCTTACGGCAACTACGACCGGATGACCTACGATGCCAACGGTCAGGTGCTGTCGAAGAGCCGTTATGCGGTGTCCAACGCGGTGCCGCTGGCGACGGAGTGGTTCGGCTACGAGCCGGGCGGGCAGGTGGCGGCACATACCAACGCGCTTGGCGCGGTGATGCGCAAGATTTACACCACCACGGGCAAGCTGATGCGGCAGGAGAACGCGGATGGCACGACCAACCGGTGGACCTACGATCTTGCCGGCCGGTTGAAGCGTGAGTATCTGCCTGATGGCACGACCTATTGGGAGACGACCTACGATGATGCGAACCGGCGGGTGACACGCACCTTCAGCGCAGACACAAACTACACCGAAACGAAGGTCTTCGACCGCCGGGGGAATGTCGTGCTGACCACAAACCTCGTCGGGGCCGTGTTCACCAACTATTACGACGGCCTGGACCGGCTCAAGCAGAGCGCCGGACCGGCCACGGTGGGCGGGGTTTCCACCCAGCAGGTGACGACGGCGTATTTCGACGCGGCAGGCATCTGGACGACCAACGTGAACAGCCTCGGGGACAAAACCGTGACCAAGACCGACGCCCTTGGACGCATGATTCAGACGATGGTGCTGCTGGGCACCAACATCGTTCGCCGGACTGATACCGGATATGCCACCAACCACCATTCGGTCGTGGTGACCAACGGCACCGGTGCGGCGGCGGTGGCGGTGACGAACTTCACCGACACCTTTGGCAAGCCAGTGCTGACCCGGCTGGCGGACGGCAGCTTCACGCTCCAACGTTATGACATGGTGGGCAACCTCGTGAGCACACGCGACGAGCTAGGGCAGGTGACCCAGTTCGAGTATGACCCGTTTTACCGACTGGCGGTGAAGACGCTGCCGGATGGCGCGAAAGTGAGCCAGAGCTACGATGTTCTTGGGAGCCTGACCAACCGCACGATGCCCGGTGGGCTGAAATGGACGGGGACGTATGACACGCTGGGGCGGAAGACGGCGGAGCAGCTTTCCGGCGGCGCGCTGACCAACCGCACGTTCACCTACTCCTATTACACGAGCGGGGCCGCCCGGGGCCTGCCACTGGCGGTGACCGACCCGCGGGGGCTGACCAACACGACGACCTACGATGTGCTCCGCCGCGCGACGAACGTCACCGCAGCAGGCCCGCAGGCGGAACACAACCAGAGCACCACCTTAACGCTGGATCGGCTGGGACGCGCGACGCGCATCGCCCAGACGACCACGAACCTGCCGTCCACTCAGGTGGACCGGACGTATGACAGCTACGGGCAGCTCTCCCGCGAGCAGGTGACGCTGGCCGGGGCGCTGGTGAGTGATTTCTCGCAGGCATGGAGCGCGGCGGGCCGGCGGACGCAACTGGCGCAGGCAGGGGCGGGCACGGGCGGCACCATCAATTATTCCCACTGGGCCGACGGGCTGCTCATGACCGTGACGAATGGGACGAAGGGTGCCTTTTTCAACTACGATGACGCGGGCCGGTTGAATGTGCGGTCAAACGAATGGCGTGCCTGGCTCGTGACGAGCCGGGACGCGCGCGGGCGGGTGCGGACGAATTCTGTGGTGGTGAACGGCAGCACGGTGATGACGGAGTCGCTGGCGTGGCGGGCCAATTCCACGCTGGATGACTACGCAGTCACGCGCACCGGAACCGGCGGCTGGAACGAAAACCGGGACTTCATCTATGACACACGGGGGCACCTCACGCGGGAGACGTTCCAGCCCAATGCCGGGGTGACGGCCACCAATGATTTCGGGTTCGACACGAACAAGCTCGGCGTGCTGGTGTCCCTCACGTCCACGGGGGCGGTGAACGCGGTGTGGACGGCGGCGGGGCCGGACAGTCTGGGACGGGTGGGCACGGAGAACTGGTCCGGGCCGAGCAACCTGCTGGTGCGGCTGGCGGGGCGGGCGGTAGGGGCGGCGAGCAACGCGGTGTGGCTCAACGGGACGTTGCTGACGACCAATCTGGTGACG
>Ga0255188_1000369_pt1 | contig 15543 bp, 27 predicted proteins | sample Miss_Cont_RepB_8_FD_188427 | JGI IMG/M metagenome (GOLD analysis project Ga0255188, IMG submission 188427) | Freshwater microbial communities from Mississippi River, Louisiana, United States - Miss_Cont_RepB_8h | ecosystem: Environmental > Aquatic > Freshwater > River | place: USA: Louisiana... | reverse complement strand
ATCTCCGAGCTGTCCGGGGCCAAGGGGCTGGCCCGGCTGAACCTGACCCCGGAGTCGGTGCTCGGGCAGACGCTCCATTTCGAGCAGATTCGGAAGGATGGCAAGACCTTCACGAACATCAACCTTGCCACGGGGTCGGCCCCCACGGCGGCCGCGGCGCCGGCCACCCGTACCGCGAGCACGGCCTCGGCGCTGTCGTTCGAGGACGCGGTCGCGCTGTACAGCCGCTGTGTGCAGGCGGCGATTCAGCACTTCGCCAAGGCGTGTGAGCAGGCGGAGATCCCGGTTGACGGCGCGTCGGTGCAGTCGGCCGCGGCGACCCTCTTCATCCGGACCAGCAAGTGACGGCCCCGGTCAGAGGGGGAGAGAGGGGCACCGAGGCCGCGGCGCTGGAGGCCGTCGCGGAGTTGCAGGCCGAGGTGCGGGCGCTCCGGGAGCACCTGACCCGGATGGAGCAGTGGGTGTTCGCGGTCGATGTCAGTGTCACGGAACTCGACGCCGATGTCAGCCGCCGCTTCCGGGGGATGGAGTCCTAATGCGGTGCGAGAAGGCGCTCTGCCGGGCCGCACTGGAGATCACGATTGACCGGCTGGGGCGGACCATCGCCCGGTGCCCGACGTGTACGCGGCGTCGGGCCGGGCGGTGTGTCCAGTGCAATGCCCCGCGGTGGTCCAAGCACGCGTGGGGCAAGTATTGCACCACCTGCGCGAAGGCCGCGAACGACCGGGCGGGCCGGAAGTATCAGGTCAACAACGTCGAGATGCTCCGAGAAAAGGCCCGGCTTCGGATGGCGAAGCGTCGGCAGCAGGCCCGGGCCGGAAGGGCGCTGGTGTCCGGCACCGAACGAGCGGCGCACCTGAACCGCTGGCTGGCTGAGCACCGCACCCCGGAGCAACGGAAGGCCATTGCCAGCCGCGCGAGTAAAGCCAGATGGCAGAAGTTTTATCAACGGCAGATGCTTCGTAAAATGCAGGAACACCAAGAGAGGAGATGACCATGGACTATCACGGACCAAGTGCTGAGGCAGGACTGACGGCGCAAGAGTACCGCGAGACGATGGACGAGTACTACGCGGAGCTGGACGATCGGATGGACTACGCTGATACCCCAGACGAGGAGGAGGAGGAGACTGATGACGAATGAGACGACGACGGAGATCGACTGGAAGCGAGCGATGGCCGATGCCGAGTGGCTGGCAGGAAGCACCGCGGACACCGCGGAGCGGAACCTTGCCATGGCATATCTGGCCGTTCGGCGGGCAGAAATGGAAAACGTGATAGCGTGGCAGCGCAAACAGCGCGAAAAGGAGTCGCTGCGATGAGCCCTACCATCACGAACAAGCACGGCCTGCCCGAGGCGCTGGTGCGGGCGGTACAGAATGACCCGTATTCCGCGGGCGCATCGGACATCAGCGTCACGAAGCTGATCGACAGCCCCCAGCGCCGGCAGTTGCTGATGAATCACGTTGCGCTCATCGAGGAGGATGTCTCCGAGCGCATCTGGAGCTTGCTGGGACAGGCGGTGCATCACATTCTGGAGCGGGCCGGCACGGACACGATGGTTGAGGAGCGGCTCTACGCCGAGGTCGATGGCTGGACGCTGTCCGGGCAGTTCGACCGCCTCCACCTGGCCTCGAAGACGCTCTCGGACTACAAGGTCACGACGACCTACAAGGCCAAGGGCGACGACAACTGGACGCGCCAGCTGAACGTGCTCCGCTGGCTGGCGTTCCAGAACGGCCTGATCGTCGATCACTTGGAGATCGTCGCCATCTTCCGGGACTTCCGAAAGTCCGAGGTGGACCGCAACCCAGAGTACCCCCAGCAGGCCGTCAAGGTTATCCCCGTTTCGGTATGGCCGCTGGACGAGACGGAGGCGTACATCCGCGAGCGCGTCCGACTGCATCAGCTGGCGCAGACGGGGATGGCCGATGTCTGGTGCTCGGACGAGGAGCGGTGGTACACGGGGGATAAGTGGGCGCTGGTCAAGCCCGGCGGGAAGCGGGCGCTGCGGGTGCTGGACGAGAAGCCGGACGAGGTGCCCGAGGGCCTCGTCTTGGAGCACCGCCCCGGGATCTATCGGCGGTGTGAGCAGTACTGCGAGGTCGCCAAGTGGTGCTCGCAGTGGCAGGATAACCCCCTACTGGAGGCACGATGAAGCCCCCCAATCTTGAGCGTCGAGCGCAGGTGAAGGCCCTGTACGAGAGCGGTCTGTCGGTGCGCCAGATCGCGGCGCAGGTCGGTGTGACCTTTCAGGCGGTGCAGAGTATGCTGGCTCGGATGGGCGTCCCGCGGCGGCCGCGAGGCGGCAACCAGGGCCCGCACAGCCGCCACAAGAAGTAGCTAACGGGTAGATAGCTACCCCTTGGCCCGGGTATCCGGCCAGAACGGGTAGATAGATACCACTTCCACCAGAGGAGGACTGATGAGAATCACCAAGAAGAGCATCCTGACGGGCAAGACGCGGACGATTGACCTCCCCATTACCGAGGCCCAGCTGGCCCGATATCACGCCGGGGAGGCGCTGATTCAGGACATCCTGCCCCACCTGACGCCGGCCGAGCGGGAGTTCCTCATGACGGGGATTACGGACGAGGAGTGGGCGGTGGCGATGGGGCCGGACGAGGGGGAGGAATAATGCGATTTGCATATGCCGATCCGCCGTATCTCGGATGCGGAGCAAAGCTGTATGGCTACCCGGAATGGGATTCCGTTGAGCGTCACGCAAAGTTGATTCGGTTTTTAGAGAAGAACTATCCAGATGGGTGGGCAATGTCTATGCACACCCCAAGCATTACGGCCATTGCGTCTCACCTTCCCCCGGATGTGCGATGGGCTGCGTGGGTTAAGCCATTCGCTGTTTTTCGTCCAGGCGTTAATCCGGCCTATGCCTGGGAGCCAGTTGTCTGGAGAGGCGGTAGGACAAAGCGTAGCCGAAAGGAGGACACCGTAAGAGACTGGCACTCTGAGGTCATTGCGATGAAGCGTGGGGTTCCCGGCGCGAAGCCGCCAGGATTTGCAGCATGGATTGTCTCTCTTCTCGGTGCAGATGTAAAGAAGGGCGACACTATTGACGACCTGTTTTGTGGGTCCGGCGCGATGCTCGGCGTCTGGCGCCCAGCGGAGATTCCCAATGCCTAATCTCTCGATCATCCCCGCTGCCGCCGTGATGGACCGCGAGTTGACCCCCACCCAGCTCCGGGTGCTCTGCGCGGTCGGCATCCACACGGACAAGCTGGGCGGGAACGTCTGGACCTCGGTGCGGACGCTCGCCAAGGAGGCGAACGTGGCCGAGCGGACGGTCCAGGCGGCCTGCGCCGTGCTGGTCGAGCGGGGCTACCTGAAGGTCGTCCCACGGGTCGGCACGACCAACCTCTACGAGGTGCAACTGGATGCAGGGGTGCACCCCGTTGCGGGGGAGGGGGTGCAGGAGCTACTGCGGGGGAGGGGTGCACCAGCTGCTGCACCCAAACGACCCCAGAGAACGACCCCAAAGAGCAACGAGTCGAGCGAGGCGGAGCGGGCGGTCCTGCAAGCGCTGTGGACCAAGTATCCCAAGCGCCCGGAACCTCATTCCTTCCCCGCCGCGCTGAAGGCGTTGGTCCCGGTCCTTCGCGCCGGGGTGGATGGGGCGCGGATCGTCCGGGCGGTGGAGCGATACGCCACGCACTGCCAGCTCAACAAGACCGAGCCGCAGTATGTGAAGTCGATGCCGCGGTTCTTCGCGGACGAGTTCTGGCGGGCGTACGATGTGGTGCTGGTTCACGGCCGGACGCGAGAGGAGTGGGCCCGATCCGGGCAGGACGTAGCGAAGTTCGATGCGATGGCGGCCACCCTAACACAGAGGAGCGCATGAAACGGACGCGGAACGTGCTATGCTGGCGGTGCGACGGCGACGGAAACTTGACAGATGACGACGGCCATCCCAGATTCTGCCCGACCTGCCTCGGGATGGGGCAGCTCGCGGAGAACCTTCCTTCAGGAGAGGAGCAGACCGATGAGACGGAGAGTTGGTACCAGACGCCCCAAGCCAGCACCGCCCGTGACCCCCAGCCGGCTCGATTCACTGATCCCATGTGACGACGGCGTGGACCGCCCCTTGGTGCTGGACTGGACGACCCAGCACCAGGGCAACCGGGTGACACGGCGGTTCTACCCAGAGCACTGGGCCAAGGTGCAGTACGCTCGGTGGGTGCAGGAGACGTTCGGAGGGACCCGTGGCGCATAACATCGACCTGCCGCGCCACCGCTACATCCACGTCATCGAGTCCGCGGTGCATCGGGGCGGGGCCAAGGACAAGACCCTTCCCTGCGTGTGGTGGGGGATGAGTGCCACACCGGGCCGGATGTTCGGGTGTCACATCCTGCTGGAATCCGGCGCGATGGTCGTGGACCTTCCGCTTCACGCGCTCCGGCACAAGGCCGACGCCACGCAGATCTGGACCTGCGACAAGGCCCAGCGGTGGGACGCCTATGGCTGGTCCATCGAGGCGCACGAGCCGGCGTATCTGACGGGCCTCGACTGCCGGGTGCTGACCGATGACCACCGGCACGTCGCGGACATCGGGGAGCTGTGGTTCCTGCTGGATCATGTGTCAGACGGCTACTCGCTGGAGCCGGGGCAGCATAAGCATCACTGGATGGTGGCGCTGTATGACGGCGTGTTCACCTGCGTCCCGCAGGACCAGGTGCTGGTCAGCGAGAAGAGCTTCACGAAGCCGGGCGGTATCCCGCCCATCAAGCGACAGACTCGTGTGTGGAGTTGCGAATGAGCGGCAAAGGTAGCGTAAGGCGACCGCCCTCCGTTTCAGAGGCGGAGTGGGCGGCGAACTGGAATCGAATCTTCCGAGGAGAGACGGAACACAATGCAGACGATGGATCAGCGTGGTGTGCTGGCGCAGGCCCTGATGCGGCGCAGCGGGACCAAGAAGACGGGCAAGACGATTGCGTTCAAGTGCCCACGCCATAACGACGGCACCGCGAGTGCGTGGCTGGGCGACCACCAGTGGGGGTGCTCGGCCTGCGGGTTCACCGAGCACTTCGACACCTTGGCTGGCGAGCTGGGCGTCACCCTCCCCGAGCGCACGGCCCGTGGCCTGACGCTCTCGGAGTACGCCGAGCGGAAGGGATTGTCACTGGACACGTTACGCCGCGCCGGGGTCGAGGAGCGGGTGGGCAAGTTCGGGGACGCGCTGGTCGCCATCCCCTACCGCAACGCCGATGGTCAGGTCATTCGGACCAAACTGCGGACGCAGAAGGGGACCTTCTGGGACCGCGACGGCGAAGGCGCCCCGCTGTACGGGCAGGATGTCCTCGCGCAGGCCCCCATCACGGCTCCCGTTATCATCGTCGAGGGCGAGTCGGACTGCCACGCGGGCTGGCAGCACGGACTCTGCGTGGTCGGCCTGCCCGGCGCCTCGCAGTGGCGTTCGGACTACGCGCCGCTCCTGTCGGGCCGCGAGGTGTACGTCTGGCAGGAGCCGGACGAAGGCGGGGCCACGCTGGTCGCCGCCGTCGCCAAGGACCTGCCCAAGGCCAAGGTGATCCGCGAGGTGCAGCTGGAGGGCACCCCGGTCAAGGACCTCTGCGATCTGCACCAGCGGCTCGACCGCGAGGCGTTCGGCAAGGTCTGGCGTTCGCTCGTGCAGGCGGCCACGCCCATCGGGGCCGAGGGGCCGGCGGTGGTCTTCGATTCCATCTCCGGCGATACGCTCCAGCACCTGCTCGACGAGAAGCTGGCCCCCATCGACGCGGTGCCGACGATGCTCCCGATGTGGAACACGATGTGCCGCGGTGGGGGCGGTGGGATTGGGCTGGCCCGCGGCTGGTTCGTGACCATCGGCGCCAACACCGGCACCGGCAAGTCGCTCATCGGGCTCAACCTGGCGCACGAGGCGGTGCGGCACGGCGAGGTGCCGACGTTCCTCTCGCTGGAGATGTCGCGCTCGGAGCTGGCGACCCGCTACCTTGCGATTGCCGCGGGGGTGCCGGTCGTCGAACTGGAGCAGGGGCCGGGGTTCCGGGGCGAGACGTACGCCACGGCCCAGCGGCGGGTGAATGAGTTGCGGGAGCAGACCGGGGGGCACCTGCTGGTGAACCGCCGTCCGCTGTCCCGCCTCACCGATGTCACGGCCTGCATCAAGCACTACGCCGAGAACCACGGGAGCCGGTACTTCGTGCTGGACTATCTCCAGCTGGTCTGGACCGCCAACGCGCACTCGATCCACGACCGGATGGAACTGGTCGCGCACCAGCTCCGCGACCTGACGCACACGCTCGGCGTCACGCTAATCGCGCTCTCGCAGTTCAACCGCCAGACTTCGGCGGCCCGAAGCGAACGTCCGGTGGCGCAGGGGTTGATGGGCGGGAGCGCCATCGAGAACGATAGCCATCAGGTGCTGCTGTTCGACCACTCGCGGTTCGAGCGGTCGGGGAGTCAGGCGGACACCTGGCTCATCGTGGACAAGAATCGGCACGGGAGCGTCGATGACATCCCGGTGCGGTGGGACTACACCACGCTCCGCCTGTTGCCGCGGACGATGAGCATCGAAGAGCAAGAGCAGATTCACGGACGCTTGACCACTTACGGGAGGATGAAGTGAGCGACATGACCTTTGTGGAGTTGTTCGCTGGGGTCGGCGGGATGAGTCGCGGGCTGGAGATGGCGGGCTGGCGGTGCGTCGGCCACGCCGAGTGGGATGACCACGCCCGGGCCGTGCTTCGTCGGCAGTGGCCCGAGGTGCCGTTGTGGGGCGATGTCTCCCAACTCAATGGGCACGACCTCGTGCAGGAGGTGGGGCCATTCACGATGCTGACCTTCGGGGCCCCGTGTCAGGACTTCTCGATTGCCGGGAAGCGCTCGGGGATGGACGGCGAGCGATCCGTGCTGGTGCTGGATGCGCTCCGGATTTGGGAAGAATCGCAGGCGCCGTTCGCGCTGTATGAGAATGTGGTGGGTATGTTATCCTCAAACAAGGGAGAAGACTTTGCTGCCATCCTTTCCGTATTCGTCGGAGACGCTGTCGCTGTTCCCGCCCGAGGGTGGCGAGGCGGCGGTGGTGTCGTGCGTGGTCGTCGCGGAGTCGCCGCGTGGCGGGTACTGGACGCTCAGTACTTCGGGGTACCGCAGCGCCGACGCCGTGTCTTTGTCCTCGGTGTTAGAGGCGGAGGGGTCGATCCCGCCGAAGTACTATCTCTCTTCGAGGGCGTGTCAGGGAATTTTAAGAAGAAGCGAACGTCGGGGCAAGCAGCTCCCGCCGATACTGGAGCAAGCGCTGCGTTTGCGGTCAACATCTCCAACGGAGAGCCACGACTCTCCGACGTGATGGGGACGCTGCAGGCGCGTGCGACTTCGGGTGGCATCGGGAGCGGAGCGCAGATGAACGCCGTCCTCGCTTTCGCACAGAACACCCGCGATGAGGTCAGGGTTATACCTGGTGACAAGGTGTGTGCATTGGCGGCAGAAGCTGGGATGAAACAGACGAACTATATCTTGACCTATGACGCCCGAGGCAACGGCGAGGGTGTTGGCGACAACACCCTCTCTGGCGACCACCAGAACCGCGTGACCGACTACACCGCCATCGTCCTCCGCAACCGCGAGGGCAAGCCCGGCGGCGGGAAGGGGCCGCTGTTGAGTCCCGAGCGTGAGCGAACGCTCGGGACGGCGAACGATCAAGTGGTGTTTGCGATGGCGAGTGGGCAGGCCAACGCAGAGGTGACGCAAGACATCGCTCCATCGCTCACCCTGCTTCACGAGGCCCCGATTGCGTTCACCCCTGGCGTCCCCCGCCGCCTCACCCCGGTCGAGTGCGAGCGGCTGATGGGCTGGCCTGATGGCTGGACAGCGCAGGGCCTCGACGCTCAAGGCCGGCCCTACGCGCTCTCCGATACCGCCCGCTACAAGGCGTGCGGGAACGGCGTGGCCTCTCCGGTGGCGGCGTGGATTGGGTTCCGGCTCCGCGAAGCCTTGACGGGCGGCTCGTGGGAGGTGACCGATGCCTGACGCGCTGACGTTCTCCGTGCCGTGGGCCGCGCTCTGCTCCGACAACCGCAAGTTCGTGAGCGGCTCCTTCATCCTGACGAAAGAGTACCGCGCCAGCAAGGAACTCATCGGCCAGCTCGCCCTCGCCGCCGCTCGGAAGGCCAAGTGGGTGCGGCAGGAGGGCCCGCTGGCGTTCGAGTGCGTGGTGCGGGAGCCGGATCGTCGGCGGCGCGATCTCAACTGGTCGAAGAACTGCCGGGACGGGATCACGCAGGGCGAGGGCGTGTGGTGGGATGACAGCCAGGTGCGGTGGGAACTCTGGCGGTTTGATGAGTCCGGGCCGCCGGACAAGACGACCGCCGGGGCCACAATCACCATCCGGGTACTTGACAACTTCCGGGATATGCCAGATACTGGGGACGATGCCCACCCCCCGCTGGGACGACCCGGACAGCTTCGGCCCGCACCTGCCGACGGACTACAACGCCCGCGGCGTGTTCGCGGAGGGGCCGCAGCCCCCGTCGAACCCGCTGGCGCGGTTACAGGGCGGGCGGGGGGCGGACGCGGGGAAGCAGGCGCTCCCCGCCAACGTCGCCCGCGTGGTGCTGTCGCGGGAGGGGCGGAGTCGGGGCCGGCTGAAGCTGGCGCTATTCGTCCACAAGCCAAAGCCGCCCGCGCATCCCGTCGTCACGAGCGTCCGGAATGAGCCCGCCGATGAACGGCCCGAGTAAGCGCCGGATGCAGGTCGAGGCGTGGGGGGTGGCGCTGACCATCGTGATCGTCGGCTGGTGCTTCGTTGGTGGCCTCTGGATGGGGGCCAAGTTGCTGTGGGCCCTTGCGCGGATGGCGCTCGGGGTGTAGCTTTCTGGGGCCGGGGCAACCTGGCACTCTCCTCCTCTGACACGGCACCCCACCCGGATGACTCCGCGGTGGGGTGTTCGTGTCTTCGGGGTCAGGGCTGGTCGTCCTCCCACCACGCCAGCGACCACTCGACCACGGCGATCCCGGCGAGGATGGCGGCGGGCGCCAGCAGCAGGAGGAGCGTCACGGCTCGTCCGCCATCGTCAGGCCAACGAGGAACAGCGTCACCGCCAGCGCGAGGAGGGCCAGCATCACGCGCCCCCTGACTTGGCGGCGGCATTGGCGGCCTTCTCGGCCTGTCGCTTGGCGTCCTTCGCCGCCCAGTAGCGGTGCCAGCGGGCGTCATACCGCGCCTTGCGTTGCTTCGCCAGCTTGGCCCGCTCATCCGGCGTCATCGCGGCCTCACGGGCGCGTCGAGCCGCCTCGGTCGCCAGCCGTGCCGCGACCTTCCGACGCTGCACCTCGGGATCGCGGAGGCGCTCGGCGGCTTTGGCGCGGGTGCCGGGATCGCGGAAGCCGGGGGCTTTCGGGAGCGGAATGGGCTGTCCGTCGAGGTAGAGGCAGTTCGGCGGCAGGAGGGGCCAGCGTTCGAGTACCTGGAAGACGATCGACCGCTCCGATGTCCCAGAGAAGGCGCCCATATTCCGCGGCGCGGTGCCGGGGAGGTGGAGCGTAACGTGTCGCGTTATCATCGGGCCTCCTGCGCTTGCTTCGCGGCTCGCTTCGCCGCCTGTCGCGCCGCATCCTTTGCGGCCCAGTACGTCCGCCAGCGTTCTTGCGCGTAGTGCCGGCGGATGATGGCGAGGTGTTCCCGCTTGCGGCGGGTGGCCTCGTCGCTCGGCTCGGGCGGACGCTTGGCGGCCTGCTCGGCGGCCTCCTTCGCCGCCTCCTTTGCTGCCAGCGATCGCGCCCGCATAACATCGGCGGGTTTCCACCAATGCGATTTCCCGCCCTCGCGGGTGGTGGCGGTGCGGACGACGGGCTGGACGCCCCACCGCGCCATCCGTTGCGTGAAGCCACGGGCGGGGCAGCCCCAGAGGGCCGCCGCGTCCCGGCTGCGGAGGAGTCCGTCGGTCACAGGTCCAGGTCCCCCGGGTGCAGCTCCTCGTCGGGGATGTAGCCGTTCCACCCGTCGCGGTACGCCTCGATAATCCCGTCCGCCAGGATTTTCAGGCGGCGGCGTTCGTCGGCGGGGAGCGGCTCGGCGTTCAGGTAGGCGTACACGACTTTGAGGATGGGCCGCCACCGGGGGGTGGGCGGCACGTTGGCGGGGTCGGGGAAGGGGAAGGCGGGGGCGGTCACGGGGTGGCCTCCTCGGCGGTGTCGGGGTATTGCGCGTAACAGGCCGTCACGCGCTTATTTTCGCTTGCCATCTGCTTATAGATCGCGTGTTCGTCGGTCGCGTTCACGATCAGCGTGTCCTCGGAGCGCAGCGGGTCGTCGGCGTGCCGGAACCAGACCCGGAACCAGCGGCGGGTAGCGGTCATGGGTCACATCTCCAGGTTTACGGCGTGACCACCGACCGCATCGACCGCCAGCCGCACCAGTTCCTCGGTGTCTGGCCCCTCGGGGTTAAACCCCCGGATCGTATGCACCAGGGCCTCGACCGCGATTTCCGGCTCGATTATCGTATACGCTGCGTCTCCCCATGTCGCGTGGTGCTCTAGGAACGCTTCGGCCTCTTCGCGCTCCCTCTGCGTCAGTTCCAGGTCGTGCAGGATGGCGGACCAGTTGCGATAGGTGAGCGTGTGGGTCTGGATCATGACGCGAAGTCCTCCGGGATGAAGCGGGGGCCATCGGTGAACGTGTCGGGCTCTGGATAAATCAGGAAAGCGTTCGCCCGGAGGCGGTTTGGCTCGACCGGGGCGGTCGGGTACGGGTTGCTTCGCACAAGGCCGAGCCGTCGCCGGGGCTTGCCTTGTGGCGTGTAGATAGCTGTCGTGTCGGAGAAAACCTCCCGCCACACTCGCGCCACGTCCTCGGCTTCCTGTTGCGTTGCGCCCATCGCGTAGGCGATTAGCTCGCCCTCCTTCCGGCTTTCATCCTCCGATCCGTCCGAGTGGCACGGGACGGTCACGAATATAACGGGGTACATCGGCATAGCGGTTCCTCTCTCTGGGGATGATGCGCCGGGGGCGGGGTGCCCCCGGTCGCGGGGTGGGGTGACTAGCGGACCGCGCCGACAGCGGCGGCGTCATCTAGGCCGCGCAGATAGGCGTCGATCCGGCTATACAGCTCACGGGCGGGGACGTGTCCGCTGTATAGCACGTCCCGCTCCCCCGTGCCTTCCTCTGCCATCTGGTGCAGGGACCAGCCCCCATACGCGCCAGACAGCAGGAACGCGCCGGCGTTCGGCGTGTAGCTGCCGTCGGGCTGTTTCGTGTAGGGCTCGGTCGGATGGCCCGTCGTGATATTGAGACGGCGAACCAGCCCGTCCAAGTCGCGGCGCGTGATGCGGGTGGACATAGTGCGGTTCTCCTCTGTGGTTGGTTGGGTTAGACGCGATACTTACGGGACACCATGCGGGCGAGCCGGGCGATAGCTCGGGGATCGCCCTGGATATGCGTGGCCTCGGACGTATGCTCCCCCGTCCGATAGTCGGCCTCGGCCTCATGAAAAATCGTGAGCGCGTCATGCCGGACGTGTATCCCCACGGGATACCCGCGAGAGCCAATCTCTGAAAGGGCCTCACGGAACGTGACGCGCTCGCCCTCGACTACCCATCCAGTTTCCGCAAAATCGCCATGCTCTGCCGATTCCTCTGTCACAACGTCAAAAGATACCGAGAGGGAAAGTGTCGTGGGCATGCTGCCTATCTCCTTGTGTGGTGAGTGAGTCAACTATACAGCGGGAACGGGGCGGCGCAATCGGAGGAACCCCTACACGGGCAGCGGGGGAATGATGATATCGGCCCGCGCCCCGTCCCGTCGCTTGACAACCTCTGCGCCGTCAATCTCCCAGACACGGCGGCGCGCCTCATCCAGGGGGAACGTGCCGACGTACTGAAGGGGTCCGTGATAGACAACCCGTCCCGCCGTGTCAAACATAGGGAACGGGGGCTCGGCGCGCTCGACTAACCGCAGCCCCGCGAAATCGAGGGTCCGTTGATTTATCATCATCATATCCCCAGGATGTCGAGCAGCGCCAGAAAGGCGAACGCAAACGTCATCACAAGCGCGGGCCCGTTCCGGTCGAGCCACGCCGGCGGGCGATCCTCCCGCCGGGGAAGGGGTTCCCATTGCTCCGGGCGCATTATCGGCCCCCCTTCGCCGCGGATTCACGCTTGGCTAGGTATTGCGCTCGCGCTATTGCGATGCTTTTTCCGTCATCTGTCAGGGCGTAGGAGCTATCCGGCGTCGAATGGGTAATCCCCGCGCGATAGACGACGAACGCGCCGTGCGCCGTGCCTACCCAAATCGACCCCGATTCGAAGATGATGTCAGATTCGCGCATTAGCGGACCCCCCTCGCGCCCATCATGGCGGCATCCGACCTGCCCACATTCGGCACAGTAGTCCTCGGGGGCAAGTTCGGTGACGTCATCGGGGTCCACGCTGTAGTCCCTATCATCTCCGACCATCCGCACCACAAGGTTTCCCGTTCGAACCTCGTAGCCCGACCACTCGGTGTCCTCGTCGGGCTCGGTTTCCCATCCCCGCACCCAAAAAGCGACTCCTTCCCATCCCTTGACGCTGTATGCTCCAGCGTTGAACCCCTCGGCGGTTTCGTAGTGTTTCGCGCGCATATCTTCCCCCGTCTCTGTGGTGCCGGATGCCGTCCGGCGCGGTCCTGCCATGCCATGCGCCTAGCGTTGCACTAGGTCCGGGCTGCCTCCCCCCGCATGGGTCCGACGTTACTCCTCCCGAGCTGCCTCTATTGCGTCTGCTTCGCTGGCATAGGGTCCGCACGGATCGCCGTCCGGCATGCATCCAGGGAACCCAAACTGATAATACCAACCCTCCCCATAGACTCCCGTCTCGCCGGGTTCATAGTCGGGGTCGGCTCCCCTATTCCACTCATGCGCTTCCGTTGCGTCTAGGTAGAATATCTCGACATTGGGGAGGGAATACGTCTCATGCTCACGGGACGGGTCGCTATAAACGTAGGACATGGGCTAGGTTCCTCTGTGGGTGAGTGGGTTACTTGACGGGGAAAATGGCGCGAGACTGAAGGTCGAGAGCCGCGTTTAGGATACGCTCCAGAATGTCTGCGCGAACCGTCGCCATGTCGTGCCGATTGATGCGGATATCGTCGTCCGTGATGTCAGGGACAAGGTGTCCTGCCATGTTCACAAGGTCCGCGTGCAACGCGGCACGACGAACGCTGGCCCTCTCTTCATAGTCTACTGGCATACTTTCCCCCTGTGGATAGTGAGCGCGCCGCATCATGCGGCACGGGGGGAAGATACGATAGTAGACAGGGGACGCAAGCCTGGGAACATTAGGATTGCATTAGGATTGCATTAGGGTCCGGTGAGAGGCTTGCCCCCGTGCCTCCAATGCCCCTCGCCCCCGTGCGCGTTCAGTAGCTCTGTGACATTTGTCACAATGTGACCAAGGTCACAATGTGACATAGGTCACAGCGGCCAGGTTCTGTGACATTTGTCACAGCTTCGGGGTTTGTTCGGGGTGGGGGGTACCCGGGTGGAGGGGGGGGCAGGGGGGGTATGTCCCCGGTGCGTGGCGGCGAGTGTGACTTCACCCCCTCAGCCACCCCTGTTGCTTGGTACAAGTCGCCAGTATCTTGGGGCAGGAGTGGCACTGGTACAACTCAAGGAGCGCACGATGACACAGGGGACTGGCGAGGGCAAGGCGGCGCGGAAGCCGCGGTCGGCGTCGAAGCCGAGGGACGAGCAGGCGGCGATTGTGGCGCAGGTGTTCGAGGGGATGACCAACGGGCACACGGTGGCGGATACCTGCCGGCGCTTAAAGCTGAACCCGGGGACGGTGCGGCAGTGGATCGCCAAGGACGCCGACTGGACCGCGGAGTATCAGCGCTGTCGGCCGCTTTTGGGCGCGGCGTTGGCGGAGGAGGCGATCCGGGTGGCGCGGGAGAGCACGACCCAGACCACGGCGATGGACCGAGTGCTGATCGAGACGCTCAAGTGGGCGGCCGCCAAGTCAGCGCCAGCGGAGTACGGCGAGAAGCAGACCGTCCAGCACGAAGGCCAGCAGACGCTGCAAGTCAAGGTCATCGAGGACGAGGTGCCGGTACGGAATGTCAAGGCGCTCCGGGAGGCGGCGGTGACCGCGGTGCTGAAAGCGGCGGCGGAAGCGCCGATACGGGCGTTGCCAGCGCCAGACCGCGACGAAATCGCCTAACAGCGCTGATTTCGATTCTGCGGGCCTGAAATGGGGTGGGGGCTATCTGGGTAGCCCTCACCCTATTTTGTTGCGCGAAAGCGCCATTCCAGCGCGAAGGAGACGTTGACGGCGCCGGAATGTGCTGAGGAAAAAGCGACCAAGCGCGGAAAAGCAGGGGAGTGGTACAAGTCAGCGCAGGAAAACCGAACTTTCAGCGCGGATATCCCAAACCCCGTCAGCGCTCCGGGGCGCTGAGCGTCAGCGAAGCGATCCCGGCGGGAGGGGAGGGAGGCTTTGCCGACCGACCCGACCGAGGAACATGGGGGGGGGGGGTGCATCCCGGTGCAGGGGGGGGTGCATGGGGATGCACCCTAACGATAACTGCGCTAGTATTTAGTAACTAAGTAACTGGGAACAGGTACCAAGTACCAAGTACCAAGTACCAAGAGTGTGCACATGGTCCCATGGTCCCATGGTCTCTAGTGCCTCCGCCCCGAAGAAATCCCGGATCACCCCTTGACAAATGGGGGGTGGCAAGGGTAGATTATACACTGCGGCAATAGGCTCCGTGCCTGCTCAAGTCCTTGTTGACGATGGCCGCGGATGGGTGGTAGTTTGCTGCCGAGCGGGTGGGGCAACGCAGCACCCCCACAGCGGTAGCTGTCTCCAACACTGAGATTGTGCCAGCCGCCAAGCCGAAAGCGCAGGAAGTCCACGTCAAGCTCCACAAGCTCCATCCGGGCCAGCGCCGGGTGGCGGAGCATCCCGCCCGGTTCCGGGTGGTCATGTGTGGCCGACGCTACGGCAAGTCCGCGCTGGGGATTCGGCTGGCCTGTGATGCGGCGCTGAAGGGACAGCCGGTGGGCTGGTTTGCCCCGAGCTACAAGCTGGCGTTGGAGGCATGGCGGGAACTGAGCCAGCGGCTCCAGCCCATCGTGGCGCGGCAGAACGAGCAGGACAAGCGCATGGAGTTGGTGACCGGCGGGGTCATCGAGATCTGGACGCTGGATACGCAGGACCCGGCCCGTGGCCGTAAATATGCGCTGGCCATCATCGACGAGGCGGGCATTGCCAAGGACCTGCTCGATGTCTGGCAGGCGGCGATCCGGCCGACGCTGGTAGACTTTGGCGGGCGGGCGTTGTTCTTGGGCACCCCGAAGGGCCGACGCCACGGGTTCGTGACGTTGTTTACGCGGGGGGACACGGGGCAGGACCCGGACTGGCAGAGCTTCCGGGCCTCAACGCTCGAGAACCCGTACATCCCGCCGGAAGAGATCGAGGCGGCGCGGAAGGAGTTGCCGCCCGACATCTTCCAGCAGGAGTTCGAGGGCATCCCGACCGACGATGGCGCCAACCCCTTTGGCCTGGACGCCATCCGGAAGGCGGTCGGGGAGGTG
>Ga0255188_1000368_pt1 | contig 15551 bp, 12 predicted proteins | sample Miss_Cont_RepB_8_FD_188427 | JGI IMG/M metagenome (GOLD analysis project Ga0255188, IMG submission 188427) | Freshwater microbial communities from Mississippi River, Louisiana, United States - Miss_Cont_RepB_8h | ecosystem: Environmental > Aquatic > Freshwater > River | place: USA: Louisiana... | reverse complement strand
GATTTTGCGGCCCCCGTGTAAAGGGCCGCTGCGTTCAACCGCCGGATGCGGAAAACCGCACGTCCGGTGGTGTGGGAGGGTGCCGGGGCGCAATCCCCGGCACCCGACCCGATCCCGCCCAACGGCATCGTTCCGCCTTTGCCGGAGCGGTGCGGGTGGAGCGCGGCGTTCATGCCGCAGAAACATGGAATGCAAAGAAGATTGAAGAACCTTCGCTCCCTCCACCGCACGAACCGAAACGGCTCGGGTGCCCGCCAACGCAGATGCAAACGCAAGCCAGCGTTGTGGCAGACGCTTCTGCGGCATGAATGCCGAGCTACTGCTGCCAACCACTGTATCGTTCCGGCTTGGTTTGCGCCCGCCCACCGCCCCCGGCCCGCGCACACGACCAGCCACCCCGGCCCGTCCCTGCCACGAGCCATGAATCACAGGCGGAGGGCAGGAAAATAATGGGCAGGAAGATTCCAGCCTCAATTTTCCTGACCCAAATCTTTCTGACCCATTCCGGTTCCCGGAAACAATCCACGGCCCATCAACTGCGCATTTCGTTCCCTGAACCTCAGAGCAGCCCCCCAAGATTCAGGGAAGACATAGATTCCCATCCTCGATCTTTGTCCGCCTCCAATCTTTGGGTTCTCTCTTTGGGAGGTTCCAGATTAGCTCCCTGCTCCTGCCAGCAGAGCCGGAGCTCGTGAAAATCATGGGCAGGAGAAGTCCAGCCTCAATTTTCCTGGCCCAAATCTTTCCGTCCCATTCCGGCTCATGCAGAGAACAGAAAAAAGTAGTATCACCACGCGCCAATCCACGTTCAGATTTGAACCATCGCATGAAGCTCATTTTGCTACTCGCCACGCTCGCACTGGCCCTGCCATCCGCGTTTGCCGCACCGAAGCCAAACGTCGTCATCATCTTCTGCGACGACCTCGGCTATGGCGATCTCGGCTGCTACGGCTCGCCGGTCATCCGCACGCCGAACCTCGACCGCATGGCGGCGGAGGGGCTGCGCTTCACCGACTTCTACTCCGCCTCGGAAGTCTGCACGCCCAGCCGCGCGGCACTGCTCACGGGGCGTTATCCCATTCGCAGCGGCATGTGCGGCAACCGGCGCGTGCTGTTCCCGAACTCGAAGGGCGGCCTGCCACCGGGAGAAATCACCATCGCCGAGGCGCTCAAGGGCGCGGGTTACGCGACCGCGCACATTGGCAAGTGGCACCTCGGCATCCACGAAGGCTCGCGTCCGCTCGACCAGGGCTTTGAGCGCAGCTTCGGCCTGCCCTACTCAAACGACATGGACGCCCGCGCGGATTTACCGAAGGGCAGCACCGGCTCCCCGAACCCGCCGCACGACGGTTGGAATGTGGCGCTGTTGCGCGATGGCAAAGTCGTCGAACAGCCCGCCGACCAGACCACGCTCACGAAGCGTTACACAGAGGAGACCGTGACGTTCATTGGGGAGAAAAAGAGCGCGCCGTTCTTCATCTACCTCGCGCACACGTTCCCGCATGTGCCGATGTTCGCGTCGCCCGCGTTCAAAGGCAAAAGCCGCGCGGGCATTTACGGCGACGCCGTGGAGGAACTCGACTGGAGCGTGGGCGAAGTGCTCGCGGCACTGAAGAAGAACGGCATCGCGGAAAACACGCTCGTCTTTTTCACCAGCGACAACGGCCCGTGGCTCATCATGGGCGACCAAGGCGGCAGCGCCGGGCTGCTGCGCGAAGGCAAGGGCAGCACGTGGGAAGGCGGGATGCGCGTGCCGGGCATCGCGTGGATGCCGGGCCGCATCCAACCGAGCGTTACCAGCGAACTCGCGCACATGATGGACCTGCTCCCCACCGCGCTCGCGCTGGCCGGTGCGCCGCTGCCCAAAGACGTCACACTCGACGGCGCGGACCTCGCCCCGCTGCTCTTCGCGTCGAAGCCGCTGCCCGCGCGCCCGTTCTTCTACTACCGCGGCGACCAGCTTTTCGCCTGCCGCCTTGGCCAGTGGAAGGCGCACTTCCAAACCCAAAACGGCTACGGCCAGCCGAAACCCGAACTCCACGACCCGCCGCTGCTATTCCACCTTGGCCGCGACACCTCCGAGAAACGCAACGTCGCCGCGCAGCACCCCGACGTGCTCGCGCGCATCACCGAAGCCGTGAACGCGCACAAAGCCAGCGTCGTCCCCGGCCCGCCGCAACTGCAATGAAAGTAATCGTCCTGTTATTGTTCCTCGCCGCTCTGCCAGCCCATGCCGCCGCGCAGAAGCCGAACTTCCTGCTCATCTTCACCGATGACCACGGCTACGGCGACGTGTCGGCGTATCATCCGTCCGACGTGCGCACGCCGAACATCGACCGCATCGGCACGGAGGGGATGCTGTTCACCGCGATGCGCGCGAATTGCACCGTGTGCTCGCCATCGCGCGCGGCTTTGCTCACGGGGCGTTATGCGGATCGCGTCGGCGTGCCGGGCGTCATCCGCACGCAGCCGGAGAACTCGTGGGGATATTTCAAACCCGGCGTGCCGACGCTGGCGGATGAATTGAAGCAGGCCGGTTATCACACGGGCATCATCGGCAAGTGGCATCTCGGCCTTGAATCGCCGAATCTCCCGAACGAGCGCGGCTTCGAGTTTTTCCACGGCTTTCTCGGCGACATGATGGACAGCTTCACCATGCACCTGCGCCACGGAAACAACTACATGCGCCGCAACCGCGCGGTCATCGAGCCGCAGGGCCACGCAACGGACATTTTCTCCGACTGGGCCGCCGACTTTCTGCGCGAGCGCGCGAAGGCGAAGCAGCCGTTCTTCCTCTACCTCGCCTACAATGCGCCGCATTTCCCCATCGAGCCGCCCGCCGATTGGCTGGCGAAGGTAAAGGCGCGCGCGCCGCAACTCGACGAGAAGCGCGCGAAGAATGTGGCATTCGTGGAGCACCTTGATGATCGGATCGGCCGCGTGCTCGCGGTGCTGAAGGAAATCGGGCAGGAGGAAAACACCGTCGTTGTTTTCACTGCGGACAACGGCGGTTCGCTGCCGCACGCGCAGAACAACGACCCGTGGCGCGGCGGCAAGCAGGACCACTACGACGGCGGCCTGCGGGTGCCGTTCCTGGTGCGCTGGCCCGCGCAAATCAAAGCCGGCAGCCGCAGCGATTACTCCGGGCTGAACTTCGACTTGTTCCCCACCTTCGTCGAACTCGCCGGCGGCAAGCCCTCGCCCGATCTCGACGCCGTGAGCCTAGTCCCCGTGCTCAAAGGGGGCACCCTGACCACGCCGCGCGACCTCTACTTCGTTCGCCGCGAAGGCGGCCCGCAATACGGCGGCAAAAGCTACGAGGCGATCATCCGCGGTGATTGGAAACTCATGCAGAACGATCCGTGGTCGCCGCTCGAACTCTACAATCTGAAGGCCGACCCGCAGGAGAAGATCAATCTCGCCGCCACGAACAAGAAACTCGTCAACGAACTCGGCACCGCGCTGCGCCGGCACATCCAGCGCGGGGGGGCGACGCCGTGGCAAAAGCCTTGACCCAATCACTGCCCATCTCACGCCTGAAACACTTCATCGCCGACTGCGCACAGGACCGCCTTGGGGCCACCGGCCGAAAGGGGAGGCAGAGGGGCCGGTGATGCTTCGTCGGGCCGCCCCCGCCGCTTTGATCTGCTCCAGCTCCAGGCGATGCCAGTTGAAGCCCGGCCAGCCTTTGCCGACGACACTCATGTTTTCTCAATTTGATTCTGGCGGCTGCTACGGATTGAACCCGAACGCCGAAGTTGAACCACGGATGGACACGGATAAACACGGATAAGCAAGCCCCAGCACAGGTGAACTGTTCAGCGGGTCACTTTGGGGCTGGGAAAATTTCCAACCACGGCGCGGGGTTCGCTCCCACCCGTGGTTACCCAATTCCTGCCTCGGACTTCGGGCTGAAAAGTGCTTCCACCTTCACCTTCACCGCCGCATCCAACGGGGATGGCGGCGGCGGGTGGAGGTGCTGCGCGACGCCGGCCGGCAACTGCGCACGTTCAACCGCCCCTGACCCCGCGACAACCTTTAGTTGCATTTGCAACAAAAGGTTTTCCAAGAGCTTCAAGGTCAAGTTTTGACCAACGGATTGCGTGTGGTCAGTTGAGGAAACGCGGAGAAATCTCGATCCGCTGACCAAAGTTCCCGCACGCCGTGGTGCAGGCAAAGCGCGGCGATTCGGGCGTCGTGAATGCGCGGGCCTTTCTGTTGAGCCGTCGTCGCGATCTCGTGCAGTTTCTCCAGGTAGCCATCGCTCTCGGCGATCAATTGAAGACTGCCACCCGCGCCCCAGGCATCCACCGCTGCAAACGCTGCGGCCAGCGGAGTGGGCGTCTTGAACACCTTCGGATGGGTGACAATTCCCACGAACTCATGCACGCACGGCCAAGGAATGGCCCACGGCGCAGACTTTCCCCTCAACGACTCGATCAATCCCTTGGCGGCTTGGTGAAACGGGCTGTCCGAGCGATGGGAATAAACGAGGAGATTGGTGTCCACCGCGATCATGCGCCACGCCCCTGGTAGATTTCATCGCGGATTCGATCCCAGTTCCAATCCTTGAACTCGTCGGTCGGGCCGTCTCCGCCAAAGGTGACGAGCGGAGGGAGCTTCCGTGGCGTGTTCAGGTGCTTGCCGGAAATGACCAGCCGCAGCCCGGTTTCGGTCAATTCCCGAAAGGAAGTTTTCTCTTTGCGGGCGAGGCGCTGCACCCGCTTGAACAGGTCGTCTGCGATTTCAATCGTCGTCTTCATAATATGGTGGCCCATACTCGCAAGGCTGGCGGCCCATTTCAAGCGGTGCTCTTCGGCGCGCTGCGGAACGACGCGGCGGCGGAGCGCGAGGCGTGGCTGGACGCGGTGACGCACGATCCGCTGCTGCCGGGCCGGATTCTGCCGTCCGATTACCTGGGGCAACAGACGTGGCGGCGGCGGGTGGAAGTGCTCCGGGACGCCAGCCGGCAACAGCGCACGTTCAAACCCGCATAGCCCTGCGCAAACATTTGTTGCATCTGCAACAAATGTTCGTCATGCCGAAAGCACACGCGCAGCGAGGAAGTATTGCGACCCCGTTCCGATGAACAGCGAAGTGAGATCCTTTTCGATCTCAAACCCTGCTCGTTCAAGCGATCTGAAAACCTGAGCTTGCTCCCAATGCCTGATTTGAAATGAATCCGAGTGGTTCACCCACCGATTGTCTTCAAGAACTCGAATTGTTTCCTCGTAGCGGAATAGAACTTCGGTTTCTTGAATCACTCGCACGTCTCGAACAAAATCAGGCGTTGTCCGATTGTAGGAATGGAAAATTTGCCGCGACGGAATGTCGAGTAGCAGACGACCGCCAGGACGAAGCATCGCCGCCGCCGTTTGGAACGAGGCGTCCAAAGCTGCCTCGTCCAAAAGATATAGGAGGACGGTGAAGACGCAGAGCGAGAGGTCGAATGGAGGCGACTGGAACTCGTCCTGCATTCGGCAGCAGACCGTTTGGATGGCAAGTCGCTCGTTATCTGCTTTGGAACTCAAGACTGCCAACATCTCTGCACAGGGATCAATCGCCACCACGGAGTAACCCGCCTTCGCCAGTGGCAGTGCCAAGCGCCCCGTGCCTGCTCCAAAATCGACGATTCGTGCTGGCGGTGATTGAATTCTCGCAACGCATTGGACCGTCGCTTCCGTCAAGCTGTCGTAGAAATCGCCGAACGACCGGCGATAAGCTTCATCGTAATGCTGCGCCCAACTTGAATGAGGTGTTTTCACGACAAGACAAGCCGCCGACGGCGAGGAAAGTATCCAGCGGGCGCTCTCGCAGAATCTCATTCCCAATGATTCCCGCTGTGCCTGCGAGCATGAGCGTCATGCCGAGCAAAGGAGGCAACTGGCCACAGCGCAATTGATAATCCACACGCCCAAATCGGATGGGAGTTCGGAACGTGTCTGTGGAGAATTGGCCGATGCCGGGATAGAAATCCGTCAGACTTCCTTCTGCTGGAAAACTGGTGAGGCAGTTATCTTGAAGATACGAAATCTGCGCTCCTGTATCGAAGAACATCTTCACCGGCTTGCCGGAGACAGTCGCAGAGACAATGGGAACACCCATGCAGAAGTCCAACAGCAGCACTTCGCCATCACATTCCAACGGCGCTGTTGAAAAGCCAACTCGTGATTGCGGCAGGTCGATGAGGATGTCGAACTGGTTCAGGATATCCGCGCCAAGAATTCCATCCGTCTCGCGTCCGACGTAGGTGGACAGCACCTGCGCGGTCAATCCCATGTAGCTCGGCGGCAGGTCGAAATTCTGGCCGTCCAGCATTATTGGCGAGACTCGCCCGAAACTGGTGGGCGCACCGGTATCGAGCAGGAGTGTTCCTTCGGGAAGCGTGATGAACGGATGGCCGTTCTCCAGAATCAGCGGGTTGGTTTGCATTTCGGTTTGAGCCTCCTCACGTCGGCTGCTACGGGTTGAAAAGTTTCTCCATCTTCGCCTTCACGGCAGCATCCATCTTTATGAGCGGCGGCCAGGGGCGTTTGAAGCCTTCGCCCGGCAATTTCTTCGTCGCGTCTAGGCCGAGTTTACTGCCGCTGGCGATTTCGCTGGTGGCGTGGTCGAGCACGTCGGACGGGCCTTTCGTGAAGATGCTGTCGCGTTGCGGGTCGGTGTTGGCGCAGAGACGGAAAAGGACTTCGCTGGTGTTGTGCACGTCCACGTCGTCGTCCACCACGATGATGTATTTGGTGAACATCATCTGCCCCATGCCCCAGAGGCCGTGCATGATTTTGTAGGCTTGCATCGGGTAGGTCTTGCGGATGCTCACGAAGACGAGGTTGTGGAAGACGCCTTCCGCCGGCAGCGCGATGTCCACGATCTCGGGGAAGTTCATCTTGAAGATGGGCAGGAAGAGTTTCACCGATGCGCCGCCGATGTAGAAGTCTTCCATCGGCGGGATGCCGACGATGGTGGCGGGATAGACGGCGTCTTTGCGATGCGTGATGGCGGTGACGTGGAAGACGGGATACGGCTCGGGCAAGGTGTAATAGCCGGTGTGATCGCCAAACGGCCCTTCGTCGCGCAACGGTTCGGTGGGGTCAACGTAGCCTTCGATGACGAAGTCGGCGTTGGCGGGGACTTCGAGGTCGTTGGTCTCGCACTTCACGAGTTCGACGGATTTCTTGCGGAGGTAACCGGCGAGGAGGAATTCATCCAAGCCGTCAGGTAGTGGCGCGGTGGCGGCAAAAGGGAACATCGGGTCGCCGCCGATGAAGATGCTGACGGGCATGCGCTCGCCGCGCTCGTAGTAGCGGCGGCCGTGGCGCGCGGCGACTTTCTGGAGCTGCCAGTGCATGCCCGTCGTGTGCTCGTCGTAGATTTGCACGCGATACATGCCGAGGTTCCGGTCGCCGGTGTCGGGGTCTTTGGTGACGACACAGGGGAGCGTGATGAAGCGCCCGCCATCGAGCGGCCAGCATTTGAGGATGGGCAAATTCAGCAGCGATGGAGGGGTCGGGGATGTCCCCCTCTGCCAGTCGGGAGCAGGTGGCCAATTCGTTGCGGAAGCCGGCGAATCGAACTTGTGGATGACATCCTTGCATGCGCCCCCTTTCACGACCTTCGGCTTGGCGTGGCGCAGCTCGAGCGCGAGAGCGAGGAGTTTCATTGCCTCGCGCATCGAGGTCGGGGGCTTGGCCTTCATCAGCGCGCCCAACTCGGCAGCGACTTCATCCACCGAGTTCGCGCCCATGCTCATGGCCATGCGTTTGTGCGAGCCGAGCGTGTTGATGGCGACGGGGAAGGGCGAGACGACGCCGTTGACGGTAGGCTTCTCGATGAGGAGCGCCTTGCCGCCACCGGGCTTTTTCATCTCGCGGTCGGCGAGTTCCGTGATTTCCAACTCGGTCGCAACCGGCTGGCTGATACGGATCAGCTCCCCTGCCCTGTCCAATGTGTGAACCCAGTCCCGGAATGAGTCGAACGCCATGCCGGGAGGCTAACAGGCGCGGGGCGGGATGCAAACCAGCGGCGACGCGGGCGGCGGCCCCGGGTGTCGCTCATTTGCTGCCGGGCTTGGTGGCAGGGAGCGCGGCCAGATCGGGTGGGAGCTGGTCCGCCGGGAAGGTTTCCACGTCGAGCTTGATCAGGCTGAAGGTGGGCACGCCCAGATCTACGCTGCCGCCGGAACGGTCCACAACCATCGCCACGCCGGCGACGACGCCAGCGTGGGCGCGGACGATGTCCATGGTCTCCTGCACGCGCCCCCCCTTGGTGACGACATCCTCGACCACGAGCAGCCGTTCGCCCGGGGCAATCTTGAAACCGCGCCGCAGGACGAGCCTGCCCTCCTCTTTCTCGGCGAAGATGAATCGCACGCCAAGCTGGCGGGCCACTTCCTGTCCAATGACCAGTCCGCCCATGGCCGGCGCGATGACCGTGACGGCTTCGAGCGGGCGCAACTTCTCAGCCAGTGCCGCGCCAAAGCGCTCCACGATGGGCATCTGCTGCAAGGCCAGGGCGCACTGAAAGAACTGGCGGCTGTGCAATCCGCTGCGCAGGACAAAGTGGCCTTCGAGGAGGGCGCCGGTTTCGCGGAAAAGGCGCAGAGCTTCATCGTTCGTCATAGCCCAAGCGTAAGCGCGGCCCCGTGCGGCTGGCAAGGATTCGGCCACGCAACCGCGACAAAGAAAAGGCCCGCCAAACTGGCGGGCCTTTTGCGAAGCGGGTAAACCGGGGCGGACTATTTGTCGCCGCCGCCGAGGGAATCCATCAGCTTGATGAGCGGCAGGAACATCGCGATGACGATGCTGCCGACGATGACGGCGAGGAAGACGATCATGATCGGCTCCAGCAGCGAGGTCATGGCGGAGACGGCATTGTCCACCTCTTCCTCGTAGTTGTCGGCCACCTTCATCAACATTTCGGGCAATGCCCCCGTCTGTTCTCCGACGTCCACCATGGAGACGACCATGGGCGGGAAGATTTTGGAGGCCTCGAGCGGGCCGACGATAGTTTCGCCTTCCTTGACGCTGTCGTGAATGCTTTGGACGGCCTCAGCAAACATGATGTTGCTGGAGGTTTCGCGAACGATGTTGAGGGACTGGAGAATGGGCACGCCCGAGCTGATGAGCGTGCCCAGGGTGCGGGTGAAGCGGGAGATGGCGACCTTGCTGATCACCGGGCCAAACACCGGCACGAGCAACTGGAAACGGTCATAAACGCGCGCGCCGAACTTGGTCCGGACGAACAGTTTGAAGGAGATCACGATGCCAGCGACGATGCCAGCGGTGGCAATGAAGTTGTTTTGGATGAACCGGCTGATGTTGAGCACCAGCAGGGTGAAATCGGGCAGGCCTTCATCACCCAGCATGTCTTTGAAGATCGCCTCGAACTTCGGGACGACGACAACCATGAGCAGGCCCACGATGCCGACGGCCACGGTGAGCACGGCTACCGGGTAGAAGAGCGCGGCTTTGACCTTGCCTTTGATCTTCTCCGCCTTTTCCGCGAACTCGGCGAGACGGGTGAGCGTCACTTCGAGCACGCCGCCCAACTCACCGGCCTTGACCATGTTGACGAACAGCTTGTTGAAGACCTTGGGATGCTGGGCCAGGCCTTCGGAGAACGTGCTGCCGCCCTCAATGGAGAGCGCCAGTTTGCCAAGGATTTCCTTCAGCGTTGGATTGCGCTCCTGCTTTTGCAGCACGAGCAATCCGCGCAGCAGCGGCAGACCGGCGTCCACCAGGGTGGCCAACTGGCGGGTGAAAGTGCAGAGCGTCTTGGTATCCACGCCGCCACCCAAGCCGGGGATCTTGATGTTGATTTGCAGTGCCCCACCCTTGGCCTTGGCTTTGCCACCCTTGCCCGCCGGAGCACCCTTGCCTGCCGCGTCTTTCTTGTCCTTGTCCTTGTCTTTGCTGTCTTTCTTGTCCTTGCCTTTGTCGGCCTCGACGACCTTGGTCGGGAAGAAGCCCATCTCCTTGAGGCGGCTGAGGGCCTCGTTCTGGTTGGCCACGTCCGGCAAGGTGCCCTTGACGGGCTTGCCCTTGGCGTCCATCGCTTCGTAGGTGAAGACAGGCATAGGATTCCTCCAGTTTGGGTGGTTTAGGTGTAGCGGACTACCTCTTCAACCGTGGTGCGCCCGTCAAAGATCAGGCGCAAGCCGTCGTCGCGAATGGTGGCCATGCCGAGTTCGATGGCCTTCTGCCGCATGATGACCGCCGGGGCACGCTCATTGATGAGGGCGCGGATGGGGTCACTGGTGGCGAGGAGTTCATAGATGCCCGAGCGGCCCTTGTAGCCCGTGTCATTGCAGGCCTCACAGCCCCGCCCGTAGAAGAAGGTTTTATCACCCACGTCGAAGGTGGAGAGGTTCAACTGGCTGAGCTGGTTCTCCGTAGGCTCGAAGGGTGAACGGCACTTGGGGCAGACCGTGCGCACCAGTCGCTGGGCCAGCACCCCCATCAGGGTGGAGGAAATCAGGAAGGGTTCGACGCCCATGTCCACAAAGCGCGTGACGGCACCGGGCGCGTCATTCGTGTGCAGGGTGCTGAGCACGAAGTGGCCGGTGAGCGACGCCTGCACGGCGATCTGGGCGGTTTCCAAATCGCGCATTTCTCCGACCATGATGATGTCCGGGTCCTGGCGGAGGAAGGCGCGCAGGGCCTTGGCGAAGGTCATGCCCGTGGTGTCATTGATGGGCACCTGCATGATGCCTTCAATGTCATATTCCACCGGGTCCTCGGCCGTGAGGAGCTTGGTGTCGAGCGCGTTCACCCGGCGCAGACAGGCGTAGAGAGTGGTGGTCTTGCCGCAGCCGGTGGGACCGGTGACGACGAAAATGCCGTTCGGGTTCTGGATGATCTCGCCGACGGAGTCGAAGACCGACTTGACCATGCCCAGATTCTCCAAATCCAAGCTGACGGAGGAGCGATCCAAGACGCGGAGCACGACCGACTCGCCAAATTTGGTGGGCAGCGTGGACACGCGCAGATCCATGCGCTTGCCAGCCAAACTCATGGAGATGCGTCCGTCCTGCGGGAGCCGGCGCTCGGAGATGTTGAGGTTGGCCAGCACCTTGAGGCGGGAAATCACCGGGGTCGCCAGATAACGCGGCGGGGGGGCCATTTCATACAAGGCACCATCCACCCGGTAACGGATCTTGAACTCATCCTCAAAGGGCTCGAAGTGAATGTCGCTCGCACGATCCTGCACCGCTTGATACAGGATGAGGTTCACGAAGCGGATGATCGGCGTCTCGTTGGCCATGTTGGCCAGGGCGTCCGCCGAGTCGTCCTGATTTGCCGCTGCGGCCAGCTCCTTTACGGTGTCTTCGGCCCCCACCATGTCATGCAGGATGTCATCGAAGGATTCGGCCTTTTCCTCGTAAAATTTGGCAATGGCGGCCACGACGGCCGCCGGATCTCCCACGACCACCTGCAGCTCCTTGCGCACGATGAAACCCAGCTCGTCCACGATGGCCGGATTCAACGGATCGGCCAGGACGACCCGCAAGGAATTGCCGATCACCTCGAGCGGCAGGCACTGATACATGCGGGCGGTCGCGGGTGGGATCGCTGCGATGACCTCCGGGCCCAGGTTCAACTCCTTGAGCCCGGTCACCACTTCCGTGCCCAGATGCTCCGCGATGATCGTCAACTGGGTGTCCAAATCAACAATCCGGGAATCCGCCAGAATGGTCCCGATGGGCTTGCCGCTCTTGGTGTTCTCCTGCATGACCTCCTCCAGTTGGAGATCGTCGATCAGCCCGCGCTCACGCACGAGGGCCAGGAGGGGGTCGCTGATGTTGGCGGAGGACATGGCTATTCTTGCGATTCGGCCTTCGCGTTGTCGGCCTCTTGCAGCTTGCCCATGATGGCTTGTGAATCAATGCAGCGGTTCACGACCGTGTCGCGGGCAATGCGGCCCTTGATATACCAGTCGATCAAACCCTGATCCAAGGTCTTCATGCCATACTTGGCACCGGTCTGCTGGTCTGAGGGAATGCGGAAGGTCTTGTTGTCGCGGATCAACGCCGAGATCGAGTTGGTCATCACCATGATGTCATGGATGGCGAGGCGTCCGGGCTTGTCGCAGGTGGGCACCAGAATCTGGGCGATGACCGACACCAAGGCGGTGGAGAGCTGGATGCGCACCGTCTCCTGCGCGTTGATCGGGAAGGCGTTCACGATGCGGTCAATGGTCTTGGCGGCGGAGTTCGTGTGCAGCGTGCCGAAGACCACGTGGCCGGTTTCGGCGGCCGTCAGCGCCGCATCAATGGTTTCCAAGTCGCGGAGCTCACCCACCAGGATGATTTCCGGGTCCTGTCGCAGCGCGCGGCGCAGCGCCTCGGCGAAGCTCGGCACGTCAATGTGCACCTCGCGCTGGGTGACCACCGCCTTCTTGTGCTTGTGATAAAACTCAATCGGATCCTCCACCGTGATGATGTGCGCGTGATCGGAGGTTTCGTTGATGATGTTGATCATCGACGCAAGCGTGGTGGACTTGCCGGAACCGGTGGGGCCGGTCACCAGAATCATGCCGCGGGGCTTGTGGATCAGTTCTTCCACCAACGTCGGGGAAAGGCCGATCTGATCAATCGTCAGCAACCGGGTGGGAATCTGCCGCAATACCAGCGCGAAGCTGCCCTTCTCCTTGAAGGCGCTGACGCGGAAGCGCGCCAACTCACCGAAAGCAAAGCCAAAGTCCGCCCCGCCCTTGGTGCGCACATGCTGGATGTTGTCCTCCGAGGTGATGCTGGTCATCAACTCCTCGGTGTCCTCGGGCGTGCAGGGCGGCCCTTGAACGCGCTCCAGAACGCCGTGCGCACGGATGCAGGGCGGGATGCCCACCCGGACGTGCAAGTCGGCAGCGCCCTCGGACACCATCAACTGCAACAAATCGGACATCGAGTAGGTTCCCATAATAGTCTTGATTCAGCCAACCACGCCGCGCTGGTTTGATGTTAAGTTCGTCAGGTTTCGTCAGCCACCGTCGCCCGAATGACTTCTTCGGCAGTGGTCATGCCGGCGACCACCTTGCGCGCGCCATCCTCGCGCAGGCTCCGCATCCCCATCTCACGGGCGCGGGCGCGCAGGGCGACGCCCGACACCTTGTCGAAGATGAGCTTGCGCACGCTGTCATCGATCAAAAACACCTCGAAGACCCCGAACCGGCCGCGGTGGCCGGTCTTGTTGCAGTTCTCGCAACCCATGCCCTTGGAGTAGTTTGCTCCCGGCAGGTTCGGATCCAGCCGCAAGGCCTTCAATTCGGCCTCGGAAGGCATGTAGGGGCCGATGCACTTCTTGCAAATGCGGCGCACGAGGCGCTGGGCCAGGAAGGCGCGGCTGGCGGAGGCCACGAGGAAGGGCTTGATGCCGATGTCCACAAGACGTTGCACCGCGCCCGGCGCGTCATTCGTGTGGAGGGTTGAGAAAACCAAGTGACCGGTGAGCGCGGCGTTAATGGCGATCGTGGCGGTTTCCATGTCACGAATTTCGCCAAGCATGACGACGTTGGGCGCCTGACGGAGCATCGCGCGCAACGCTGCGGCAAACGTGAGCCCGATCACTTCACTCACCTGCACCTGGTTGATGCCGGCCAGCACGTATTCCACCGGGTCCTCGACCGTGATGATCTTGCGGTCCGGTCGGTTGATGTAGTTGAGGCAGGAGTAAAGGGTGGTGGTCTTTCCCGAGCCGGTGGGGCCGGTGACAAGCAGGATGCCGTCAGGCAGGCCGATGAGCCGCTCGAAGGTCTGCTGGTCGTCCGTGAGAAAGCCCAGCTCCGTCAAGCCCAGCTTCAGGCCGGACTTGTCGAGAATACGCATGACGATGCTTTCGCCATGCACGGTGGGGAGGGAGTTGACGCGCAGGTCAATGGGCTTCCCGGATATTTCCAACTGGATGCGTCCGTCCTGCGGGATGCGCTTCTCGGCGATGGACATGGCCGCCTGGATTTTCAGACGGCTGATGATGGCGTTCTGAAGCTTTTTTGGGGGGCTGTTGACCTCCTGCAAGCAGCCGTCAATGCGGTAGCGGACGCGCAACCGCTTCTCCAGCGGTTCAATGTGAATGTCCGAGGCGCGGGTCTTGTAGGCTTCCGCGATGATGGTGTTGACCAGCTTGATGAGTGGCGCATCGGTCTCAACTTCTTCATCCTCCGCCCCGGGTCCTCCAGGCGTGGCGAAGCCGAGATCAATCTCCCCCTCGGTCAAATCCTGCAACATTCCGGCGACCGACTCCTCCGCCGTGCCGTAATACTTGTTGATCAGTTGCTCGACCTGCTCGTCCGTCGCCACGCGGAACTCAATATCCTCCACCTTGAGGACATGGCGCAGGCTGTCCATCGTGTCCAAGTCCGACGGATCCGTGATCGCCACGATCAGCTTTCCCTCGCCGTAAAACACCGGCACCGCCTTGTATTTCTTGGCGATGTGCCGGGGCAGAACCTGAATGGCATCGTCCTCGATCTTGATGCCCGAGAGGTCCACCGTCTCCATGCCAAACTGGATGGCCTTGGCCTGGGTGATGTGCGCCCCGGTAATGATCTGGGTCGCGATCAGCCGGTCGATCACCCCCTGCTCGGAAAACTCCCCGGACTCCACCTCCGCGCGGGCTTGGGCCACGTCCTCGTTGGTCACCAACCCCATGTCCGCCAACGTATCTACCAAGTAATCATCTTTGACTGGCACAGTTTTTAGCGATGCTAAATGGTTGAACGGCGTCTGCCCGGCATCCTAACGACGGGCTGTTTGATGTCAAACCCGGCGTGTCTGGAACGCCGCAAGACTAGGCGGCAGCCCACACCGGCGCCACTACGGAAAAACCACGAAATCCACGACTCCGACTGCAGCCGACAACTCGTTCTTCGAGTAGCGGAGGCCCACCAGACTCCGTCTGGAAAAACTCTGCGGGCGGATCTCCGGCTTGCCTGTTAGCCCAGCCCCTGCGGGAAATTGCTCCACGCGTCACGCTCCCCCTGCCCACCACCCGGCCACCCCGAAATGTCACCTGAAAGTTCATTGACATCAGGCCGTCCGGCTTAGACTTGCTCCGTGAAAATCCCAAAGTTGTCCGCCCGCGCCACCGAGTTGATAAACGCCGCCAGCGATGCCGCCGACGCGGCGAAAAAAGCGGAGACCAAAGCCAACATAGCCGCACAGAATCTCCGTCAGGCCAAGGCGCGCCTAAAGTTGGCTCGCAAAGCCGCCAAGACCGCCAAACGCGAAGCGCGTGCCACCGAAGAAACCGCCGCCGAGGCCATGAAACATGCCAAGCGTGCACACAAGCTGGCCGAACGTGCCACTCAGGCTCTGGCCAAGGCCAAACAGCCTGCGAAACCAGCGAAGCATAAGAAACCCGCCGCGGAACCCGCCGCCAAGAAGACTGCTCCGCTCCGTCCTCCCGCAAGCCGAGTGTCCAAAACGCCCAAGGCCAACCCGTCCCCCGCCCCAGCAGAGCCCGTCCCGGCCGAATCGGCCCCCACTCATGGTGGCTGACTACGCGTGTTGAGCGCGCTGTCGCGTCGGAACGATGACACCACCCAACGGGGCCGAC
>Ga0255188_1000367_pt1 | contig 15580 bp, 21 predicted proteins | sample Miss_Cont_RepB_8_FD_188427 | JGI IMG/M metagenome (GOLD analysis project Ga0255188, IMG submission 188427) | Freshwater microbial communities from Mississippi River, Louisiana, United States - Miss_Cont_RepB_8h | ecosystem: Environmental > Aquatic > Freshwater > River | place: USA: Louisiana... | reverse complement strand
CCTCCTTCCGTGCGGCGTCGATGGCGGCGCGCCATTTAATGCATAGCTCGTCCCTAACCCATCTTTCTGGATTGCCTGTAGTCGTCGGATGATCCGTGCGCCACTCCGTTGTTTCGGCACGCTTATTGATGGCCTCTACCAAAGCCGCCCGCAGCCTAGCGTTTTCGCGTTCAAGTTCTTTCATACGAAACGCAGTGTTACTAATCATGGCTTCGATTGAAATTGCCCGCAGCGCGGCGTTCTCGCGTTCGAGTTGCTCTAGCGCAAATGCAGGCACGACATACATATTCGGCATGAAATGCTTAGCTTCTTTGCTTAGGAATGAAGACAATGGTGTATCGCTCACGGCTGCGCCTCCTTTTGTTCTTTAACGGCACGTTCTGCCGCTTCCTTGATTAGCTTCGGGTTGTATGTGATTTTGTTCTCAAACAATATTTGAAGCGCGCCTTCAAAGACATACTTCAGAACTTTCACTTGAAGTTTTAATTCCTTAACCTCAGCCATGAGCCTAGCCTCACGCTCGGAGCCCATGCCGTTCAGGCGGGCTTGTTCTTCTACTTCACGTTCAAGCTCAACTATCTTTTGATATGGTGATAGTTCTCGGTCTTTCACGACAGCTTCCTCCAAGTTGAACCGAATACAATTCTAGTTGTCATCCTGCGCCACCATGAAACATCGTGACGAAATCTTACGGTGATTAACTGTGGGTCTCCAAAAATAGACCACTCCCATTTTTCCTTAGGCCATTCAACAAGACTCATGGTTTAGCCTCCTGACTCGCAGTCTTTTCCTTGATAATCTGTTTGCCTACGCAACCGCCTAGCAAGTAGCCAGCAAACAGGCATGACAACACGACTATCGTGGCTAGTATTTTGTCTATTGTTATCGTGTCAGTTTTCATCGAATAGGAAGTCTAGGCTGACGCATCGTTCGTGGTAGTACTCAAACCAGTAGGTGTCGTATATATCGGACGTTTCGTTCATTTGTGTTTGGTTTATCGGACGTTAGCCCTGATTTCCTCAGCCGCGAGCCTAGCCCAGATTCGCATGATGTCCTCCAGCTTTTGAGCTACGCTGGGATCACTCACCTTGACTACTTGCGCGGCTGTCCTGAAGGCAGAGGCCCGTGAGGCCGCGCCGTATGCAACTCTTAGGTTTGAATCGCTAAGCATTCTGCTTTTGATGTGGTTCATATTTTTTGTTTGTATTTTCTAACAGGAAGATTCTTGGAGGGGCAACGCCCCGACTTGCAAGGCTAAACTTATCGCGGAAGGAAACTTAATTGCGCTAGCCTAGATGCAGGGAGCTTTCATGGGAGTACCCATGTCGTCTGATTGCCGTTTGCTGATTCCTCCAAGGCAAGCTCAGAGTTTCGGCGGATTCGGATTGCGCTGAGCCTGAGTGCAGGTGCCCTCACGCCATGCCTATCAAAGCTCCCAACATATTTCGGCATGGACTTTTGAATCCTAACCTAGCAAAGCTGACGGTTTCGCCGTTTAAGGCGTCAGGTGCAACATGGCATTACGCGGCCTGAACCCTGCGTGGGCCAAAAGAGAAGGCCCAGTACGTTCTGCTAGAAACGTCTGGGCCTCTCAGGATTTACTCAGGAAAGACTTGAACGCGGCTAGCAGACCGCTCACTGACAAGACTGACTGTACCACAGAGACGCTTGACATCAAGCAAAAGTTCAAAGATTCTTTAGCCAATGTCGCAACACACTGATGATCAGCTAGATATGTTTGAAAATAGTCGGAAGAAACCTACGCTTACCGAGAGTAAGCCTAAGTTCAAGCTGACATTTGTTAAGGATTTGCAACACCTACCTTTCACCACTAAGCCAGCGAAGATAGTGCGTATCAATCCGACAACCATTTGCATTTGGAATGACTAGCCCACGCCTTGGGTAATCTCCGGTTCCTTAATCTTGTCCTCATACTTAACGTAAAGAGGTTGCAAGATTTCCTTCACAGCCTCCACGGTTAGGCGGTCACTCCAGTAAAGGAGAAGAAGCTTGTTCAAGGCTAGGTCATACTTCTTCTGGTTCTGTCTCCAACTCTTCATGTACTCGGACATATAGGTTGGGTTGGATTGCTTGCGCTTCTCCCTGTATGCCTTCTGGTAGGCAAGGATGCGCTCGCGGTTGGTTTGCCGGTAGGCTTTCTGGTATTCCAGTTTGTGAGGTTTGGTTTTCATGTGTTGGTTTCGGGAAATCGGTAGGCGTAGTCACCCTTGCGTACTAGGTAGCGATCAATCTCAAGCTTTGCATCAGCCAGCCAACACTCAGGCAGTGGTTCTTTGTCCACGCTTAGGATGATGCGAAGGTCATTGTTAGGAGTCTGCCAGTCCATGAGATGGGCGACGGATTCAATGGCAAACAGCGTGTCAATGGCACCGCTGTATCCATAGATGTCATAACTATTTACGATGGCTCCATGAAGACGGGCCTCGTCGAAGCTTTTGTATTGAGAGCGTCGATAGATTTTCCAATCAACTACGCCAACTCCAACGCTTAACACGCTGGCCTCCTTCAGTATCTCGTCGCATTGTTCGTCTGTTAATAGTGTGTTTTCTGGATTCATGTCAGTGCTTTTTGTAGGTGATGTTGAACGTGTCACGGTCCCAGCAAGCGCGGCAACTGCCACACTTGTTGGCTTGGTAGGTAGCAGGACAGGTGAAGGCAGACTCAGAAGCCCCGCTAACCTGTATTCCAAGGCGTTTGGCGAGGGATTCAGGCGCAGGACCATCAACCATCAGGGCCGACAGTCTGACAGTCAGATTGTCCGGTATTTGCCCGCCCTCATCAATGTACTTGCGGACGATGGCGTACTCCCTAGTCGGGAGCCAATGCTTGATTGACGGTGTACGTCTGCACACCTCGACAATCATTTGCAAATGCCATACCCCCTGCAAATCCCCCGAGTCATGCCATCTGAAGTGGCCTGACTTCTCTTTGTTTAGAATAGCTGTGGTCATGGCATCAATCCACCGTGTGTCAGTCAGTGAATTGAACCTCCGTTCAAGGCAGTCCTGCACATTCTCAAAGGCATACCTACCCTTGAGGGCGTAGCAGATGGAACAGATGGAGCCGCTAACCCGCGCCATCTTCTTGCCTGTGATGCAATGTCTGGCAGGTATGGACCAGCCATAACACGGCATCTTGGACGGACTGGATAGCCCGCCGATGATGTCTAACGCTTCGCTTGTTTTCATTTCATTATTTCTTCTTTTATTGCAACAACGTCATCAACCCAATGCAGCATTCGTTTGGCTGCATTCATATCGACATCAGTGTGATGTGCCTCACGCAGCAGTGTGAAGTGTCCACCATTGTCGCATTGAATTCTTATCTCATAACAAACTGGAGTCTTCGTATTGGTAACAAATCCCCAGTGCCTAGCATTATCCAATCTATCTATGTTTATTTGTTTCACTTAATTGCGCGTTGTGTCGATGCGCGCCCCCGAGTTGGTTAGACTAACTCAAGAACCTTCTGACCACGGAACAGAGTCTTTTGGTACTCTTCTCCATCGGTCAGTGCCTCCATTGCATTCGTCTTCATCGTCGCACCATACCCATACTCTGAAGACTCAATCTGCTTCCACGGATTGTCTGACCGTGAAGCTTGATGGGTGTAGTAGTCAGTGACCGCACTGAATACATCAGCCAGCGTCTGCCCACGATTGCCACGCCCTGACCGGAACAGAGACTGCAACTCATCCACTTTGTTAAGCAGTTGGGTTGACGGCTCAGCAATGACAGGACTGTGCAACCCCGTGAAGAAGTTGCGTGCAGTGGTAGGCGTCACCGGCTGTTCATCCAGCGTGTTCATCAGATGCTTGAACCTCACCTGAGTGCCGATGTAGGCGTCAATCATGCGGTCAATGTCTTGCAATCGGTCGTTTGCATTCTTCGTATGCTTGACCACTGCGCGGAACACTTTGTTGTTCGTATCGTGCAGATTGTAGCGGAACGTATTGTCGCAAACGACACAGACATTGCTTGCATTCACTGCAAACGGACTGGATTGGTCGTGTGAGTTGATGAAGTTGAGATAAGCCCTGAACTCACGCCCCGCAGCCCTAAACTCTGGCAAGTCTGGGATGCTGACGGATACGAACACACGCCCACGGTCGCACACTGAACCAACTGAATCAATCTTGGCACCTTTAACAGACAACAAGGCATCGTTGACGATGTCCAGAAACTGTTTGTTTGTAATTAAACTGTACGTGTCCTGATGTACAGGCTTGCCGATGTAGAGGTTATTATCTGAACAAGTAACTCGCGTCCATTCAGACGGACTGCCGTCTGGATTGAACATGGGTTGCTTGCTAACCTCCCACTTTGTCAGCCAGTTGTCATCAACTGCGATGTTCTCTCTGACATGGGTTAGACCATGCCAAGCTTGCTTGACACCCTCTTGCTTGTCGTACTCTCCGATTTTGTGGCTCATTTGTTTGTTTTGTTTTTTGTTAGTCCACCTTGACGGTGAAATTCAGCTTACGCACTTCTTCGCGAACGAGTTCAGCCAAGTCAAGCTGCTTCGCGAGTTCGGTTGCGTCGATGTAGTCAGTCAAGTCAGCGCGGCGAAACCAATCTGACACGCTGTCAGACACAATATCGTCAACGTCCATCTCGTCATTGACCTGATCCTTCACGTTCTCCGCGATTCTGTCCGTGTCTATGTGCTCTTCCAGATTCATTGAATCCAATAGAGCCGACATCGTTTCCCTAAGCTTCGCATCACTGACAGTCTTCTCACTGATGCGGGCTTCCAGTTTCTGCCAAACGGCTTCCGCGATAGCGTCCACCATGTTCTCTACCAGTTGGTTTGTATTCATTTGTTTTGTTGTTTTTTGGAACCGGACGGTTCCCCTATGCCCACACTTACGCATGGGCAACGGGGAAGCTTCACAGCTTCGCTTTCACCTTTTGCCAGTACTTCTCAGTTTGTGGCTTGTCTGGACCTGACGGCCCACCGTTCCAAATCTTTGCCCTCACTTCATCCGAAACCGGCCACCCGTACTTGCGTCCGTAGTGGTCCGTGTAGATACGGAACATCTCCGCGCATTTGGAGATGTCGCGCCTATCGTCCAAGCTGTAGTGGGTTTTGGCTATTCTATTGACGTCTCTGACGGTTATTTCCCACATTTGGGCAGGACCGACAGCGCGTCCACGGTCACCGATTGCGTTCACGTTGCCGCCAGACTCGACGGCTACGATGGCGAGGAATAGAGCGGTTAGCATTTGGCCCAGTACTCCTTTTCGTATTGAAGTTGTTTTTCGTCAGCGGTTTTCCATTTCAGTTCATCTTTTATGATTTTCCATTCATCCCTGACGACTGGATGCCATATCTTGGATGCATCTGTGTGTTGGTGGAAGTTAAGACGCGCCCACTCCCTGAACTTCTTTTCTTCTTCTTTGTTTAGTTTTAGGAACATATGATTGTTTAGTTCAGACATTGACCGCCGTGACACGATTGAGCTTTTCCTGCAACTTCTGAATCTGTTCCTTCAGACGGTCAGCCTCAGTTGTCGTCTTGCATCGGCTCAGCGTGATTTGGATTTTATCGGTCCTGACTCCGTCCTTCTCCTTTACGTCCTGCAATACGAAGCCACGGTCCCGATATGCATCCACCATCATTCCAACTTGCGACCCCACCAACTTGGCAAGGCGATCCTTCTTTTCCTGACGCACCAACTTTATGAGAGAGCGGTTCGCCGCTAACTCTTCTTTGGTGAAATTGTTAGTTTTATTAACAATCGCACGCACTTCTTCAATCTGCATGATCTTGGCTAGCATCTGTTTCTTCTTTCTTTGTTTTTTCGGAAATTGGCCGCAGTTCTAGACTACGTTGAACCCTTGCGCCACGATGAGGCTTTCCGATTGCAAGGGACCACGATGAGACGACACCCAAAGACTCGTTTCGGGTGTCGCAAGCCGCAGTTCTTAGTTACACGTTCTAAGAATTTGCGGTTCTCTGTGGTGAAACTGTTGCGTTGTCACCTGCTCTTGTTTCGGGAGCAGCTCGCGCCCTTTGGCTATACTCGGTCATTCGTACCCACCTTGCAGAGGCTCGCCTTTCCCCCTTTTTCTCAGGGGAAAGGGTTGTCGCCCTGCTACTACGTGTGGCCACTTTCGTCCCCCCGCATCCTCGCGCCCGCGCGCTCGCCGTCAGGGAACTGTTAAACCGTGTACTAGGCGTCAAGCTCTGCCGCAACTCGTATCTCGTCCGAATTCAGGGACTGACTAAGCGCGACCCGTGCCGCGCCCGCTTGTCACCGTGTGGATGACCGCGCCCGCTCGTTGCCTAGTGGAGGAAACCGCCTCCGCATCACTCGTAAAGAACTCCGACGCCGCACACCTTACCACACCTTTTCGTAAAAAGAAGAAAAATCTTCGCCGAATATTTGCAAGACAACGCAAACAACCATTTCGCAAATCTTTACGAAACCAAAAAAAATGATTTTCGCACCGTGTATTTGCGGAACGAATACACTTTCAACGTGAAAAGTATCAAGGGAGAGAATACACCTAGAACCTAGGCGACACCATAGGAAGGACAAAGGATGGCACTCCGCGAAGATGCGAAAAAGTGTCGATAGGCACCCAGAAAAGAAGACGCAAGACTGTTGCAGGAATCAGAGGCAAGACAGTTGCGAAAGGACATTGCAAGGCACTTGCGGAAAACAATTGCAAGGCACTTGCCAAACCCATTCCCCTCCTTCTTTAGAACTCTACTAAAGATGCCATGATTAGAACCTTAGCGACCATCCATTAGTTTATCTACTAGGCAAATCAGTTGCAAGAGCCGCGCAACTCTCTTGCAAGTAAGCAGGGGGGGGAGGGGTTCACAAGCGGCGACGGGGCTCGCACAGTCGATTGGTCCAATCGCCCCTTAAAAAAAATACTCAAGTGTTCCCTGAACACCTGTTATATGGAAACCAAAAGAAAACTTGTCAAGACTAAAATCGACAAATCCTTGATTTATTTTTAAAAAAGTTCTTAAAAGGGCCGATGAGGATAAAAGACCCTTTGGCTATGAGTGTGGCTGTGGCAGCGGAGAAGGGTCGTAATTATTTGGAAGGGCGTGACCCGGCTATGGCGGCGAGGGTGTTGGATATGCTGGCTGATGGGAATAGCTTTAAGGAGATTAGGAAGGAGACTGGGTTGGATTGGGAAACGGTGAGTAGGTTGAAGGCTAGGCATTCAATGGTGTTGGAGGAGAGGAGAAAGCAGTTGGCGCAGGATGCTTTGGATGTGGCTGAGGGGTTGAGGCTTCTTCAGAAGGAGAAGATGCGGATGTTGGCTGAGGACCCTGAGCAATTGGCGCGGACTAACATTCGGGACTTGGCCATTCCTTGGGGTATAGCCAATGACAAGTTCTTGTCAGCTATGGGGGAAAACAAGGTGGTAGTGGAGCATAAGGCTGGAGCCCCGAGCTTGGAGGACGCCATGAAGGCCATAGAGGAGGCTAGGGCTAAGCTGAAGGCTGGAAGCCTTGATGCAGTGGTTAAGCCCGTTGAAAAGACGGACTAGAATTTTCAACATGACTAACCAAGAATGGATAGATAGGCGGGCTAAGGAGATCAATCCTGACGAGATTGCGGAGAAGAAGCGTTTGCTCAGGAAGGACTTCATTGATAACGCCAAGTACTACTGCACTAGGGGAAAATCAAAGTGGATTAGTAATGACTACCACTTGATTCCAAACATTGGTCTATCAGTTGGAACTTATTGCAATTACAATGCCCGACTTTATGATATGTATGGGCTACAAGAATTAATTATCAAAATATCGCTTTGTTTTCTAAAGTTTAAGCAAGAATGGTCATTTAAAATTAGCAAGCTTCATCCAGATATGCGAAAGAGCATTGGTGATGGTGGCGCTCTTTAACTCCCAAGCATGAGCCTTAGCTGGGAGAGGCACGAAGTCCTAAAGCCGCCAACTGACGAGGAGTTGGCAGTGATGGCTGCTGAGGATGTTTTAAAGCTCCATGAGGTTTACCATTCGGCAATCGCAAATAGCAGACGCGATCCGTACAGGTATGGGTGGAAGCTTCCCCATTGGAAGGATGCGGAGGAGCTTCTAGGCACGCATTCAGAGCTTCTGGTGAGTGGTGGCAATCGTAGTGGCAAGACAAGCTGGGCGGCTCATGCCGTCGTAAAGGCGGCTGTGGAGAATCCTCAGTCCGTCATCATGTGCTTTGCCCAGAACGCGGACGTGTCCATCCGTCAACAGCAGTCTGCGGTGTATGACGCCCTACCCGAGGAGTACAGGGTGAAGGTGCTTGGAACGGAAGAGAACGTCTCCTACACGCGGAAGAACGGCTTCAGCAAGTCTAGTCTGATCCTCCCCGGCAGTAAGTCCTCCATCATCTTCAAAACCTATGCCCAATATCTTAATAACGACACCATTCTGGAAGGTGCTGAGCTTGGTTGCCGTGATCCTAATTGGATCAACATTGGAGCTTGGTGTGACGAGTATCTTATTGGGCCAGAACTTCTGGCAACGCTCCGCTTCCGTCTGGCTACTCGTAATAGCAAACTGGTTGTTACTTTTACTCCTATTGATGGCTACACAGAGGTTGTTAGAGATTATGTCCAAGGGGCAGAAGTACTTCGTGCAAAGCAAGCTGAACTCCTTGGGGGACGCTCGGTGCCATATCTACAGCGTTCCAAAAACCGAGACGCAGGCATCATCTACTTCCACAGTAGGGACAACCCCTTCGGTGGTTACGACCGTATCTCCAAAGACTTGGCAGGAAGACCGGAAAATGAAATCCTTACACGTGCTTATGGCATTGCTACGAAATCGGTAAGCACCAAGTTCCCCAACTTCTCGCGTGAGGTTAATGTTCTGCCTCACGACAAGATTGATCTGAAGGGGAAGACCAAGTACATGATCTTGGACCCTGCTGGCAGGAAGAATTGGTTCATGGCTTGGGTGGCTATTGATGAATCGGAGACTTGGTATGTCTATCGCGAATGGCCCGACGTTAATGTGGGGGATTGGGCCAGATGGCATGGAGGTAAGTGGATTGGGGGAGAAGGGTCCAAGGGTCTTGGTTACGGAATAAAAGACTATGTCGAATTAATTACTAGTATGGAGTCTGAAACCAAGGACACCATCTTTGAACGACTCATCGACCCTCGTCTAGGCGCAGCCAAATACCAGACACAAGACGGCGCATCGTCCATTATAGAAGACCTTGCGGATAATGGGCTCACCTTCATCCCAGCTCCCGGCATTGACATTGAGGACGGGTTGCAAGCCTTACAAAGCAAAATGGCTTACAATAGGAAGTTTCCTATTGACTCTGTAAACAGACCCCACTTTTACATCTCAGATAGATGTCAGAACATCATCTCAGCTTTACAGGAGTACACAGCCGAAGGCGGGCAGGACGAGGCGTGGAAAGACCCCATTGATGTTATTCGCTATTTGGCGGTGAGTCCCGCTTGTCACGTAAGCGAGGATGCCATGAGAACAACCAAAACCAACCGAGGTGGCTATTGAAGAAGCTGAAGAAAATCGAAAAGGTGGAGCCTGAGTCCCCTAAACAGGAGAGTGTGTTTGTTGTCAAAGTGTTGCAACAAGCAAGGAACCCACAGTGGATTTATTGTCAGGCCATTGGAAAGGATATGGGGAAGATTCCCGCCATCATCCCCCGCCGCCTAACCAACAAGCTGGTTGGTAAACAGGTTCTGATTGAGGCTATTAGCGACAATGTCGGAACCACCTATCGGTATGTCGAAAACCAACCTCATTGACGAGACAACGAACAATCGTTGGCTCATCCAGCATTCCGACAGGCTGATTCGTTACGAGTACGAAAAGAGGTTGGCGGGCAAAATTACGGAAGAAATGTTCCCTGATGAGCTTGCAGACCGTATCGGACGCACGCAGGAGTACGTTTGTGGTATTATAAAGAACGCAATCTCCCGCGCTAAATCATGCTCCAAACCAAGCAGCAACAGACCTTAACTTTCGTTGATGATGACGGTCCCGATGTCGTTGCGCTTGTTGGCGCGTACAACCGGACCCTTACGGAACTCTCCACCTACTTCGATCAGTGCGTAAGTAGTGGTGACGGTAGGCGGTGTTATTGGCCCGGTAAGTCTTCCGACCTACGGAAGCATGGGGCTGATGCGTTTCCTTGGGATGGGGCTTCTGATACGGAAGCTCGTTTGATTGATGAGCGTATCAATAACTACGTCTCCATCTTCATGTCGGCTTTGGAGCGGGCCAACATCCGCGCCTATCCGGTGGAGATGTCGGACTCTGGACGGGCTAGGGTGGTTAGTGCGTTCATCAAGTGGATGCGGTCTTCCTACATCCAGCGTTTCCGTCAGGAGATGGAACTGGGAGCCAACTACCTTTTGGAGCGTGGGTTGATGATCACCTACGTTGGTTGGGAACGGATGGAGAAGAAGTATCTACAGAAGATTGATTTGCAACAGATTGCGGCCAACTCTCCTGAATTGGCCAAGCTCATCATTGAGGGGCAGAATGATGAGGACATCATCAAGATGCTCAAGGCTGTCTATCCCGATCTAATTGATAAGAAAGCCAAGAAGGCTTTGAAAGACCTTCGCGACAAGGGAGTGGGGGAAATCCCTGTAAGCCGCCTTTCCGTTGATCGTCCCTTTGTCCAGACCTGCGCTCCTGATGGGGACGTGTTCTTCCCTTCTTATTGCATCGATCCTCAGCGGGCTCCTTTTGTTTTCTACCGCACCTTCCTCTCCGTTCAGGAAGTCTTGTCCCGCGTTGCTTCAGATGGATGGGATATGGAGTGGTGTGAGTACGTTGTGAAAAACTTCCGTGGTGTAAACACCTACAACATGGAGAGTGTGTACGGAACCCGTGGATACTCCTATACCCGCTATCGCCAGCAGTATGACGCTAGCGAGCTTGTGGAAGTTGTCTACGGCTTTAACCGTCTGATTGATCCTGAGGATGGATCGGAAGGCATCTACATTACGGTTTTCCACCCTAAGTTCACTGGGCAGGGGGACATTAAGCCCTACGCCAAGTATGAGCTTCTGAACGGATACAACGACTATCCCTTTGTTGTTACCCGTCTGTCTGAGGATAGCAAGCGGATGTACGAGGTGCAAACCTTTACGGACGTTCTGAAGGGTCCGCAGGATCAGGTGAAGGCTGAACGTGACAGCCGTATTGACCGTAATAGCCTAGCTACCCTCCCTCCCATCATGCACCAGCCGGGCAATCCCCCGACTGATTGGGGTCCGGGACGTTTCATTCCTGTCCGTCGTGCGGGTGAGATTAGCTTTGGTCCTACTCCTCCCTACAATCCGGGCTCCATTGAGATGGAGAAGACGATGATTGAGGCGGCTGACAACATTGTTGGGCTGAGTGCTACCAATCCAATTAGTCAGATTCGCCAGCAATTCCTTGTTAATAAGTTCCTCAACCATGCTCAGGAGGTTCTTAAGGCTTGCTTCAAGTCCTATCAGAGATTTGGCCCTGATCAGGTGTTCTTCCGTGTCACGGGAGTGGCTGATCCCATGCGGTTTGACAAGGGTAACCCCGATGAGGATTTTGACATCAAGATTAGCTTTGATGTGTTGAACAACGATCCCGAGACGGTGGAGAGTCGTCTGGGCCAGTTTGTAAGTTTGTTGCAGTTGGATAAGAATGGTCGTATCAATGTGGATGCGCTGCTTGAAATGAGCGCGACTCAGATTGATCCCATCATGGCTGACGCCTTCCTGCAACCGGCTGAACAAGCTCAACAGCAGGTGGTCAAGCTGGTCACGGAAGACTTGTCTAAGATTTACGCTGGCATTGAAGTGGGGGCTCGTCCCAACGGGGCGCAGATTGCCTTGGAGGTTGTCCGTCAGTACGTCACCCAGCCTGATGTTATGGCCCGCCTCCAGCAGGATGAGGCTTTTCGCACCCGTCTGGATAAGTATACGGCTCAATACCAATTTGCCTTGACCCAACAGCAGAACGCTGAGATTGGTCGTTTGGGTACAACCCCCGCCCAGATGGGTGGAGTAGAAACCCAAACCCTCAATCAATGAACCTATTCGGAACCAAGAAGCATCCCCTAGAAGAGCAGGTAAAGTTTCTGGGGGAACGGGAGCAGTTTCTTGATTTCCTTGACTGGGTGCAGGCTGGGAGGGATTTAGCCCTATCCAGCCTTGCCCGTGCGCCTGAAGGTCGTCTCCGCGAGATTAGCGGGAAGATTCAGGTGTATGATGAGATTCTTACGTTGTGTAACTATCAAGACCTTTTGATTAAAAGGGGTATACGTAAGATGCACGGACTGCCGAGCTAACTTCTGGATGCCTTACAATACGGGCTTCGCAATGCCCGTGGCGTAAAGACGGCATCCATAATGTCAAACGAAGTCCAAGCGGCTAACGCAGGAGCCGACCAAAAACCTGTGGCGAAAAACATATCAAGTAGCGAGCTAATCGCTATGCGGTATAAGGCTTTTACGGAGGCTAATAAGGCGCAAAAACCGCCTGAAGAGCCGAAGGAAGAGGCCAAAGAGGTAGTTCCCAGCGAGCCTGAGGAACCGAAGGAGGAGGTGAAGCAAGAAGAGCCATCACCAACTTCAGAGGAACCAAAGCCCGTGGAGGAACATAAGGTTCTTTCAAAGGATTACGATTTGGAATCCATGAGTGAAGCGGAGCTTAAGGAGCTATCCCAGAAGCTCGGCAGCAAGGCTGTGGCCCGATTTGGGGAACTCACTGCCAAACGAAAAGCTGCGGAGGAACAACTGGAGGCTCTGAAAGCAGAGATTGCCAAGCGCGAGGAATCCTCATTCGAGGCTAAGGTGAAAGACAATCCTTACGCCAACATCACCACTAAGGAAGACCTTGATGCTAAATATCAAGAGCTTACGGAGGTGATGGAATGGGCAGAGGAGCGGCTCGACAGGGCCGAAGACCTCGGTGCCGAAGACGTTGTGACGAACGAAAACGGCAGGGAATACACCAAGCGTGAACTCAGGGAAGTTGTTAAACGCGCCCGAAAGGCTAGAGACGTCTACATTCCCGATCAGGGAAAGCAGATTCAACTGGCCAAGAATCGGACGGAGATGAAGCAAGTCCTGAGTGAGAAGGCCAAAACGGAACTTCCTTGGCTACAGGGAGAAGACAATGATGTCCGCAAGCAGTATGAAGTGTTGGTGAGCGACAGTAAGTTCAAGGCGGTGGAGAAGCTTCTCCCCGATCTTGCGCCCCAACTACCCTACCTGCTTGCCCATGCGGCTAACAGCCTGTATGGCCGTCGTAGCGTTGAGGCAAAGCCAACGTCCCGACTATCTCCCCCGTCTCCTGTGGTAAGCCAAGGCGCAGAATCCTCCAAGCCCGAGACCCGTCAGTCAAAGGCCCTGAATGACCTTTCCACCCGCTTTAACAAGAGTGGGAGTTACAAGGACTTCAAAGCAATCCGTGCTCTTCAACATTCTAAATCTTAATTATCATGGCTTTTTCAAACACCTATAGCAAAACCAATGGCACGAATGCTTCGGCCATTTCCAACCGTGAGGACCTCACGGACGTTCTGACGATCCTCGCTCCTGAGGAGACTCCGGTTCTTTCTCTTGCCAGCAAGAGCAAGGCCACCGCCACCTTCAATGAGTGGACGGTTGACTCCCTTGGAACCCCGTCTACCACGGGTATTCAGGAAGGCGCGGACATCTCCACCTACTCGGATAAGTTCGCCACCCGTGCGCGTCTGGGCAACTACATCCAGTTGTTCCGTCGTGACTACATGGTCAGCCAGCTTCAACAGGCGGTTGACTCGGTTGGACCGGCGAAGCTCGCTGAGGCTGAGGCCAAGTCCATCCGCGAACTGAAGCGTGACGTTGAGAAGACCATCTGCTCGGACAATGATCGTTCCGCTGAGGATGGTTCGTCTGTTCGTTACCAGATGCGCGGTCTGGGTCTGTGGCTGTCGAACACTCCGGGTGCGGATGTTCCGTCTGCCTATCGTACCCCCACGGCTTCCATCAATGGTAGCGGCACGACCCTGACGGAGACCGTGTTCAACAACCTCGTCGCCTCCATCTTTACCCAGACGGGTAATGTTGATGCTCTGACGCTGGTTGCTGGTACGGCTCTTCGCCGTGTCGTTTCGGGTTATGCCCGCAACGATGGCAACACCAGTGAGAACGTCTACCATGTCAATCAGATGGCTGATGACAAGCAGATCACGCTGGCGGTGAACACCTATGATTCGGACTTCGGTCTGATCTCGGTGGTCAACGGCAATCCGGTGTGTTTGCCCGACGCCAATCGTGGTTACATCATCAACCCCAACTACATCGGCGTGGCCGAGCTTCTGAGCGTGGGTTCGACCCGTGTTCCGAATGCGGGTGGTGGTGAGAAGGGCTTTGTGGATGCGGCTCTGACCCTTCAGGTCATGTCGCCTCTGGCCCACGGCAAGATCACGCATCTTACCTGATATTAGTTGACTTAACTCGAAAGCCCGTGTGTTACAATACGCACGGGCTTTTTTATGCACATCATTACGTCACTTCCCAAGTATTCGGATGGAGAGGTCCATCGTGCTTTGATGCGGGAGATTACTACGGGGATTGCGTTGAAACAGTCTTGGGAGAATGAGCGCGAGAAGATTTGCGCCAAGGAAACCCAGAAGATTAAGGACAATCAGAAGTTTGGGTTTAAAAGCTTGAGGTGTGTGGCAGTGACTCCCGCTTGGGAGTGGTTCAATATCAGGAAGAAGTATGGCCATGAGGCCATGCACGACAAGGGATTCATCAAGGACTATCAGAAGAGATTTCCTCATCTGGCTCCTAACAAACTCTAATGGGCAACGTCACCTACACCTCCATTTACAACCGAGTTAAGGCTTTGGCTGGCATCCCCAGCCCGGATGCCAATGCCCAGACCCAAATCACTGAGTACATCAATCGGCGTGCTCGGATGGCGTTTGAGGCTTCGGACTTCTGGCCTAGGTGGTTGGTTTTTGGGGAACTGCGTAACTACCAGTCCACTACGGTGAGCGCGGGCAACTTTGTTATTGGCTACACCTACACGATTTTAACCATAGGTTCTACTCCAACCAATTGGACAAGCATTGGAGCCTCCTCCGCTACGGTGGGAACCGTGTTTGTGGCCACTGGAGTTGGGACTGGAAACGGTACGGCTACTTGGAATAGCAACATCATCCCGTTTACTGAGGCTGGTAAGGATACGATTGATAAGTTTATTCGGGTCCACAAGGTTTACCAACCTTTCTATTTGAACTCAGCCTTGGAGCTTGAGTTCTACGTAACCAACTCAGGAGCTTCAGTTGTTGGAGACACCAATAGCTCAACAGCATCTGCCTACGTCACTTACAAGAAGGATTGGGATGGTCCGTATACGAATGTAAGCACAAACATCCCAGAAGAGTGGCAGGAGTACATCAGTCACGGAGCTTACGCTGATTGGGTGAGGGCTGATGGTAAGAATGATGTAGCTTTGGCTGAGGAGGCTTTTGCCCAGAACATCTTGGATGGAGAGCTTGGATCGGTTGACGTAACTCGTTCTGTTGGAATTGCGGCCCAACGTATCTCCACCCACGTAAGCCGGTC
>Ga0255188_1000364_pt1 | contig 15631 bp, 7 predicted proteins | sample Miss_Cont_RepB_8_FD_188427 | JGI IMG/M metagenome (GOLD analysis project Ga0255188, IMG submission 188427) | Freshwater microbial communities from Mississippi River, Louisiana, United States - Miss_Cont_RepB_8h | ecosystem: Environmental > Aquatic > Freshwater > River | place: USA: Louisiana... | reverse complement strand
AGCCGGGCGAGGGGGATCCGGAGATCAAAGCCCTTCAGGTTGCGGAAGCGCGCCTCGCTGAGCGTGAGCCACGCCCCTTTCTCGTCGCGGTCGGGCGCGGGACGCCGTGCCCCGCGCAGGGGATGCGCGATCCCGCGTGCGAGGAATCGTCCGGTGAGCGAGCGGTTATTGCCGCGGATTTCCTCCGGGGATCCGCAGGCGAGCAGTTCGCCGCCGTGCACTCCGGCGCCGGGGCCAAGGTCCACGATCACATCGGCGCGTTCCATCAGCTCGTCGTCGTGCTCAACCACCAGCACCGTGTTCCCGCGGTCGCGCAGGCGGCCGAGCGTCCCGATCAGGCGGTCGTTGTCGCGCGCGTGCAGACCGATGCTCGGCTCATCCAGCACGTAGAGCACCCCGGAGAGATTCGAACCGAGTTGCGCCGCGAGCCGGATGCGCTGCGCCTCGCCACCCGACAGCGTATCGGTCGGTCGATCCAGCGGCAGGTAGCCGAGACCGACTTCATCCAGAAACTTCAGGCGCCCCTCGATCTGCGGGAGAACGTCCGTGAAGATGAGGCGTCCGCGCCGGTCGAGCTCCAGTCGCCGCAGGCGTTGCAGAAGCTCACCCGGAGTCGACGCCAGAAGAGCCGGAAGCGAAAGCGGCGCGTCACCGCCCCGGAGATGCAGTCGCACCGCGCGGCTCACGCGGTTCAGCCGCTCGCCGGAACACTCCGGACACGCTTCGCCCTCGTCCGCGACGTCGGCGGCGTCATCTATCCCGAAGGCGCGGAGGCGTGCGGCGGGATCATCCTCCGTCTCCTCGTCGGGAATCAGCATCCAAGGGAAGACCCGGCCGTGGCCGCGGCAGGACGGGCACCAGCCGCGCGGGGAGTTGAAGGAGAAGTTCTTTGGGTCGAGTTCGGGGAAGGATTCGCCCGTCTCCTGGTCGGTCCGGTCCGTGGAGAACCAAGAGAGAATGTCACCTTGCGGCGTGAGCAGGAAGCAGGTTCCCCGACCCAGCTTGAGCGCTTCGTCCAACGCGGCCCCGGGGGTTCGAAGCTCGGGCTTGGTCGCGGCGGGGTCCTTGAAGTCCGCGACCACGACCTCGATGTCGTGCTCGCGGTAACGGTCCAGTTTCTGGAAGGCGTCGACCCGCGTTAGCTTTCCGTCCGCGCGCATGAGCGTGAAGCCCTGGCCGCCGATCCAGGTGGCGATCGGCTGGTGATGGCCCTTGCGGCCGCGGATGAGCGGAGCGCAGAGGTACAGGTGTCGCGCCTTCTTCGCCCGGGGGTCGGTCGTCACAACTTTCGTGAGCAGCCGGCGCAGCGCGAGGGGCGACATCGGCGTCACCGGGCGTCCCGTATCGGGATGGTGCTGCACGCCGAGTCGCGCGTAGAGGAGGCGGAGGTACTGCGCGACCTCGGTGATCGTCGCGACCGTTGATTTGCGCGAGCCGCGCGTGACGCGCTGCTCGATCGCGACGGTCGGCGGGATGCCGCTCAGGCGGTCGATGGCGGGACGCGGAAGCTGTTCGACGAATTGCCGCGCGTAAGGCGACATCGACTCCATGAAGCGGCGCTGGCCCTCGGCGAAGATGATGTCGAAGGCGAGGGTCGACTTGCCCGAACCCGAGACGCCGGTGACGACGTTGAGCCGGTGGTGGGGCAGGGTGAGGCTGACGTCCTTGAGGTTGTTCTCCCGGGCCCCCAGCAGGTGCAGCACACGCGGTGCCGGAGTGAACGGCTCCGGTTCGGCGGCGAGGGGGAGCGCGCTGATATCTTCTCGCTGAACACCGTGGAGCGCGGAACGCAGGAACGGCGCGGTCGCCGCGGTGGTGCGCGCCACTTCTTCGGGCGTGCCCGCGGTGACGATCCGGCCGCCTTCGACCCCGGCGCCGGGGCCGATCTCGAGGATCCAGTCGGCGGCCTTCAGAACGTCGAGGTTGTGCTCGATCACGACCACGCTGTGGCCGCGTTCGACGAGGGTCTGCAGGACGCCGAGCAGGCGTTTCACATCATGCCGATGGAGTCCCGTGGTCGGTTCATCGAGCAGCAGCAAAGCGGGGCCGGCGTCCGGCGCCGGAGCGTCCTTGGTGGTGAACGCGCCGAGGTGCCGCACAAGTTTGAGGCGCTGGGACTCGCCTCCGCTGAGCGTGTTGAGCGGCTGGCCGAGTTTGAGGTAACCGAGTCCAACGGCCGCCAGCGGCGCCAGGCGGTCGCGGATCACCGTCTCCGCGGCAAAGAGTTCCAGCGCGTCGTCGACGCTCGTCGCGAGGAGGTCGGCGACGGTGCGGCCGTTCCAACGGATGGCGAGGACCTCGGGTTTGAAGCGTCGTCCGTCGCACTCGGGGCAGGGGACGAAGACGTCGGAGAGGAATTGCATCTCCACGCGCTCGTGTCCGAGCCCCTGGCAATGATGGCAGCGGCCCTCGCCGCTGTTGAAGGAGAAGGCCGATGCCCCGAGACCCGCCGCGAGCGCCTGAGGAGTCTCCGCGAGAAGCTCGCGCACGAGGTCCCATGCATCGACATGCAAGGCCGGGTTGGATCGCGGGGTGCGGGCCAAGGGCGATTGGTCGACCAGGACCACCTCGCCGATCGGCCGGTCGAGGCGGAGCGCGCCGATGACCGCGGGATCCTCGGCGAGTTGGTGACGCTGCGTGAGCAATCCCTGGTGGATGACATTGTCGAGCAGCGTGGACTTGCCGGAGCCCGACACGCCACTGAGCGCGACGAGGCGGCCGAGCGGCACGCGGAACGAGAGTCCCTCGATATTGTGTTTGCTGGCGTGCTCGATGTGGAGCGCCGGATGATCCGGCGGCACGGGGCGCCGCGAGGTTGGCACCGGGATCGTCTCGCGGCCTGACAGATAGGCTCCAGTGAGGCTGCGGTCGTCAGCGAGCATCGCGGGAACCGATCCCTGGAATATCACCTCGCCGCCCCGCTCCCCGGGGCCGGGACCGATTTCCACCACCTGGTCGGCGGCGCGGATCACCGCCTCGTCGTGTTCTACGACCACCACCGTGTTTCCCGCCGAAGTGAGGGTGCGGATGATATCGATGAGGCGGTCGACGTCGCGCGGATGAAGCCCCACGCTCGGCTCATCGAGCACGAACAACGTGTCGACGAGGGAGGTGCCGAGGCAGCTGGTGAGGTTGACGCGCTCGACCTCGCCGCCGGACAGCGTTCGCGAGGGCCGGTCGATCGTGAGGTGCGCGAGACCGACCTGCTCGAGGTAACGGAGCCGCGTGAGCATTGATTCCAGAGCGAGGGTGGCGCTGCGGGCGGATGCGCCACCGCGGGGCTCGGCATCGGGTTGCGCGAGTAGTTTCCGCAATTGATCGACGGGAAGCTGGTACAGCTGCGGGAGCGTGAAGCCTCGCCACTTCCAGCAGAGCGACTCCGGCTGGAGCCGGGCGCCTCCGCAGTCAGGGCAGGGGTTGTAGGCGCGGTAGCGGGAAAGGAACACCCGCACGTGCATCTTGTAGGCGTTCCGTTCCAGCCATCGGAAGAAGCCCTTCAGCCCGTACCACCGACGCGGCCAGGAGTTGCCCTCCTCGTCGTAGTCCGCGTCGCCATCGATCACCAGGCGCTGCTGCTCCGGGTTGAGCGCGGCGAAGGGGATGGTCGTCGGGATGCCGCGCTTGCGCGCGATCGAGAGCAGGTCGCGCTTCGAGTCGCCGTACACTTCGCTTTCCCAGCAGCGGATCGCGCCGTCCTCGATCGAGAGGCTCTGGTCCGGAATCGCGAGACGGGTATCCAGCTCGATGATCCGCCCGAAACCCCGGCAACGCGGGCAGGCGCCGAGCGGCGAGTTGAAGGAAAATAACGCCGGAGTGGCCGGACGAAACACGCGCCCCGTGGCGGGCGAGTGCAGGCCGCGTGAGTGGTGGCCGGCAGGTACGAAGCGCCCCTCGCCGGCGTCCCGGAAAAGGTGCACCTCGCCCTTGCCGAAGTGCAGCGCTGTCTCGACCGCCTCGCGGAATCGTCCCTCGGCCGCGGCGTTGATGGTAAGACGGTCCTGCGCCACAAAGAGACGCCCGGCGTCCGTCAGCGACGAGGGGTCGGCACGCAGGGCGTCGACGCGGTGGGCGCACAGAAGCGAGGGAGCTCCCTCGTCGGCGGGCGTCTCCTCCACCAGCACGCGCACGTAGGACTGCCCGGCGAGGCTGGTCAGGATCTCCGGCCACGAAATCTTTTCCGGCCGGTCGACGCGGAACGCCACGACGACCGCGGCGCCGGGCTGCCCCGCGGCCGCCTTGCGCCAGATGGTTTCCGGCGTGTCATCCTCCACTGGCTCACCGGTCTCCGGATCGAAGCAGCTCGCGACTTGGCTGAACCACACCTTCGCGAAGTCGGTCAGCTCCGTCATGGTGCCCACGGTTGAGCGCGAGGTCTTCACCGTGTTGCGCTGCTCGATGGCGATGGAGGGGCGGATGTTCTCGACCGAGTCGACGCGGGGCTTGTCGAGCAGATCAAGGAACTGCCGGGTGTAAGCGCTGAACGTCTCGACGTAACGGCGCTGGCCCTCGGCATGCAGGGTGTCGAAAACCAGCGAGGATTTGCCCGAGCCGCTGAGGCCCGTGACGACAATAAACCGCCCGAGCGGAAGATCGAGGTCGAAGCCCTTCAGGTTGTTCTGACGCACGCCCCGAAGGCGGATGCATTCCGGGTGGGCGGAGACTTTGGAAGCGGTCACTGCGCTACAAAGGTGACGTGAAGCAGGAATGCAACCGGCGCGGCCCGGGAAGGGATGGGACGCCACGCATAGTTAACGAAACGCCGAGTCGAACGTTGTTCCTCTGGTGGAGCTGTCCAAGCCGGGGAACAGGAGCAAACCGAGGTAACGGAGCGCGGCGTGAAGCTGGGCACGAGGGACTCAGGCTTACGGCGGACTCCTGATCTGTTACGTCGTGGCTTGTGCTCACGGAACGCCCGGCGCGGCTCCGCCGTTACCGAAGGGTCGTTCAGGATGTCTATGATTGGGATCGTGCGGCCGTTCCGAACCGCTTCGCGAGGGGGCAACCACGGATGGAGACGAGTGGACACGGATGACGGAGGGCCGATGGCACGCTTTTCGTGACGACTGGCGGTCCGGTGCCTTTCGGCCCGGAACGCCGAAACGAATGTCGTGAAGAACTACGAGAGGTGTAGCCGAGGGTGCCTACCCTCGGATCGTCGGAAATGGGTGCCGCCACTCTTTCCGTCAATCCCCCCTCACTCCCTCTCGCTGTCCCTCATCCCTTCCGGCGCGGCGCAGCCCGGGCGATACTTCGTTGGCGGCGGAGCCGCGTGGCGTGTTCACCGCGCCGCCAGGGTTAGGCTCGCGCCGGCGTCGGCGATCGAACTCGTGACTTCGGGAGAGGGCGGGGTATCGGTGACGACGTTGATGCGCGGGCCGAAGGGGGCCGTGAGGCTGAGGGCCTTGCGGCCGAACTTCGACGCATCGAGGGCGAAGATGGTGCGCTCGGCCGCGGCGATCATGCGGCGCTGCGCGGCGATGATCAGCGCGTGATGGTTCCAGACGCCGCGTTCCGTGATGCCGGTGCCGCCCAGAATCGCGACGTCGGCGTGGATCTGCTCCAGCGAGGACTCGCACAGGGGGCCGACAAGAGTGCCCAGACGACCGAGGATGCTGCCGCCGGTGATGATCGCCTCGTGGGCGCCGACCTCGCCGAAGAGGCTGGCGACCGGCAGCGAGTTGGTGATCACCTGCACCCGTTTGTGCACCAGCAGGCGGGCGACGGCGAGGGTGGTGGTGCCCCCATCCAGGATCACGGTGGTGCCGGGACGCACCTGCTCGGCGATCAGGCTGGCGATGGCGAACTTGCGGTCGGCCTGCCGCTGGAGGCGGGCGACGAAGTCGTTCTCCACCGCGAGGGCGTCCGTTTCGACGAGCGACGCCCCGCCGTGATGGCGGCGGACGATGCCGCGGGCCTCGAGCTGGTCGAGGGCGCGGCGCACGGTGGAGAGGGAGCCGCCGAATCGTCCGGCCAACGAATGCAGGTCGGCGTACTTGTTCTCGCGGATGAAACGTTCGATCAGGTCGGTCCGCTGTTTTTGCGTCATGGGCGGGCGGCCGCGATGAGCGCGGCAAAAAGCTGGAGGTACGCGCGTACCTGGCGGGCCGGGTCAAAACGCTCGCGGGCGAACGCGCGCGCGCGTTCGGCGCGGCGGACCTTGTCTCCTGCGCTTTCCGCCATCAACCGGACGAGCGCTGCGCGGAAGGCCGCGCGATCACCCGACGCTATCTCCCAACCGGTATCTCCCGGCAGGAAGCATTCGCGGATGCCCTGCGCGGCGGAAGCGACTGCGGGCAGTCCGTGGGCCTGCGCCTCGATGAGGAAATTGGAAAGCGCCTCGCTCCAGGAAGCATGCACGGCAAGGTCGGCCGCGGCGTAGAGTGGAGCGGGATCAGCGTGGAAGCCGAGGAAGCGGATGCGGCCGGAAGCGGCTCCAAGTTCACGGGCGCGTTGCTCGCAGGCGGCGCGCGCCGGACCGTCTCCCGCTAGCCAGAGCTGCCAGTCGGATTCCGCGGGGAGCCCGGCGACGATCTCAAGCAGTTCACGCTGGTTTTTCTCGGGTCGGAACATCGCGACATCGAGGAGCACCGTCGTGCCCGGGCCGGCCCCGTGCGCGGCGCGCAAAGGCTCGTTGCGGGACACCGAAGCGAACGCTGGGAAAACGAGGGAGTTGTAGATCACGCTGGCGCGCGCCGCGGGCAGACCGGCGGCCTCGAGCAGGGTGGCACGCGCCTCCTCGCTGTTCGCGACCACGTGGGCGGCGGCGCGCAGCGTGCGGCGGAACCAGGCGGGCAGCGATTTCCCCGTGCGCATGGTCGCGACCACCGGCGCGAAGCGGGTGAGCCGCCAGCCGTGGCAATTCGCCATGCGGCCGAGGCAGAGGATCACATCGGGCGCCGTGTCGCGCACGGTCGCGATCAGCCCGGGCGCGAACCAGTCGAGACCGAGGTCGAACGGCTGCAGCGCCACACGCCTCACGGCGGAGCCGAGGGTGCCGTCGAGGGCGCCGCCCGGCCGGAACGTTACCAGCGTCACGTTGTTTCCCGCCGCCGCGAAAGCATTCGCGAGCAGTACGCATTGCCGCTCGGTGCCGCCGCTGCGGAGGTAGTCCTGCAGGATCAGGATTTTCATTGCCGGGCGTTGGGGTGACACGGACCGTGACCCGTCACGCCATGCCGCCTTCCGTCCTGAACCTGCTCGCTCGCTGGCTCGTGCTCGCGCTGGGCGTGCTGATCGCGACCCGCATTGTGCCGGGCATCCGCTGCGACGGCGGCTCCACGTTGCTCGTGGTCGTGGTGCTGCTGAGCTTCTGCAACGCGGTGCTGCGCCCGTTGCTGCTGCTGTTCACGCTGCCGTTCATCGTGGTGACCATGGGTCTCGGCGTGGTGGTGATCAACGCCTTGTTGTTCCTCCTCGTGGGAAAGCTGGTCGAGGGGTTTCACGTCACGGGCTTCTGGCCCGCCGTGGGGGGCTCGCTGGTGGTGAGCGTGACCAATCTCCTGGTAAGTCTTTTCCTGCGAGGACGACGTCCGCCGCCCGGGCCTCCGCGGCGGCGGGAGCAGCGGGGCGGGGACGTGATCGACATCTGATACTTTCTTCTCGCGGCTTGGCGCGGGCGCTCCGGGTACCACACTGCCGGGCATGAACACTCCCGGCCCCGTACCCTCCGCTCCGCTTTCCCGCCGCGAATTCTTCCAAGCCGGCGCCGCGACCGCGCTGATCGGGGCGGCGGTTCCCGCGGTCGGCGCGGCAGCCGCCGCGCGGCGCAATGTTATCGCCGAGGAGAACGCGCGCGAGGGATCCCGTGATTGGCAGCTCACGCGGGTGCGGGTCGACCGCGAGGGTTTCCGGTCCCCCTGGGTCGAGGGCTACTGCTCGCGGCAGAGCGTGCGCGCGGGCGAGTCCATCGAGTTCATGCTTTCGGCCAACCCGCCGCGGAAAGTGCGCCTGGAGATTTTTCGCACCGGCTATTACGGCGGCCGCGGCGCGCGGAAGATGACTGAGATCGGACCGCTCACGGTTGGCACGCAGCCGACCCCGAAGCCGGGTGAGAAAAACCTGCACGAGTGCCGTTGGCCCTCCGCGGCCAGCCTGGTGATTCCGGGCGATTGGGTGAGCGGAGTATACCTCGGCCGGCTCACGACGATTCCGGAGGCGGCCGACGAGCCTTACTGGCAAAGCCACGTGGTGTTCATCGTTCGCGACGAACGCCCGGCCGACATCCTGTTCCAGTGCAGCGACAACACCTGGCAGGCGTACAACCGCTGGCCGAACAACTTCTCGGTCTACACCCATCCCAAGGGGAACCAGGGGCCCTGGGCCGATGTGAGTTTCGACCGGCCCTACGGCCGCGAGGCCCAGTGGAGCGGCGTGGTGAACGATCCGCGCACCGTCGGCTCCGGCGAGTGGCTGTGTTTCGAGTTTCCGCTGGCCTACTGGCTCGAGCAGCACGGCTACGACGTGACCTACTGTTCCAACAGCGACCTGCTTACGCCCGACCGCGGTCTGCGCTGCAAGGCGTTCCTCAGCGTCGGTCACGACGAGTACTGGGACATCCGGCAGTACCGGAGCGTCGAGCGGATGCGCGACGAGGGCGTCAACCTGCTCTTCCTGTGCGGCAACTCGGTGTGCTGGGTCACCCCGCTCCGCGAGAGCCACGACGGCCGGCCCAACCGCATCTTCTTCCGGGGCGGGCCGTACGGCGGCGAGCAATCCTACGCGCGCAATCGCCAGCGCGATAATGGTCCGTTCCCGCACCACGGGCCCGACGAGGGGCTCCTGATGGGCGCTAGAAACATCGAGCCCATCAACGGCGGCGGCGACTGGACCTGCGTGCGCCCCGAACATTGGCTCTTCACGGGGACCGGCATGGTCAAGGGCGAGTCTATTCCGGGACTAATCGGCTGGGAGTACCACGGCCAGCCTGCCACTGAAATTCCCGGCCTTGAGGTCGTGGCCGAGGGGACCGCCTGGGTCAGCGGTGTGCGGCCCCAGCAATGGGCCGCGACGCTCTATCCGGGCCCGAAGGGCAATTTCGTGTTCAACGCCTCCACCATCTGGTGGGCGCAGGCGATGTCCACGCCGCCAGGCCATGTTCTGCCTTGGTCACATTGGAGCCGACCCCACGGGCCCGACGAGCGCGTGCAACGCATGACCCGCAACCTTCTGGACCGCGCGCTGAAGTGAGCCGCGCCGAAAGCGGTCGTCGGGGTTTGAGTTCCGGCGGGGAGCGATTCAGTTCATCCCCAGTCCAGACCAGATGCCTATTTCGTCACGCGGATGTGTTCCGACGGGGAGAGGGCCGGTGTTTCCACACCGGGCCGCTTGGAAATCCCGTCTCCGCTTCCTTGTGATTCGGATTGATCCGGCCGCCTCTCATCCGCCCCTTCTCCCCCGCGTCTTTTCCCCATGCTGCGCCACGTCCTACTGAGCCTCGTCGGGTTTTGCTCCGTCGCCGCGCTTCTCGCCCAGTTGCGCCCGGTTCCGGCGGCCAAGCACGCCAGCGCGCCCTCATCCCTCTCGTTTAACGAGCACATTCAGCCGATCCTGGCGGACAACTGCTACTCGTGCCACGGGCTCGACGCCGGTTCCCGCAAGGCCGAGTTGCGGCTGGACCGTTTCGAGCACGCGACGGCGAAGCGCAAGGATGGCCCCCCGGCCGTCATCCCGGGAAAACCGGACGAGAGCCCGCTGATCCAGCGCATCGAGACCAAGGATGAGAAGAAGATCATGCCGCCGCCCGAGGCGCATAAGACTCTCTCCCCGGCGCAGATCGCCACCCTGCGCCGCTGGGTCGCGGAGGGGGCGCACTACGAGGAGCACTGGGCCTTCATCACTCCGAGTCGTCCCGCCGTTCCCGCGGTCTCCGCCGCGGCCCGCTCCTGGGTGCGTACGCCGGTCGACGCTTTCATCGCCGCGCGGTTGGAGCGCGAGGGACTCACGCCCGCCGCGGAGTCGGATCGCCGCTCCCTCATCCGTCGCGTGACCCTCGATCTCACCGGAATCATCCCGACGGCCGCCGAGGTGGAGGCGTTTGTCGCGGACCGCGCTCCCGATGCTTACGAGAAGCTCGTGGACCGGCTGCTCGCGAGCCCCCGTTACGGGGAGCACCGGGCCCGGAACTGGCTAGATTACATCCGCTACGCCGACACCCACGGGATCCACTTCGACAATTTCCGCGCAATCTGGCCCTACCGCGACTACGTCATCCGCGCATTCAACCAGAACAAACGCTTCGATGCGTTCGTGCGTGAGCAGCTGGCGGGCGATCTGCTTCCGGCGCGCACGATCGACGAGCTGACTGCGACGGGATTCATGCGGTGCAACCTCACCACGAACGAGGGTGGCACCATCACCGAGGAGGTGTTCGTGAATCAGACTCGCGACCGGGTGGAGGCCTTTGGCGCGACTTTTCTCGGGCTCACCACGGGCTGCGCGGCCTGTCACGACCACAAATTCGATCCGATCACCACGCGTGATTTCTACGGCCTGGCGGCTTTCCTGAGCAACACGGTGGAGAAGCCGTGGGACCTGAACATCGCCGAGCCGCCGCCGGTGGTGCGTCTACCGAAGCCCGAGAATTCCGCCGCGGCGGAGTTCGTGCTGCGCTCCCGCTCCGAGCTCGCGACGAAGCTGGAGGCGCGGCGTGCGCGGTCGCGTGAAATTGCGGCGGCTTGGCTGAAGGCGGGAAATGGCCCCAATCCGGTCGGGGAAGAAGGGCTCGAGCTGCGGCTCCGTTTCGACGAAGGGAAGGGCGACGTGGTCCGCAATTCCGCCCCCAAAGCGGCGGTGCGGGAGTTCAAGGCCGACACCAACCCGTTGATCTGGGGCGAGAATACCTGGCTCTGGCCCTCGATGCGCATGGATATCCACACGCGTCTCAACCTCGGCGGAATGGGTGACGTGGAGGCCAACGAGAAATTCTCCACCGGCGGCTGGATTATGCTCCGCGCGAAACCAGGCGGTGGCGTGCGCACCGGCACGGGTAACGGAACCCTGCTGGCCCGGATGGGCGACGAGAAGCGCCGTGGTGGTGCCGGTTGGGACGTCTACCAGGAGGGCTTGTTGCTGTTCGTGAATCTTGTGCCGGATGCCACCCAGGCTGTGGAAACCGAGACCAGCGCCGCGACCGCGCCGGCGGCCGCCCCCGCTGCGGAGACAGCGCCCGCGACCAAGCGCAAGGCCGCGCCACGCCGCGTCACCCCCGCCGCCCCGCCGGTGAAGAGGGGCATCTCGGTGGCCACCCGCCCGGGGCAGATCATCCGCGACGAATGGATCCACGTGTTCGTCACCTACGACGGGTCGCGGAAGGCCTCCGGGGTGCGGATCTACCTCAACGGCAAGCCGGCCGACACCGAGGTGAGACTCGACACGCTGGGCCCCAAGGACTCGATCCGCACCGACGCCGCGATGCACGTCGGCCGGCGCGACGACTACAACCCGATGCGCGAAACGCGCTTCCAAGATGTGCGGTTCTACCGGCGGGCGCTCACCCCCGCCGAGGTCGCGCGGCTGCCCTTCGAGGATCTCGCCGCGGAGATCGTGGCGCGGCAGCCTGACGCGGCGCGGTGGACGACCGACGAAAAGTTCGTCGTGGCCGACCGGCTGGTGCTGGGGGAAAAAGACGAGGAGACGATCCGGCTGGCCGCGTCGGTGGCGGCGCACGAGACGGCCTTCGACGCGCTGACGAAGGACGGCACGCCCAGCCTCATCGCGCTCGAGAAGAGCACGCCGGCGTACTCAGACATCCTGAAGCGTGGCGATTACTTCGCCCGCGAGGAGCGCGTGGAGCCCTCCGTGCCGCATTTCCTGCCCGGGCTTCCCGCGGGCGCCCCGCGTAACCGGCGCGGTCTGGCGGATTGGCTTCTCTCGCCGGAACAGCCGTTGGTGGCGCGGGTGACCGTCAACCGGGTTTGGCAGGAGGTTTTCGGCCGGGGACTAGTGGAGTCCTCGGGTGATTTTGGCGTCATGGGCGACCGGCCCACGCACCCGGAATTGCTCGACTGGCTGGCGATCGAGTTCCGCGAGGGAGGTTGGGACGTGAAGCGCCTCTATCGCCTCCTCGTGACCTCGGCCGCTTACCGGCAGTCCGCCGCTGCGACGCCGGAGCGGCTTGCCAAGGATCCCTCCAACAAGCTCCTCTCCCGCGGACCGCGCTTCCGGATGGACGCGGAGATGCTGCGCGACAGCGCGCTCGCGGCCTCGGGCCTGCTGGTCGACAAGATTGGTGGCCCGCCGGTGAAGCCTTACCAGCCCCCGGGGATCTGGGAGGAAGTGGCGATGCCGGAGTCCAACACGAAGACCTACGTGCCTGACAAGGGGGAGGGGCTCTACCGCCGCAGCGTGTACACGTTTTGGAAGCGTGCCTCGCCACCGGCCAGTCTCGAGACCTTCGACGCCACCTCCCGTGAGGTGGTCTGCTCGCGGCGCGCGCGGACCAACACCCCCCTGCAGGCATTCGTGACGATGAACGACCCGCAATGGGTCGAGGCGGCGCGTCGTCTGGCGGAACGCGCCGTGACGGCAACCACCGATCCGGCGGGACGCCTCGATTACCTCGCGCGTGCCACGCTCGCGCGTCCGCTGCAGGCGGCTGAAACCAAAGCGCTGCTCGGCTCCGCGGAAAGAGTCCGGGCCAAGTACACCGCCGATGCGGCGGCGGCCGCGGCCCTGCTCCAGGTCGGTGAATCGGCCTCCGATCCGGCTCTCTCGGCTTCCGATCTGGCCACCTGGACCGTGGTCGCCAGCCAGTTCCTCAACCTGGACGAGTTCCTGAACAAATAAAACGGAGACATCGCTCATGCATCCGCCCGCCCATCCCTTCGCGCAGGACGTCGCCCACTGTTCCGACCACTGTGGCGAACAACCGACCGTTTGGGATTTGCCGAACGTTCCGCCGGCCCTGAAGCGCGAATGGCTCTCCCTGGAGACGCGGCGGCATTTTCTCGCCCGCGGAGCCAATGCGCTCAGCTGGGCCGGCCTCGCCAGTCTGCTTGGCGGGGGGGCTTCCCGGGCCCTTGCCTCCACGCCCGCGCCGGGTGCGCTGCGCCTCCCTCATCAGGCCCCGAAGGCAAAGCGCGCCATCTACCTGTTCCAAGCGGGATCCCCGTCCCAGTTCGAGACGTGGGATTACAAGCCCGCTTTGCAGGATATGTTCGACAAGGATCTGCCCGAGTCTGTCCGTGGCGGCCAGGTGCTCACGGGCATGACGGCGAGCCAGGCCCGCTTCCCGATTGCGCCCAGCATCTACAAGTTCGCCCAGCACGGTCATTCGGGACACTGGATGTCGGAGCTTTTCCCGTACACCGCGCGCATCGCCGACGATCTTTGCATCCTGAAGTCGGTGCACACCGAGGCGATCAACCACGAGCCGGCGATTCTGCAGATCACAACCGGCAACATGTTCCCGGGGCGCCCCTCGATCGGTTCGTGGCTTTCCTACGGCCTCGGAGCCGTGAACGAGGAACTGCCGGCCTTCGTCGTGATGACCTCGAAGATGCCGCACCGGACGAATGTGCAGGCGCTCTCCAACCGCCTTTGGTCCTCCGGCTTCCTCTCGCCGGAGCACGCGGCGGTCGCCTTGCGCGCCGGCAACGACCCGGTTCTGCATCTCGGCAACCCGCCCGGCATCGACGGCGACGTGCGCCGCGCGATGATCGACGGGGTCAACGAGCTCAACCGCCAGCTCTTCGAGCGGGTGGGGGACCCCGAGACCAACGCTCGCATCGCGCAGTACGAGATGGCCTTCCGAATGCAGACCTCCGTGCCCGAGCTCACGGATTTCTCCAACGAGCCCCAGTCAACCTGGGATCTCTACGGTCCCAAAGCGAAGGAGCCCGGTACCTTTGCGTACAATTGCCTCATGGCACGACGGCTCGCCGAGCGGGGCGTCCGCTTCACGCAGATCTTTCTCCGCAGCTGGGATCAACACACGAACCTGCCGCGGAACATAAAGCTGATGGCCGAGGAGTCGGACCAGCCGAGCTACGCGCTGGTCACCGACCTCAAACGCCGCGGGCTGCTCGACGAGACGCTGGTGATCTGGGGCGGCGAATTCGGCCGCACCTGTTACTCCCAAGGCGTGCTGTCGCGGGAGAACTACGGTCGCGATCATCACCCGCGCTGCTTCAGCATGTGGATGGCCGGCGGCGGCGTGAGGCCCGGCATCAGCTACGGCGAAACCGACGACTTCTCGTACAACATCGTGAAGGACCCGGTCCACATCCGCGACCTGCACGCGACCATGCTGCACCTGTTCGGTCTGGATCACGCCAAGTTCTCCCACAAGTTCCAGGGCCTCGACCAGCGCCTCACCGGCGTGCTGCCCGCCCAGGTCATCGACGCCATCCTCGCGTGACGAACTCCCGACCGCCCTCGCCTTCGCGCGCTCTCGCGGCCGCTGTCCTCCTCGTGACGGCCGGGCTGGTCCGCGCCGAGACTTCATTCTACCAGGCGCGCGTCGCGCCGATTCTCGACCGCCATTGCGTGTCCTGCCACGGGCCCGAAAAACAGAAGGCGAAGCTGCGGTTGGATTCCTTCGAAGCCGTGATGCGCGGGGCGGAATCGGGCGTGATGGTGAAGCCGGGCGATCCGCGTGGCAGCGAGCTGTTCCGCCGCATCACGCTTCCCGCCTCCGACGAGGAGGTGATGCCGACCGACGGCAAGCCGCTCCTGTCGCGGGATGAGATTCGCATCATCGAGCTCTGGATCGCCGGCGGGGCCTCGGCCTCGAAGGTCGTGGCCGACTTTCCCGGTGCCCCGCTGTTGTCGCGCTTCAAGCCGGCCGAGCCGGAGCGGGCACCCGACTGGCGCCCCCGCGCCGCCGAGATCGCCGCCCTGGAGGCGCGCTTCCACGTGCGTCTCGTGCCGCGTTCCCAGGTGCCGACCGACGGCCTGGTGCTGCGCACCGCCAGTTCGCCCGGCCGCTGCGACGACGCGGTTCTCACCGGGCTCGCGCCGATCGCACCTCTGATCGTCGAGGCCGAACTTGCCCGCACGCGAATCACCGACGCGGGACTGGCCGCGGTGTCCGGATGGGAGAACCTGCGTTCGATCGATCTCACGCGCACCGCCGTGACTGCAGCGGGCGTCTCGGCACTCTCCGGACTCAAGGCGCTCGAGGTCGTCAATCTCACGGACACCGGGGTGGATGATTCCGGCGTGGCTCCCTTGCGCGCTTTGCCGGCGCTTCGGCGGCTCTGGCTGCACGGGACCAGGGTTTCCTCCGGCGATTCCGGGGGCGGATGAGAATCCCGGGCAGTTGGCTGGCGGCGGTCGCAGCCGGTTTCGCCGCGGTCCTGTGTTCCGGCTGCGCCAGCGCGCCGGTCTCCCGTGAACCACGCAACCTCCAACTCGCCAAGGAGGAGGTGCGGGCCTACGTCGCGGGAGGCGGCTACGCGCGGGATGTCGCGGCCGTGGCCGAGCAGGTGCGCGCCTGGGTGGAACAGCGGGCGGCCGCCGGAGGAGGGCGTTTGGCGGTGGTCTTCGACGTGGACGAGACTCTGCTCTCAAACCTGCCCTCGATGGAGGCTTTGGATTTCGGTTATATCCCCGACGAGTGGCGGCGGTGGGTAGAGCAAGCTAGCGCACCGGCTTTGGAACCGGTGCGTGAAGTCTTCCGCCGGGCTCGGAG
>Ga0255188_1000363_pt1 | contig 15659 bp, 11 predicted proteins | sample Miss_Cont_RepB_8_FD_188427 | JGI IMG/M metagenome (GOLD analysis project Ga0255188, IMG submission 188427) | Freshwater microbial communities from Mississippi River, Louisiana, United States - Miss_Cont_RepB_8h | ecosystem: Environmental > Aquatic > Freshwater > River | place: USA: Louisiana... | reverse complement strand
CCCATCGTGATCCGACTCCGGACGTTCGTCCACGTCCCGCGTCGGTTTCGGCGGCAGGTGACGAACACCTTCCTGTTCGCGCGGGATGGGTATCGCTGCCAGTACTGCGGGCGTGCCGGGGACACGCTCCGTCCACGGGAGTCCCTCACCCGTGACCATGTGGTCCCGATCTCGCGTGGCGGACTGAACGTCTGGACGAACGTCGTCACCGCCTGCTCCAGCTGCAACACACGGAAGGCGAACCATCTCGTCTCCGAATGCGGGATGCAGCTCCTCACCGAGCCCGCGGAGCCGCACTTCGTGCATCTGGCGTGGGCGGTCCGTCGGCTGACGCCCACGCAGGCCCGCTACATCCGCCTCTTCTACGGTGAGTCGGTGGTACGCGAGCTCGCCCGGAAGGACCGACTCCGCGCCTCGTAGCGGCGGCGGTCCCCACCCAAGAGGCGGGTGGCGAGCGTCCGCACGCCGCGCCCGAGTGCCGGCGCCGCCTCCCGCTCCCCGCGAAGGGCCGGCTCGACCTCCCCACGCAGCCAGCGGTTGACCTCGTCGAGGTCGGAGACCGAGAGCGCCTGGACCTCGACCGACGCGACGTAGTAGTGGGACCGTCCGTCGACGGGCGCGCGTAACGGCACGCGCACGGGACGCTGCGCCGCCGCCGCCGCGTCCTCGAATCGCGGGTAGGTGCCGACGACGACCGGCCGGGTGCCGACGAGCCGGATCACCTCGAAGCGCGGGGCCCCACCCGGCGCGCGCACGACGACGTCCCAGACGACCGCCCGCTGGAGTTCGTCGACGAGACGCCCCTCCGCCCAGAGCTCCGCGCGGAAGCGGAGTCGGGCCGGGAAGCCGTTCGTCACGAGCGTCGCCAGCGACGGCGAATCGAGGAGGCCGCGGCTCCGGACCAACGGCCCCTCGTCCGCGAGCCGCTCCGATGTCGGGAGCTCGAGGGTGAGGCCGGGTGTGCGCTCCTGCGCCGCGAGCGACGCGGCGAGGAGCAACAACGGGAGCGCGCGCCCACGCATCAGAAGCGACGGCCGACGCGCAGCAGGAGGTTCATCGGTTCGCGGCCGGTCGATACCGCCTTCGCGAGGTAGAGGCCGAGCCCACCGAAGTCGAGGCCGACGCCGAGCGAGGTGCGGAAGCTCCCGAGCGGGGGGATCCCCGAGGCCTCGAGCGCGGGGTCGCCCGTGCCCGGCGTCACCCAGCCGCGGCCCGCGTCGGCGAAGAGCACCCAGCTCGGCCGTTCGTCCATCCCGATCGACCAGTCGTCGCCGCCGATCCGCCAGTCGAAGCCCACCGGCTGCCGGAGCTCCGCCTGCGCGAGGAGGATGCGATCGCATTGCGTCGCGTCACCCGGCCAGATGCCGATACCGCCGCAGGTGAAAACGTCCACCGCGTCGTTCGGCGCGCGCCGGAAGTCATAGCCCTCGACCGAGCCCGGCCCGCCGATGGAGACGCGTCGCTGCAACGGGAGCCGGTTGCCGCCGAGCGAGCCGGCGGCGACGAGACGGAGCGAGAGTTCCGTCCCCGGGGAGACGCGCGTGCGGCGGCGCGCATCGAGGAACCCGCGTGTGTACGCGACGTCCATCGGGAGGATCGGCGCGAAGCTCTGCAGGGAGGCGATCCGCGGGTCCATCGCCCGCATCAACGTGCCGCGGCCGCGCTCGAGGTCCGCCTGGACGAACCATCCACCCGTCAGCGGCGAGCGGAGCTTCTCCCGGGTGTCGATCCGGAGTCGGACGCCGCGCAGGTCGACCACGCCTTCGTCGACGATCGGGTTGGGGCGCCAGGTCTCGCGGGCGCGGCTGAGGGTCACCGGGTCTCTGACCGCGACGGAGCGCCACCGCTCGCGACCGGCGAAGAGGTCGAAGCTCCCGTAGCCGCCGACGCGCCCGCCGATCGTGACCTCGCCCCCGTGGCGACCGTAGTAGTCACGCTGGTCGCGGTGCGCGATCCAGGTGGCGAGTCCCGACTCGGTGTCGGAGATCTGCCACGCCTCGATCGCGTCGATGCGGTCGAAGGCCCGCGCGCCGACGGCGATGGCCTTCGCCTCGCCGATGCGGACCTGCGCCGCGGCCTCGTGCCCGAGCGTCCCGCGGTCCCACGCGACGGGGCCCGCGGTCCGGACGAGGCCGAGCGCGCTGACGTCGATGCCGCCCCAGCGCGTCCGCCGCCGCAGCTTCGGACCGATCAGGACGGGGAGCCCCTCCACGCGGTTGTACGTCGCCGCGGACACATGGAAGAGCTCCGTCGAGGATCCCACGGTCGCGCGGTCGCGCGCGTCCCCGGGGATCCACTCGCCGAGCGTGGTCTCCTCCGCGATGAGCACACCGGCGTCGAGGTGATAGCGCAGCACCTCGGCCTGCAGCCGGACCTCGCCCTCGATGCGCGCCTCCGGCGCGCGGTCGAGCGTGCCGCCGAGGACGAGGACGTCCCCCTCGATCACCGCGCTCGGCTCGAGCCGCACGTCCGCGTTCACCGCGACGACGTCGCCCGCGACCGTTCCGGCGATGCGCACCGGCCCGGTGAGCACGGCGACGGTGCCGCCGATGCGCTCCGAGGCGCCGAGCGCATAGGGACCGTTCACGCGCGTGGTGCCGGGGGCGTTGTAGCGCGCGACGGCCTCGCGCCAGGTGGGGGTGCCGCGCGCCCCGGTGCCCTGCGCGCCGAGGGCGGCGGGGATGGTGAGGGCGAGCGCGATGAGGCGCGCGATGGCGCGGCGTGCGAACGGGCGGCTGGGTCCGGTCATGAGGGTCGGGCGGGAAGGGTGACGACGCGGAGGGACGACTATCCTACGTCGCCGATGCCGAGGCGTTTCATCCGGCGGTAAAGATTCGGGCGGTCGGTCTGCAGGCGCCGTGCCGCCTCGGCGACCACGCCGTTCGCGGCGGCGAGCGCCCGGATGATGAGGAGGCGCTCGTGCGCATCGAGCGCCGCCGCGAGGGAGACGTCGAGGTGTCGCGCGTCGGGGAGCGGAGCCTCGCCGTCCGCCGGCAGGACGGCCGCGACCTCCGGCTCCCCGATCGCGCGCTCGCCGTACTGCAGTGCGATCCGTTCGAGGACGTTGGCGAGTTCGCGGACGTTCCCGGGCCATGGGTGCCGGGCGAGTCGGGCCAGCGCCGCCTCGCTCCACGCCGTGGGCGTCGGTCCGCCGCGCCGCCGCCGCTGCGCCTCGAAGTGCGCGACGAGGGCGGGGAGGTCGGTGGGTCGCTCGCGGAGGGGCGGGATCGGAAGCGCGACGACGTCGAGTCCGAAGTAGAGGTCGGCGTCGAAGCGTCCCGCTTTCACGAGGCGCGGCAGGTCGTGCCGCGTCGTCGCGATCACCCGGACGTCCACGCGGATGGCGCGTGTGCCGCCGAGGCGCTCGACCTCGCGGGCGTCGAGCAACCGACGGAGCCGCCGCTGCACCTCGGGCGGGAGCTCGGCGACCTCGTCGAGGACGAGGGTGCCGCCATGCGCGAGTTCGATGTGGCCGATACGACGCTCCGGATCCCCGGGCACCGCCCCGCGCTCCTGACCGAAGAGCACCGCCGCCAGTCGCTCCGGCGCCATCGCGGCGCAGGGCACCCGGACGAGGGGACGGTCGCGACGCGCGCCCTGCGCGTGGATCGATGCGGCGGCGAGCTCCTTCCCCGTCCCCGATTCCCCGGTGATCAGGACCCGGGCGTCCGAGCGCGCGACGCGGGCGATCGTCTCGCGCACCGCGACCATCGCGGGGCTCTCGCCCACGAGGTCGGCACCGAGGCCGAGGTCCGCGCGGAGCGCGGCGCGTTCGTGTCGCACCTGCCGCAGTTCGAGCGCGTTCGCCACGGCGAGCACGAGTCCCTCGGGGGAGAGGGGTTTCTCGAGGAAGTTCACCGCCCCGAGTCGTGTCGCATCGACCGCGTCGGCGAGCGCCGCCTTGCCGGACATCATCACGACGGAGAGCTCGGGGAGGTGCGCGCGGATCGCCTCGAGCAGCTCGAGGCCGTCGCGCGGCCCGGGCATCATGAGATCGAGCAGGAGCACATCCGGCACGACCTCGAGCGCCTTCGCGAGGCCCTCGCGTGCGTCGCGAGCCTCGTGCACCTCGTACGCCTCCTGCGCGAGGACCGCCCCCACCATCCAGCGGAGGTTCGCCTCGTCGTCGACGACCAGGACGGACGGCATGCGGGGTCAGCCCCCCCGGCGCGGGAGGTGCAGCGTGATGGTCGTGCCGGCGCCGACGGTGCTCGTCGCCGCGACGCGACCGCCATGCGCGAGCACGGTCTGCTTCACGATCGCGAGCCCCAGCCCCGTGCCGCCCGTGCGCCGCGTCACGTACGGCTCCCAGATGCGGGGGAGTTCCGAGGCGGGGATGCCGCAGCCGTCGTCCGTGACCGCGAGCGCCACCTCCGTGCCCTCGTCGACGAGCGTGATGGTGATGGTCCCGCGGCCCTCGGTCGCGTGCACCGCGTTGAGCAGGAGGTTCGCGACGGCGCGCTGGAGCGCTTCGTGCTGGCCGTCGAGGCGGAGCGCCTCCGGGCCCTCGTAACGGAAGGTGACGTCGGCGGGCAGCGTGTGGCGCGCCGCCGCGCGCACCAAGGCGGCGAGGTCGAGCGGGGCCATCGGCGCGTCGGGAAGCCGACCGAACTGCGCGAAGCTCGTCGCCATCGCCTCCAGGCGCGCCGATTCCGCGTCGAGCACGTCGATCACCTCGCGTTGCTCGGGGGTCGCGCTCCGCTGGAGCATCGCCACCGCGTAGCGGATCGGGGTGAGCGGGTTCTTGAGTTCGTGTGCGACCTGTCGCGCCGACTCGCGGAAGGCGCCGAGGCGCTCCGCCTCCACCGTCGCGCGTCGGCCCGCCTCGAGCTCCGCGGCCATCCGACGCATCCCGTCCCGGAGGACGCCGAACTCGGGGGCGCCACGCACCATGACCTCGGCGTCCGACGGGAGCGGGGCGTCGCGCGCGATGCGGTCGGTCCATCCGACGAGTTCATCGAGCGGCCGGGAGAGCTGACGGCTGAGATGTCCCGCGACGCGCGACGTCACGACGGCGAGCACGAGGAGCAGGAGGAGGCCGGCCACGAGGACCGCGCCGACGATGCGTCGGCCGAGGAAGGCGGTGCGCCGGGCTTGCACCGCCGAGGCGTCGAGCAGCGCCTCATGCGCGTCGAGGGCTGCCGCCGCCTCCGCGGTACCGGGGCGCGTCCGCGCGGCCTCGATCGCCGTGTCCCCCGTGCGGACCACCGCCTCCCACGCGCCGATGCCCCCGACGATCGGGAGCACCCGGGCCGCCATCCCGCTCCACGCCAGCGTCAGGACGAGGGCGGGAACGAGGGCGAGCAGCGTCAGGATCGCGAGCAGTCGGGTGCGGAACGAGAGCGGCCGCCGCCGGCGCCAGGTGGGTCGAAGTGACACACCCGAAACCTACGGCCGGGACCTCCCGCCTGCATCGTGTGGAAGTCGAAGCCCACCTGTCATTTAGCGACGGACCCACTACGTTTCTGGCAGAGGTCGTCGTGGACGGCGGCGCGGTGGTCCCCCGGATCGGGTGGCCCGGCGCCGGTCCCGATCGCGGGGCCTCGAGCGGGTGCGCGGCTGCGCCAGCGGCATTTTCCGGGACCTGCGGGTCCGGACGAGCGGCTGTGCGCGATCGCCCCCGCGCCTCTTCACTCCCATGGCGCGAGGCGCCAAGGAATCGCATGCCACATCGTTCGCAGCACTCGACGCGCCCGGGGCGCGTCGTGGTGGCCCCCGTGCATCGGGGGCCCCAGGCCGAGACGCCCGGCCATCCCCACGCGCCCAACGCGGCGCTCCTCATCGACTTCGACAACGTCACGATGGGGATCCGCTCCGACCTGCAGACGGAGCTCCGGAACCTCCTCAGCAGCTCCATCATCTCCGGCAAGGTCGCGGTGCAGCGCGCCTACGCCGACTGGCGCCGCTACCCGCAGTACATCGTCCCGCTCTCCGAATCGTCGATCGACCTCATCTTCGCGCCGGCGTACGGCAGCTCGAAGAAGAACGCGACCGACATCCGGCTCGCGGTCGACGCGATGGAGCTCGTCTTCACGCGCCCCGAGATCGGCACCTTCATCCTCCTCTCCGGCGACTCCGATTTCTCGTCGCTCGTGCTGAAGCTGAAGGAGTACGGGAAGTACGTGATCGGGGTCGGCATCCGTGAGTCGTCGAGCGACCTGCTCGTCCAGAACTGCGACGAGTACTACTCGTACAACGCGCTCGCCGGGCTGGTGAAGTCGGGCGACGAGACGGAGCAGAAGAAGTGGGATCCGTGGGAGCTCGTCACCGAGGCGATCACGCGGATGCAGCGCAACGGCGATGTGATGCGCTCCGACCGCCTGAAGCAGGTGATGGTCGAGATCGATCCGTCGTTCGACGAGAAGAACCTCGGGATGGCGAAGTTCTCGCGCTTCTGCCTCGAGGCGTCCCAGAAGGGGCTCCTGCACGTGGTGAAGCTCGAGAACGGGCAGCTCGAGGTCGGTCCGCCGGCAGGGAAGGGCGGGGCGGCCCCGGCGGAGCGCACCGAGCGTCCGGCCGCGGGCGAGCCGCGCGAGGAGCGGGAAGGTGGCCGTCGTCGCGGCCGGCGCGGCCGCGGCGGCCGCGGGCGTGACCGTGAGCGCAACGGCGGCGCGGCGGAAGGGGCCGAGGAGACCGCGGCACCCGAGAGCGCAGGGTCGAGCGCGCCGGCCGCGTCGCCGCCGGCCAAGGCGCCGGTGGCCGACGCGTCGATCGGCGCCGAGGGGCTGCGGCTCACGCGTGACGAGGCGTTCGACCTCGTGCGTCGTGCGGTCGCCGCGGTCGCGACCGGCGATGCGCCGGTGCCGGCGGAGCGCGTGCGCGTGGAGGCGCGGGCGCTGCATGGGCGCGACAGCGAGTCCCTCTCCGACCGCAACTTCACGCGGATCCTGAAGGACGCGCACGATGCCGGGATCCTCGACCTGCGGAAGCGTGGCGAGGGCTTCGAGGTGATCGCCTCCTCCGGCGGTCCGAGCATCGCGGATCAGCTGGCGACCGCCGAGGCGGCGGCCACGCCGGCCGCGGCGCCCGCCGCTCCCGCCCCGCGTGGGATGGGGCCGCGTTCGGCGCCGGGCACTCGGGGTCGTCCGAGCGCGAAGGCGGCGGTCCCGCCGAGCCTCCTCCTGCTCGGCGTCGTCGACGAGCCGGCGCCGGTCGCGCCCGCCGCGGCACCGGAGCCTGAGGCCGCCCCGAAGAAGGGGCGGGCCAAGGCGAAGAAGGCGGCCGCGCCCGCCGCCGCGAAGCCGGCGAAGGCGAAGAAGACGCCCGCGAAGAAGAAGGCCGCGAAGTAATCGCGGCGCGGGTACGGGATGTGACAGGGGGCCGTCGGCGGTTGCCGGCGGCCCCCTGTCACATCGTGGTGCCACACCACGCGCCGCACACGCCGACGAGATGTCGCGCGAAGCGGGGGGTGGCCTCTGCTACCGGATCACGCCCGTCGCGAGCCCGACCTTTCGGATGCTCCGCACCGCATGATCGAGATCGTCGCGGGTGTGCGCCGCCGAGATCTGGCAGCGGAGCCGCGCCGTCCCCTGAGGCACGACGGGGAAGCCGAAGCCGGTGACGAAGATCCCCTCGGCGAGGAGGAGCTCGCTCATCCGGATCGCATCCGCGGTCTCACCGATGATGATCGGGACGATCGGCGTGTCCCCGTCGAGGGGAGAGAACCCGGCCTCGCGGATCGCGGCGCGGAAATAGCGCGCATTCTCGTGCAGCCGCGTGACGCGCTCCGGATGCGCTTCGATGAACTCGACCGAGGCCAGGGCGCTCGCGGCGACCGTCGGCGGGAGCGCGTTCGAGAAGAGCTGCGGGCGCGAGCGCTGCGTCAGCGTGTCGCAGAGCGCCGCCGGACCCGCGACGAATCCGCCGGCCGCCCCGCCGAGCGCCTTACCGAGGGTGCTCGTGATGACGTCGACCTCGCCGAGCACGCCGAAGTGCTCCGCCGTCCCGCGGCCGGTCGCGCCGAGGACGCCGGTGGCGTGCGAATCATCCATCACGAGGATGGCGTCATGGTCTCGGGCGATCTGCAGGAGCTGTGGGAGCTTGGCGATGCTCCCCTCCATCGAGAAGACGCCATCGGTCCAGATGATGCGCCGACGGGCCCCCGCGTTCGCCCGCAGCTTGGCGACGAGATCGTCGAGGTCGCCGTGCGCGTACACCGCGGTGGTGCACTTGGTGATCGCCTTCGCGAGGCGGATCGAGTCGATGATCGAGGCGTGGTTCAGGGCGTCGGAGATGACGAAGTCGCCGGCCTCGACGATCGAGGCGGTGAGCCCTTCATTGGCGTTCCAGGCCGAGACGTAGCTCATCGACGCCTCGGTCCCGACGAAGCGCGCGAGGGCCGTCTCGAGCGCGCGGTGGACCGTGAAGGTGCCGCAGATGAAGCGGACGCTCCCGGTCCCGGCCCCGAAGTCGCGGAGCCCCTGGATCCCCGCCTCGACCACCGCGGGCTCGTCACAGAGCCCGAGATAGTTGTTCGAGGAGAGGATCAGCACCTCGCCACGCCCTTCCATCCGCACGCGCGCCGCCTGCGGCGAGTCGAGGTGGTTGAGTCGCTTGTAGGTGCCGGCCGCCTTCAGGGCGTCGAGGCCCGCCTGCAGTTCCTGCACGAACGCTTGGTTCATCGTGGCCTCTGTCCCCTGGTCCCTGTCCCCTGATCCCTGATCCCTGACCCCTGACCCCTGACCCCTCTCACCTGTCCCCTGACACCTCGAAGATCACCTTCCCCGCCTCTCCCGACTTGATCGCCGCGATCGCCTCGGCGTGCTGCTCCAGCGGGAAGGTGTGGGTGATCGCGGGGGTCGGATCGAACTGGCCGGCGCGCAGGAACTGCGTCATCTCGATCCAGGTGTCGTACATCCGCCGCCCGACGACCCCGTAGACGGTGATCCCCTTGAAGATCACCTCGGTCGCGAAGTCCACATCCATCGGCTTCGCCGGGATGCCGAGCATCTGCACACGACCACCCACGCGGACGAGCGCGAAGGCCTGGTGGATCGCCGCGGGAACGCCGCTCATCTCGAGGACGACGTCCACGCCGAGGCCGTGGGTCGCGGCACGGACCGCCTCCGCCGCCTCGGCCGGCGTGACCGCGGCGGTCGCTCCCATCCGGCGCGCGAGCGCGAGACGCGTGGGATTCACGTCGCTCGCGATGATCGCCGAGGCTCCCGCCGCCTTCGCGATCCCGACGGCGAAGATGCCGATCGGGCCGCAGCCGGTGACCAGCACCGTCGCGCCGGGGAGCTGCGTCCCGTGGAGCGCGGTGTGGAAGGCGTTCCCCATCGGGTCGTGGATCCCCCCGACCGCGAAGCTGACGGCGGGGTCGAGATGCCAGACGTTGCTCGCCGGCATCGCGATGTAGTCGGCGAAGGCGCCGTCGCGGTCCACGCCGATGATCTTCGTCTCGGGGCAGACGTGCGCGTTCCCCGTCCGGCAGAGGTGGCAGCGCCCGCAGACGATGTGCCCCTCGGCGGTCACCCGATCGCCGACCTGGACGCTCGTGACGAGCCCGCCGACCTTCTCGACGACGCCAGAGAACTCGTGCCCGACGGTGAAGGGCGGGCGGCAGCGTCCCTGCGCCCAGGCGTCCCAGTCGTGGATGTGCACGTCGGTGCCGCAGACGCCGGCCGCCCGCACGCGGATGAGGACCTCGTCCTCGCGGATGCCGGGAACGGGGACGTCGCGGAGCTCGAACCCAGCGGTGGGACCTGCCTTGACCAGTGCGCGCACCGGGAGACTCGTCGTTCGGGGTGGGGGACGATCAACCCCTAATGATCGCCCGACACCGCCACCGGGGAAAGCGCGTCCACGCGCACCGCGCAGACCTTGAACTCCGGGATGCCCGATGGACCGTCGAGCGCGGGGTTCGTCAGCAGGTTCGCCGCCGCCTCGCGGTAGTGCATCGGCAGGAAGACCTGCCGCCGTGCGACCCGCGCGGAGAGTCGCACGTGCACGCGCACGCTGTTCCGCCGCGAGGTGACCTGGACCTCGTCGCCGTCCGCCACGCCGAGGGCGGCGGCGTCGGCGGGATTGAGCTCGAGGGTCGGGGTGCTCTCGCGAGCGTCGAGCGCGGTGCTCCGACGCGTCATCGTCCCCGTGTGCCAGTGGTACATCTGGCGCCCCGTGTTCAGGAAGAACGGGTACTCGGCGTCCGGCAACTCGGCGGGCGGGAGGTACTCCACCGGATGGAATCGGGCGAGGCCGTCGGCGGTGGGGAAGGTGTCTTCGAAGAGGAAGGCGGTTCCCTCGTGCGCGCCATCGGGGACGGGGTACTGGAGCCCGGCGACGCGCTCGGCGAGCCGTGCGTGCGAGACGCCCCGCCAGTTCGGGGTGACGCGCGCGATCTCGTCGAAGACCTCGGCCGCGGTCGTGTACGGCGTCGGGACCCCGAGGCGCCGGGAGAGATCGAGGACGATGTCGAGGTCCCCCCGCGCCTGCCCCGGCGGGTCGATGGCTTTCCGCGACAGTTGAATCCGGCGTTCCGTGTTCACGAAGGTGCCGTCCTTCTCGGCGAAGCTCGCCCCGGGGAGGACGACATCGGCGCAACGTGCCGACTCGGTGAGGAAGAGATCCTGGACCGCGAGGAAGTCGAGATTCAGGAACCAGTCCTCGGCGTGCGCGACGTCGGGGTCGGAGATGATGGGGTTCTCCCCCATGATGTAGAGCCCGCGCACGGGGGACTCACGGCCGACGATCTCCGTGACCTTCCGGCCCACGGTCGGGTCGAGCCGCTCCACCGGGACGCCCCACGCCTCGGCGAACGCCGCGCGCACCGCCGGGTCGTCGACGCGCTGGTAGTCGGTGAACGCGAACGGGATCGCCCCCATGTCGCTCGAGCCCTGCACGTTGTTCTGCCCGCGGATGGGGATCATCGGCGCGCCCCATCGCCCGATCATCCCGCAGGCGAGCATCAGGTTGAGCAGCGCGGTGACGATGTCCGTCCCGGTGTGGTGCTGCGTGAGGCCCATCGCCCAGAGGGTCGCGGAGCGCGGGCCCCGGGCGTATGCCTCGGCGGCGCGTCGGATGGCGTCGGCCGGGACGCCCGTGATCGACGCCGCGACCTCGGGGGTGTAGGGCGCCACCGCCGCCCGCACCGCGTCGAACGACTGGGTACGCGTTGCGATGAAGGCGCGGTCCTCGAGCCCCGCGGCGAGCACGTGATGGAGCATCCCATTCAGCAGCGCGACGTCGGTGCCAGGCACCATCTGCAGGTGGATGTCGGCGCGGGCCGCGAGTTCGATGCGGCGCGGGTCGGCGACGATCAGCGTGGCGCCGCGCTTCAGGGCCCGCTTGATCGCGGCGCCGAAGACCGGGTGACTCTCGGTGGTGTTGGCGCCGAGGAGGAAGATCACGTCGGATTCGTGCTCCACCTCGCGCATCGACCCGGACGCCGCGGAGGTGGCGAGCGCACGCTGCATCGCGCTCACGGAGGAGGCGTGGCAGAGCCGTGTGCAATGATCGACGTTGTTCGTGCCGATCCCGGCCCGGAAGAGCTTCTGAAGGACGTAGTTCTCTTCGTTCGCGCACTTGGCGGACTGGAAGGTCGCGAGGCTCCCCGGGCCGTGCGTGTCGCGCAGGCGCCGGAGCTCCTGCGCGGTGAGTTCGAGCGCCTCGTCCCAGGTGGCTTCGCGGAACGGCGCGAACCACTCGGGTGGCGTCGCGATGCGGTCCCGCGGATCGCCGAGCGCCTCTTCGGCGCCGCCGTCGCGACGCCGGAACGGATTCGTCCGTGGCCGATGGGCCTTCGCCTCGTGGCCTTCGTCCTCGACGGCGACCCAGGGCCCGCCGCGTCGTGGCCAGCGTGCCGCCTCCGGCTCCGTGGGGTCGAATCGCCAGACGCCGTCGGAGTCCCGCCGCCAGCCGCGGCGGATGAGCGGCCTGGTGAGTCGGTCGCGATGCATCACGAAGTCGGTGCCGAAGCGTCCCTTCACGCAGGTCGAGCCTTGGTTCGGCGTCTCCTCCTCGATCCACGGCGACCGGACGCGGACGACTTGTCCCGCGTGGACCTCGAGGTCGAGCTGGCAACCGACGGCGCAGTACGGGCAGACGGACCGCACCGTCTCGGCGGGCGCGTCGAGCGCCCCCGCGCGGAGCTTCGCCATCGGCAGGATGTCGTGGATGGCCCCGGTGGGGCAGACGCGGACGCATTCACCGCACCAGGTGCAGCCCGCGTGCTCCGGGTTCCCGTCGGCGCCGACGATGATCGCGGTGCCCGCGCCCCGGTCCGCGACCTCGAGCACGCCGACGACCTGGATGTCCTCGCACGCGCGCACGCAGCGGGTGCAGAGGATGCAGGTGCTCATGTCGTGCGTGATGATCGGGTCGGTCGGGCGCTCGTCACCGGTCCGGAGCGGGAGCGCGCCGGAGCGCGTGCGCGGGACGTCGTAGCGATGCACGAGCGCCTCGAACTCGTTGCGGCCGGCGTCCGCCGGGATCGTCTCCGCGGGGTAGCGCTCGAGGAGCAGCGAGAGGACGGCGCGCCGGTTCTCGACGGCGGCGTGTGATTCGGTCGTCACCACCATCCCGTCGACGGCGGGCGTCGCGCAGGCGGGGAGGAGCTTCTTCTCTCCCTCGACGGAGACGAGGCAGATGCGGCAGTTGCCGACCGTCGGCAGCTTCGGATACCAGCAGAGCGTAGGGACGTCGATGCCCGCGCCGCGCGCCGCATCGAGGATCGTTCCGCCTGCCATGACGTCGCATGCGCGACCGTCGATGATGACCCGCGCCATCGTTGCACTCACGTCCGAGGGGTGACGAAATGATCGCGATGGCGCGCGACGTTGGCAACGAGTTTGTCCGGAGGTGTTGACACCGTGGACAAAAAGTCTTATGAAGGAGGCAGGAAATCGTGAGTGCAAACCAGCGCGCATGGTTTCCAGACCCACCGATTCACCGGGGAATCGGCCGGGACACACCACTCCTCAACAGGAGCGAGTACCATGGCTGCCAAGAAGAAGGCTGCGAAGAAGGCGACGAAGAAGGCCGCGAAGAAGAAGTAAGCGGCTGTCGCGTTCACACGGGGGGATCGGCTTCGGCCGGTCCCCTTTGTGTTTTCAGGATGTCAGCAGAAGGTGGCGCCGATCAGGCGGCGCGGGTCGAGTCCGCGGTGAGCGTGTCCGGCTCGTCGGGCACCGGGCCCCACACGTACGCGGAAAACCGCGGCGACGGTTCGGGCGCCGCGCCCATCGAGATGATGATACCGATCGGCTCGTCGGTCGACGGCGCGGTGGCGATCTGGTCCATGGTGATCCGTCCTGGGCACTGCGATGGGACGGCGGGGTGCCGACCCTCACGCTTTCATATAGAAGATAGGTATGAGGCGCGGCCGGTCACTCGATATGTTCAACATATTGTCACACAACGACTTACGGCGCTCCGCGGACCTCGGTTTCGATCGAGTGTCGCAGGACGACACAGGGTCAGGCGACCAGTTTCTTCGCGACGAAGGTCGATGTGGCCCCGGGTTCCGGCACCAGGGAGATCTGCCACCCCGAGTCGTAGCGCGACCGGAGCTCCTCCTCGCTCAACACCGCCTGCCCGGCGATGATGGTCTCGATCAGGTGTACGCCGCCGTCGCTGGTCGCCTCCTGCAGGAGGCGGAAGACGCGCTCCCGCTCGATCGTCGAGAGGCCGGCGAACGCGGCCGGCGTACAGATCACCGCGCCGAGCGGGCCATCGGGCGTGAAGCTCACCAGGTCGGCCGCGAAGCCGCGCACCTTCTCCGTCAGTCCGTTGTCGCGCGCCATCAGCAGCACACGGTTCACCACGGAGACCTCGGGCTCGATCGCCGTGACCTCGCACCCGTTCGCCGCGAGATAGAGCGCGGAGCCTTCGAGTCGGGCCCCGGCCACGAGCACCGACGATCCCTGGCGCGTCCCCGGGAGCGCCCGCGCCAGCGGTGTGTCGGGTCGTAGGCCCCAATGCTCGGGGCGCTGCAACTCGCTCGCGTTGCGCTCACGGCGGCGGCGCCAGGTCGCGAAGGTCGGCAGTCGCAGGCGCCGCGCGATGATCCGGTCGACTTCGTCGGCGAGGAGCACCTCGCGCATCCCGAGCTGCGCCCCCTCGTCGAGTGTGCGGGAAGCCTCCGCGGCGATGCCGTAGAGGAACTCGCGCGACACGGAACTCTTGTAATCCTCGACCTCACGCTCCACGTAGCGCAGATACTCCTGGCGCAGCGATTGTGGATGCGACGAGAAGGACATCGGGGAGGCGTCGAGGGAGGACGGGGCGCTCCGTCACAACCTACGACCATTCGGCGAGGCGACAACCCCCACGCCGTATGACATCTTTCCACACTCGCTCAATGATGCGGAGGAACGTGATGCCCGAGTTGCCGGAGGTCGAAGCGGCCGCTGCGATCGCGCGACGCGTCCTCGTCGGGCGCACCATCGCCGACGTCCTCATCTTCCATCCGCGCTTCGCTCGCGCCTGGACGGCCGCCGCGCGACGGCACGGCCGCGGACGCCGGATCGATGCGGTGACGCGACGTGGGAAGTCGCAGCTGCTGCACCTCGACGACGGCACCACGCTCGTCGTGCACTTCCGGCTCGACGGCGATTGGGTCGTGGACGCCGCGACGGATGCCCCGCCGGCCCATGCGCGATGGGCGCTCGCGCTGCGCGATGGTCGACGTCTGGTGCTGACCGACCCGCGCGCCCTCAGCACGGTGACGCGCCACGCCCCCGGGCGGCCGCCTCGGCTCGCCCTCGGGCCGGAGGCGGATGATCCCGCGCTCACCGGTGCACAGCTCCGCGCGCGTCTCGCGGGTCGACGCGCGCCGATCAAGCAGGCGCTCCTCGACCAACGGATCCTCGCCGGGCTCGGCAACATCTACGCCGCCGAGGCGCTCTGGCGCGCGCGGATCGATCCGCGCCGTCGCGCGGGAGCTCTCGACGCCGCCGAGGTGACCCGACTCCTCCGGGGGATCCGTGCCGCCCTCGCCGACGGCGTCGCGCATCTCGGTCGCTATCGGACGGGCGCGCGTCGCGCGCCGTGGCGCGTCTACGATCGGGCGGGCGCGGCGTGCCGCCGTTGCGGCGTGCGCATCGCGACGCTCGCGCAGGGGGGACGGACGACCTACTGGTGCCCGGGGTGCCAGCGCTGACGTAGCAGCGCGGTCGGGCGCCGCCGCCGCGCGCCGCGTGGCCTCAGTCGCCCGCCTCGAGGAGTGCCCCTTTCAGGTATCCCGTCTCCGGAATCGTCAGCACCTCGGGGTGATCGAGCGGTTGGCCGGTGAGGGCGCGCATGACGATCCGTCGCCCGCTGTCCGCCGCCGCCGCTTCGAGCATCGCGAGGAAGTCGGGACGACGCACGTGGTAGCTGCAGCTCGCGGTGTAGAGGCACCCTCCCGGCGCGAGGAGTCGCATCGCGCGCAGGTTGAGGTCCTTGTAGCCGCGCAGCGCCCCCGCGATCGAGGCCCGGTTCTTCGCGAACGCCGGCGGGTCGAGCACGATCGTCTCATAGCGCGCGCCGCGGCGCTCCTCGGCGCGTAGGAAGTCGAAGACGTCGGCTTCCACCGCCTGGATGTTCGTCCGTCCGTTGCGCGCCGCGTTCTCCGCCACGCGTGTGAGGGCCGCCGCCGAGACGTCCACGGCGGTCACCGTCTCGGCGCGCGCGGCGAGGTGCAGCGCGAACGAGCCGTGGTAGCTGAACAGGTCCAGCGC
>Ga0255188_1000359_pt1 | contig 15721 bp, 12 predicted proteins | sample Miss_Cont_RepB_8_FD_188427 | JGI IMG/M metagenome (GOLD analysis project Ga0255188, IMG submission 188427) | Freshwater microbial communities from Mississippi River, Louisiana, United States - Miss_Cont_RepB_8h | ecosystem: Environmental > Aquatic > Freshwater > River | place: USA: Louisiana... | reverse complement strand
AGTCGCCCTTGGCCTTGCCCTCCGTGTGGCAACCGAGGCAGTGCCGCTTGAAGATGGGCCACACATCGCGCTGATAGCTCACATCGGCAGCATGCACGGCGAAGCCACAGAGCAGGAAGGCGAGGACGACTATTGGCCACAGATGGAACGCAAGCGAAACGCGGATGCTGCGCAGACGGGCACACTTTGGAGTGCGGTGACTTGTCACCGCTTTCCGCAGGCGACTTGTCGCCGTCGCCAACCCACAGCGCCACTGAGCGAACGGGCCTCTCGTGCTTGCGCCAGCCTGAGGCTGTCGTGGAAACCGCCCGCCGCGGGCATTCGACGGCGACGAGTCGCCTGCGGAAAGCGGCGAGAACTCGCCGCACTCCACAACGTCAACCGACTCTGGTCGGCCCTGCCCGTTCCGCTCGCTTTTTAGGCTGTGTTTCATCTGTGACTAAAGAAGTCAGTGCAGCAGCGTGAAGTCGCGGCTGTTCAGCAGGCCCCACATGAAGTCCTGCGCGGCCTCGGCGCGCTTGTCGCCGTAGGCGGCCATGAACTTCTTCGCCAGCGCCACTTCCTTTGCGGCGGGCTTGCGCGCGAGCGACCACAGGTAGAGCTGCTCAATCAGCTTGTCGTCGTCGAGCTTCTGCTGAATCAGCAGCGCGGGCCGGCCGCTGGCGTTGGTGACGCGGTCGAGGATGGACTTGCCGTTGATGAAGTGCAGCGCCTGCAACATGTTCGCGCCCAGATCACGCTCGCACTCGCACGCCTCCATGCGCTGCGGTTTGCCGAAGAGCGTGAGGAAGTCGCTCTGCACATTTGCGTCCGGCAACTGCGCGGCGTTGAAACCCGCCGGGGCACCGCCGAAGTTCTCGCGCACTCCCGTCGCCTGCACGAGCGAGTCGAGCATCGCCTCGGCCGGCAGGCGGCGCGGGATGGCGTGGGAGAAGTTCGCGTCGTCATGGCCGTTGGTGTCGTTCGGCACCGAGCTGCGCTGGTAGGCGTGGGAACTGACGATGACGCGCATCAGGTGGCGCAGGTCGAACTTGTGCTCCACGAAGTCCTTCGTGAGCGCGTCGAGCAACGGCGCGTTGATGGGCGGGCTGGTCGAGCGCAAGTCGTCCACCGGGTCCATGATGCCGCGATGGAAGAAGTAGCTCCACACGCGGTTCACGAGGCTGCGGGCGAAGTGCGGGTTGTCCGGCGAAGTCAGCCAACGCGCGTAGTCGTCGCGCTTGTCCACGCCGGCCTCCAGCTTCGGCTCAGTGCCGCCGAGATAGCGCGGCGGCTGGGGCTTGTTCGTGCGCGGGTTGGTCGAGGAGCCGGTGGCGAGATTCACCAGCACGGTCTTGGCGTTCTGCACGCCGGTTTGGCGCGGGTCGGGCTTCGTGGCGACTTGGTTGAAGAAGCTGTGGACGCCGTAGTAATCCGCCTGCGTCCACTGCTCGAACGGATGCGGGTGGCACTTCGCGCAGAGCATCCGCACGCCGGCGAAGACCTGCGTGGAGCGCTGCAAGGTGTCGTCCGTGTCCTTGCTCACGGCGAAATACGCCGCCGCCGGATGGTCCGCAAAGCTCCCGCGCGCCGTCAGCAGCTCGCGGGCAAATTCGTCCATCGGCAGGTTGCGCGCGACGGCGGCGCGAATCCACTCGCGGAAGGCATACACCGCCGGGTCGCTCAGCGTGTTGCGCGAGTTCTGCAAGAGGTCGCCCCACTTGAGCGACCACCAGTCCACGAACTCGTTCCGCTTCATCAGCGCGGCGATGGCCTTCTCGCGCTTGTCCACGCTCGTGTCCGCAGCGAAGGCCAGCACTTCCTCCGGCTTGGGCTGCACGCCGATGAGGTCCACCGCCGCGCGGCGCAAAAACCGCTCGTCGTCCGCGAGTTCCGACGGGCGGATGCGGAGGTCGTTGAGCTTCGTGATGATGTGGCGGTCCACGAGGTTATCCGTGGGGACGGGCGTGGGCTGGAACCCTTTGTTGGGCGGCAGCACGATGAAGTTGGCCACGGCGAAGATGCCTTCGTAACGCGCGACAATCGCGGTCTCGCCGAGGTCCGTCGCTGCCACCAGTCCGGCCTCGTCCACGCGGGCGACGCGCTCGGTGTTCACGGTGAAGATGCCGGTGCGGGACACGTCGCGCAGCGTGCCGTCGCTGTATTTGGCGACGAGCTGGAACTGCTGCCGCGCGCGCGGCATGGCGACGACCTTCTCGGGGTAAATGGTGACGGACACAAGCGTGGGCAGCGAGGGCGCATCGTCCCGTGCGCCCTCGGCGATCCAGCGGCGCACGGTCTCGTGCAGCAACCCGCCGTGGTCGAAGCGCACGCCGCCCTCGTGCGGCAGGTCGCCGAGCGCCTTGAGCAGCACGAGACTGGCGGCGGGATTGTGGCGGTTGATGCGGCGCTCCATGAACTCATCGGTGAGCGCGGGGTAATCCTTGTCCGCGTCCGCGCCGCGCAAGGTGAGCTTGAAGCCGTTCTTGCCGAGCGAGTAACCGTGGCACGCGCCCATGTTGCAGCCGCCCTTGGAGAGCACCGGCATCACATCCTGCCGGAAGCTCGCGGGCGTCGGCTCGGCGGGGAGCTGGACGGTCACGGCAACCTTCGCAGTCTTGCCGGAGGCCTGCACGGTGAGGGTGGCGGTGCCGTTCGCAATGGGCTGCACCCAGCCGACCGGGCTGACGCGGGCGACCTTCTCGTTGCTGCTGCGGAAGGTGGCCGTGCTGGTGAAGTCCACATCGTAACCGCCCTTGGTCCGCGCCGTGACGACGAGTGAGTGCGGGCGCTGGGCGTGGACGAGCGAGAGGGAGGACGGCGTGACGGTGAGGTCGCCGACGATGGGGTCAGGGGCTGGCGCGGGGGCGGCGAAGGTGCTCAGCGCAGCCAGCAATAAACCAAATACAAGGAGGTGGTGCTTCATACTCAGTAACGTCTGCTGGCGGGAAGGAATACCAAGAGAACAAACATGGCAATCAAGGCGAGAGCGGCAACGCCACAGGCACGGCTCGACCCATTCTCGCGGCGCAAAGCTGAAAGACCAAAAGCGAGTGCGAAGAAAACGGGAAGGATTGTCACGGCCCACGTGAACACGATGCCGAGTTGCAACCAGGCAAGCGTGAGCATTGGAACGCAAGCAAGCGCGGCATAACCCTCCCACTGAGATTTTGGTGGCCCGCTCATAAGTGGTCTGCCGGCGAGCAGGGGCTGGCTGGAATGAGAGTGAGCGGCATCATATCACTTCTTCGCCTCCGCCTGCTTCGCCGGTGGTGGTTCCGGCGCGAGGATTTTCACGGCGAAGTCCAGGTCGCGGCTCTTCACGGTGGCGGCGTTGAAGGGTTTGGCGCTGGCGGAGAGTTTCAGGCCGGTGAAATCACCCGCCTTGAAGCCCGCCGGGAACTTCAGCGCGAACTTGAACTCGCTCGCACCGTCCTTGACCACGGCGGTCGCGGGGGCGGTCACACCGGCGGGGAGACCCGTGAGCGTCACGGTCACGTCGCCTTTGGCACCGTTGAGGCGTTCGACCTGGCCGACCACGTCCAGCGTCGCGCCGGTCTTGGCGTCGAGTTTCACGGGGGCGAGCGCGGCGAGTTTCAGTGCGACCGGGTTCAGCACGGGGAATTCGCGCACGGGCGTGTAGGCCACGGCGGTCACGGTGCGGCGGTCGCGCTTGAGCAGCTCGGCCTTGAAGGCGAGCTGGTGCGGCAGGTCCGCCAGTTCGCCCGGCACGATGATCGCGAACTCGACGCTATTCGTCGCTTTCTGCGAGGCGTCGGCCGCGGCCTGTTTCGCGGTGGCGAGCGCGGTTTCGGCGGTTTGGACTTTCTTGGCAGCGGCGGCTTTGGCTGCGTCGTCCTTGGCGGCAGCCAGTTCTTTTTGCGCGGCGGTGAGGGCGTTCGTGGCGGGGGCAATGGCGTCGAAGGCGGTCTGCGCTTTCTTGTCTTCCTCGATGAGCACGGCCTTCTCCTCGCGCAACACGCGGGCGGGGTCCACGGCGTTGTTCAGGAAGAGTCGTGCCTGACTGGTCAGCAACGTGAGGCGCACGGGACCGTCGTGGCCGAGGGGGCGGGCGCAAGTGACGGGCAACGTCAGCTTGCCGCCGAGCGGGATGACGTTGGTGGCGGCGTCCTTGCCCCACGCGACGGAGAACTCGATTTCGGATTTCGCTGAGCCGGCCAGAGCAAGGTCGTTTTCCAACCAAGGCTGGAACTTGCCGAGGCTCGCGCTCTCGCTGCGCGCCAGCACATCGTGGTTCCTGGCCTTCCCGTGTAGGGTGGTGATGAGCGGCGGCAGCGGCGCATCGCTGGACACCGTGAGCAAGGTGGCCGTGGCCTTTGCGGGGATGCTCTGCCCGGAGAGTTTCACGCCGGCGGGCAAGGCGTCGAAGGCCAGCTCGATGGGGCCATCGTAGCCCTCGCGCCGAGCCTCGACTTTGAAGACGGCGGTGCGGCTGGCGGGCAGCGTGAGGTTGTCCTCCAGCGCGAGGAGGGTGAAACCGGCGGTGTTCGTGGACTTGAGCGTGGCTTGCAGGCGGTAGAGACAGCGCGGGCCACCGTTGGCGTTCACATCGCGGACGACGGCGACGATGTTCGTGATGTCCTTCGGCACTTTGTAACTAAGGCGCGGGTCGGGGCGGTTGGTGAAGTCGTCGTTGAGCGCGAGGCGAGCGCCTTTGAGGTCGCGCAGTTCGAGTTCGGCGTCAATCGGCGAGCCGAGGGAGTCGGCGAAGACGGCGACATCCACCTCGGTTTCGGGGGTGACGGTGAGGGTGTAGGCGTCCGTCTCGCCGGCCTGACTGAGACGGCCGTTCACGGCGACGGGCAGCGCGGGCAAGACCTGCGGCGCGGAGCCGGTGCGGTTCTCGACCAGCTCGGGCAGATCGCTCAACCACACGACGGCCTGCGGGCCGCTGGCGGATTTGGCATCGGCCCACGGCGCGGGGATGGCGGCGGCGTTGCCGAGCGCGGGCAGGCTCACGGTGCGCGATTCGCCCGTGCGACCGACCAGTTGCACCTCGGCGGATGCGCCGCGCTGGACGGTGGCGGGGAACGCGAGGTCCGCGTAGGTCCACTGGCCGAGCTTGAGGCGGAAGTAGTTTGAGTTGCCGGGCGCGGCGAACTGGAGGTCGTGCAGTTGCAGGCGATACTCGCCATCGGCGGGGAGCTTGAGTTCGAGGCGGGTGTCGCCGCGCAGGGCGAGCATCGGCTGGCTCCATTTCAAGAGCGCGTTGTCCGGGCCGTGGAGCTTGAGGACGGGGCGGAGCTTGCCGTCGAGGCGCTGGGCTTCGATTTCGCAGATGAGTTCCTGGCCGGCCTTGCCGGGGAAGGTGACTTCACGCACCTGGCTGCCGGAGATCGTGCCGTGCAGGGCGACGGGGAGCGCATCCACCTTGTCGGCGAAGGGTTTTTGCGGGAGGTGGTCGGCGGCAAGCACGCCCTTGGCGGAGACACCTTGGTCGGTGACGAGCCACCAGGTGTGCAGGCCGGGCGAGGTGCCGGGGGCCAGCTCGATGTCGAGGGTGATGCGGTCGGGCTTCGCGCCGTCCTTGAGCGACTGCTTCGCGATGCGCACGGTGGTGAGCAGGCGCGGGTTGGGCAGGAGGTCCGTGCCGGTGAAGGTGAGGGTGGTGGAGTGGGCGATCTGGAGGCCGCGGACGTCAATGGAGGTGACGGTGGGCGCGGCGGCGGGGAGGAAGAGGATAGAGGATAGAAGGGCGGAGAGGAGAGAAAGGAGGCGGAGAGGAACGGTGTTTTTCTGCGCGGTGGGGAGTGCGGGGAACAGCGGCGCTGAAGTCGCCGCAGTCCAGACGCTTCGCGACATACACAGGCCGGTGGTGAATCGCGCCAGCGTTTGGACTGCGGTGGCTTCAGCACCGCTGTTGGGCGTGCCCGATGCGACTAGGCCAGCTACGAGGTTCATGCGTGGGGAGAATCGCCGCCGTGCGTGGTGAACCCTAATGGTTCAGGTGGTCGAGAGGCGGGCAAGCTGGCCTCCGGGGCTGTGTTCAGCCCCAACGGGGCGGCCTCATACCAGCCCAGGGCAAAGCGCAGCGACGCCCTGGGTTGGGCAACCAAATGGAACCCAGCCCTGAAGGGGCGTGCTATCTGTGGTGCGGCGACATCAATGGGACGCCCCTTCAGGGCTTTGTCGTCTCGCCGCAGCCACCCAGGGCGATGCCCTGGGCTGGTATGGATCGCCCCGTTGGGGCTGGAAGTTGGTGAGGCGTGTTCCGCTTCGCGGGAGGCCAAAGCGGTGTCGCCGCTGCGCTCTGCCACCGCAGTCCAAAAGCGCGTCGTGGAGCCGGGCCGTTCGGGTGGTCGAGAGGCGGGCGAGGTGGCCCCCTCTCCCAGCGGGAGAGGGCTGGGGTGAGGGAGAGTGCGTTCGGTTGCCAAAGCAGTTCCTTCTTGGTCAGGCTGCTTACTTCTTGGGCAGAACGAAGCGTGCATTCGGAGGGGCCTCAAACCAAAATCTGGAATTCTCGTTCTTGTTCGTGGTCAGAACTGTGCCCGCCATGTAGCCCCTTGGCCAGACGCGCAGCGTTCGACCATCGGAGAAAGACCAGTTGATGATTCCTATGCTCTCATCCTCCGTTATCCAACCAGGACCGAGGTTGGTCACAACCTGCCCTAACGTGATTCCATTCGTGATGCCGGCAGCTTTCGACGCGGCGAGATTTGCTACCCGGTTCGTGCTACTCGCAGCAGTAGCTTTGGCGCGGCGGAATACTCCTGTCTCTATCACGATAAATGGCACAAAGGAATTAGTGGTATCAGCCATCGCGGCGGTTGCGATGAAGAGGAACAGAAGTGCGACCATGCCGCTGGGTGCGCTGCTGTCTCGAAGATGATTTACCTGACTCACGAGAACAACTCCCTGATCGGCTCCGCCTCGATGAAGCGTATCGGCCTGCCGCCTGGTCCCGGCAGCATGGTGGTTTCCAAATCAATGCCCATTGCCTGGTAGATGGAGGCGACGACTTGCGGGGGGGTGACGGGGCGGTCGTGCGGGGCGGCGCCGATTTTGTCCGAGGAGCCGATGACGCGGCCACCACGGATGGGGCCGCCGGCGAGGAAGTTCGTCCAGACGGCGGGATAGTGGTCGCGTCCGCCGCGGGCGTTGAGCTTGGGCGTGCGGCCGAATTCGCTGATGACGGCGATGACGGTTTCCTCAAGCAGGCCGCGCTGCTGGAGGTCTTCGAGGAGCGCGGTGAAGGCGAGGTCGAACTGCGGGCAGAGGACGTGCTCGTAGTCGGCGTAGGTGTTGTTGAGGCTGCTGCCGTCGGCGTGCATGTCCCAGCAGGAGATGCCGAACACGGTGTCGAACTGGTTCACGGTGACGAAGCGCGAGCCGCGCTCGATGAGGCGGCGGGCCATGAGGCAGCTCTGGCCGAAGGTGTTTCGGCCGTAGCGGTCGCGCAGCTTCGCGGGCTCTTCGTTGAGGTCGAAGGCCTTCTTCGTGGTCGGGTTGGTGAGGAGGTTGAAAGCGCGGGCGTAGGCGGTGTCGCGCTCGAGCGTGCTGCTGGTCTCGACCTGGCGCTGCACGTCGTCAATCTCCGCGAGCAGCTTGCGGCGGGCCTCGACGCGGAACTCGGTCTGGCCCTTGGGCGGTTCGAGGTCGGCGACCTTGAAGTCCGCGCGCGCGGGGTCGCTGCCGAGGAAGAAGGGCGCGTGGGCGCTGCCGAGGAAGGCGCTCTCCTGGCCGTGCGGCGTGGAGGTGCCGGTGTTGCCAATGCCCACGGGCAGGACGATGGAGGCGGGAAGGTCGCCCTTCGGTCCGAAGACGCGCGAGATGACGGAGCCCATGTGGGGCTGCTTGTTCGCGGCGTTGAAATCGTGGCCGGTCATCATCCAACGCTGGCCGTTTTCGTGCGAGGAGCCGGTGTTGTAGTTGAGGCTGCGGATGAGCGCGACGCGGTCCATGACCTTGGCCATGCGCGGGAAGTGCTCGCAAATCTGCACGCCGGGGACGCTGGTGGAGATGGGCCGGAATTTGCCGCGCACGTCCTCGGGGGCGTCGGGCTTCATGTCCCAGGTGTCGTGCTGGCCGGGCGAGCCGACGAGGAAGAGGGTGATGCAGTTGCGGATCTTGGCCTTCTTCTCGTCCACCGCGCCGGCGGCGTTGAGCTTGTAGAAGTTGGCCAGCGTCATGCCGGTCATGGCGGCGGCACCGAGTTGGAGGAAGCTGCGGCGGTTGGTGCCGGAGCAGAGGGGGATGTATTCGTTGCCGATGTGCAGCATGGCGGGATGGCGTTGGGGTTAGACCGTGTAGGAAACCGGCTCGGAGATGTCCACGTATTTGCTGGTGGTGAACTTGCCGTCCTTGTCCTTGGCGTAGCCCACGTAATGGAACTGCTGGAGGACGATTTCGTATTTGCCGGGGGTGGTGTCGCCGTGCTCGAAGACGGGCTCGGGGCCGGCGGTGGCGGTGGCGATTTCCTTGCCGTCGCGGCTGACTTTCCACTGGAGGCGAGTGCCCCAGTGGTTGGTGATTTCACTGCGGGTGACCTTGCGGCCGTCGAGGCGGAGGGAGGCAGAGGGCTTGCCTTCGAGTTTCTGGTCCATAGATGAGTGTAGTCCAGACGGCTGGCTGCGGCCGGATCTTCGAGCTGTCGGGGAGTTAGATCGGCCGCGCCCGCTGACGAGCTCAGGCGGATGTCAGTGGTTTGACCGCGCCGGACTTGATCTCCCAGCGGTGCAGGTCGCGGCCGAGTTCGCGCGGCCAGTTCTCCTCCGTGCAGGTCATGAAGACTTGTCCGCGTGCGTGATGCGATCGCTCCAGCAAGGGCAGAAGTCCGGCGCGGCGTTGCGCGTCCAGTTCGCCCATCACATCGTCAATCAGGAGCACGGGCGGCGAGCCAAGGATGCCAGTGAGATATTCGGTCTGGGCCATCTTCAAGGCGACGGCCAGCGTGCGCTTTTGCCCTTCGCTGCCGAACTGTGCGGCGGAACGCTCGTTGAGCAAGAGCGCCAGCTCGTCGCGATGCGGTCCCACCAGCGTGGAACGGTAAACGCGTTCCCGGTCGCGGGCCCGCGCCAGTTCCACCGCGAAGTCGGCCTTCACGCTGGGCTGATAGTCGAGGCGCAGCTCTTCCGCATCGTGCGAAATGCGCCGGTAGGCCAGTCGTGCCAGCGGCGAGATGCGCGGGAGCAGTTCGCGGCGCGCGGCGGTGAGCTGGCTGCCGACGCTAACCAGCTCCTGCGAGAAGCTGTCCAGCAGCGCGGGGTCGGGTGCGCGTTGTTTCAGGAGCGAGTTGCGCGAGCGCAGCGCCAGGGCGTAACGCTGGAGCAACGGGAGATAGGCTGGTTGCGTTTGGGCCAGCAGGAGATCCAGGAAACGCCGGCGGGTGCGGGCGGTGCCTTTGACCAGTTGCAAATCCTCCGTGCAGAAGACCACGGCCCGCAAGGTGCCCAGATAGTCGGTGAGCCGGCGCACAGGCTGGTTGTCGAGGGATAGTTTCCGCTCGGTGGTGGACCAATACATCTTCACCTCGTGAGTGGTTTGGCTCACGACGGAAGCTCCGACGAAGTAGCCTTTGGCCCCGTGCCGGACCATTTGCGCGCTGCCCACGCCGCGGAAGGAACGCAGGGTGGCCAGCAGGTAAATGGCTTCGAGGATGTTGGTCTTGCCTTGGGCATTGGCTCCCAACAACAAGTGGAAGCCCGGACCAAAGTTCGCGTCCAGCCGCGTGTAATTGCGGAAGTCACGGAGTCTGAGGTGGGCCAGATGCACGCGTGAAAACTAGCGAGGCTGTTCGCAGGAGGCGAGCGCGGTTCGCCAAGGTGAGTTGAGCAGGAGGGCTCAGGCCAGCACTGGCTTCGCCGTCAGGTCGTTTGCACCGCCGCGTCGGTAGCCTTGCAAATCCAAGGCGACATACAAGTAACCTGCCCGCTTGAGTTCCTCCGCCACGTGCGCGGCCATCACCGGATCCAGCAGGCGCGGCATCTCCGCGACGCCCACTTCCACCCGGGCTAGGGCGGAGCGGGGAGGAGATGTGGAAGGTGCGATGGAGGTATTTGGCTGGGTGGAGGCGGCGTTCACCGGGCTGGTGATTTCATGGTGCCGCACCCGCACGTCGAAGAAGCCCAGATCGCGGAGGAGATTTTCCGCCGTCTCAATCATGTGCAACTTGGCCTCGGTGACGGTTTCGCCATGCGGAATGCGGGAGCTCAGGCAGGCCATCTGCGGTTTGTCGGTGGTGGGCAGCCCGAGTTGCGCGGAGAGGGTGCGTATCTCGGTCTTGGTCAGGCCGACCTCCTTGAGCGGTGCCCGCACTTGAAATTCCTCCGCTGCCTTTGCTCCCGGACGGAAGTCACCCACGTCACTCGCGTTCTCACCGTAGGCGATGACCTTGAAGCCCAATTCGCGCGCTAGCGGCGTCAGCTCGGTGAAGAGTTCATGCTTGCAGAAGTAACAGCGGTTGGTGGGATTTGCGAGGTAGGCTGCGTTCGCAAATTCCTGCGTCTGCACCACGCGCACGGGAAAGCCGAACTGAGCCGCAATCGCCAGAGCTTCTTGCAACTCCCGCCGCGGGAGGCTGGGGGAATCAGCAATCGCCGCCAGCGCGCGCCCGGCCAGAACTTGATGGGCGACGTGGGCGAGAAAGACGGAATCCACCCCGCCCGAGTAGGCCACCAGACAGGAGTTGAAGCTCTTCAGCAACTCGCGCAACCGGGTCAACTTGCTCTCAATCACGCCGGCAAATTGCTTGGCCGGAGGGCTGATGTCGAGCGCGCTTCCGCCAGCCCGGCGGCGGGTGGACCGCAGAATTCCTTAAAAAAACTGTTGTCACGATCCGGCTCTTCGTTACTATCCGCAGGAAATGCACCGTTTTTGGTGTGCGAACAAACCGGTTTTGTTCGCAAGCAAAACGAAAAAAGTAATCAAACAGTCAACAACTCGCAGGAGGAACAAGACAACATGAAAGTCAATCAATGGACACTCGGGCTGGCCGCCGCAGGCGTGATCAGCTTCGGCGCGGTTGCTCAAGCGGAAGAAAAGCCGTCGAATCAGGTTCTCACGGCCGTCTCTTCCACTCAGATCAGTGGCTACGTCAGCACCTCGGCTCACTGGAATCCCGGTCAATCCACTGGCTTCGCTGGTGCTGCCGGTTCTTCCTATCTCGCCGGCAAGGGTGATGGTTTCAACTTGGATGTGATCCAGCTCACTATCAGCAAGCCGCTGGATGAGAGCGAGTGGTCGGCTGGTTATGTGGCCGAGCTCTGGATGGGTCCTGACGCGACCGTCCTCCGCAATGCCATCGGTGCTGGCGGTTCTGGCAGCATCTCGCTGGCTCAGGGCTACATCGCGCTGAACGTCCCGGTCGGCAATGGTTTGACCGTCAAGGTCGGCACCTTCAACACCATCATCGGTTATGAAGGCAACAACAGCCCTCACAACCCCAACTACAGCCGCAGCTACGCTTACACCTTCGGTCCCTTCCAGCATGAAGGCGTTGTCGCGACCTACAAGGTCTGCGACGGCTTCACCGCCACGGCTGGTGTGGCCAACGTGCAGAACACTGGCTTGACACTGCGTCGCGCCAATGGCGTTCAGTCTCAGAAGACCTACCTCGCGGCTATCAGCCTCACGGCTCCGGATAGCTGGGGCTTCTTGAAGGGTGCCGTCCTTAACGCTGGCGTTGTTGATGGTGCCACGGCCGGCGCTGCTGCTTTGGCTGCTGATACCCAGAACATCCACGTGAGCGCCACCATTCCCACTCCTTGGGAAACGATCAAGACCGGCGCTGCCCTCGACATCCTGCGTCGTGACGCGGGTGCCGACACGATGGCCATCGCTGGCTATGCCTCGTTCAAGAACGTGGGCGTCGAGAAGTTGACCCTCAACGCTCGTGTTGAATACTTCGACAACAACAGCCCTGCGGCCGCGGGCGCAGTCGCCCTCGGTGGTGTTGGTGTCGGAACAGGGAACGCTGCCGAAGTGCTCGCCAGCACCCTCACGGCCGACTATCAGCTCTGGGCCAACGTTATCAGCCGCCTCGAGTATCGCTGGGACCACGACCTGAGCGGCAACCGCAACCTTCCGGGCAACGTGAACAGCGGTGCGGCCGCCGGTGGCAACAACAACGCCCACCTGATCGCGCTGAACCTGATCTACAAGTTCTAATCTGAGCCTCGCTCAGTGACACACCCCTTCCGGGCAACCGGAAGGGGTTTTTTATTATCCACATCTAATCAAAACCGTGAAGAGATTCCTATTTGCTTTCCCTCTTGCTTGCGCCACTTTTTCGCGCTCGTTCCGAATGATTCGGGACACTGAACGTCTGAACATTCTCGAAAATTTGATTCAATGACCAACATGAACCCACTCGTCACCACCATCGCCCTGTCAGCTTTGCTCATCTCTTTGCCCACTCCGTTGTCTGCACAGACTCCCGCTGAGGTGCGGCAGGCCGCCAAGGGTGCCCTGATTGAACCGCTGCCCGCGAAAATGCCCGGTGCGGAAAAAGACACCCCGGCGTTGGTGGCCTTGGGCAAGAAGCTCTTCTTGGACAAGCGCCTTTCAACCAACAACTCACAGTCCTGCAACTCCTGCCACAATGTCGAGGGCAAGGGTGGCGGGGTGGACAATGAGGCGACTTCACCGGGTGCCTTTGGCAAGCGCGGCGGCCGCAATTCCCCCACCGTGCTGAACGCCGGCCTGCAACTGGCGCAGTTCTGGGATGGCCGGGCTGCCGACCTAGTCGCGCAGGCCAAGGGCCCGATCCTCAACCCCGGCGAGATGGCCATGCCCAGCGAGGCGGAGGTCGTAAAGAAGCTTGGGGCCGCCAAAGATTACCCTCCGCTGTTCGACAAGGCGTTTTCTGGGGCGGGCAGCAAAATCTCCTACGAGAACATCGCCCAGGCCATCGCCGCCTTCGAGCGGACCCTGATCACGCGCGATCGGTTTGATGACTTCCTGAAGGGCAGTGACAAGGCGTTGAGCGCTTTGGAACTCAAGGGCGCGAACCTCTTCCTGACCACCGGCTGCACCACCTGCCACACGGGTCCGCTGATCGGCGGCGGAATGTATATGAAGGTCGGGCTGGTGAATCCTTACGAGAACACAACCGACTTGGGCCGCTTCGAGGTCACCAAGGACAACGACGACAAGTTCAAGTTCAAGGTGCCCACGCTCCGCAACATCGCCCTCACCGCGCCTTACTTCCACGATGGCAAGATCGCCACACTGCCCGACGCCGTGAAGAAGATGGCCTGGCTCCAGCTCGGCAAGGAACTAAAGGACGACGAAATCAAGGCCATTGTGGCGTTTCTTGGTTCGCTCACTGACAAGTCCCGGGCTTCGGCCAAGTAAGCCAGCTTGCGCCTGCGCTGGCGAGTCCTCAGGCCGCCTTGCCGGGGGCGTCTTTGCGGGCAAATAAGTCCCGGATGATGTCCTCAATGGGCACCTCTTGGATGTCGATGTCCCGCACGGGCAGCGCGTCAAAGAGGGCCTTGCAGACCGCCACAACGCGGTCGCGCTTCACCTTGAGCTTCACGGAGCCGGTGATGCGTTCCACCACCTCGCCATACTGAGCAAGCGCCGCTGCCGAACACTCTGTGCCGGGGTCGCACTCGATGGTCACCAGCTTGAAGTCTGCGAAGCGGTCAATCACCTCGCTGAGCTTGCCATCAAAGAAAATCGTGCCGTGGTCAATGATGATGACCCGCTGGCACAGCTCCTGGATGTCCGTCATGTAATGGCTCGTGAGCAGGATGGTCGTCTTGCGCGTGGCGTTGTGATGTCGGAGGAACTCACGGACTTTCTTCTGCGACACCACATCCAGGCCGATGGTCGGCTCGTCGAGGAACAGCACCTTGGGCTGGTGCAGCAGCGCGGCGGTCAGCTCCATCTTCATCCGCTCGCCGAGGGACAACTCGCGCACCATGACGTTGAGCTTGTCTTTGACATCAAGCAGTTCGGTCAGTTCCGTGACCGTGGCCTCGAAGATCTTCCGGTCGATGCCGTAAATCTTCGCGTTCAACTCCAGCGACTCGCGGGCGGGCAGATCCCACCAGAGCTGGTTTTTTTGTCCGAGCAACAGCGCGAACTGGCGGCGGTAGCCATCCGCGCGCTCCCACGGCACATGGCCCAGCACGGTGGCCGTTCCGCTGGTGGGATGGAGCAGGCCGGCCAGCATTTTCAGCGTGGTGGTCTTGCCTGCGCCGTTTGGCCCCAGGAAGCCCACCAGTTCACCTTCCTCGACTTGGAAGCTGACTTCACGCGCTGCCAGCGTCTGCTCATACTCGCGGTGGAAGAGTCCGCGCACCGCACCGCGGAAGCCGGGTTGCTTTTTGTAGGTGCGGAAAGCCTTGGTCAGGCTGTGGACTTCAATGGCGGGCATGAATTGTTTCTGGCGGACAGCAAGTGGTCCGCTCGCGGCAACCGTCCTGCGCCGACGGCCGGCAGCCTTCGACAGCCGCAGGGCCTTCATCAAGTGCAGCGAGCAGTTCGCACCGCTTCAGTGCATCTCCACGTCGCACGAGCCGATGCCCTTGCGGTAGTAGTTGAACTGCACGTTCGGGTGGTCAATGCGGGGCAGAATGTTCAAATCAGGCGCCTCCTTCAAGGCATTACCCCCAGAAAAGGCCACAGCGATTGGAGCTACTCCGTCTCGCACATGTGCCTGTGATGAGGAGGAGCGAAAATAAGTGAGGAAAGCAGGCAGGCAGGAAAAGCAGACGCATGGCAGGGCGCGTCTGTCCCCAGCGCGCCGGTTGGGCGGGCGGCAGGCCCGGCGGCGCGCTGAGGACAGCGCGCCCTCTCCATGAACCTGTGCCGGCGGGCAACTGTAGTTCGAGGGTGCTTCGAGCAATCCGCCCACAACGCGGCGACTGGAAGTCGCCGGCACGGGTTCATGGTCCCAATGCGCGGGCTTTGGTCCGTGGTGGCTACCCATGCGGTTGACGAACGTGGACATCTCGTCTGGCGCGGACTGCGTCTCTAGGATGGACTTGCTTCATTTTTACGGCTTAGTAACTGCGCCTGCGAGCTCGGGAAAAACCGTTGAAACGGGCCGTTCCTTCGTTGGCTCGGGCCTCAGCAGCGAGCCGCGTTTTTGATTGGACTTGCGGTGCAGCTCTCTACCTGTTACCTCTCATATCGAGAGATTAGCAAAACAACCAACTGTTATCGAGTTTTCTGGGAGTCAAATGGATACTCGGATTTCTCAACGAGAGAAGAGGCAGTGGTTTTTTGCAGAAAAGTTATCTCCACTCTCGAAGCCGGTCCGAGTCAAGTTTGAAGGAAACTACGTGCCCGAAGACGTGAGGCGAGAGCTGATTAGAGAAGCGATGCTGAAGTTTACGTAAGACCAAACAAAAGGCTCGTATCCGGCAGAAGAAGCAAGTCCACCCATAAACTCCGAACGAAAATGCACTATCAAAGACCAATTCTTCTTTTCGCCGCTACATTCAGCATACTTGTGAGTGTCTGCTGTGGAGGTGAACCCGTGCCTGTCTCCGGCACTGTCGCACAGGGACAGCGATACACTGTTCCTGTGGGCAAGATACTTCTGTTGGATTGCATTAGTTTTAACACCTATAGCGGCAATAATGGCACTGTGACGGTAGGTGCTGGTGTCATTACTTTTGTGGCCGGGGGCACGGCAAACACTATTCCGTTTCCAAGGCCGTTGAAGCTGCTGTAAACGCCGGTTGAAAAGTGAGACGGGGTCACGAGTGTGACAGGGCGGTCCAAAAGTGCAGCACCTTCATTAACCATGAAGCATGTATCGCACTAT
>Ga0255188_1000358_pt1 | contig 15731 bp, 11 predicted proteins | sample Miss_Cont_RepB_8_FD_188427 | JGI IMG/M metagenome (GOLD analysis project Ga0255188, IMG submission 188427) | Freshwater microbial communities from Mississippi River, Louisiana, United States - Miss_Cont_RepB_8h | ecosystem: Environmental > Aquatic > Freshwater > River | place: USA: Louisiana... | reverse complement strand
GGCCGCTGCGTTCAACCGCCGGATGCGGAAAACCGCACGTCCGGTGGTGTGGGAGGGTGCCGGGGCGCAATCCCCGGCACCCGACCCGATCGAGTTCAGGGGGCGAAATCACGGAAGTTGGGGGGGCATGGTCCCAATGCGCGGGCTTCGGGCCGTGGTGGCTACCCATGAACCGGGAGTTGGACAGGAAGATTTGGGGCAGGAAAATTGAGACGCGAATCTTCCTGCCCATCATTTTCCTGCCCTTTGCCTCGGATTCAGGGGCTCCAATCGCGAGCCTTGGCGGCTCGTGGATTCTCTCCATGAACTTCCCGCAGATTCAGGGAGGCCAACAGATTGAACACTCCCATCTGCTGGCCTCCTTGAATCTGCGGGAAATCCCGGCGGTTCATGGTTCCAATGCGCGGCTTACGGGCCGTGGTGACCACCCATGAACCTGTGCCAGCGGCTTCCAGCCGCCACCCGTGGGCCGCAGCAGTCCGAGCCCGCGCCGTGGCCTCCCCCCGCAACGCGGCGACTGGAAGTCGCCGGCACGGGTTTAGCCCGAACGCCGAAGTTCAACCACGGATGGACACGGATAAACACGGATAGCCAAGAGCCAGCACGGTGTTCAGTTCAGCGGGTCACTTTGGGGCTGGGAAAGTTGCCGGCCTCGGCTCGGTGTTCGCTCCCATCCGTGTTCATCGGTGTCCATCCGTGGTGACTCAATTCCTGCCTCGGACTTCGGGCTGAATCGTTCCGGCCAAGACTGACAGGGCAGGGGATTGTCCTGGTCCGAATCCGCCCGATCAACTCCGCGATTCCACGAGGGTGCCCTTGAAGACTTCGAGCGCCTTTTTAATCAGCGGGTCGTTCTTGAAGTTCTCCTTGTCGAAGGCGAAGGGCTGCGCTTTGTCGGCCTTCGCCGCTCCGGGGATCGGGGTCAACGGGGCGGCGGATTCCTGGCGGCGCGGCGCGGCGGGTGCAGGTGCTGGCGCGGCAACGGGGGGGGAGGCTGGCGGTGGTGACTCCTCAGTGCCGGCGCGAACCGGAGCCTCCGCCTTGGTGAACTTCACCTGACAGTGTGGGTGCCCGAGCTCGGCGAGCTTGGTTTGCAGCACGGCATGGTTGCGCGAGTTGTCCACCAGCGCGAGATGGTCGGCAAACTCGGGGTCGAAGCCGATGGTCAGCAGCTTGCCGTTGAAGGCCACAGGATGCGCCTCCACGAGCTGGCTGCGGATGAACTGGCTGGCGCGGCCCACGGCGTCGAGCAGCTGCGTCCAGAGTGCGTCCAGATCCGTGGTTCCGCTGGTCTTGGGCTTGGGGGCCGGGGCCGGGGTCTCGGCAAGGGCGGCAACGGGGGCGGGAGACTTTTCGTAGCCAGCCGCCTGAATGGGTGGGCTGGCGGGAGGCGCGCTTTTGGCAGCGGGGGCGCTCGGCGCGGCGGGCGCGGCCGACGCCGGGGGCGGGGAGCCGCCGGCCTCGGCGCGCAGTTGCTGGAGGTGTTTCAAGACCGAATCAATGGGCACGGCATTGCGCGCCTGGATGGCCTTGAGCAGCGAGACTTCGATGAGAATTTTCTTCGAGGTGGTGTCGCGCAGCCGTCCTTCGCAGTCGGAGAGGACTTCCATGACGCGGGTGACGGCGTCGCTGGGGGCGAGCCGGGCCTGCTCGGTCAACGCCTCCGCCTCGGCCTCGGACACCTCGAGCAGTTTCAAATCACCGCGGGAAACCTGAAAGATCAGGAGGTTGCGGAAGTGGTTCAGCAGGTCGGTGACAAGGCGGCCGAGATCCTTGCCGCTTTTGGCGAGATCATTCAGTTCGCGGAGCGTGGTCTCGACCTCGCTCGCAAGGATGGCGCGAGTCAGTGCGAGCAGTTGGGCGCGGGCGGTGAGGCCGAACATGGACAGCACGTCGGCCTCGGCGATTTCGGTGCCGCAGAAACTGATGAGCTGGTCGAGCGTGGACTCGGCATCGCGCATGCCGCCGTCCGCGCCGCGGGCGATGGCGTGGAGCGCGGCGTCATCAATCTTCACGCCCTCCTGCTTCGCGATGGTTGTGAGGTGGCTCACGATGAGCGCGGCGGGGATGCGGCGGAGGTCGAAGCGCTGGCAGCGGGAAAGAATCGTGGGCAGCACCTTCTCCGGGTCGGTGGTGGCGAACAGGAACTTCACATGCGCCGGTGGCTCTTCGAGCGTCTTGAGCAGCGCGTTGAACGCGGCGGTCGAGAGCATGTGGACTTCGTCAATGATGTAGATTTTGAACTTCGAGGTGGCCGGCGAGAACTTGCACGTCTCGCGCAGCTCGCGCACTTGCTCGACGCCGTTGTTGCTCGCGCCGTCAATCTCCAGCACGTCCAGCGAGCGGCCTTCGGCGATTTCCACGCAGCGTGAGTCGGTCACATCGAAGTCCGCCGTGGGCCCGCCGGTGCAGTTCAGCGCCTTGGCGAAGATGCGGGCGAGCGTGGTCTTGCCCGTGCCGCGCGGGCCGCAAAAGAGGTAGGCGTGCGCGATGCGGCCTGAGGCGATGGCGTTGGCCAGCGTGCCCGAGACGTGCTCCTGGCCGATGACGTCCGCAAAGCGTTGCGGCCGGTATTTGCGGGCGATGACTTGGTAGGACACGGGGGCAGGCTAGGAAGGCGACGGGCAAAAGGCAAAAGCCAAAAGGTGGGAGCCGGGGTCCGGCGGGGGGAGTTTCCTTTTTACTTTGGGCACAAAAAGAAATGCTAGGGTGACCACGGCAGATGCGAGCAAGTTACCGTTGCTGCCTTCCGGCCCTGGCGGGGTTGGCCTGTCAACATTCCGCGGGCCCTAGCGCGGCGATTAAGCCGGAGCACGCGGGGGACAGCAAGCGGATTCACGGAGAACTCCGGAAGTCCGGCGGCGGCGGAGAGCCCGATTGCGGCTCAGCGTGGGCCTGCGCTGCCCGTTGACACATTTCCTCCGGCATTGATACGTTCCGCGCTCACTTGCGGCGGTTATGGCTTCGTTACTCAACCAACCAGTGCTCGTCCTGAACCGGCTGTGGCAGGCAGTAAACATCTGCACGGCCCGGCGCGCTCTCTCGCTGCTTTTTCAAGGCCACGCTCAGGTCGTGCTCGGGGATCAGGACGGGGCCTTCCAGACTTACGATTTCGCCGAGTGGCGGGATTTCTCGCACCGTGAACCGCATCCCGAGTCGGTGCATGGCATTTCCGTCCGTATCCGCGTGCCGCGGGTGATCATGCTGGCGGTGTTTGACCGGTTGCCGCGCAAGGAAGTGAAGTTCACGCGCCACAACATCTTCGAGCGCGACAAGAACATTTGCCAATACTGCGGCCACACCTTCGACCGCAAGGATCTGAATCTGGACCACGTGATCCCGCGGGATCGCGGCGGGCCGACCACCTGGGAAAACATTGTCTGCTCCTGCGTGCCGTGCAACACGCGCAAGAGCAACCGCACGCCTGCCGAGGCCGGCATCCGCTTGATCCGCAAGCCGAAGAAGCCCAAGTGGCGTCCCTTTGTGCAGCTCAACTACGGCGTGGAATATCACGAGAGTTGGAAGCACTTCCTCGATCTCGCCTACTGGAACGTCGAGCTGGGCGACTGACCCGGGCCGGCTAGTTCTTCGCCGGCGGGGTCTGCGCCGCCTGGATGAGCTCCCAGAAACGCGGGTTGTCCTGCAGCACCTCGTCCTCGCCCGTGGGCAGGCTGTGACGGAAGAGGAAATCCTTCAGCGTGTTCTTGCTCATGATGCGGTGGACCACGACGCCCAGCGGATGTTTGGCGAAGTAAATCCGGTAGTCGCCGATGCGGAAGCGGTGCAGCACGTGGCCCTCGCGCTCCAGCTTGCCGAAATGCTCCATCTCCGTGCTCATGATTTCCTGCGGCAGCCCGCGGAATTCGCCGAGGATCTGGAGCTGCATTTCCTTGGGCATGCGGGACAGCTCGGCGGCGCTGGTCGGGTTGAAGATGATCTGGAACGGACGCATGGCCGGAGTGTCCGAGTTCCCCGGCGCGCTGGCAAGCGGGGTGTGCGGGCAGTGCCGTTGCATTTTCCCATTGCGCAAGCCCGGCCGCTCACCCGAAATCCCCGGCGCATGAGCGAACTCAACTACTCGGTCGAACACCTCGGCCTGCCGGCGAAAGACACCACCGCCCTCAAGGACTGGTATGTGCGGACACTGGGTGCCCAGGTCCGTTTTGAGAACGGGCAGACCCCGCCGGCCTTCTTCCTGGAGCTGGGCGACGGGCTGATGATTGAAATTTATCCCGCCAGCGGTGCCGTGCCGGACACGGCGAACAACGGGCTGGCCGGCTGGCGGCATCTCGCGTTGCGGGTGGCGACCATCGAGGCCGCGCAGGCGGAGCTGGCGCGGCGCGGGGTGAAGTTCACCGAGCTGCCCAAGCCGGCGGGCGGCGGCGGGCGGGTGCTGTTCTTCGCCGACGCGGAGGGGAATTTGCTGCACTTGGTCGAGCGACCGAAGGAGTCGGTGTTTCATTGAAAGCAGCGGAGCAGGATTAGGATCAGGATTAAGAGCAGGAGAAAACACACGCTCCGCTGCCTCCGCTCCTGCTCCTGATCGTAATCCAATCCTGCTCCCATTCCCCTTATGTCTTCCCCCAAATTTTCCGCCGTCATCTTCGACATGGACGGCGTCATCATTGACAGCGAGCCGCGCCACGAGCGGGCGTTCCTCGATGTGTTCGAGCAGATGGGCTACGGCCAGACGCACGGCATCCAGTTCGAGCACTACCTCGGCCGTTCGGACCGGGCGGTGTGGATTGATTTCATCGCCCAGCACAACCCGAAGTGGACCCTCGAAGAACTCACCGCCTGGAAGCAGAACCATCTGATCGATATCCTGCGGCGGGATCAGCCCATCTTTGACGGGCTGCCGGAGCTGGTGGCCAAGGTGGCGGCCCGCTACCGCACGGCGGTCGCCTCGGGATCCGTGCATCCGGTGATTGACGAGGTGCTCGCGATGAAGCATCTGCGGCAGTTCTTTCCCGTCGTGGTCAGCGCACAGGACGTGGCGCAGGGCAAACCTGCCCCGGACATCTTCCTCCGTGCCGCCGCCCTGATCGGGGTCGCTCCCGAAACGTGCTGTGTGATTGAAGATTCTGCTGCGGGAGTCACCGCCGCGCGTGCCGCAGGCATGACGGCGATTGCCATCACGAACACCCTGCCGGCCGGGAAGCTGACGCACGCCCACCACGTCGTGCGGACCTACGAGGAAATCGAGCGCCTGCTGCTCTAGGCGGCGGGCGATTCAGACGTCAATGACCGGCCCGTCCCCGTCGCGGTTGGCGGGTTTGTTGTTCCGGGTGCGTCGCACGCGGAGCCGGCCTTCGCCGGTGCCGGTGAGCGTGTTCAGCACGACCGACAGCACACTGATCAGCAGTGCGCCCCAGAACGCGGGCCAGAAGCCGTTCACTTCAAAGCCCTTGACCAGGGTGCCGACCAGCAGCAGCAGCCCTGCGTTGATGACCAGCACGAACAACCCCAGGGTGACCACCACGAGCGGCAGCGTGAGCACGAAGATCAACGGCCGGAGGAACGCGTGCAAAATGCCGAAGAGCAGGGATGCCACCAGCAGGCTGGTGACCGTCTGGTAGCCGATGCCCGTGACGATGTGCGTCGCCACCAGCATGGCGAGGGTGTGGATGACCCAGCGTTGCAGGAAGATCAACGCCGTCCGCCGGGGTGGGCGTTCTTGTTCTGGCTGGGAGATGGGGGTGGACCCGGTGCTCACGAGCGCACCATGTTCGTCTGGTCGCCAATGCGCAAGCAATGGATGTGGCGCACGGCCTTTCCTCGGCGCTACTTCTTTTTGCCGCTCAAGTCCGGCAAGGTGGTTTGGGCGAAGGCGGCCCAGCGCTGCTGCAAGGCCGCGACGGTCGGCACTCCCGCATGGACGTAAAGGCCGTAGCGCAGTTGCAGCGGTTGGCCCGGAGCCACCACCTGCGGGGCTGCATGGGTGAAGGCCGCGCCCATCCAGCCGTCGCTGCGCACGTGGAAGAACGTTGGATGATTTGGGTTCGCCGGATGGTCCAGCAGGGTCGCGCCCTCGTTTTTGCCGGGGAGCATGGGGCCGGAGTAATCGCACCAGCGGGCGCGTTTCCAGAAGCAGCCGTTGTCACCCTGCTCGTCCACGTTGCCCTCGGAGTTGCGGATGGTCCCGCCGCCATCGTGAATGCCGATGGTCTTCGCCATGCGCACGCCGACGAGGCCGAAGGGGGTTTTGCCGAACGTCACGGGCACGCCCTTGGCCTCGAAGCGCAGGTCCAGCACGAGCAGCGACTCGTGGTTGGGGAGCAACTCGAGGCTCACGCGCCGCCGCTCTTCCAGCAGCACCTTGCCCTGCTTGTCCACCCAATGACTGACAATGGTCGCGGCCGCGCCGGTGTCACTGTCTTCGAGTTTCTCCAATCGCTGGCCAATGATGCGGCCCTGATTCGTGCCGCGGTCCGCCCAGAAGCTCCAGCCGTTCACGTCGTGGTGCGAAACCCAGATCGAGTTGTGGTGGCTGTGGCTCACCGGATCCTGCGGGTGCCCCATGCGCGTGACGGACCGGCCCGACGGGCCAATGAGTGGAAAGACAAACGGGCGGTTCAGCCCCGGCCCGAAGTGCAGCCGTGCCAGCTCGGTGCCATCGCGCTGAAACGAAACCTGTTCGTAAGGCTGCGGCAGTGCCTGCACCAGCGGGACGGGCTTTGCCTGAGGCAGCGCGATTTGCGCCGGGGCCGTCGCGCCGGCGAGGAGCACGGCGATGAGAGCGGAAATTCGCGGGGTGGACACGGGGGCAGCAAACACAAGACAAGCGCGGCCGGCAAGCGCTTCCCCGGATGGCCGCCGCCCGCCTTGAATAATACGCACACTTACTATGTCCATTAGCCGGCCGGACACCTTGTGGGTGGACGGTGTCTGTGAACCGGTTTGCCAAACCTGAACTTGAACCGCCGCACCAGCCCCTGCCAGATGCGGCATCCCCCAGATGAAAACTCCCCTCGTCCGCTCCCTCGTCCTGCTTGTCGTGGCAGCCAGCGCGGTGTTGCCCGCTGGCTGCCTCGAGCAAACCCGACATGCTGCCCAGCCAGCGACTCCACCGCCCGTCGTCGCCCAGCCACCCGCAGTTGAGCCGCAAGTGGTCAGCCGCCCTGACCCGACGGCTGCCAACGTCTCCGCGCCCGTGGCCGAAGTGGCCCGCCTCCATCTGTCCGGCCTCGACGAATCCGTGGTGAAGGCCTTCGTCGAGCGGGCCACCAACAGCGTCAGCCCCACCGCCGACGAACTCATCTACCTCAAGGACATTGGCGTTTCCCCCCGCGTCATCACCGCTTTCATCCAGCAGACCGCCAAGATGCGGGAGCAAGCCGTCGCCGCCGTGGCTGCGGCCGCCGTGGTGCGCAGCAATTCGGCCCCGGTCACTCCGGTGGACACGCGGCCCAACGTGACGGTGGTGGCAGCCAACGTGCCTCCCCCTCCGGCCGCCGTCGCGCCCGTGCCCGCGCCCGTGCCTGCGGCTACCGCGCCCGTTGCAGCGGCTCCAACTCCGGCTCCCGTGCCGGCGCAATCCGCCCCGCCGAACCTGCCTGAGCAGGTCTCGATCTTTTACCAGCAGCTCCAGCCCTACGGCACTTGGATGCAGGTCGCGGATTACGGCTGGTGCTGGCAGCCCAGCGTGGTCGTCGCTTCGCCTGGCTGGCGGCCTTACGCGGACCGGGGCCGCTGGCTTTACACGGACCACGGCTGGTATTGGCAGTCTGACTACGCGTGGGGCTGGGCCCCGTTCCACTACGGACGCTGGGTGCAGCATGCCCGCAGTGGTTGGCTCTGGGTGCCGGACAACGTCTGGGGCCCGGCCTGGGTCACCTGGCGCACCTCGAACGCTCACTGCGGCTGGGCTCCGTTGCCCCCCAGCGCGGTGTTCATCGCCGGTCGGGGACTGCACTTCGGCGGCTCGCGGGTGTCGGTGAATTTCGACTTTGGCCTGGCCTACCACCATTTCACCTTCATTCCGTTCTCGCGCTTTTGTGAGCGCAACCCGCACTACTACTCCCTCGCTCCGACGGTGGTGCAAAACGTCTATAACCAGACCACCGTCATCAACAACATCCAGGTGAACAACAACGTGATCGTCAATGGCGGCGTCCCGGCGGACCGGGTCGCCAGCCTGACCCGCTCGGAAATTCGCAAGGTGGCCGTGCGGGATCTCGCCGCCGAGCCGTCTGGCCTGCAGCGCTTGGACAAGCTGGAGAAATCTGGCAACGACCTCGTCATCTACCGGCCGGTGCTCAACCCCAATGCTCCGGTCAAGGCCATGGTGCGCAGTGATGCCGCAGGCAACTCCCGCACCGAACTGGTGCCGGCCGGGACTCTGCCGGGGCAAAAGATCATTGGCCGCGGCGTTTATGACACCAGCACCGGGGTGCCGGTGCTGACCGGCTACACGACGGAGCCCCCGGCCACATCCGGCGCGCAAACCACGGTCATCATCAACAACCACATCACCGCCCCGCCGGCCGCGCCTGCGCCCTCCGCCCCGACTGCGACCAAGTCCCCCGGCACCAGTGCCCCCGTGCAGGCCGTCAAGGTCTTCGGCACCACGCTGAACCCCGGCGCGACCCGATCGGAAAACAGCGCGGTCACCCAGCCTGCGGCAGGCACCACGCCCCCCAACCAGTCCAACAACTCGCTCTTCCGGCCCCTGACGCCGCCGCAGCCGGTCGTCAGCCACCCGCGCACGCTCACGCCGTATTCGCCGGTGCCGACCAGTTCGCCTGCCCCGCGCACCGAGGTTCCGCGCCAGCCCACCGCGACACCCGCGCCGACTGCCAACCAGGCTCCCGCGACTCCTTCGGCGAGGGTGACACCCGCTGCTCCGCCGCAACCGATCCCCACGCCAGCTCCCCGGGTCGTGCCCCAAGTCATCGCGCCTTCCGCGCCGCGTCCTTCCGTGAACATTACCCCGCCCCCGCAGCCAGCACAGACGCAGCCACCGGCTGTCTCCCCGGGAAATTCCGGTTCATCCCCGAACAAGAACACGCAGGAGCGCGGGAAATAGCGGCCAGCCTGAATGCTCTTGCGCGGCGGCTTGGTGAGCAAGCCTGGCATCCCGGCTGAAACAGGCCGGATCCTGCCCGAGGGATCAGTCCTCTTCGGGCGGCTTCCCCAATCGGATTACTCATTCCGATGCCAAAATGTCATTTGCCCTGCCGTGCGGCGGCTCCATAGAGTTCCCGCGCATGAAAGTTGACTTACAGCGTGCCATCGGACTCGGTGGCAACCCCACCCCGCTCACCGACCCCAAGCTCGTCACCTACATCAACCTCAAGCTCGCCGCGCTGGGCTGTCCGACGCTCGACACGGCCGATGCGGCGGAGTTCCACGACTTGACCGAGTCGCTGCTCGCGCGGCATCGCGAGACGGAGCGGCTCCTATCTGACTACCAAGCTCCGGTGGACTGGCGCATTCAGCAGTTCCTCGACGAATACCTCCACGAGACCGGGGTCGCCGTGCGATTGCCGCACCAGACCTTCGTGCTCGACCGCCACGGCATCGCCCGCGCGCTGTCGCTGCCGCCGGACCGCGACGAGTTCCGCTCGGACATCGTCAGCTCGTATCGCGTGCGGCAGGGCGTGCTGCACAACCCGGCCAAGGACAAGCGCACGACGGCAGGCGTCTTCCACGTCACGGAAGGTGGGCTGCCGATTCCCGACGACAAGAAGGCCGTGCCCGTCCGCACCTTCGCACGGATGCTGGAATTCGCGCTGAAGCCGCCGGCCGCGCTGAAACAACTGCCATTTACCGCCACGCAACCGGTGCCGGCGGAGTGCTTCGTATCCTTGCTGCTGCGCCCGCTGGTTTGCCCCGCCGTGCCGGGTTTCTGCGCGGAGAAGACGATGGAGATTCGCTTCTTCGCGCCGGGCAATCTCGTGAGCAACTTGGACTTCGTCGAAAGCATCTTCGGCAACGCGGGCGACCCGTATCTGCCCGTGAACGACGCCGCGCTGGATGTCGAGCATTGGACCGGCCACACGGGCTGCGTCATCCTCGCGCCGCACCTCATCACCGTGACGAAGAAGGACGCCGGCCTGCCGCCTTGGGACAAGGCCACCGAGCGCCAGCGTCGCGACGGCATGTGTTGGCGCAGCGAGGACGAGCGCTACAACGACGGCTCGGCTTTCAAGCTTACCGCACGCGACGAGTCCGGCGTCATCGTCACGCTCATCGCGGACAACTACTTCGGCTACTGCAAGAAAGAGGTGAAGACGCAAATCAGCTTCGCCGCAAACCTCTTCGGACTCTGCGAGGAGGAGCACTCGGGCGGTGCGCTGGTCTTCCCGAGCTACGACTTGGGCGAGGAGTTTGCCGGCGGCGTCCATGTGCAGGACCGTGGGCATTCCTTCGAGGACGCGGCGGGGATGTTTGCCGACGTGATGGAGCTGAAGCCCGAGGGCTACGCGGTGGACCGGAAGTTCACCGACGTGCTCTACGTGCCGGAGGACGCGAGCTTCGACCTCCGCACGCAATTGGTGACGTGGACCAACGAGCGCGGCCCGCAGAGCATCAAGCTGCTGGCGGGCCACACCTACGTGCGGCCCAGCGGCTACAAGATTCAGATGCAGAAGCCGGGCAACCGCGCGTGGCGGCTCGTTGGCACGCGCGGCGAAGGCACCTTCTGCCACAAGCCCTGCACCGTCTCCGGCGGTGGCAAGTCGGAGATTTCCAAGTCGCTGTCCGACGCGATTCTCCAAGGCCCGGTCTTCGTCGCCAGCTTCAAGCAGGACTTCGACACCGTCGCGGAACTGCTGGAGCGCGATTACTCGCAGCGCTTCCGTGACCCGGAGCGCAACGGCAAGGACACGCGCGCGCTCCTGAGCCGCGAGCGTTCGCTGGGCTCCGTCATCAAGCTGCTCACGCCGTCGCCGCGCGACTACTCGGACGAATTCAACGGCTGGCTGGAGGCCATCCCGCAGTATGTGAAGGAACTGGTCTTCGTGGTGAAGCGCTTCCACAAGCCGGAGTGGGGCAAGCAGTGGCGTGAGCACTTCGGCGTGGACATCGTCAACGGCGTGCCGGGCTACGAGCTGAAGTGCGACAATCGCAAGCTCGTGACCAACTACCTGCGCGTGGGTTTCGACCCCGACGGCGCATGGCGCGTGTTCAGCCTGCGCAAGGATTTTCACCCCGCCATGAAGCTCCAGTTGGAGGACGACATCAGCGCGAGTGTGGTGGTGCCGGCGAGTAGTGGGGCAGCCGTCTCGGCTGCCGCCGCCACTGGAGCGGTCGTCTCGACCGCTGCTCCAGTTAGCCAAGCGTCTCGCTTGGTGGGGGCAGCGGCGACCGGGACGGTCGCCGGACCCCAGGCAGCCGGGACGGCTGCCCCACTAGGCGAGGCTGCCGCAGGAGCGACCGCCTTCCTCACGCGCGCTTCGGTTGTCACCCCGGCCGGTCGCTCGGTGAAATTTGTCCAGAACTGCGAGTATCGCCTGTTCCAGCGCCCTGATGATGCAGTCCATCGCGGCTACGACAAGCAGGCGGAGAGCGAGTTCGCGCAACCGGGGAATTTCTTCTCGAACTACCAGCCGCTGACGCGCGCGGACGCGGCCCGCGAGCTGGAGGACAGCATCAACTTCGTGAAGTTCACGCCGCCGATGGCCGACCTCATTCGCACCGCCGCCACCACTGCGGAGCGGCCCGCCTACTTCGTCAGCACTGCCACGCCACGCCTCGTGGACGGCAAGATGACCAAGAACCCGCGTTATTTGCAAAACCGGCAGGACCTCGTCCACCCGCGCGATTTCCACCTCGCGGAGTTGGCCACGCGTCTGTTCCGCCGCATCCCGACGAGCGAGCCGTTGCACCGCCCGGTGAACGCCGTCCTGCCCGGCCGCCGCAACAACCCGCCGGAACCCGGCGTGCGACCGCTCTGCGTGTTCAACCCGATTCATCACCTTGAATTGCCGGAGCTGTTCATCGAGTTCATCGCCAGCATGACCGGCAAGTCGCCGTCCACGACCGGGGCCGGCTCCGAAGGGGCGTTGACCAAAGGCCCGTTCAACGCGCTGCATCCCATCATTGACCTCAACAACGCGATCGTGAGCTACATCCTCACCGGCGGCGATGTGTTCGTGACCTGCGCCGGCCATGTCGGCCCGAACGTGCGCGTGGACCACGACATCAGTCTGCTCGTGCCGGAGCTGTGGTGCCGCATGGGGCCGGAGGAGCGCGACCCGGAGTTCCTGAAACGCGAGGGCTACCTGGAGCGCTGTGAAGACTTCGACTTCAACGGCCAACGCGTCCTCGCAAGCCGCCTGGGGTGGCGTATCACCGGGCGCTTCGTCCGCCACTATTTTGGGCGCGTGTTCAACTACCCGCACAGCGTCCTGACCGACGAGATGCTGCGGCCTGAACTCCAGGACAAGGCCATCTTCGCCGACGGCGTGGACAACATCGTCTCGACCGCGCGCCGTGTGGCGGAACACTACTTTGCGGATGGCGGCATCGACCTCGCCTGCCCGCCGCTCCGTGCCCTCCTGCACATCATGCGCGACGGCCAGCACGAAGGCCGCGATCTGGCGCACCCCGAAGTCCGCGCCCTCTTCACCCGCGATTCTCTGCTCGCCAGCGACTGGTATGCGGACCGACTGGTCGCCAAACAAGCGGTGGACGTGAAGCTCTGGCAACGCCACGTGAAACGTCTGGAGGCCTTCCTGGCGCGCAACAAGGCCGACACCGTGACCACCAGTCTCAACCTCCGCGAGCGTCTGGACCTGGCCTGGGCCACGCTCCGGCGGGTGGAGCAGGCGGACTATCCGGCTTCACTGCGTGGCACGCTGGGCAAACAGTCCCTCCCGGCCCGTTGACGGAGGCCGGAAACGGGCATTGACTTGGCCCGGCCGGCTTTCCTACCGTCCGCGTGTAAATACCGAGCGGCTGGCCCCGAATTTACGATTCGGGGTTTTTTGTTGCTCGGAAACCGGTCAGCTCCCAGCGGTCAGCATTCAGCCCCGCCGGCGTTGGCCGCAGATCAGCTGACAGCGCATATGGCCAACACGATTCTCGTCGGCGCCCAGTGGGGCGACGAAGGCAAAGGCAAGATTATCGACGTGCTCACCGAGGACGCGGACATCGTCGTCCGCTACGCCGGTGGCAACAACGCCGGGCACACTGTCTATGTCGGCCCGCAGAAATACGTTCTGCACCTCATCCCCTCCGGCATCCTCCGGCCGGGCAAGACCTGCGTCATCGGTAATGGCGTGGTGCTCGATCCCATCGGGCTGGTCACCGAGCTGGAAGGATTGGAGAAGCTCGGCGTCACGGTGACGCCTGACAACCTGCTCCTCTCCGAGACAGCCCATGTCGTCTTCCCCTACCACCGCGAGCTGGATGGCGCGCGCGAGCTGGCCAAGGGCAAGGGCAAGATCGGCACCACGAAGCGCGGCATCGGCCCGTGCTACGGTGACAAAGCCGCGCGGGTCGGTTTGCGCGTTAGCGACCTCATCAATCCCGAGCGCTTCGCCGCCAAGCTCAAGGCCCGGGTGCAGGATGCCAATGCCCACCTCAAGGGACTGGGGGCCAAGCCGGTGAGCTACAAGAAGATCTTCGCGGAATATTCGGCCGCCGCTGACATCCTCCGCCCGCACGTCGCCAATACCGTTCACTACCTCCACGGGGCGATGCAGGCGAAGAAGGGCATCTTGTTCGAGGGCGCACAGGGCACGTTCCTCGATCTGGACCACGGCACCTATCCCTACGTCACCTCGTCGAACACCACGGCGGGCGGGGCTTGCACCGGCTCGGGTGTGCCGCCGCACCGGATGGACAAGGTCGTTGGCGTGATGAAGGCCTACACCACCCGCGTGGGCGAAGGGCCGCTGCCCACGGAGAACGCCGAGATTTCCGACCTGCTGCACGGCATGGGCCGGGAGTTTGGGGCGACCACGGGCCGCGCCCGCCGCTGCGGCTGGTTCGACGCCGTGGCCACCCGCCACGCGACGATGGTCAACGGCATTGACGAGCTCGCCGTGACGAACCTCGACGGCCTCGACACGCTCGCGAGCATCAAGGTGTGCGTCGGCTACCGCGTGGGGCAGGTGAAGTTCGATCACATCCCCAACGACATCGACGTCCTCGCGCTCTGCGAACCCGTCTATGAGGAACGCCCCGGCTGGCAGGTGGACACCAGCAAGGCCCGCAAATGGAAGGACCTTCCGCCCAAGGCCCGCGACTACCTCAAGTTCATCGCCGCCCAGACCGGTGCGAAGCTGGCCATCGCCTCCGTCGGCCCCGGCCGCGACCAGACGATTTTTGTCTAGCGCGCTGGGGAGCCAACGTGGCTTGGCACCCGTGGACTGGGCTTGCCGTTCGGTTTGGTCGGACTTTACAACCTGACTCCTTTCTATGAGCAAAACCGCACTTCTCTTTGCCGGCCAAGGCGCGCAAGCCGTGGGCATGGGCAAGGATCTCGCCGCCGCTTTCCCTGCCGCCCAGGCGCTCTTCGACCGCGCCAATGCGGCCTTGGGCTACGATTTGGCCAGCGTTTGTTTCAACGGACCCGAAGCGGAGCTGACCAAGACCGAGAACGCCCAGCCGGGCATCTTCCTCGTGAGCTGGGTTGCGCTGGAGCTGCTGCGCGCGCGGGTGCCGGGCTTGAACTTCGAGGCCACGGCCGGCCTGTCGCTGGGCGAGTTCACCGCGCTGACGGCGGCGGGAGCCATGAGCTTTGAGGACGGCTTGCGCGTCGTGCGGCTGCGCGGACGTTTCATGCAGGAAGCCTGCGAGGCGACGCGCGGCGGCATGGCGGCCATCATCGGCCTGGACGAAGGTCCGACGCGGGAGGTCTGCGTGGAGGCGGGCGTGGAGTTGGCCAACCTCAACTGCCCCGGTCAGATCGTCATTTCTGGCGAGGCGGAGAAAATTACCAAGGCTTGCGAACTCGCCAAGGCGCGCGGAGCCAAGCGGGCGCTGCCGCTGACGGTGGCGGGCGCGTATCATTCCCAGTTGATGGCCAGCGCACAGCCGAAGCTCCGGCAGGCGCTGGCGGGCATCGCCCTCGCCGCGCCTGTCGTGCCGGTGATTGCCAACGTCACGGCCCAGCCGCACGGCACGCCGGCCAGCATCGTCGATACCGTGGTGGCGCAGGTGACCGGGTCGGTGCGCTGGGAGGAATCGGTTCGTTGCCTGCTGGCGCAGGGCTTCACGCGCTTCATCGAGCTCGGACCGGGCACCGCCCTGACCGGCTTCATGAAGCGCATCGACAAGACCGCCCAGGTGCTCAACGTCGCTGACTGCCCAAGTCTGGAAGCCACGGTGAAGGCGCTGGGGAACTAACCGCTCGCCGCCTCCGTGATCGCCGTGGTGCCTGGCAGCCGCCTTACTTCGCCAGTTCCTTGATCCGCAGGTTGCGGAACCACACGGTGCCGTGGTCGCCTTGCAGGAAAATCGGGCCGGGCTCGGTCACGTTCTTGTCAATCTCGCTGCCGGTGGCGACGTTGCACTCGACGGCGTCGTGGATCTTCTTGCCGTTGAGGATGACGGTGATCTTGTTGCCGATGATGGTGGCCTCGCAGGTCTGCCACTCGCTGCCGGGCTTGCTGGCGAACTCGCTGGCGGCGGTCTGGTTGTAGATCGCGCCGTTGCTGGTCTTGGTGGGCTTGCCGCTCTTGAAGTCGCCGAGGATCTGGATCTCATGCCGGCCCCGGAGGTAGAAGCCGCTGTTGGAGCCGTCCGGCACCTGGAACTCGTAGCGCACGGTGAAGTTC
>Ga0255188_1000357_pt1 | contig 15749 bp, 16 predicted proteins | sample Miss_Cont_RepB_8_FD_188427 | JGI IMG/M metagenome (GOLD analysis project Ga0255188, IMG submission 188427) | Freshwater microbial communities from Mississippi River, Louisiana, United States - Miss_Cont_RepB_8h | ecosystem: Environmental > Aquatic > Freshwater > River | place: USA: Louisiana... | reverse complement strand
GCGGAGTGCGGAGTGCGGAGTGCGGAGTGCGGAGTGCGGAGTGCGGAGTGCGGAGTGCGGAGTGCGTGCTATGTCCCCTCAGAGAATTCATTGGCTGCGCATACTATCTACGAAAAGCACGCGGACGGAGTCAAGGTCATTGTCGCGCGATTGTCTCGCTTGTCACACTTCCGGGCACAGCTTCGCACCCGCACGGTTTGTTCGACTCCCTCCCCATCAACTTGTGGCGGCGGTCTGTGACCGCCTACCGTGGCATCGGTCGCGCAGAGGCGGGCGCAACTCGGCGCTTGCAGAGCGCCGCTACAAACGTCAGGGGTTCAGGGCCTGAAATCGCGGGGGCTTGTGGAACGTGGGTTCTCTCCCTGAACCGAGGAGGGTCAGAAAGATGGGGTCAGAAAGATGAGAGAAGCGGAGCCGGAATCTTTCTGCCCCCATTTTTCTGACCTTAGTTCCGGTTGGGGATTCCTCGCGTTCATCACAGTTCCTCGACGATAGCCGTGCAATCGCCCGCCGCCGTGCGGAGAGTCAGTTGGGTGCCCGGTGCGTTGTGCTCCTTGCGCACGTAGCCGAGTGCGTGCCCGGGGATGACGCTGGTGAGGTGGCCGACTTCCTTGTCGCCAGCGAAGAGTTTGTCGCCTTTCGCAGGGAGCGGAGTGAGGTCGGCGGGCAGGCGCAGGGGGCGCAGGGTCTTTGCCACCTGGCCGTAGGTGCGGATGCGGGCGATGACTTCCTGGCCGATGTAGCAGCCCTTGCTGTAGCTGATGGCGCGCGATTCGATGCCGGCCTCGGGCGGGAGGTTGGTCTCGTCCATGTCCTGCCCGAAGCGCGGGATGCCCGACTCGATGCGGGCGGTTTCGAGCGCGTGCCAGCCGCAGGCCCGCCCGCCAAGCGACTTCGCGGCGGCAACGAGTTTGTCGAAGACCGCACCGAGTGAGGCGGTGGGGATGAAGAGGTCGAAGCCGGGTGCCGGCGACTTGCAGTCGCCGCCTTCAGCGGTGGGCAATGCAACCGACGGCGGTTGCAAACCGCCGGCACTGGCGGGCGGCGACTGCAAGTCGCCGGCACGCGGAAGCGGCGGTTGCAAACCGCCGGCACTGCGGCGCATGAGGTAGAGCTGGCCCAGGGTCGCGTCTTGATGCGCGCTGAAGGCGAGCGGGGTTGCGGGGAGTTCCCAGGGAAGCGCGAGCTGCGTGATGGCCTCGGCGGCGCGCGGTCCCAGGACGCTGAGCAGGCCGTAGTGCGGCGCGGCGTCGAGCACCTGCACGTCGTCTGTGATGATGTATTTCTCCAGCCGCTGGGCGACGGCGGTGGTGTAGCCCGGTTCGAAGTCGAGGAGCAGTTCGTCGGCGAGGCGGTAGAGGTTCAGGTCGCTGTGCATCTTGCCCTTCGCGTTGACGAGGGCGGCGTAACAGCCTTCGCCGACGCGGAGTCGCTGCACGTCATTCGTCACCTGGCCATGGAGGAACTTCACGCGGTCCGCGCCCACCAGACAAAGGCGGCTGCGGCAGCTCAGGTCGAGGACGCCCACGGTGTCGCGCAGGGCGGCGCGCTCGGCGGGCGTGTCGCCGTAGTCGGCGACGACTTCGGTGTCGTGGACTGCGGTGAAAGTTGCGCCAAGGGCGAGATGTAGTTCGTGCAGGGGCAGCGAGGTCACGGCGGGAGCATAGCGGAGTGGAAGCGGCGAGGAAAGCGGCGGGACACAGCGGACAGGAGTGTCCGCCCCACGCTAGCGGACAGCGTGCTGGTGGGCGTGAGGGCCGTGGACGGTGTGGTAGCTGTGGCAGGTGGCGCAGTTGTGTGCGACGCCGCCGGCCGGGCTGTGGCATTCCGTGCAGCTCTGCTTGGCGGGGATGATGATGTCGGAGGTTTGCCGGCTGGTCGCGGCGGTGTGGCATTCCTTGCAGGCGACGATGGCGTGCTTGGCGTGGTGGAATTCGCCGCGGATGAGCCAGCGGTCGGGGGTGAAGACCGGCGCGATGCGCGGCAGGCCGTCCACTCCGCCGGGCCCCACTTCATGGCAGTAGGCACAGCCGGCGAAGCGCGCGCGTTCCGTGGTGTGGTTGGGGGCTGCGCCGGCGGCAAGTTGCTTGGAAGGGTCCGCAGCGAAGAAGATTTGCTGCTCCAGATTTTCGCCGTTCATCACCCGGTCGCGGAGATGGCGCATCTGCTCGGTGACGAATTTTTCCGTGTCCGGCTGGGCGGTGAGGCCGGAGCGGCGGGCGAGGTCGGCGTATTGGGTGGGGAGGCTGCGCAGGAAGGCGCGGACGGTGGCCGGGTCGCCGTGCGGAGGGCGGAGTTGCGGATTGCGGGCGTCGAATTGCAGCGCATGGCAGCCCTGGCAGTGCTTGGCGTAGGTGATGGCCTGAAAGTGGGCTCCGGCGGCATCGGGCTGGTGACAGCTCGCGCATTCGAGCGTCTGGCCGTTCTTTTGCACCAGGCCGGACAGGTGCAGGGCGTGGTTGAAGCGGAGCGAGTTGGTGTCGGTGAGGCGCTGGGAATGAAGTTGGAATTCCGGGTGGTCTTCCGCGAACGACTTGAAGACCTTGGTGTAGCCCTGTTCGGGACGTGGCACCTGGTAGAAGACGCGGCCGCTGGTGTGCCGGTAGTTGAAGGCGGCGGGGGGCAGTTGCTCGCCTTTTTTGAGCGAGGCTTCCATCACGCTGCCGTTGCCGTGGCAGGAAAGGCATTCGGTGTCACGGGGGGCTGGCATGCGGCCCGGGCCCTGATGCTCACGATGGCAGGCGGAGCACGAGTGATCGCGGGTGACGTTGGGCTGGTGAAAGGCGTGGCCCGGATGGCAGGCGACGCAATGACGGTCCAGTTCGGTCATCTCACTCGTGGCGCCGCCGGGGAAGCGGTGCGGCTGCAAGGGGCCGGGGCGGGTGCCGAAGGCGGTTCTCACCCATTCCCGCACGTCACCGTGGGCGGCGCTGTGACAGGCTCCGCAGCCTTCCTCTCCCGGCCAGGAGTGGCGGAGCTGGGAGAAGGCCACTCCGTGATGATGCGAGGAGACCGGGCCGGCGGAGATGAAATGCCAGCGCCAGGGTCCGAAGAACCCGATGAGCAGTAGCGCTGCGGTGGCCGCCGTGATGGCCAGGCACAGACGCCCACGCTGGTTGCGCAGCGAGCGGCGGGGCTGGCAGGTGGGAATGGGGCAGGCGCAATTGCCATCCGGCCGCGGGCCGTCGGCACAGGGCCCCCCGTGTTCCTTGGGGCGGGTGCAGCGCCAGCGGCCTTTTTCCTCGCCTTCCTTTTTCTCCAGCACCGGCCGGCATTCTGCCGTGGCCCGGCATTTGCCGGCGGGGGAGGGGCCGATGCGGCAGGGGCAGCCATCGCACGTCCAGCCACATTCCCAATCCTGATTGGGCCGCTCATAGCGGCTGCGGTCGAAATCTGGCGAGGGCAGTTGGTCCTTCATGTCATCGGGCTCCGGCGGAGAAGCCATAGACCAGCACGATGTGGGCGATGGCCCAGAGCATCAGGCTGTAGGTGATGGGGATGTGAATGAAGAGCCAGAGCCGCAGGGTGAGCTGGAGCGCGTGCTGGTAGTCGAGGCCGTCCTTTTGCCGGACCAGTGCCATCAACTGGTCGGCCACCTGTTTTTCGCGCTCGTTGAGAAAGCGCTTGAGGTCGGTGAAGTCGCTCTGGAGGGCATTGAACGGCAGGCGGATTTCAAACAGGTGCGACAGGAAATTGCGCGGTCCGCCGAAGAAGTCGTGAACCCGGCGCAGGTAAAACTCCGCGACCGTCGCGGACTTCGCCTCGGGCACGGTCGAAAGCGCGAGCGCTTCCGCCCGCTCGCGCAGCTCGCGGCGGATGACCGGAATGCGCTCGAAGGGCACTTCCCCGCCGCGGGCCGTGAGCCGCTTGGGCCAGCCGCGGGAGATGAAGATCCCGAGCACCCCGCTGGCCATCACGATGAGGTAGAGGATGGTGAGGACCAGTTCGAACCACCCGGTGGGCCAGCGCCCGCCGACGTGCAGGAGAAAGAGCACGCCCGTGAACAATCCGACGTAGATGTGGAATTGCAGCCAGAGTTCCGAGCGGCCGAGCGGCAGGTAGGGGATCTTCTTGAACCAGTTGTAGCCGGTGAGCAAGACCATCAAGCCGAAGAGCAGCCAGCCGGTGAGGTAGGCCGTCCGCGTCGTGGCCCCGGCCCAGACGGGAAACACCGAGACGACCGAGATGGTCGCCGCCACCAGCAACCCCACCCAGAGCAAGCGCCGCCGGACAAAGCCTTTCATCGGTGAAGCCACTTGGCGAAGGCGTCGAGGTTGTTCATGTCCATGCGCTTGAGCGCGCCATGCGGGCAGGAGCGCTCACAGGCCGGTCCGCCGATTTGATCGGAGCACTTGTCGCACTTGGTCGCCTTGACGATGGGCTTCATGTCCTTGTCCACCATGAAGGCCCCGTCCTCCTCGCGGATCTCCACCATGCGGATGGCCTCGTAGGGGCAGTTGTTCGAGCAGATGCTGCAGCCGATGCAGGTGGCCTGGTTGACCAGGACCTCGCCGCCGATCTGGCCGCGGTGGATCGCGCCGGTGGGGCAGCCGATGAGGCACACGGGGTCGGCGCAGTGCATGCAGGAGTTGGCCACCATGATGCGCCCGCTGATCTGCCCGTGCCGGAGGAAGCGGGGGTTGCCCTCGTTGGTGGTGGCGCAGGCGCGCACGCAGTCGTCGCAGCGCGTGCAGCGTTCCAGGTCAATCACCATGGAGGAGGTGCCGTTGAAATACCGGTTCTCCGTGAGGAACTCCATGAGCTCCGGGCCGATCTTCGCACCCGCATCCAGCTTGCGGGTGGTTTCGGAAACCTCCGTCTCCGCCAGTTCGCCCGGGGTGAACAACGCTGGCAGGTCCTCCGGTGGCACCGTGGGCAGGACCACTTCCTCCATCACGGGCGTGGGCACCACGATGACGTGCGTGTAGCCGATGACGCGCAGGGTCTGTTGGAACGGAACCGCGTCGGTGCGCTGCCGCCAGTTGTGGGCAATCTCCCGCAGGCCGAACTCGCAGCCCGCGCCGAGGTAGTTCAGCGTGCGGTGGCCGTGGCCGAACCGCTGGCTGAGGCGGGCAAAGCCGGAGCGGATGAGCACGACGCCGTTGGGGTAGTCGCCTTCCTGCGCGATGATCGTTTCCTTCTCGGGCGAGTGCTTTCCCTCGCGGGCCAGCCGCTTGTAGTCGCCGGACCAGTCGTAGTCGCCGTAGGTGCCGAACTGAGTTTGTGCGATGACGCGCTTGAGTTGCTCGTCGTTGAGCCGCTTGAAGATGGGGATTTCGCGCAGGTGCGTGGCGAGCGTGCGTTCGCGGTAGATGCGGTCGATGTGGTGCCGCAGGTGATCATCAAAACGCAGCAGGTCGCGCAGCCCTTGCCAGCGGATTTCCAGCAGTTCCGTGGCATCGCCGACCGCGAAGATGGTGGCGGTGCGTGAGGTCCGGCTGAGGGCGGCGATTTCTCCAAAAAAATCACCTGCGGACATGGTGGCCGTCTTGTGCTCGTCAAGAATGCGGGGCACATCCTGAAGAAACACGCCCGCGCCCTGGCTGCCGCTGCGGGACTTGACCCCCGTGTCCTGCTCCAGCTCGGCTTGGGTGCGGACCTCGGGGTCGCGCGGATTAGTCCAGAGCTGGGCGACGATCTCGAACAAGCCTTTCCGCTGCGATTTGCGACGCCCCAGCATGGAGGCGGGCAATCCGGGGTTGAGCACGACCCGGGCATGGCCGGAGAGCACCAGGAAGGCCGAGCTGCCGTAATCGCCAGCACGGACGATGATCTCCCCGTTCTTGAAGCGGCGGATGCGCGCGTCGTTCTTGAGGATGCCGCGCAACGGGGTGCGCTTGGAGAACTTGGTGACATCCATCTCGCTGAAGGGCCGGATGCCCAGCAGGCGGGTGACGGCCGCCTCCGACATGTCCGGATCAAACGAGCTGTCCCACCGCTGGGGCTTGTCGATGACGAAGTGAACTGTGTCCATGCGCTTTAGGCGTCGAGGACGAGGTCGCCCTTCGGGCGGCAGATGCAGGTGAGGCAGGAGCCGCCTTCGGGCGGGGCGTCGGGGGGCTTGATGTAGTCCACGCTGCCAGACTTGATCGCCACCGAGCAAACGCCGCAGCTTCCCGCCCGGCAGCCGGACTCGATGCGCAGGCCTTGCTCCAGCGCGAAGTCCAGCAGATTGGCCTGCGCCGGGTTCCACTCCAGCTCCTTGCCGGACTTGGCAAAGATGACTTTGCACGCGGGGCCGGCAGCGACGGTGGCGGCTCCGGCGGGCGCGGCTTTCTTCTTCACGGTGGCGGGGCCGAAGGCTTCGTAGTGAATGTCCTTCTCGGGGACGCCCCAGGCTTCGAGGCCGTCGTTGAGCGCCTTCATGAATGCGCCGTTGCCGCACATGAAGAACTCGTAGTTGTTCGAGGGGAGCATCTCCTTGAGCAGGTCGATGGTCACGCGGCCCTCGCGGTCGTAGTCCTCGCCTTTGACATCGCTCTTGCCAGGGCGGCTGTAGCAGACGACGACGCGGATGTTGTCGAAGCGCCGGAGCTTGTTCAGATCCTCGCGCAGCATGTGCTCGCCCTGGCTGCGGCAGCCAAAGAAGAGCCACACCTCGCGTTTGGAGCCGCTTTCGGCAACGGCCTTGGCCATGCTCAACATCGGTGTCAATCCCACGCCGCCGCCCAGCAGGCAGATGGGCGTGTTCTTCGTCATGTCGAGATAGAAGTGGCCCGTGGGGGCCTTGACGTTGAGCAGGTCACCCTCCTTGACGTGGTCGCTGAAGAAGCCGGACGCCACGCCATGCGGCACGTCGGGTTTGTCCGGCGGGGCTTTCTCGCGCTTGATGGTCACGCGGTAGCAATCTGGCCGCGTCGGGCTGTCCGAAAGCGAGTAGCAGCGCACGACCGGTTTATCGCGGCCGGGAATTTCCAGGCTGAAAGTGAGATACTGGCCGGGCTTGTAGGGCGGCAGCGCCTTGCGGTCGTGCGGCGTCAGATAGAACGAAAACACATCCTCGCACTCGCCGGACTTCTGCGTGACGGTGAACTTGCGGTAGCCGTTCCAACCTTGGATGACCTCCTGCGCTTCCTTGTAGCGATACTTGGCGGCCAGCACCAACGTCTCCAGCCGTTCCCGGTCCAACTGCTGCTGGCGCCGCTCGTGCATCATGCGGGCAGCGGCTGAACAGGCCATCAGCACCAGTTGACTGGAGAGCACCGCGAGCAAGGTGTAGCCCAAGGCCAGGCCTAGATTGCCCCCGAGCGCTGTCTGTAGTTGCTCAACCATGGCTTGCCTGTTGCAAATGGACGACTTGCTGGCCGCGTCTTCGGCACTGGATGCTGACGTGCTGACCGCCGCATTGTCTGGCTTCGCCCCTGATTGCCAAGGCATTTTTCGAGTGCAGGGCAAAGGCCAGCTTGCAGTAACCAAGTCCGGGGTGATAGCACTGGGCCGGTGAAGCTGTCATTCCGGGTGAGCAACTCGCGCGCGTGTTTTCAATCCATGCTGACCACGAGGAACCTTGCGACCATGCTGCTGCTGGCGGCTGGCGTTTCATCAGCGGCCGAGGCATCGCGATTCACCGGTTCGCCGAGTTGTGCCACGTCCATGTGCCATGGCGGGGCAGGGGAGCTCCGCCACCAGACCACCATCTGGCAGAAACAGGACATCCACTCGCGCACCTACAACACCCTCGTCAACGCCCGCTCTGCGCAGATCGCTGCCGCGCTGAAGATCCCCGACGCGACGACCAGCTCCCACTGCACGACCTGCCACGCGCCCTTCCACGATGTGCCGAAGAGTGCGTTCCTCGCGGAAATCACCAAGCCGGCTGAAGGCGTCTCCTGCGAAAGCTGCCACGGTCCCGCCGAGAACTGGATTCGTGGTCACACGCGTCCTGACTTCAGCCACCGCGACCGTGTGCTTCTCGGCCTGCGCGATCTGAAGCACCTCTACGTGCGCGCCAACAGTTGCGTCGCCTGCCACCAAACCTTGGAACCTGCGCTCCTCGCCGCTGGCCATCCGGAACTCCTCTTCGAGCTGGACGGCCAGGCGGTCTCCCAGCCCAAGCACTGGCGCGAGAAAGGTGACTGGCACGGCCCGAAAGCGTGGCTCGTCGGCCAGGCCGTCGCCCTCCGCGAGATGAGCGCGCAACTCGCGAAGGAAAAAACTCCCGGCGAAAAACTCACCGAGCCCTGGACCGCCGCGCTCTGGCTCCTGCAAAAACTCGACGGCCTCGACTCCGCCTTGCCCGCGCTCAGGTCCGCTGCCAACGCCACCCAAGCCCACCCCGCTGCCGACACCCTCGCCCGCCGTGCTGCCGAATTGGAGTGGAGCCACGACCTCACCCGCCAGGCGCTGCAGCGCCTCGCGAAGTCCCACACTGAATTTGCCGACGCCAAAATTCCCCGCCTTCAGCAAGCCCGCCGTGCCGAGCGCCTCGTCCTCGCCCTCGACCGCCTCACCGCCCCGCTGGACAAGGCCGCGCTAGCGAAGCTGGAACCGGACTTGAAAGAGCTCTTCGTCCTCGCCCAATCCCTCCCCGACTTCGCACCGGAGAAGTTTGCCAAGGTGCTAGAAGGCTTTGCGAAGAAGCTTTGAGCACCTGGCCACGCTCACAGGGGGCGAGTGCCGCGTGGAACCGGCTCGGCGCACTTTACTCTCCAAAATCGAAAGGCGATAAGCCCGAGCCAAATGGTGCATGGAATGACCACGCCCGCGCCGGCCAAAGCGGCGGTCTCTCGGTTCCCTTTCTTCCAATAAATGAGTGCGAAATCCTCCATGCGAATCGAGGCCTCATAGTCGGCCCGCGAACTCCAATCGATCCTGCCCGATGCCGGAGCGAAATATGGATACCAGCCGATTGGCCACATCGTATACCCAACGAGTCTGTCGCCGGATAAGACCAAGTTTCGCAGCTGCATATGGCTTGCCGCATCGTATGTCTTGGCAAGCTCCACGAAATCCATCGTGTTAACGACGCGAACGAAGAAAATGCCCCGGCTCGCCAAATCAATCCGTATCCAAGTTGCTTCGGGCCAGAAGTAGGCAGCGATGGGAACCCAAGAAGCCAGCCAGACGGCCAGCAGCGGCAGCCGGCGAAAACCCATGATGAAAAACCTGTTCATGCCCATCAAGTTTCTCCACCTCGCTGAGAAAGCAGCGTTCTCAGAAAGTCCCGGTCCAACTCGTCCTTCGCCCGATACGTCTGCTTCGTTTTCCAGAGCAGTTGGGCGTTTGCGAAGGGAATCCGTAGTCCGGCCACGTCCCGCCACTCGATTTCCGATGCGGCCGCTGCGTAGTCCAGGCCGCACGCGAGCCGCATCACGTCCACCACCACTTCATCCGCCACTCGCACGACCAGGCACTCCGATACGTCGGCAAAGGTCAGTTCCTTCGCCGCGCCATCATGCAAACCCGAGAGACCTGTTCGCACCCGCTCGAAGTTTTCGGGCGTGCACTCGACTAGGATGTCTATGTCCTCCGTGGTTCTGCCGAGACCTTGGTGGATGATGGCCCAGCCGCCCATCACGATGTATCTGGCCCCAGCCTCGTTGAGCAGACGACAGACTTTTAGGAAGTCTTCCGAGGTGGGAAAACGAGGCGTCAGTGCTGCGTCCTGATGTTCAGCGTCCATGCGTCCGCCTCCTCAAACGTCTTGAAACGCCAGACTCCCTTCGGGATGAACGGCTTGTTGCCACGGAGGGTGTTCGCCAGCCGCTGCATTCCGTCAATTGCGAGCACGTCCGCCTTGGCCTTGCCTTGCCGCCCGACGACCTTCATGGGCAGTTCACCGTTGTTCTGCATGGTGAGACTAAACCACCTGCCTGCTTCCCTTGCGAGCCTTTCCTTGGTTTCCTTCCCACGCACATGAGCCAAGTCCCGCTGAAATTTCTGGCCTACAAACGCTCGCGGTTCTCCGCGCAGTTGCCGCTCGACACGCTTTACAGCCCGTCGCACGCGTGGGCGGCGCGGCAGGCGGACGGCTCGTGGCGCGTGGGCATCACCAAGTTCGCCACCCGCATGCTCGGCGACATGGTCGAGTGCGGCTGGGAAGTGGAGCCCGGGGCCGCCATCGCGTGCGGCCAACCCATCGGCTGGCTCGAAGGCTTCAAGGCCATCTCGGATGTCTATTGCATCGTGGACGGCGAGTTCACCGGTGCGAACCCGCTGCTGAAGACCAAAATCACGACTGTGAACAAAGACCCGCACGGCCACGGCTGGCTCTACGCCGCCACCGGCACGCCCGAGTCCCGCTGCCTCGATGTCCACGCCTACGTGAAGCTGCTGGACAAGACGATTGACAAGATTTTGGAGCGGGAACATGCGGAGGAAAAATGAAGTGTTCAGTGTTCAGTAATCAGTTTTCAGTGCTGACGCGACTCCGACACGCCATTGCGGCACGTTGCCGACTGGACACTGAACACTGAATACTTCCCCCAACGGACCATGACCAAAGCACGTTACTTGATGCTCGGCGGCTTCCTCGGTGCCGGCAAGACCACCGCCGTCGCCAAACTCGCCGAGCGCCTCACCGCGCAGGGTCTGCGCGTCGGCCTCATCACCAACGACCAGGGCAAGGAACTCGTGGACACCGCGATGCTCCGTTCGCGCGGCTTCGCCACGGAGGAAATCCCCGGCGGCTGCTTCTGCTGCCGCTTCAACTCCCTCGTGGACGCCGCGAACAAACTCAAGGCCGACGCCCGCCCCGAGGTCTTCATCGCCGAGCCGGTCGGCAGTTGCACCGACCTCGTCGCGACCGTCACCTACCCGCTGCGCCGCATGTATGGCGACCAGTTCCTCATCGCGCCCCTGAGCGTGCTCGTGGACCCCATCCGCGCCCAGCGCGTGCTCGGTCTGACGATTGGCGGACAGTTCTCCGACAAGGTGCTCTACATCTACCGCAAGCAGCTTGAGGAGGCGGACCTCATCGTCATCAACAAGAGCGAACTCCTCGACGCCACGCAGCTCGACCGCCTGCGTCTCCGGCTCTCCGAGGAATTCCCGCGCGCCAAAGTCCTCGCCGTCTCCGCGCGCACCGGCGCGGGCCTCGATGATTGGTTCAGCCAAATCACCGCCACCGAGCAAGTCGCGCGCGTGGCGATGGATGTGGACTACGAAGTTTATGCCGAAGGCGAAGCGCTGCTCGGCTGGCTCAACGCCACCGTGACCCTCTCGAACCAAAAGGGCTTCGACGGCAACCAAGTCATCCGCGACCTTGCCGACACGCTGCGTCGCCTGCTTACGGAAGCCGGCGCGGAAGTCGCGCACCTGAAAATGACCTTGGAGCCGGAGGACGCTGGCCTCGGCGACCTCGCCGTCATCAATCTCGTGCGGAATGACTTCGTGCCCGAACTCTCGCAGGAACTTTCCGACTGGCTGGACGCCGGCAAGCTCATCATCAACTGCCGCGCCGAAGGCTCGCCGGACGCACTCAATGCCGCGCTGAACGCGGCCCTGACCGAAACCGGCAAGCAGCACCCCAACCTCTTCCTCCGCCTGGAACACCTCGAACACTTCCGCCCCGGCAAACCACAGCCGACGCATCGGGATGCGTAATTCAAGTAGGTCAGCGCGTCTCGCCTGACCTCTGACTGAACTGATTCCGCTTGAGCGGGACTTGTAGATGGAAGGACAGGCGGGACGCACTGTCCTACTTCGAGCCCGACGCTTCGCACTCCTCACGCCGCCGGAAGCTCAAACAAATGCACCGGGGAGGTGTTGCCGGGGTAGGAGCCGTCCGCCGTCTTGGGGCGGCCGTTGCCGTTGCTGGCCTTGTTCATCGCGGCGACGGCTTACAGTCGCGCTTTCACCGCAGTCAGCAGCTTCTCCACCTGCTGAAGCTGCCCGCGCAGCTTGGGCCAGTCCGGGTCTTCCAAGTCAAAGCCGGGGTAGCGGTCAGAAAAGTAAGCTTCCGCCAGGTCATCGCAAAGTGCGGCGGCCAGCGGCTCCAAATCGGACTTCCGCTCTTCGAGTTCCAATCGGAGCCGCTCCAGGTCGTGCGTCTTCTCCAATTCCCAGCCGTTTCGAATCAGCTCCGCCTTGATGATTTTCTCCACCACTTCGGCGAGCTTGCTGCGACACAGGGAGAAGCTCCATTCGTTCGCGATGCCCTGACGCAGCAGTTCAAGGTCGGACTCGACGATGAGCAGCCAGTCCGCCGGGTTCTTGCTGTCGGTTTTACGCGGCAAGGACCAAGCCCTCCTTCAATATCGTGCCGAAGAAGAAATCCCGGCCGGCCTGCTTCTCCGCCAGTCGCGCGGGCGTGATGGGAACGAGGGTGAACGAAATTTTGGGCCGGACGGGCCGCATCGCCCGCCGCCACTCCGCCGCCGTGGCGAGCTGCTTTTCCGCCCCATCCGCCACGAGGCACAGGTCCACGTCGCTGTCCGGGCGGGCCTCGCCGCGCGCGTGGGAACCGAACAGGATGACCTGCCGCAGCGGGTGCGCCGCGTGCATCGCTTCGAGACAGCGCGTGAGTGTCTCGCGTTGAGCCACGAGCGAAGGCGGCAGGTTTTCCAAATGGAGCTTCACTGGGGGCACGCTAAGGAAGACTCGTGCGAGGGGCAAGCCACCTTTCCCACTCATCGCCCGCGCTGTGATAGGGAAGTCTCCCCCGAACCTCTTCCTCCGCCTGGAACACCTCGAACACTTCCGCCCCGGCAAGCCGCAGCCGACGCATCGGGATGCGTAATTCAAGTAGGTCAGCGCGTCCCGCCTGACCTCTGACTGAACTGATTCCGCTTGATCGGGACTTGTAGATGGAAGGACAGGCGGGACGCACTGTCCTACTTCGAGCGCGACGCTTCGCATTCTTCACGCCGCCGGGATCTCAAACAAATGCACCGGCGAGGTGTTGCTCGGGTAGGAACCGTCCGCCGTCTTCGGGCGGCCGTTGCCGTTGCTGGCCTTGTTCATCGCGGCGACGGCGAAGCGCTTGTTGTCGGGGTGCAGCGTGACGGAGTGGACGTTCGCCACGGCCGTGTGGGTGAAGAACGGCTCCTTCTCGCCGGGGCGCAGGAACATGATTTTGCCGCTGCCGGGCTGGCCGCTCGTGACGACGATGAGGTAGCCGGCTGGGTGCGCGGCGACATCGAGCACGAAGCCGTCCTTCGCCTCACCGAATTTCCACTCGGCCTGCTTCTTGCCAGTCGCGGTGTCGAAGCGGAGCAGCATCGGCGCGCCTTCGACGAAGCCGCCGCCAGCGGGCTCGCAGCCGCCGACGAGCAACGACTTGCCGCTTTCGATGAAGGTCAGCGTCCGCACTCCGCATACGTTTTGCAGGCGAGAGAGCTTGTGGAGGACCGACGCGTCGAACTCGCGCGCAACCTGTTTCGTGCCGAAGTCCCACGTCTTTACCTGGCCCTTGAGGTCGCCAAACGCAACGACCTTGCCCTCGGGCGCGAAGGTCACGGCGAAGACTTCCTCCTCCGCCCGGTGCTCGGCGACGAGCTTGCCCGCCGTGGTCCAGATACGAACGAACTGGTCGCGGCCGCAAGTGGCGAGGTGCTGCCCGTCCGCTGAGATGGCCAGCTTGCGAATCCAGCCATCGTGCGCGGTGGTGTTTTCCCAAAGCGGTTTGGGCGCGTCGCTTTCGTAAGCGGTGGCGATGAGTTTGCCCCAGGTGTCGGCGACGAAGAGCACTTTGTCCTTCGGGTGGAAGGCGATGTTTTGCACCCAGCCGTTGAAGCCGGTCAGGTGCGGCTGCGGCACGAGGTCCACGGGTGACTCCGGCGGGGCCTTGGCGTTTTTGGCCGCAGGCTTTTTCTTTGGCTCGTCGGGCAGTTCCACCTCGGCGGCGGGCTTGGGTTTCTCGACGACTTTCCAGCGGCGCACGGTGCCTTCCATCGCGCCGGCGGCGAGGAAGTTGCCGCAGGGGCTGAACCGCGCGACGCAGAGCTGGCGGTCGTTGGGGAACATCTTGAGTTCCTTGGGCGGGGCGAAGGCGGGTTTGGTTTCGTCAGGCATGGAGGGAAAGAAATTGCGAACGGTGAATGGCGAATGGCGAATCGGTGGTCGGGCGCAGCAGGAGAATCGTTTCGAGTTAGGTGTTCGGAGTAATCATTCTCAATTCGACATTCCCCACTCGCCATTACACCAGCGCCTCCTTGATGGCTTCCATGTCGTCGTGGGCGAGCGGCAGGGGCTGGCCGTTGTTGTCGTATTCCGTCTTCGTCGGGTCAATGCCCAGCGCCTTGAACCAGGTGTGAAAGACCGCGCCGATGTCGTGGCCCTTGTCCTTCACGTCGGTGCCCTTGTCGTTCGTCGCGCCGACGACCGCACCGGCCTTCAGGCCGCAGCCGGCCATCGCGATGCTCCACGCCTCGGGCCAGTGGTCGCGTCCGACGTGGCCGTTGATGCGCGGGGTGCGCCCGAACTCGCTCATCGCAATGACGAGCGTGTGCTCCAGCAGGCCCGTGGCCGCAAGATCCTCGATGATGGCGGCGAAGGCACGGTCGAACTTGGGCACCAGCGAGGCGCTGCCGTTGAAGTTGTCACCGTGCGTGTCCCAGCCGTAGCTGCCCACTTTCACGAAGCGCACGCCGGCCTCCAGCATGTTGCGCGCGACCAGCATGTGCTGGCCGATTTCCGTGCGCCCGTAGCGGTCGAGGTCCTTCGTGGGTAGCTTCGAGGTGTCGAAGATGTGCTGGCGCTTCATCAGCTCGCGCGCGGTGTCGAAGACGAAGCTGCTGGCCTCCGTGTAAGTCGGGCGGCGCTGCGCGGCGTAGCGCCGGTTGAGGAGTTCGCGCAGTTCGTTGCGCTCCTCGTCCTCGTCGGCGGTGAGCGAGGCGTGGCGGAGCAAGTCCTCCGGCGGCTTGCCGTCGCCGAACGCGAGCGAGCCGTATTTCGGTCCGAGAAAGCCGGCATCCTCCGTCTTGAAGCCGCCGCTGCCGGGCTTGACCCAGACGTAGGGCGGGAGCTTCGAGGACGTTGGTCCCATCAATTTGGCAATGGCGGAGCCGAAGAAGGGATAGGGCACGCCGCGATTCTTCGGGTCGCCGCGTTGGATGCGCGCGACGCCGGAGGAATGGGCGTTGTCCTTGGTGGCGATGTTCCGCACGACACAGAGGCGATGCGCCTGCTTCGCGCACTGCGGCATCAGTTCGGAGAAATGTGTGCCCGGCACGGTGGTCTTGATGGTGCGGAACGGCCCGCCGAACTCGGTGTTCGGCTTCGGGTCCCAGCTCTCAAGCTGGCTGATGCCGCCGTCGAGCCAGACGAAGAGCACCTGCTTCTCCTTCTTGCGCATCGCCTCGGCGGCCTGCGGCGAAATCATTCCACCGAGCGCGCCGAACGCCAGTGTGCCAGCGGAAGCGCCGAGGAATTGCCGGCGGGAGGCGGCGTGCTCCCATGGTTTGCAGAGGGGGTTCATAGCGGGGAAAGGAGAGGAGCAGGATTAGGATTAAGATTACGAGCACGAAACGGCAGTCGCAGCAGACTCCTGCTCGTAATCCTAATCTTAATCCTGCTCTTCATGCTCAGTGGTTCGTGAAAAACTCCATGCTGGACAGCATCGCCCACGCGTAGTGCCCGAGGGCCTTCTCGCGGTTGGCGGAGTGCTTGGTCAGATACTTCGCCACCTCGGCCTTCTCCTCGGCCACGGGCGGGCGGGAGAGGATGGCGTGATACAATTCTTCGGCGACCAGCCCCGCGTCGGTCAGCGCGGCGACGCGGTCCAGCAGGTTGCCTTTCCGCTTTTGCAGCGACCAGAGGACGAGGTCGTTGTTCCGCAGGAAGAGCGCGGCGCGGAGGGTCGGGTTGAC
>Ga0255188_1000351_pt1 | contig 15841 bp, 13 predicted proteins | sample Miss_Cont_RepB_8_FD_188427 | JGI IMG/M metagenome (GOLD analysis project Ga0255188, IMG submission 188427) | Freshwater microbial communities from Mississippi River, Louisiana, United States - Miss_Cont_RepB_8h | ecosystem: Environmental > Aquatic > Freshwater > River | place: USA: Louisiana... | reverse complement strand
GCGGCGCGACTGCGCACACAAGCCGCTGCAGCCGGCGCTGCGCAAGAGCCGGTGCGCCGTCCGGATGGCGGCATCGACGATGCGACACGGGCCTTGTTGATCCAGGCGCTCGGCCCCGACACCACGGTAGAGGCGCGTGGGCGAGAAGTGACGCTGAGCTTTCGCGGCGCCTCCGGCGAGCAGGTCCGACAGGCCCTGAACACCGTGCGGTCGCGGCTGCGGGCCGATTTGATCGAGACGGAACTCGTACCATCCGGGGAGGGTCTGCGTGGGCGCTTGCGCTTCGAATGGACAGCGGGCTGACACCGCAACGCGGCCGCGGAACACCCGGCCCATCGACGGGCCGATCGGGCGTCCGATCGGCTGCCCTTGCGTGGAGCATCGCCGGCTTTGTCGTCGGCGGGCTCTTGGCGCTCGTGCTGTGCGCACCGGCCTCGTGGCTCGCCGACGCACTGGCACGGCTCAGTCAGGGTCGCGTGCTCCTGCTGCAGGCCGAGGGCACGGTGTGGAGCGGCCAGGCCACCTTGGCGCTGGGGTCGGGCCCCGGCGGTGGGCCGGCCGTGGCGCTGCCGGGTCGCTTGCTCTGGAGCGTCCGTCCCCAGTGGCTCGGGCGTGCGCTGCCCGAACTGACGCTCGAGTTGGCACATGCGCAGGCGATGCCCGAGCCCATCCGAATCGGGATCTCACCGACATCCGCCGGCTGGCACATCGGCCTGCGGCGCAACCCCGCTGGCGGCATCTCGCAGCTGCAGGCACCGGCTGCATGGCTCAATGGGCTGGGTGCCCCCTGGAACACCTTGCAACCCTCGGGAAGCCTGCGTGTGGAGGTGGAAGACCTGCAGTGGACGATCGGCAGCGACTCCCGGCCGAAGGCCCGGATGTCCATGAGCGTGAAGCTGGTCAACGCCGCTTCTCGCGTGTCCACCCTGCCCGTCTTGGGCCACTATGAACTGGCGATTCGCGGAGGACCCGAGATGAACCTGGTCCTTTCTTCTGGCGCGGGCAGCGCACTGCAGCTCGAGGGCATGGGGCTGTGGACGCCTGGTCAGGCCTTGGTCTTTCGCGGTCAGGCACTGGCCGCATCGGGTCGGCAGGAAGCCCTTTCGAATCTCCTGAATATCATCGGACGTCGCGAGGGCGACCGCTCGATCATTGCGCTGGGGCAGCCGGTGGACAGCCGGCCTGCTTCGGTTCCTCATCAGTGATGCACGATCCACCATGAGCACGACCCAACAGATCTTGTCACGGCACCGACTGCTGCTCCTTCTGGCCGCCACGGTCTTGGCTTGCGGGCTGGCCACCCCGGTGGCGCAGGCGCAAGCCCACACGGGGGGCACCCCAAAGCCGTCCGGCGCGCGGTCACCTGAGCCGGTCACGCTGAACTTCGTCAATGCCGAGATCGAGTCGGTGGCTCGGGCCATCAGTGTGATGATCAACCGCCCGATCGTGGTGGACCCGCGCGTCAAGGCACCGATCACGCTCTACGCCGAACGTCCCATTCCGGTTTCCGAGGCCTATCTCAATTTCCTCACCGCACTGCGCGGCTCCGGCTTCTCGATGGTGGAATCGGGCGGACTGCTCAAGATCCTGCCCGAAGCCGAGGCCAAGATCCAAGCCGGCACGGTCCATGTCAACGAGGTGACCACCCGCGGTGACCAGATCGTCACCCAAATCTTCCGGCTCAGCCATGAGCAGGCCAACAACCTGGTGGCCGTTCTGCGGCCGCTGATCACGCCCAACAACACCATCAACGTGAGCCCCGGCAACAACAGCCTGGTCATCACCGACTACGCCGACAACCTCCAGCGCATCGCCCGCATCGTGGCGGCCTTGGATCAACCGGCCGCCACCGACCTGGAGGTCATCCCGGTTCGGCACGCCGTGGCCAGTGACCTGGCTGCGGTGGTGCAGCGGGTGGCCGAGGGCGGCGCCGCCGCACCGGGTGCGCCGGCCGCGCCCACACCGGGCAGTGTGTCGGTATTGGCCGACCCGCGAACCAACAGCCTCATCGTGCGGGCCCCCAATGCGGTACGGCTCAACCAGGTGAAGGCGGCCATCCAGATGCTGGACAAGCCCCTGGAGGGCGCTGCCGCCAAAGGCAACATCTGGGTGGTGTACCTGAAGAACGCCGATGCCACCCGACTGGCCACGGTGTTGCGGGCGGCCTTTGCGGCCTCGTCGGCCACCGCAACCGGTGGCACCCCCACCTTGGCGGGCGCCATGGCCATGCCGGCGGCCCCTGCCACACCTGCGGCGCCCGGTGGTGCCGGCGCCGGCGTGGGCGGACTCAGCACCCAGGCCCTGGCGCCGGTGCAGGGCAGTGCGGCGCCGTCGACCGGCGGCTTCATTCAGGCCGACCCGGCGACCAATGCCCTCATCATCACCGCCAGTGAACCGCAGTACCGCCAGATTCGGGCCGTGATCGACCAGCTCGACTCGCGACGCGCGCAGATCTATGTGGAGTCTCTGATCGTCAAGATCGATGCGAGCAAGGCCGCCGAATTCGGCATCCAGTGGCAGGGCGTGCTGGGGCAGAAGGGTGACCGCAACCTCCTGGTGGGTGGAACCAACTTCGGTGCCGGCGGCAACAACATCATCAATCTCCAGTTGGGTGCGGCCAGCGGAACGGTCACGGCGCCCCCCGGGGCGGGCATGAACCTGGGCCTCGTGCGGATGACCGGTGGCATCTACACACTGGCCTCACTCGCACGCTTTCTCGAGACCCAGGCCGGCGCCAATGTGCTGTCCACGCCGAACCTGGTGGCGCTGGACAACGAAGAGGCCAAGATCGTCATCGGTCAGAACGTGCCCTTCGTGACCGGCAGCTTCACCAACACCGTTGGTGGCACCGGCGCCATCAACCCCTTCCAGACCATCGAGCGGCGCGACGTGGGCCTGACGCTTCGCATTCGGAGTCAGATCGGCGAAGGCGGTACCGTTCGCATGCAGGTGTTCCAGGAGAACTCCACCGTGGTGCCGGGTGCGACCACGGCTGCCGGTCCCACCACCGACAAGAGCTCCATTGAAACCACCGTGGTGGTGGACGATGGACAGATCATCGTGCTCGGGGGTCTGCTCAAGGAAGAGTTCACCGATGGCGAGGACCGCGTTCCCGGCTTGGGTGGCCTGCCGGTGGTGGGCTCGCTGTTCCGCAGTGAAAACAAGCGACGGATCAAGAGCAACCTGATGGTCTTCCTGCGCCCGGTGGTGCTGCGAACCCAGCAGTCGGCGGACTCCGTCACCTTGGACCGATACGACGCGATCCGCGCCCAGCAGCTGCAACTGCAAATGCCGGGCGCGAACCCGCTGCCCGAGGAGTCGCGGCCCGTGTTGCCGAACCTCGCACCTGCGGCGGGACGCACGGCGCCTCCGGGGGCTCCCGCGATCCCATCTGCGGCGCCCAGCGGACGCTGAGGAGCACCCGGCATGGCCGCCCGCTTTCCCCTGCCCTATGCCTATGCCAAGTTGCAGCGGGTGCTCCTGGAGGATGACGGCCGCCAGCGCATGCTGTTGATCTCGGAGAAGACCACCTGGCCCGCGCTGGCTGAGGTGAGCCGCATCCATGCCCTGGAGGCCATCAGCGAGATCGATGATGAACAACTCGACCGGCGCCTGGCACAGGCCTATGCCGGCGGTGAGAGCGACGCAGCGGCGGTTGTCGGCGAAGTGGAAAGTGCGGTGGACCTCTCGCGCCTGATGCAGGACCTGCCCGCCGTCGAAGACCTCCTGGAAGCCGCCAACGACGCGCCCATCATCCGCATGCTCAACGCGCTGCTGACCCAGGCCGCCAAGGATGGGGCCAGCGACATCCATATTGAGCCCTATGAACGCGCCAGCTCGGTCCGGTTCCGCGTCGATGGCACGCTGCGCGATGTGGTGCAACCCAACCGTGCCCTGCACGCCGCCCTGATTTCACGGCTGAAGATCATGGCTGAGCTCGACATCGCCGAGAAGCGCCTGCCCCAGGATGGGCGTATTTCGCTGCGCATCGGAGGTCGTGCAGTCGACGTTCGCGTGTCGACACTGCCAAGTGCGCACGGGGAACGGGCGGTGCTTCGCCTTTTGGACAAGGGCGAGGCGCGCTTCACCCTGGAAGGACTGGGCATGAGCCGCGACGTGCTCTCGCCGTTCCAGCACCTGGTTCAGCAGCCCCACGGCATCGTCCTGGTCACCGGTCCTACCGGCAGCGGCAAAACCACCACGCTCTATGCAGCGCTCCAGACCCTCGACACCCACACGACCAACATCCTGACGGTGGAAGACCCGATCGAGTACGAACTCCCGGGCATCGGGCAGACACAGGTCAATGCCAAGATCGATCTCACCTTCGCCAAGTCCCTGCGCGCCATCCTGCGGCAAGACCCCGATGTCATCATGATCGGGGAGATCCGTGACTTCGAGACGGCACAGATCGCCATCCAGGCCTCGCTGACGGGTCACCTGGTGTTGGCCACGCTGCACACCAATGACGCCCCCAGCGCCATCACGCGCTTGACCGATATGGGTGTGGAGCCCTTCCTGCTGTCGAGTTCCCTGCTCGGTGTACTGGCCCAGCGGCTGGTGCGCAAACTCTGCCCGCATTGCAAACGGCAAGATGAACGCGGCCACTGGCATCCGGTGGGCTGCGCCGAGTGCGGCCACTCCGGCTACAAAGGGCGAACCGGCGTGTACGAACTCATGACCGCCGATGCCCGGGTGCGTGAGCTCATTCACAACCGTGCCCCCGAAAGTGCCTTGGCGCAGGCCGCTCTGGCGGGTGGCTTGCGTCCCATGCGTGAGGACGGGCAGCGCCTGGTGGCCCTGGGCATCACTTCGGCCGAGGAAGTGATGCGGGTCACCCGCGAGTGAGCCCAGCGAATACCCGTCTGCGCCATCCCTCAGAGCATCAGCCTCATGCCCGCCTACCGCTTTGAAGCCCTGGATGCGCACGGACGCTCGGTGAAGGACCTCATCGAGGCCGACAGCGAACGCGGCGCGCGACAAGCGCTGCGCGCCCGACAGTGGGTGCCGATGCGTGTGGAGGCTGTGGCGGCTGAAGCGGGATCACCCCACGCATCGGTCCTGCGGCGCCGCGTGTTCAGCCCCAACAGCCGCGCGATCTGGACGCGCCAGCTGGCCGGTCTCCTCGTCTCGGGTCTGCCGCTTGAGAGGGCACTGACCGCGCTCATGGATGAAGCCGAGGAAACGCCCCAGCGGGAACTGCTGGCCCTCCTGCGCAGCGAAGTGAATGCCGGCGCACCCTTCGCACAGGCCTTGGCCCGGGCGCCCCGGGAGTTCGATGAGGTCTACCGTGCCGTGGTGGCCGCCGGGGAGCAGACCGGCGCACTGGGTCAGGTGCTGGAGAGCCTGGCTGAGGACCTCGAAGCGCAACAGGCCCTCAAGGCCAAGTTGCTGGCCGCCACCCTGTATCCCGCCATCGTTTCCCTCTTGTCGATGGTGATCGTGGTGTTTCTCGTGACCTATGTGGTGCCCCAGGTGGCCAGCGTGTTCACCGGATCCAAGCGGACCCTGCCCGGACTGACGCTCCTGATGCTGGCCATCAGCGATTTCATCCGCCAACAGGGCCTGGTGCTGTTGGGCTTCTTGCTGGCCGCCGCCTTGGGGTTGCGCGGGGCATGGGCGCACCCGGTACTGGGCCTGCAGGCTGATGCGCTGTGGTTGCGCGTGCCCCTGGTGGGGCGTCTGGCCCGCGGCTACAACAGCGCCCGCTTTGCCGGCACCTTGGCGATGCTGGCCGGCGCCGGCGTGCCCATCCTCAAAGCCTTGCAGGCCGCGGCCGAGACACTGTCCAACCGGGCCATGAAGGAAGACGCCCTGCAGGCTCTGGTTCAGGTCCGTGAGGGCGCGCCCCTGGCCAGTGCCTTGGCCGGCAAACGGCGCTTCCCAGGGCTGCTGGCCATGTTCGCCCGCCTGGGCGAGCAGACCGGCAACCTGCCCACCATGCTCCAGCGGGCTGCCGCGCAACTCAGCGGCGAGGTGCAGCGGCGCGCCATGGCGCTGGCCACGGTGCTGGAGCCTCTGCTGATCGTGGTCATGGGTGGCATGGTGATGCTCATCGTGCTGGCGGTGCTGCTGCCCATCATCCAACTCAACACCTGGGTGCGCTGAGTCTGGTCATGAAAACCACCTTGGACGGACGCCTGGTTGTGGCCATCTCATCGCGTGCGCTCTTCGACTTCGAAGAGGAGAACCGTGTGTTCGAAGCGCACGATCACCGGGCCTACCAGTCCCTGCAACGCGAACGCCTGGAAAGGCCCGCCACACCGGGCGTGGCCTTTTCCCTGGTGCGCAAGTTGCTGGCCTTCCGAAACACCGAGCAGGACACGCCCTTGGTCGAGGTGGTCATCCTCTCGCGCAACGACCCCACTTCGGGCTTGCGTGTGTTTCGTTCGGCGCAGCATTACGGCTTGCCGATCGAGCGAGGCGTCTTCACCCGGGGACGCAGCCCCTGGAACTACCTCAAGCCGCTGTCCGCACACCTGTTCCTCTCGGCCAATGAGGCCGATGTGCGTTCGGCGCTGGCCGCCGGCGTTCCCGCAGCACGCGTGTGGCCGCAGTCGGCACCCGCTTCGGCCGAATTCCCAGATGAGGTGCGGATCGCCTTCGATGGAGACGCTGTGCTGTTCTCAGACCAGGCCGAACGCGTCTTTCGCGAGGGTGGACTGCCTGCCTTCCAGGCCCATGAACGGGACCGTGCCGCCGAGCCCCTGCCCGACGGGCCATTCAAACCCTTCCTGGCCGCCCTGCACCGGCTTCAGCAGATGCCCGGCCTGCAAGGCCGCATCCGAACCGCCCTGGTGACCGCGCGCAGCGCCCCGGCCCATGAACGCGCCATCCGCACGCTCATGGACTGGCAGGTCGAAGTCGATGAGGCCATCTTTCTCGGCGGCCTGGCCAAGGGCTCATTCCTCAAAGAGTTCAAGCCCGACCTCTTCTTCGATGACCAGACGGGCCACATCGAAAGCGCAGCACGCCACGTTCCGGCCGGACACGTCACCGCCGGCGTGGCCAACGAGTGAAGGGCCTCAGAGGATCCGATCGGAACCGAAGCGCCGCAACCGGGGAAGGTCCAGGACCTCCAGGCCGCCGTATTCCACACGGATCAAGCCATCGGCCGTCAATGCCCGCAGCGACTCGTTGACGCGTTGGCGTGATAGTCCGACGAGGTAGGCCAGTTCCTGCTGGGTGATCCTCAGGAGATCGTGCACCAGCGGGTAGAGCACCGGGTTGAACAGGGCGGCCAGGCTGCGCGCCACGCGGACATCGGGGTCGCTGATGCGGTCGGCCTCGCGTGCGGCGATGAACTGTCCCAGGCGCTCGTTGAGCTGGTTCATCACGTAACGGTTAAAGGGGATGCTGGACTCCAGCAGCCAGTTGAAGGTGGCGGCGGGCAATCCGGCCACCACGGTGCGCCGCAGCGCTTCAATGTTGTAGCGATAGGGCTCCCGCTTGAGCAGCGTGCCTTCGCCGAACCAGGCGCCCGGTGGAATGCCCGTGAAGGTGATGGTGAAGCCCACCGAGGAATCGTTGCTCATCTTCATGAGCCCGTCGAGTACCCCGAACCAGTAGTTGGCGGGGCGACCGATCTTGCAGATGACATCCCCGGGCAGCGCGTCCACCACCCGCAGGTCTGCCAAAGCCCGGTCACGCTGTTCGGGGTTCAGAAGGCCCAACCAGGGGACGGCCTGTACCTCGTCAACCTGCACGCCCCGCGCGCGCTGGATCAGGGGGACGCTGCCGGTGTTTTGCAAGCTTGGCGCCAGGTTGGACATCGCGTGGTCAAGAACTAGGGTAAGTCCCGGTCAAAAACCCCTCTGATTGTCGTCCGAATGACACCTTGGCGTCAAAGTCTGGCCTACGATCCGCCCGATTCTTGAAATGGGAGACGCTCGGTGCAAACCACCTTCGCCCAATTGCTGCTGCAGCATGCACAACAGCGCCCGAATGCCCCGGCGCTGCGAGAAAAGGTATTCGGGATCTGGCAGACCACCTCGTGGTCCGACCTGGCCGAATTGGTCAAGGCCCTGGCGGGCGGATTCGCCGCAGCGGGGCTTCAGCGTGGCCAACACATTGTCGTGATCGGCGACAACCGGCCCCGTCTGTATGCGTCGATGCTGGCCGCCCAAGCCCTGGGGGCCATCCCCGTGCCGCTGTACCAGGATGCAGTGGCAACCGAGTACGCATTCCCCATCAACAACGCCGAAGTCGCCTACGCCGTGGCGGAAAACCAGGAGCAGGTGGACAAGCTGCTCGAACTGCGTGAGCAGTGCCCGCAACTGGGCCACATCTGGTTCGACGACGACCGCGGCCTGCGCAACTACCAGGAGCCGGGCCTCGCTTCACTGGACGCGCTGATCGGAGCAGGCCGGGCGTTCTGCGCCAGCCATGCGGGATTCTTCGAGGCCGAGGTCGCGCGGGCCCAGCCCCAAGACGTGGCCGCAATGTTCTTCACGTCAGGCACCACGGGCAACCCCAAGGGTGTGGTGCACACCCACCAGACGCTCCTGGACCGCGCACGCGCCGGCGCCGACTTCGACAGGCTCACGAACCGGGAAGAAGTGCTGGCCTACCTCCCGCCGGCTTGGATCGGCCAGAACATCTTCAGCTATGCGCAGTGGCTGGCCTGCGGCTATGTGGTGAACTGCCCCGAGAGCGGTGCCACGGTGATGATCGACCTCAAGGAGATCGGTCCGACCTACTACTTTGCGCCGCCGCGCATCTTCGAAGGGCTGCTCACCAGCGTGATGATCCGCATGGAGGATGCCGGTTCTCTCAAGCGCCGCATGTTCCATCACTTCATGGATGTGGCGCGCCGCGTGGGACCGCAGCTGATGGATGGCAAGTCGGTCGGTGCGGTCGACGCCTTGCTCTACAAGCTCGGTGACCTGCTGGTCTACGGCCCGCTGCGCAACACGCTGGGCTTTTCGCGTGTGCGGGTGGCCTATACCGCAGGTGAAGCCATCGGCCCGGATCTCTTCAACTTCTACCGTGCCATCGGGGTGAATCTGAAGCAGCTCTACGGTTCCACCGAAACCGCGGTGTTCGTGTGCCTGCAGCCCGACCATGAAGTCAAGAGCGATACCGTGGGGGTGCCCATCAACGGGGTGGAGATCAAGCTTTCGGACTCCGGCGAGATCCTGGTGAAGTCACCTGGACTCCTGAAGGAGTACTACAAGAACCCGGCGGCGACCGCCGAGGTGCTGACCGCCGACGGCTGGTACCACACCAGTGACGCGGGCTTCATCGACAGCCACGGTCATCTCAAGATCATCGACCGCGTCAAGGACGTGGGCCGCATCATGGGCGGGCCCAGCGACGGCGCGATGTTCGCCCCCAAGTACGTGGAGAACAAGCTGAAGTTCTTCCCCTTCATCAAGGAAGCCGTGGCCTTCGGCGACCGCCGCGAGAAGGTCTGCGCCTTTGTGAACATCGACTTCGAAGCCGTGGGCAACTGGGCCGAAAAGCGCAACCTTCCCTATGCCGGCTACACCGATCTGGCCGGGAAGCCGGAAACCTATGAACTGATCCGCGACTGCGTGGAGAAGGTCAATGCCGATCTCGCGCAGGATGAGAAGCTCGCCGGCAGCCAGATCAGCCGTTTTCTGGTGCTGCACAAGGAACTGGACGCGGATGACGGCGAGATGACCCGCACGCGCAAGGTCAAGCGCGGCTTCATCAACGACAAGTACCAGGTGCTCGTCGATGCGCTGTACGGAGGCAAGTCCGAGCAATTCATCGAAACACAGGTGAAGTTCGAGGATGGACGCACGGGACAGGTCTCGGCCACGCTGAAGATCGCTGACGTCAAAACCTTCCCCCCCGTTCAGAAGGCGGCCTGAGCATCCCCATCACCCGCGGGCAAGAGCATCCAGCACAACATGGCAGAAAAACAAATCGGCGACGTCATCCTGGACGTCAAGAACATCTCGCTGAGCTTCGGCGGCGTCAAGGCGCTGACCGACATCAGCTTCAATGTGCGCGAGCATGAGGTACGGGCCATCATTGGACCCAACGGCGCCGGCAAGAGCTCCATGCTGAACTGCATCAACGGCGTCTACACGCCGCAGCAGGGCACGATCACCTTCCGCGGGCAAACCTTCGACCACATGAACTCGCGCCAGGTGGCCGAGATGGGCGTGGCGCGCACCTTCCAGAATCTTGCGCTCTTCAAGGGCATGAGCGTGATCGACAACATCATGACCGGCCGCAACCTGAAGATGAAGACCAACCTCTTCCAGCAGGCCATTCGGCTGGGTGCGGCCGCACGCGAAGAGGCCGAGCATCGCGAATTCGTCGAGCACATCATCGACTTCCTGGAGATCCAGGCCCACCGCAAGACGCCGGTGGGTCGGCTGCCCTACGGCCTGCAAAAGCGCGTGGACCTGGGCCGCGCACTGGCCATGGAGCCTCAGGTGCTGCTGCTGGACGAACCCATGGCCGGCATGAACGTGGAAGAAAAGCAGGACATGTGCCGCTTCGTGCTGGATGTGAACGACGAATTCGGCACCACCATCGTGCTGATCGAGCACGACATGGGTGTGGTGATGGACATCTCCGACCGAGTGGTTGTGCTGGACTACGGCAAGAAGATCGGCGACGGCTCACCGGACGAAGTGCGCAACAACGAAGACGTCATCCGCGCGTACCTCGGCACTTCGCACTGAAAAAGGCGAGCAGGAGAACAAGGACATGGGATTTTTCATCGAAGCCACGATTGGCGGCCTGATGGCAGGCATGCTGTATTCCTTGGTGGCACTGGGCTTTGTGCTCATCTTCAAGGCCTCGGGTGTCTTCAATTTCGCTCAGGGCGCGATGGTGCTGTTCGCCGCACTGGCCATGGCCCGCTTCTCAGAGTGGTTGCCGCAACTCAGTGGCATCGACAACAAGTTCCTGGTCAACCTCCTGGCCTTCATCGGCGCCATTGGGGTGATGATTGCGGTTGCATGGCTGATCGAGCGATTGGTGTTGGGCAAGTTGGTGAACCAGGAAGGCGTGACCCTGCTGATGGCCACGCTGGGCATCACTTACTTCCTTGACGGATTTGGGCAAACCATCTTTGGTTCGGACATCTACAAGATTGATGTGGGTATGCCCAAGGATCCGATGTTTCTGCTGGAGGGCACCTTTCAGGGCGGCGTTCTGGTGAACCAGGAGGATCTCGTGGCCGCGCTGCTGGCGGCTGCACTCGTGGCCTCGCTCGCTGCATTCTTCCAGTACACGAGCACCGGTCGCGCGCTTCGCGCTGTGGCAGACGACCACCAAGCGGCGCAGTCCATTGGTATTCCGCTGGACCGCATCTGGGTCATCGTGTGGTCGGTAGCCGGTTTCGTTGCCTTGGTTGCAGGCATCATCTGGGGATCCAAGCTGGGCGTGCAGTTCTCCCTGTCGCTGGTCGCCTTGAAGGCGCTCCCCGTGGTGATCCTGGGCGGCCTGACCTCCGTGCCCGGCGCCATCATCGGCGGCCTCGTCATTGGCGTTGGTGAAAAGCTCTCTGAGGTGTACCTGGGCCCCTTCATGGGCGGCGGCATCGAAATTTGGTTCGCGTATGTGTTGGCCCTCGGGTTCCTGCTCGTGCGTCCCCAGGGACTCTTCGGCGAGAAGATCATTGATCGCGTGTAAGGCCACCCATGATCTTCCGTCGCAGGCCAACTCGAATCCATTGACCTTGCGGGACAGCCCGAGGAACGAAGTGACGAACCCTGTCCCCAACTGACCAGAGAAAAAAATGCTCTACCGCGAAAACGGCCAATTCAAAACCAGCTACCCCGCTGATCAGCAGATCTTTCCGATCGCGCAGGACCGGGTCCTGATCCTGGCACTGATTGCGGCCGCTTTCCTGCTCGTGCCCTTGGTGGCCAGCGAGTACATGTTCCGGGCCATTCTCATTCCTTTCCTGATCCTGTCGCTGGCGGCCATCGGCCTGAATATCCTAGTGGGTTACTGCGGACAGATCTCGCTGGGCACAGGCGGGTTCATGGCCGTGGGTGCCTACGCAGCCTACAACTTCCTTATTCGGGTAGAGGGTATGCCCACCGTGGTGGCGATCCTGCTGGGCGGCGTGTGCGCCACCGTGGTCGGCGTCTTGTTCGGCATTCCCTCCTTGCGCATCAAGGGGCTCTATCTGGCAGTGGCCACCCTGGCCGCACAGTTCTTCTGTGACTGGGCATTCCTGCGTATCAAGTGGTTCACCAACGATTCCGCTTCAGGCTCGGTCAGCGTATCGAACCTTTCGGTGCTGGGCTGGGGTGTGGACAGCCCTTCCGACAAGTACCTGTTTTGTTTGGGCTTCGTCGTGATCTTTGGGCTGATCGCCAAAAACCTCGTGCGCAGCCACATCGGCCGTGAATGGATGGCCATGCGCGACATGGATGTGGCGGCCGCGGTGATCGGCATTCGCCCCATCTACGCCAAACTCACCGCCTTCGCCGTGAGTTCCTTCTTCGTGGGCGTGGCGGGTGCACTGTGGGGCTTTGTCTACCTGGGCTCCTGGGAACCTGCGGCCTTCTCCATCGACCGCTCGTTTCAGTTGCTGTTCATGGTGATCATCGGTGGCCTGGGCTCCATCATGGGGAGCTTCTTTGGTGCAGCCTTCATCGTGATCCTGCCCATCGTGCTGGACCAGGTGTCGGTTGCGATGGGATTCGATGTGGCACTGGCTTCGCACCTGACCTTCATGATCTTCGGTTCGCTGATCGTGTTCTTCCTGATCGTGGAGCCCCACGGACTGGCGCGCCTGTGGTCCATCGGCAAGGAGAAGCTGCGACTTTGGCCCTTCCCGCACTGATGCCATCGGGCCCTACCGTCGGTTGAACCTACCACCAGAAACCAAATCGAAACCTGAACCCGCACCATGACGATGGACGCTGGCTCCCCAATTGAGTTCGCCCACCAAGGCGAGTCAATGCCGCACGGACGCGTGCGTTTTCATAACCTCTGGAGGCAAGCAAGATGAAATTGAAGTCGCTGATTGCAGCCGCCGCCGTCACGGTGGCCGGCCTGGGCTCCGTGGTCACCATGCCGGTGGCTCACGCGCAAGCCAAGGAACAGTTCTTCCCCGTCCTGGTTTACCGCACCGGCGCATACGCGCCCAACGGCGTGCCCTTCGCGAACGGCTATGTGGACTACCTCAAGTACGTCAATGCCAAGGGTGGCATCAACGGTGTAAAGGTCACCTTCGAGGAGTGCGAGACCGGATACGCCACGGACAAGGGCGTCGAGTGCTACGAGCGCCTCAAGGGCAAGGGCGCCACGGTATTCCAGCCCTTGTCGACCGGCATCACCTTCGCGCTGACCGAGAAGGCTCCGGTCGACAAGATCCCCTTGATCACCGGCGGTTATGGCCGCAGTGAGTCCACCGACGGCATGGTGTTCAAGTGGAACTTTCCGCTGACCGGTACCTATTGGGATGCCGCCGACATCATCGTGCAGCACGTGGCCAAGAAGGAAGGCGGCGCCGATAAGCTCAAGGGCAAGAAGATCGCGCTGATCTACCATGACAGCCCTTACGGCAAGGAGCCGATCCCCCTGCTGCAGGAACGCAGCAAGATGCACGGGTTCGAACTCGATCTGATGCCGGTGACCCACCCGGGCGTGGAGCAAAAGGCCACTTGGCTCAAGGTTCGCCAGACGCGCCCGGATTACATCTTTCTGTGGGGCTGGGGCGTGATGAACTCCACCGCCCTGAAGGAAGCGCAAGCCACCGGCTACCCGCGCGACAAGATGTACGGGGTGTGGTGGGCCGGTGCCGAACCGGACGTCAAGGACGTCGGCGACGGTGCCAAGGGCTACAACGCCCTGGCCCTGCAGCACGGCGCCGAACCCAACGCCAAGATCACCCAGGAGATCCTGAAGGAAGTGCATGGCAAGGGCCAGGGTACAGGTCCCAAGGATGAAGTGGGACAGGTGCTCTACATGCGTGGTCTCATCGCTGCCATGCTGGCCGTCGAAGGCGTCAAGCGCGCCCAGGAACGTTTCGGCAAGGGCAAGGTCATGACGGGTGAGCAGGCTCGCTGGGGCTATGAAAACCTGGCCCTGGACCAGAAGAAGCTGGACGCTCTGGGCTTCGCAGGCGTGATGCGTCCGATCTCCACCTCCTGCCAAGACCACCGCGGCGCGGCCGTGGCGCGTGTCCACACCTGGGACGGCAGGAAGTGGAACTTCACCTCCGACTGGATCGAGGCCGACCAGTCGATCATCAAGCCGATGATCAAGGCGGCCGCCGACAAGTACGCCGCAGAGAAGAAGATCACACGTCGCGACCCCAGCGACTGCCAGTCATGATGATCGCTTGAAGCCCATGGACCGGCGCACTGCTCGGGCAGTGCCTGGTCCGAGTGCCCCACTGGATCTGGGGCCTCTCTTCCAAGCGCCGATGCATCGATGTCGGCCCTTGGAAGAGCGATTGAAGGAATCCGCCATGAGCACCCAAACCCTCCTCAACGTCAACGGCATCGAAGTCATCTACAACCATGTCATCCTGGTCCTCAAGGGCGTCTCCCTGAAGGTCGATGAGGGTGCCGTGGTGGCGCTGCTGGGTGGCAATGGCGCCGGCAAGACCACCACACTGCGCGCCGTGAGCAACCTGCTGGCCGGTGAGCGCGGCGAGGTCACCAAGGGTTCGATTGAACTGCGTGGCGAGCGTATCGAAGCCCTGAGCACCGCGCAGATGGTGGACCGTGGCGTCATTCAGGTGATGGAAGGCCGCCACTGCTTCGCGCACCTGACCATCGAAGAGAACCTGATGACCGGCGCCTACACCCGCAAGGATGGCAAGAGCGCCGTCAACGACACGCTGGAGAAGGTCTACAACTACTTTCCCCGCCTGAAGACGCGCCGGACCTCGCAGGCCGCCTACACCTCGGGCGGCGAGCAGCAGATGTGTGCCATTGGCCGGGCGCTGATGGCCAACCCCAAGATGGTGCTGCTCGACGAGCCTTCGATGGGCCTGGCGCCCCAGATCGTCGAGGAAGTCTTCGAGATCGTGCGCGACCTCAACACCAAGGAGCGGGTCACCTTCCTACTGGCCGAGCAGAACACGAACATGGCGCTGCGCTACGCGGACTATGGCTACATCCTGGAGAACGGTCGCATCGTGATGGACGGTGCCGCCAAGGATCTGCGCGAGAACGAAGACGTCAAGGAGTTCTACCTGGGCATGGGCGGTGGCGACCGCAAGAGCTTCAAGGATGTCAAGAGCTACAAGCGCCGCAAGCGTTGGTTGGCCTAAGCGGTATCCATGAGCGAAGACGACTGGGGCTTGGCCCTCCCGGCCTTCAAGCCCGATGAGGCCCTGCAGCGCCTGGCACGCGATCTTCGCGGCCTGGGGCTCCAAGAACGCCAGGGCGTTTGGGAGCGCCGCGGTCTGGCGATCGCGCGCGCCTGCGTTCAAGCCCCGTGCATTGACGCCGCGCGGGTGAAACGCCCCTCGCGCTCTTCGCCGGAGTGGCAGTCCAAAGCCCTGAAGAACAGCGCCGATGTGCGCGACTTCGTGGCGGACATCAAAAAACACCTCGCCCAGTGGAGCGACGATGACTGAACACTTCGACAGCCTTGAGACCCGAGCGCCCGCACAGCGCGAGGCCGCGCTGATGGCGGCCCTTCCGGCACTGGTCCAGCGCGCGCAGTCGCTGCCGGCCATGGGCGAGGTGCTACAAGGCGTGAACCCAGGGTCCATCACGAGCCGCGCAGCGCTGGCCACGTTGCCGGTGACCCGCAAGGGCGAACTGCTGGATCGACAACTGGCCAGCCGCAAGACCGACCCCTTCGGCGGCTTTTCTGCCATCGGCTGGCGCGGCATGCGGCGCAGTGGCGCCGCCCGGGTCTACCAATCGCCCGGGCCGAT
>Ga0255188_1000349_pt1 | contig 15867 bp, 13 predicted proteins | sample Miss_Cont_RepB_8_FD_188427 | JGI IMG/M metagenome (GOLD analysis project Ga0255188, IMG submission 188427) | Freshwater microbial communities from Mississippi River, Louisiana, United States - Miss_Cont_RepB_8h | ecosystem: Environmental > Aquatic > Freshwater > River | place: USA: Louisiana... | reverse complement strand
TGGCCGCAACCGGCCAGCCAAGCCGCGTGGAAGCGTGAGTGGTGTGCCTTCCGCTCCGCCATTGGCGGGGCCAGCGCTGCACGCGATGACACCCAAAGGCGGGAACGCAAAAGGTCTGTCCTACGTCAGGACACAGGCAGCACCGACCCTGAGCTTCGCTTCGCTCACTCCGCCTTCCGTTGCATGTCCACGGTGAAAATGGAGAAAGTTACCAGCCCAGCCGCCACCAAATCTACTGGCTGCCAAATTTCTCGGCCCAAATGGACTGGTAGAACGGGATTGAAGAGCATAGCCAAGACGCTAAGAATCCAAACCCAGCCTGCCTTTTCTTTGCCCAAAGCATCGAGCGCAGCGTAGGCGCAGACAGGGCAAACGACCCATCTTAACAGAGTGTAGAACCCGTAAGTGTGCCCTCCCGTCGCGGCTGTTCCCAAAAGCACGATTGCAACGACTTTTGCAGCAACAATGCCGGTGAGCTTCATGCCTTGATTACTTGATGCGCTGTTTCCCTGCCTTGTGGCGAACTCTGCTCTAAGATTGAAACCATAACGATTGCGCTAAAACTTTTGCGCTTCACCAGTGGTTTAGATGGCACATTCAAAACAAGCTTAGAACCCATTTGAAGAACTTTAACGCCAGCCAGCAAATTCCGCCGAACAAAAATAGCTGGAAAGCGATGATGAGGACGGGGACCAAGCATATCAGTGCAGTCCTTGCCAGCGTATAGAGCAGTTCAAGGTATTCCCTTCGCTCGCTGCCCATGGGAACGCAATAGCTAAACATCAAGCAGAAGCTAGATATGCCGAGCATGCGCCCGAAGTAGTCCAAAGCGAGGTCAATAGATACCATTGCCACTAAGGCCCAAATGGCGATGATTCCGAAGCCTACCCATCGCCAAGGGTCTCGCGCTTTTACTGATTGACCTTGTATTTGAACCGGCGTAGGCGTGGTAAGTGGTTGACTCAAACTGAGGATCTGATCCAAACGCTTCCAATCAGCCAACCCTTCTTTCCAAGCAGAGGTATCTCGCTGCAATCGCCCTTCCTGCAACATCTCAAGCACCTGCTGTTCCGAGAGCGGTCCCATTTGTTCCCCGTCAAGAATTACATAGAGATGCTGAATTGATGAAGCAGGCATAATCAGAGAGGCGCACTTCTCTGACGGGATCTAAAGGGGCGCGAACCTAGCGCACCCTGGTCCGAGGCACCGCGAAGCGCCTTTTACACGAGACACGCCAAGCCGCGCCCGGTGGGGCGCGTGCTCAGTCGGTTCGTGTAAACGGGCTTGGAAAATTCGCGGTTTTCGGACCAGCCCGTAGCCGAAGCTACGCAAAGGAGGTTAGGGAAAGGCTACATAGGTTCTTTGTTGATTCCGGGCAACTCTTGCGCCAAGTCCCCGAGCCGGGCAACCAGATTCAGCGCGTCAGCACGAGGTAGCCAGCGGCGGAGCCACCACCGCCCTCGCATCAAGCCGCTGCTGCATCCGCCCCACCTTGTCCCTCACGTCCGGTTGCAACGCACTCAGCACGCTTTGCAGAGGCTCCGTCGGGAAATCGCCGGGCCGGAAGTAAAACCGCTCGACCAGTTGCACCACCCGCCGCGCCGTCGCGCACGGCCTGCGCTTGCCCTCCTCCCAGCGCCGTAGGGTGTGCGGACTCACCGCCAGCAACGCCGCCAGCTTGCCCCGCGAGAACCGGTGTTCCCGCCGCAATCGCAGCAATGTCTGGCGCGTCTGCCCCGCGTCCGGCAGAGCGGCCATGGCAATGAGCGCGAGGCCATCGCCCGGCATGGCATCCGTCACCCCGGCCGTAGTCAGCACCAGCTTCCCATGCGGGCACCGTGGAATGTCTGAGTTTGGCATGGGGCCACTGTGCCAGATTGGCGCACCACATTCAATCCGAACGCTCCCCGTGCATTCCCGCTAACGATGGAGGGTGGCGTTCGCGAGTTTGCTCGACAGTCTAAGCCCGTAAAACATCGTCGTGGGAGACAATTGAGCACGTCTGCAAATGGTTCCTGGAAAACAACCCACAGTATAAGCATCAAATCAAACGTGTCTGACCATGCAGCCATCGCTAAGGCTGTTGAGGCCAGCAAGTCGAAGGTTGACGGCCGCAACGCCGACTCTACCAGTTGAGTTGCGGTGCATAAAATGGTGTTTCAACGAGTTCCCGCCAGTTTTTCGGAAAGACACCTCCGTTTGCAGCCAGAAGTGACTTCGTCGTCCTCGCACAGCGGGTTATTGGAGTTTCGACATACTCCACTTCTGTGCTAGCGGCCCGGTCGGCTTGATTCATCAGTGTAGCGTCGCAGTGTTCAGTCATAAGGGCGACATACGCCTCTGCCTCCCTGATTGCCAAAAGCGATTCTGGCGTGTTTTCTTGGAAATTATTTCTCGATGCGAGAATTGCCCACATTAAGCCCTGCTTGCTCGCAGAACTTACCAACTCCTGTAGAGGCACGCTTCGGCCAATCCATGTCCGCTTTGCTTCAGTGCAAGCTTGCTGATAGCTGAGAATGTCAACCATGAACCATTGCGCCCTGACTGCACCTTGCAGGGCTGCCGCTTCAGCTACAGAATACAATGTGGAGGCCCGTTTACTTGCATTTGGATTATCGGGCCGTGACCACGTAGATCGCCCCCAAATCCAATGCTGGGCTAGTTCAACTTGTGCTTCTTTATCCCCAGCCAAGGCCAGTCTGAGAAGAAGATTTTCGCGAAGATCGTAGTATTCCTTATCACCCACGACTTTTTTCAACGAATCGCTTATAGCCTCAGCTCTGGATTTTTCAGCTTCGAAAAGGTCGGCCAGCTCTACTAGGCGACGTTCGGAACATTGTTTCGCGAGCGCTACTTTCCCTAAGTCTCTGAGGGCAGCCAAGTCCCCTAACTCATAGGCAAGCGTTAGGCAGGCTTCCGCCCTATCTAGGTCAGGAGCCACAAGCTCTCCGTCGTAATAAAACTTTCCCAAGCAGCAAAGACCGATAGGATCGCCAAATCTTGATGCAAAATCGAGAAATGCGAGAACCTCGGCACTATTTTTGCGCACGTGCCTCCGCTCTGCATACTCCCATCCAGACGGGTTAGAGCATGGCGGAAAGGATGCCGAGAAAACTAGGGACTTCCAAACAAACTGCCTGCGAACCTCCGGCCCTGCGGCATTACTAAATAGGCGCTTCAGAATGTTCATTTGTCATTTTTGTCGCGACCTGCTGTTCACCTCGTTCCGTGGTGATTCGTCTCGACGACGCCAGCGAAGCTGTCGCATTGGACGGCGAGCTAGTTTAATGATGGCTTGCCCGCTACCCCACCGGGATGCTGCCACGAGGACACCATCCGTCTTGCGTTGCTTAAAACGCAAGGAATTCCGTTCGATATAGAAAACCCAGCCCTACCTTGTGACGGCGCACCCCCCTGCCACCCCCAAACCCTGCCCACCCCCTGGCCGAACACCGGAGCCGCAACAAACCTTCTGTAGCTTGCGCCCCAATTGCCCCGCAGACAGTCACCGAGTCCGTGAGGTTGCTCCTTGGTGCCGACAGCGAGCGCGGCCGAACAAAGCACGGCGCACCCGTGCATTGGAAAAGTGCAACAGATTGCAACAGTGCGAGTGCGTAACTGTGCGCTTTTGCGACATAAACCCGTTTTGGGCGAAGTGCGAATATCTCCTTTATTCATGCAGGTTTGGTGCGTGTTTGCGCCTCCGTCGCGCAATGCCAGTTTGGATTAGCAAACCAGCGCCTTCAGCCACTCGGCCATCTCTCCTGCCGTCAAAACGCGATCCGAGGGGAGCAAACCAGACCGGCTGAGTTTGGACCGCACTCGGAAACAGCGGGAGACGTATAGACCTCGGCACGAAAGCGGTCAAGGTGCTAGCTGCGAGCGCGCGCGAAAATTTACGGTTGCTGGATCCTCGGGCGGCCGGCGGTTCGGGGCCAGTTGCGGCGGTTCAAGCCGTGCTGCTTGACACCGGAGTTCGGTCCCGGCTTTATCCGTCGCGTCACCTTATGAACTCCAATTTCCTCACGTCTCGCCGCCGCTTCGTCTCCGCCGTTGCCACCACTGCCGCCGCGCTCGCCGCCCCGCGCGTGCTCACTGCCCAGAAGTCCGACAAACAGCTCGTCATCGGCACCGGCGCGCATCGCTACGAAGTCCTCCACAACTGGGCGCAGCTCCCCGCACAATACTCCTGGCAGACCACCCACAACGTCGCTGTGGACCGCGACAACAACCTCTACGTCATCCACGAAGGCCGCGAGAACCTCAAGGACCACCCGTCCATCTTCGTCTTCGACCCTCAGGGCAAGTTCATCCGCGCCTTCGGCAAGCAGTTTCAGGGCGGCGGCCACGGCCTCGAAGTCCGCACCGAGGGCAAGGAGCAGTTCCTCTGGGTCACCGGCTATCAGCAGGTGAAGAGCTTCGCCAAGCTCACGCTCAAGGGGGAGACTGTCTGGCAGAAATACGCGCCCATGGACGCTGGCGTTTATCTCAAGGACGAGGACACCAAGCCCATGAAGCGCTGGGGCCGCGACGCCTTCATGCCCACCAACTATGCTTTCCTTCCTGACGGCGGCTTCTACCTCGCCGATGGCTACGGCTCGTATCGCATCCACCGCTTCCACAAGGATGGCAAGTGGCTCGCGAAGTTCGGCGAACCCGGCACCGGTCCCGGCCAGTTCAACACCCCGCATGGCATCTGGCTTGACGACCGCCCCGGACGCAAGCCCTCAGTTGTCGTCTGCGACCGCGCGAACAAGCGCCTGCAATGGTTCGACCTCGACGGGAAGCACCTTAAGACCCTCGACGGCTTCATCCTCCCTGCAAACATTGATTCGCACAAAGACGTTCTCCTCGTCCCCGACCTCAGCGCCCGCATCACCCTCCTGGACAAGGATGACAAAGTCATTACCCACCTCGGCGAAGACCCCGAGTGGCGCGCCGCCGTGCTCAAGGACGGCATGAAACTCCGCCGCGAGGAAAAGGGCGAAGGCTGGGTCTCCGGCAAATTCCTCCACCCTCACGACGCCTGCTTCGACGCCGCCGGCAACATCTTCGTCGCCGAGTGGGTCAACACCGGCCGCATCACCAAGCTGCGCAAGGTGAGCTAGCCCGTCAGAGTCAGCGGGCCTTTTCTGCGGTGACGATGCTGCGGTCCGCCGCCGTTGGCTGGTGCTTCAGGTTTTGGAAGCCCACTTGTGCGAAGAGTTCCGCCAGCTCGCCGAGCGAGTAGCATTTTCCCTCGGTCGAGTGCATGAGGATCACGGAATACTCGGCCACAGGCAGCGGACCGGTCTTGTCCGCGTGGAGGTGCATGTCGTGGATGATCAGCAAGCCGCCGGGAGCGAGCGCGGCGAAGGACTTCTCCAGCAACTGCTTCACCACCGGTGTGTCCCAATCGTGCAGCACGTTCGAGAACAGATGCATGTCGAAGCCCGTGGGCAGCGGGTCGCGGAACATGTCCCCGGGCAGCACGTTGACGCGCCCGGCGAAGCCGCGCTCGGCGATGTGCTTGGCGGCGACGAGGTCCACGGGTGGTTTCTCGAAGACTGTTGCGTGCACGTCAGGATGGCCTGCCGCGATGGCGCACGCGTAGATGCCGGACCCGCCGGCGATGTCGAGCAGCCGCGTGCGTCCACCGGGGGCGAGCGTCTTGGCCACCGCACGCCCTAGGTAAATGCCCCGGCAGTCCATCGCCGCTGTGAAGCGCCGCGCGAAGTCCTCGTCCTCCATCGCCTTGCTCCACTCCTTTTCGGACTTCGAGCTGCCCCAGTTCGCAGGCTTGTCAGTGCGGAGCACCTTGAGCATGTCGAGCGTGACGGGCCGGTCCTTCAGCGAACCAAAGTAGGGGCCGAGAAACCACGGCGAGCCTTGCACGAGATGTTCGCGTGCGACTTCGGTGACGTGGTGGACACCATTCGCCTCGCGGACAAAGCCGTTGGCCTTGAACAGCGTCAGCATTACGTCCACCGGCCGCGCCGCGAGCTGCAACTCACGGCAAATCGTCGCGGCGTCAGAGGGATAGGCGGCGAGCCAGGTGAAGAAGTCGAGGTGGACCACGGCGGCGTTGAGCAGGTCCACGGCATAAATGCCGTCACGGTAGCGGTAGAGGCGCAGCGGGTCGGAGGATGGGTCGCGGGTTAAATCGAGCATGGGGAGAGGGTGCGGGAGGTGGAGCGTTGCGCAAAGCGCGAAGTGAGACGGAGCGACGCCGGCACGGGTTCAGCATTGGCAAACCACCGGCTCGCTCCTAGTTTTCCGCCATGTCTCTGAACCGTCGCCGTTTCTTCACGCGCACCGGCTTGCTGGCGGCTGTGTCCACCGCCGCTCCGGCCGTCGTCCACGCCGCCGAACCGGGCAATGCCCGGGCTGGTCAAAAACCCCGGCACATCATCCACCTGGTTGCCGATGGCATGGCGATGGCCACGCTTTCCATGGCCGACCATCTTTCGCGTGCCGTGCGCGGGCGCGGGCTGTCTTGGATGAACCTCTACAACCGGCCCGGCACCGTTCCCGCCTACATGGACGTGCGTTCGCTGAACTCCGTCGTGACTGATTCCTCGGCGTCCGCCTGCGCGTGGGGCAGCGGTTCGCGCATCGTCAACGGCACGGTCAATATCCTGCCCGACGGCACGGTTTTGACCCCGCTTTACACGCTCTTCGGCCAGCAGGGCTGGAAGCGCGCGCTCGTCACGACCACGGAAATCACCCACGCCACCCCCTCCGGCTTCGCGGCCAGCGGGCTCAAGCGCGAGGCGGCGGAAAGCATCGCCGTGCAATACCTGGAACGCGGCGTTGAGGTGCTGCTGGGCGGCGGGCAGAAGTATTTCGACTCCGCCAAACGCAAGGACAAGCGGGCCTTGCTGCCGGACTATCAGGCCGCCGGCTATCAGGTCTTCAAGACGGCGAAGGAGTTTGCCGCCGCGAAGAACGAGGAAAAATGGCTGGGCATTTTCGCCAACAGCCACCTGCCGTTCACCGTGGACTGGAACCACGACACGAAGCATCGCGAGACGGTCCCGCATCTCGCCGAGTTGACCCGCAAGGCGCTGGCGAAGCTGGAGAACGAAAATCACTTCATCATGCAGGTGGAGGGCGGGCGCGTGGATCACGGGGCGCACATGTGCGACGCGGTGGCGGCGCTTTACGACCAGATCGCTTTCGATGAGGCGCTGGATGTTTGCCTCGACTTCCAGAAGCGCCACCCGGACACGTTGCTGGTCATCACCACGGATCACCCGACCGGCAATCCGGGTCTCAGCGGCATCGGGCTCAACTACGGCTTCAGCTCCGCGCTCTTCACCAACGTGCAGCGGGTGAAGCAGTCGTTCAGTGAAATTTTCAAGCGGCTCAATGTGCCCGGCCCGGACAGCCTGCCGCTGCCCTTTGGCACCCCGGTGCCCCGCATCGTGGACGACCCAGCCGTCATTGCCTCGGTCATCCGGGAGGCGACCGATTATCGCGTGCCGCCCGAGAAGGCGGCTGCCTTCGCGCCCTTCCTTACTCGCAAGGGCAAGGCGCAGTTCACGGTGATGAACAGCAATGTCGCCCAGCTCGGGCAGCTCATGGCCAACCATCTTGGCATCGGCTGGACCGGCACCGCGCATTGCTCGGACTTCGTCCCGCTGGTGGCGACGGGGCCGGGAGCCGAACGCTTTGGCGGCTTCATCCTGAACACCGATGTATTCCGGCATTACACCGAGTTGGCGGGGATTGATTTCAAGAATCCGTCCGTGCCGATCAAGGAAGACCTCAAGGTGGGGCCGGACTTGGACTTGGAACTGCAAAAAGAACGGGAGAAGGAAGCGAAGCAGAAGTCCGCCGCGCTGTGGGCGGAACAGCATTGGGTGGCGGTGTAAGGCTGGTGGTGGTCCACGTTTGCCCTCACTTCTCGCAGCATGCTTGCCCTGTTCCTCACCGAGCTGACCGCGTTCCTCACGCATCCGGTGGGCTGGCTGATCATCGGTTTTTGCCTGTGGATGCTGGTGGACGCCTTCCGGCGTGAGGAGTGGATGTGGGTGGCGTTCATCATCCTGTTCCCGTTGCTGAACGCGGTGCTCTACTTCTTCATGGTTTACCGGGGCGCGCCTTCGCTCGGCGGCGGTGGTGGTTTCACTTTGCCGGGCCAGGCCACGCGCGGGCGCATTGCGGAGTTGGAGAAGCAGATCCAACTGCTGGACAAGGCGCATCACCATTCGGAGCTGGGCGACGTGTATTTGAAGCAGGGCAAGCTCAAGGAGGCCGAGGCCTGTTATTTGCGGGCGCTGGAGCGGGATTCCCAGGACCTCGACACGCGGGCCCACTTTGGCCAGTGCCTGCTCCAACTGGGCCGGCCGGCGGATGCGCAGACTTACCTGGCGGCGGTGTGCGCGGAGGATCCGCGGCACGAGTATGGGGAATCGCTCATGGCGTTGGCCGAGACACAGGCCGCGCTGGGGCAGGGGGATGCGGCGATTGCGACTTGGGAACAGGTGATTAGCCAGCACTCACACGCCCGCGCCCGCGTGCAACTGGCGGAGCTGCTGGCGGCCAGGGGCCAGACCCAGCGGGCCCGGGAACTCGCCGAGGAAGTGGTGGCGGATGACAAGGTCGCCCCGGATTACCAGCGGCGTCAGGAGCAACCCTGGGTTGCGCGGGCCAGGCAGTTGGCGAAGAAGTTGGGCAAGTCCGCAGCGTGATCGCAGGGCAGTCACTCGTGCCGCAAGGCCTCGATGGGGTCGAGGGCTGCCGCTCGCGAAGCCGGGTAAATCCCGAACACCACGCCGACCGCACCGGAGATACCGAAGGAAATCAGCACGGACATCGGCGTGACGATGGTCTTCATGTCGGTGAGCTGTGAAACCAGCATCGGCGTGGTTACGCCCACCGCCACGCCAATCAAGCCGCCGCCCACCGATAGCACCACGGTCTCCACCAGGAATTGCGTGATGATGTCCTGCTTCTTGGCCCCGAGCGCGCGGCGGATGCCGATTTCACGCGTCCGCTCGGTAACGGTGGCCAGCATGATGTTCATGATGCCAATGCCGCCGACCACCAGCGAGATGGCGGCGATGGAGCCGAGCACGATGTTGAAGATGCGCTTGGTCTGTTCCGCCTGGCGCAACAGCTCCAGCGGCACGATGAGTTCGTAATCGCTCTTCTGGTGGAAGCGCTTGAGCAGCGTGCGAATCATCGGCACCGCCGCCTCCACATCCTCCACGGAGTGAAACTGCACGGTGACCTGATGGAGCTGGACCTTCTCCGCCTCGAAGGAGCCGGCGCTGCGCTTGAAGATGGTTTCGCCGAACCGGCTCTTGGTGGTGGAGAGCGGCACGTAGAGGTTGTTGTCGAGCGGCTGGCCCTCCATCTGGCCGGACTGCGGGCGCTTCTCGGCAGTGCCGCGCTCGCGCACCAGACCGATGACGGTAAGGTAGTCGGCACCGATCTTGATCTCCTCCTGAAGCGGGTCCTGGTAGGGGAAGAGATTTTCCGCCAGGCTCACCGTGAGCACGCAGACGTTGTTGTGGTGCAGTTCGTCGGTCTCGGTGAGGAAGTGGCCGCGCACCAGCTCAATGTTCCCCATCTCTGCGTAGATGGGATGCGTGCCGATGATCTGCGCCTGTTGCACAAGGTTGTTGAAGCGCACCTCGTCCCGGATGATGCGCATGGGCAGGACGCGCTTGATGCCGGGGATGGTGCTTTCCAGCCGGGTGACATCCGCGTAGGTGATGCCGTATTCGTTGACGTAGCTCCGGCCGGTGCTGGCGGTTTTGGAGTCCTGGGCGGGCTTGATGCTGCGGAGGATGATGTTGCTGGAGCCGAGCTTCTTAATGGCCTCCTGCGCCTCGTAGCTGGCGCCCTCACCAATAGCCAGCATGGCGATGACCGAGCACACGCCGAAGATGATCCCCAGCATGGTCAGGCCGGAGCGCATCTTGTGCAGCAGCAGGCTCTTGATGCCGAGTTGCACAATGCGGAGCAGCGGACGGGCGCGCATAATTCAGCCGCAGAGTAAGCGCTGCCGGCTGCGCCGCCAACAAAAGCTTCCGGCCGTAGTTTCTGCTGGGCAATCGGTGGTTTCCCCTTAGATTCGCGCCCCTATGTTCGACACGGTGAAGGCCCAACTCATTGCCACGGCAGAGAAGCTTGCCCAGACACGGAGGTTTCTTTGACGTGCCGGGTGCCAACAAGCGCCTCGCGGAGCTCGACTCCCTGATGGCGCAGGAGGATTTCTGGAACAACCGGGAGCAGGCGCAGAAGGCCATTGACGAGGCCAACCAGCTTCGCAAGAAGGTCGAGCCGCTGGTCGCCGCCGAGAAGCAGTTGGATGATCTGCGGGTCATGGTGGAGCTGGGCGAGGCGGAACCCGTCGAGGCCCAGCCGCCCATCCTGGCGGAAGTCACCCGGGACATGGAGCGGTTTATCAAGGAGGTCGACGCGCTTGAGCTGCGCTTCCTGCTCACCGGGCCGCACGACAAGAACGGCTGCATCCTCAGCATCAATGCTGGTGCCGGCGGCACTGAGGCGCAGGACTGGGCAAACATGCTGCTGCGCATGTATCAGCGCTGGGCTGAGGTGCGTGGCTGGAAGGCTGAAGTCACCGACATCCTTCCGGGCGAAGTCGCCGGCATCAAGAGCGCCACGATGACCATCGAAGGGGAGAACGCGTATGGCTTCGCCAAGGCCGAACGCGGCGTCCACCGCCTCGTCCGCATTTCGCCGTTCGATTCCAACCAGCGCCGGCACACGAGCTTCGCCAGCGTGGACGTGATCGCGGAGATCGAGGAGGCAGGGGAAATCACCATCAACCCGGTGGACCTGCAAGTGGACACCTTCCGCTCCGGCGGCAAGGGCGGACAGAACGTGAACAAGGTCGAGACTGCCGTCCGCATCACGCATGTGCCCTCCGGCATCATCGTCGCGTCCCAAGGCCAGCGCTCGCAGCATCAGAACCGCGCCACGTGCATGAAGATGCTGCTGGCCAAGCTCTACGCGCTGCGCGAGGACCAGCAGAAGTCCGAGATGGAGCGCTTCTACGGCGAGAAGGGCGCGATTGGGTTCGGCCAGCAGATTCGCAGCTATGTCTTCCAGCCTTACCGCATGGTGAAAGATCTCCGCACCGGCGTGCAGACCAGCAACGTGCAGGGTGTCATGGACGGCGCGCTGGACGACTATGTGAACGGCTGGCTCCGCGCTGGGTGCCCGGCGAAGCGGATGCAGGGCGTGCCCGATGAGGAAGAGTAGGAAGTGATGAGTGGTTCGTAATTTGTCCGCGCTTGGCATGAACTACTTCCACTGGCTCTAATCACTAAGCACTAATTACTAAACGCTTTGTCCATTCTCGACACCATCGTCGCCCAGAAGCGGCTGGAAATCGCCCGGCTCCCAAACGAGCCGGTGACGACCACGGAACTGCGCGCCGCGTTGCAGCAGCGCGGGCTGCGGGACTTCCTTGGTGCGTTGCGCCAGCCCCGCAGCGGTGACGTGGCGCTCATTGCCGAAGTGAAGAAGGCTTCGCCGTCCAAGGGCATCATTCGCGCGGACTTCGATCCGGTGAAGATTGCCTTGGAGTATCAAGCCGCCGGGGCGAGCTGCCTCTCGGTGCTTACCGACGAGAAGTTTTTCCAAGGCTCGCTGGATTATCTCGCCGCCATCCGTGCCGTGGTGGATCTGCCGCTGCTGCGCAAGGACTTCATCATTGATGCCCGGCAAATCCGCGAGGCCGTCCAGTGGGGCGCGGATGCCATCCTGCTCATCGTCGCGATTCTCGATGATCGCCAGCTCCGCGAGTTCCACCAGCTTGCCACGGATGCCGGTCTGGCCGCGTTGGTGGAGGTGCATGACGAGCGCGAGTTGGAGCGCGCGCTCGCCGCAGGGGCGCAGCTCATCGGCGTGAACAACCGCGACCTCAAGACATTCACCGTGGACATGGCCACCACTGAGCGCATTGCCACAAGGCTCTTCTCGGGGCCCGGCACGCGGCATGGTTCCCTGCTGGTTGCCGAGAGCGGCATCCACACGCGCGCCGACGTGCTGCGGCTCAAGCGGGCGGGGGCGCGGGCCATCCTCGTGGGCGAGTCGCTCATGCGGGAGGCGGATCTCGCCGCGAAGGCGCGGGAGTTGTTGCACGGCTGAACTTCGTTTATCCTTTCCGCCATGAAAAAGCCCTTGCGCGTCCTCGTGGTGGAGGACTCCGAGTTCGACGCCAAGATGCTGATCCGTCTGCTCGACCGCGGCGGCTACGCCACCGCTTACGAGCGCGTCCAGACCGCCGACGACATGGCACGTGCGCTGTCGGAGAAGCAGTGGGACATTGTCCTGTCCGACTACAACCTCCCGGGCTTCAATGCCACGCTCGCGCTCCAGCTCCTCCAGGCCACCCAGCTCGACATCCCCTTCGTCATCGTCTCTGGTGGCATCGGTGAGGACGTCGCCGTGGCCGCGATGAAGTCAGGCGCAAGCGATTACCTGATGAAGGGCAATCTCGCGCGGCTGGTCCCGGCGGTGGAGCGCGAGCTGCGGGACGCCGCCGTGCGCCACGCGCGCCGCAAGGCCGAGAACGAAGTGCGCGAGAGCGAGCAGCGCTACCGCCTGCTGTGGGAGACGGCGACCGACGCCATCCTGCTCATGGATGCGCGCAGCACCATCCTGTTCGCCAATCCCGCCGTGCAAACGATCTTCGGCTTCACTCCGGCGGAGCTGGTGGGGCGGAACTTCGCCATGCTCCTGCCAGTCAAGCTGCGCGCGACTTCGGACACCACGTTTCAAAGGTCCGGCGAGATCGTTACCCTGGCCCAACGGCGCACGCTCGAAACCACCGGCCTGAAGAAGGACGGCACCGAGGTCCTGCTCGAACTCGTGTTCAACGACATGGAGATGGGGGCGCAGCGCAACTTCGTCGCCTTCATCCGCGACATCACGGAACGCGAGCGGAACCGGCGCAAGCTGCTGGAACACGCGGAACAGTTCCGGGTGGCCCGGGAGATTCAGCAGCACCTCTTTCCCAAGGCCTCGCCCAATCTGCCCGGCTTCGACATCGCCGGTGCGTCCTACCCGGCGGCGGCGGCGGGCGGTGACTATTTTGACTTCATCCCCATGGCGGACAACGGGCTCGGGCTGGTCGTCGGCGACGTGACCGGGCATGGCATCGGCCCGGCGCTTCTGATGGCGGAGACGCGGGCCTATGTCCGCATCGCAGCTCTCAACCGCGCGGACCCCGGCGAGGTGATCACCCGCACCAACGTTGCGCTGGCCGAGGACATTGGCTCGGAGCGCTTCGTCACCCTGTTCCTCGGCCGGCTGGATGTGACCCACCGTCAGCTTACGTATGTCAGTGCGGGGCATCCCCCGGGCTACCTGCTGGCAGCGGATGGGACCGTGCGGTTGGAACTCCGCCGCACCGGTGTGCCGCTGGGAATGCGCCCGAACACGGAGTATCGCAGCCAGCCACCGCTGCAACTGGCCGCCGGTGAAGTCGCGTTGCTGCTGACCGACGGCATCGAGGAGGCGATGGCTCCGGATGAGGAGTTGTTTGGCACGGAGCGGATGCTTGCCGTCCTGCGGGCGAACCGGGAGCGCCCGGCCAGCGAGATTGTTCAGGCGCTCTACTTCGCCGTCCGTGAGTTTTGCCGGGGAGCGGAACAGCAAGATGATGTGACCGCCATCGTGCTCAAGGTGCTTTGAAGCCGAAATCCGGGGCCGGCAATGAGTAACTGCGGATAGGCACCGATGAACACGGATGGGAGCAAACGGCGAGCCGAGGCCGGCAATTTTCCCAGCCCCAAAGTGATCCGCTGAACAGTTCACCGTCCTGGGCCTTGCATAGCCGTGTCCATCCGGGGTTCAACTCCGGCATCCGGGTTGAATGCCGGGGCGCGTCAGCGGAGGTGCGTTCGGGCGCAGCTTGCCACAGCCCCGGAGCGCGGGTCTGTGACCCGCAGCAATGCCGCTAGCCCGCTGCCGTTCGAGCTGGCCACCGCGGCGGAGGGGGCGGTCGTTACTGCGGGTTGCAGACCCGCGCTCCGCCGGCTCCGGGGGCAGTGGCAGGCAAGATCCGCCCGGTGCGGACGGACGGTGGTGGCCGGCTGCTTCAGACAAGCTTCACATCGGCCGGGAGTTTCAAGCCGGTTTCATCCAGCTTCGCCAGCAGCTCGGCCACGACGATGGTGGTGTCGGTGCGGTCGAAGCGCGCCTGGTAGTTGAGGAGGATGCGGTGGTTCAGCACGGAGGGCGCGACGGCTTGCACGTCCTCGAAGCCGGCGGTGGGGCGGCCCGCGACGAGGGCGTGCGCCCGCGCGGCTTCCGCGATGGCGATGGCGGCGCGCGGGGAGGCACCGTAGTTGACGTATTTGTTCACCGCGTCGGTGGCTTCGGCTGCGCCACGATGTGTCGCCGCGACGAGCCGGGCGACGTAGCGCGCGACGGGGGCGGGCATGAAGATGCGGTCCATCACGGCGAAGAGGTCTTCAAGCTGGCCCTTCTCCATTTGCCACGTCGGCTCGGGCAGCTCGCCGCGCCGCCGCTCGCCGATGATGCGGGCGAGCACGTCGGCGTCCACATGGTTGAAGAGCAGGCGGAAGAGGAAGCGGTCGAGCTGCGCCTCGGGCAGCGGGTAAGTGCCTTCGAGTTCGATGGGGTTCTGGCTGGCGAGGACGAAGAACGGCTGGGGCAGTTTGCGCGTGACGCCCAGCAGCGTGACGCAGCTTTCCTGCATGGTTTCGAGGAGCGCGGATTGGGTCTTGGGCGAGGCGCGGTTGATTTCGTCAGCGAGGAGAATGTTCGTGAAGACCGGGCCGGGCTGGAAGGTCATCTCGCGCTTGCCGCTCACGGTGTCCTGGAGGATGTGCGTGCCGAGCACGTCGCCGGGCATGAGGTCGGGGGTGAACTGCACGCGCTTGAAGTCGAGCTGGAGGATGCGGCCCAGCGTGCGGATGAGCGCGGTTTTGCCGAGGCCGGGCAGGCCTTCGAGCAGGATGTGGCCGCGGCTCAGAATGCCGATAAGGACGAGCCGGTGCACGTCCGCGCGGCCCAGCAGTATGCGGTCGAGCTGCTCCAGCGTGCGGGCGCAGAGTTCGGCGGCGGGTTTCAACTCCTCCGGCTTCAGAACGGTCGAGGTGGTCATCGAGGCGGATTGAAGCGGCGCGCCGGCGGGCGTGACGAGCAAAAAGCGCTGGTGTCAGCCTGCGTGAACCCTTAGCGTTTGCCCCGTGTCCGACCCGCAGCATCCAGCATGAATGATTTGGAATTCAAGGTCCTGTTCGTTGATGACGACCTGAACATGCAGGAGACGGTGGTGAGCTGCTTGTTGGAGAGCAAAGTGAAGGTGGTTTCCGCGTTCGATGGAGCGACGGGCATCCAACTGGCCAAGGAACAGAAATTCGACCTCGTGCTGCTGGATCTCGGGCTGCCGGACATGGAGGGGTTTGCCGTGCTGCAGCAGCTCAAGGAGCACCCGGACATCCAGCCGGTGCCGGTGATGTTGCTCACGGGTCGCACCAGTTCCGGCGAGAAGGTGGAGGCGTTCCGGCGCGGCGCGGTGGATTATGTCACGAAGCCCTTTGACATCGCGGAGCTGCGCGCGCGGGTGAACTCCACGCTGGCCGCCAGCCGTTTGCAACGCGAGCTGACGCGGGCGAATCGCGAACTGGACGCTGCGCGGGCTGCCGCCGAGGCCGCCGCGCGGGCGAAGTCGGAGTTCCTGGCCAACATGAGCCACGAAATCCGCACGCCGATGAACGGCGTCATCGCGATGACCGGCCTGTTGCTCGACACCCAGCTCAGCCCTGACCAGCGGGAGTTCACCGAGACGATCCGCAACTCTGGGAACGCCCTGCTCGCGATCATCAACGACATCCTCGACTTCTCCAAGATTGAGTCGGGCAAGCTCACGCT
>Ga0255188_1000347_pt1 | contig 15897 bp, 10 predicted proteins | sample Miss_Cont_RepB_8_FD_188427 | JGI IMG/M metagenome (GOLD analysis project Ga0255188, IMG submission 188427) | Freshwater microbial communities from Mississippi River, Louisiana, United States - Miss_Cont_RepB_8h | ecosystem: Environmental > Aquatic > Freshwater > River | place: USA: Louisiana... | reverse complement strand
CCGGGCCTGGTGGTGCTGCGGAGCGCCGGCTTTGACTCGCCGCAGGCCCGCTACTCCTTCGTCGCCGCGCGGCCTTTCCTGACCTTCCGCTCCCACGACACGCGCTGCGAACTGATCTCCGCCGCCGGTGCGCGCGTGCAGTTTGGCAACCCCTGGCGGGTGCTGGACGAACTGATGGCCCGCTACGAATTGCTGGACGAAGTGGACCTGCCGTTTCCACTCGGCGGCTGCTTTGGTTATTGGGGCTACGACTTGAAACACTTCGTCGAGCCGAAACTGCCCCGGCGCGCGGTGAACGATCTCGAGCTGCCCGACTGCCATGTGGGCTTCTACGACAGTCTGGTGGTCTTCGACCATCGTCTGGGCAAGACGTGGATTGTCTCCACTGGCCTCGATGTGGATGGCTCGCGCAGCGAAGCGCGGGCTGAGGAGCGGGCGGAGTGGTGGCGCGAACGGTTGGGGAGGCATCGGGAGCCGGAGTCAGGGAAAGCAATCAGTAGTCAGTGTTCAGTGAACAGTGTTCAGTCGACCTTTACCCGCGACGGCTTCATCGCCCGCGTCGAGCAGGTCCAGCGCTTCATCCGCGCCGGCGACATTTACCAGGTGAACCTCGCGCAACGGCTCAGCGCGCCGACGCAGTTCTCCGGCTGGGAATTGTTCGAGCGGCTGCTGGAAGTTTCGCCCGCCCCGTTCGCCGCGTTTCTCGACTGCGGCGAGTTCCAAGTCGCCTCCTCTTCGCCGGAACTTTTTCTTCGTCTGAGCGGCCCGCACATCACCACGCGCCCCATCAAGGGGACCCGCCCGCGCTCGGCTGATCCCACCCGCGACGCGCAGTTCACCTACGAACTACAAACCAGCGCCAAGGAAATGTCCGAGCTGGTGATGATCACCGACCTGCTGCGCAACGATCTCGGGCGCGTCTGCGAATACGGCTCCGTGCAGGTGCCGGAGCTGGTCCGGCTCGAACGCTACCCGCAGGTGCAGCATCTCGTCAGCACGGTCGAAGGCCGGCTGCGCGCGGACGTGACGCACTTTGCCGCGTTTGCCTCCTGCTTCCCCGGTGGCAGCATCACTGGCGCGCCGAAATTCCGGGCGATGGAGATCATCGATGAGCTGGAGCCGGTGACGCGCGGGCCTTACTGCGGCTGCCACGGCTACCTCGGCTTCAACCGCGAGAGCCAGCTCAGCATCACCATCCGCACGGCCGTGCGGCAGGCGGACCGCACGCATTTCCACGTCGGCGCGGGCATCGTGGCCGACTCCGTGCCGGCGGCGGAATACGAGGAGACTCTGGCCAAGGCCCGGGGCTTCCTCAGCGCGCTGAACCAGCGGACGCTCAACGAAGCCAGCGTGGCAAAGCCTTCATCAGTGGCCACCTAGGCGACGCAGTCCAAGCCCCGTCGCCGCTCCTCACCGCCTTTCGGCCAGCGCCTCCACCAGCACCCGGCCGTCCACGTTGTCCATCTTCAAGCCCAGCAGTGCCGCCACGGTCGGGGCCACGTCCACGTTGCGAATCGTGCCGAGCTGCACGCCGCGCCGCACGCCGTGACCCCACGCGACGAGCATCCCGTCGAGCTTCGGATCGCTGGCCAGATACCCGTGGTGACCGGGGTAAACATCCGCGATCACGTCGGTCACCACGTCCTCGCCAGTCGGATAGTGCGTGAACGCATAGCCATCCTTCGCCACGACAAACAAGTCCCCCATCTGGTTGTTTTGTTCCGGCAGCGGCAGGCCCAAGGCCGCGTATTCGCCGGGTTCAAAGACGCGTTCAACCCCCTCCAGCTTGGCGAGCAATGCCTTCACCTGGGGCAGCAGCTTCGCGCGCTTCGTGGCATCCGGCACGAAGATCATCGCCGAGCCGCCGAGCGTGTTGGCCACCGCCTCGCACGCGCTGATGGTCGGGCCTTGAGTGCGCAGCCAGCCTGCCTGTCGGAAGGCCACATTGGGGCGGATGATCCGCTTGGCCTGCTTGAAGCCGTGGTCCGTGGTGATGACGAAGGTGGCCTTGTCCTTGAAGCCCGCTGCCTCCACGGCCGCGAACAAATCCCGCAGGCAGGTGTCCGCGAAGGCGTAGGCCGTGAGGCTGGCGTGGTTGCCCGGGCCGAAGCGGTGGTTGACGGCGTCGGTGTTCAGCAGGTGGAAGAGCAGCAGGTTCGGCCGGTGCTGCTTCACGATGTGGATGCCCGCGCGCGTCCAGTAAACATCGCGCCACGGCGGGTTGCGCTGGTTGAACTCGCGGACCTCCTGCTCGGTCATCTGCCCGCTGGCCTGCAGCTCGCGCTCGATGGGGCTGGCCGGGTTGGGCCGCTCGCCGAATTCCCAGTGAAACGTTCCTGCATTGGTCGTCGGCACCCAGTCCACGTGCGCCGTCTTGAGGCCGGCTTTGAACGCGAGGTCATACACCGTCGGCACGCGCACGAGTTCCAGCTTGTCCTTCCATGGTTCCAGCTTGAGCGGCTTGTCCGGGCCCTGGCGCAGCATCATGCCGTTGAACAGCACCCCATGCCGCGCGGGCAGGACGCCGGTGACCAGCGTCGTGTGGTTCGGCCAGGTGATGGCGGGATTGGCGATCTTCATCGCCTGCGCGGTCGCACCCTCGCGCGCCAGTTGCCGCAGGAAGGGCATGGGCAGCGCGGGATCCTCCCACACCCACGCTGGGAAGCCATCAATCGTCACCAGCACCACGATACGGTCCCGTGCCGGCGCAGGGGCGGCGGGCGTGGCGCGAAGCGAAACCAGCAGAAGCAAGCAGAGCAGCAAGCGCAGCAACATGCTGCCTCTTCTCGCAGCGCCCCGCCCCGCCCGCAAGCCCGCAATCTGTCGTGGCAGGCGCGGACTCTTTGCCCGCACGGGCTTTGTTTGCACTGGAAGAGGGGCAGGAAAATTGTGGGCAAGGGAATGAATGCCCAATTACCTTGCCCCAGATTCCCCTGACCACCTCGGAAGGCATATCGGCATTGTGCGGCCGCACTCTGTTCGTTCGCACAGTTTCTTCTTGGAGCTTCCCTGCTGGCGACTACGCTTTCCTCCACTCGCTATGAAAACTCCTCTCCTCGCCTGTCTTTCCCTTGCTGCCGCCACCGCCATCGCCGCCGAGCCGCCGCAGCCCAAGTTCCGCGCGCAGGACATTGATACCGCCGTGAACATCGGCTACGGCATCGCCATCGCGGACGTGGACGGCGATGGCAAACCCGACATCCTCCTCGCCGACAAGAACACCGTGCAGTGGTATCAGAACCCCTCGTGGAAGAAGCACGTCATCGCGGAGAACCTCACGCCGCAGGACCACGTCTGCATCGCCGCGCAGGACATTGACGGCGACGGCAAGTGCGAGATTGCCGTCGGTGCGGGCTGGAACCCCGGCGAGACCAGCGACACGAACAAGAGCGGCGCGGTCTTCTATCTCATCGCTCCGAAGGACCGCACGCAGAAGTGGGAACCGGTGAAACTCCACCACGAGCCGACCGTTCACCGCATGCACTGGGTCAAGGCCCCGACCGGCAAGTGGGACCTCATCGTCAAGCCCCTGCACGGGCGCGGGAACAAGAACAACGCCGGCGACGGCAGCAAAGTCTTCGCCTACACCATGCCCGCGAACCCGAAGGACGCCTGGAAGCTCTCCCTCGTCAGCGACTTCACCCATGCCAGCCACAACTTCCACCCCATCAACTGGGACACCGACCCTGAGCACGAACTCGTCACCGGCGCGAAGGAAGGCGTCTTCTGGTTTGGCCGCAGCACCGGCGAGTGGAAGAAGAAACAAATCTCCGACCAGTGGACCGGCGAAGTCCGCGACGGCAAGCTCCCTGGCGGCACGCGTTTCCTCGCCACCATCGAGCCGATGCACGGCACCACCAGCGCCGTTTACACCCAGCCCGCGAACAACAAGGGCCTCTGGCCCCGCCTCGTCCTTGACGACACTTTGAAGGACGGTCACGCCGTCGCCGTGGCGGACTTCCTCAGCGTGGGCAGCGACCAGATTGCCATCGGCTGGCGCGGGATGAACCCCAAGGGCGTGCCCGGCGTGCGGCTCCTCACCCCGCTGGACAATGACGGCAAGCAATGGCGCAAGACTGAGCTCTCCGCCGCCGAAGTGGCCATCGAAGACATGAAATCCGCCGACCTCAACGGCGACGGCAAACCCGACCTCATCCTCGCCGGCCGCGCGACGAAGAACCTGCGCGTGCTGTGGAATGAGACGGGGAAGTGAACTGATATAGCTGCTTACCCATCATGAAGTCCTCGGCTTTCCGCGCGCTATTCGTCGTCGTCTTGCTTCTGGTGTCGGGTTCAGCCGCCGTTGCAGCGGATAATGATGACCTGCTCAAGGACACTCCGTTCGAGGAGATTCTGGCCAAAGCCAAGAGCGGCGACGCCAAGGCTCAGCTTTGGCTGGGAAAAGCATATAGCCTCCAGAAACTCGGCTCGAAGGTGCACATAAATTTGAAGGAAAGCTTCCGCTGGTATCTTGCGGCAGCCACCAACGGCATAGCTGAAGCCCAGTATCACACGGGCAGCAGCTACTACTCAGAAGCCGCGTCCAACTACGGTCGCAAGCCCGAAGACCAGGCCAAGCGCAAGCAAGCGGCGAATGCGGCCTTGCAGTGGCTGATGAAGGCTGCGTTCCAAGGTGAGGTTGGTGCTTATCATGAACTAGGAAGAGGGTTTCGTGACGGCAAGGTTTTCACGAAAGACGAAGTCGAAGCCTACAAGTGGTTTCATCTCGCCGCGGAAGGGAAGCACCGGACAGCGGAGTATGACCGCAACACCCTCTCCGCCAAGCTCACCCCGGCGAAAATCGAGGAGGCCAAGGAGCGTGCAGTGCGGTTCAACAAGGCCCGCGAAGCCGCCCGTCCCCAGTGATGCAAGCGCCTCTCGGCTGCGCAGCCCGGTTTTCAACTAAACGACCGGCGTCTTCCGGTGCCCGTCGCGCAGCGCCCGCAGCGGTCGAAGTTTCTCCCTCTCCCAGCGGGAGAGGGCCGGGGTGAGGGAGAGCGGCCACTCACCACCGGCGGGCAGCGTATCCACTACCAGCGCCCAGCCGGTTCGGTTTCAGCCCGAACGCCGAAGCGGAACCGTAGCGGCAGGCATCCTTGCCTGCCGTAGAGCCGGGCTTCCCAGCCCGGCGGAAGCGACCGCACGCGCGACTGAGGCGCACAGAAAATCCCTGGCCCGCTGGCGCAGGTCGGCGTTTCTTCCGGGCGGCAGGATGCCGCCCTCTACGTCAGGCAGAGATGCCTGACGCCACACAGCTTCGGATTTCGGTTTCAGGGCATACCCCGCTCTGCGAAGGCCTTCGCTGTGCGGTCTTCGAAGTGCCCGCGGATGAAAGAGAGGTTCAGAACACGGTAGAGCAGTTGCTGATTGGGCGAGGGATGTCTCGTGGGGTTGACTGTGGCAGCAAATTCGCCTTGAGCTTCATCTCATGACGCGAGACTCCGGGTTCACCGGCGGTTTGCGCCCCTCGCTTGATTCTCTCATCCGCTCCGCCTTGTTATTTCGGCCGGCCGCCTGGAGGCGGGAACGCACGCGCCACCAAGCCGGAAACCAACCGCTACCCTCTTGACGCCGCGCGGGTTGACGGACCATGCGGCCTGAGGCGACCGCACGCATCCTGGTCCCGGTCCAGAACGCCGTTTATCGCTCCCCGAAAGGTTGGCTTGCCCACCGCATCAGTGCCTTCAGTGCGAGCATCGCTTGTGCGCTGCTCCCGCAAATGGTCGCAGCGATCCGGGAGCGCGGCCGGGAACGCGGCCTTGACACCGCTTTCGCGTTGGCTTGAACCTCCTGAAATCAGAAACACGCATTTATGAACGCCCCCGCTTCTCCCGCTTCATTCGCCACCCGCCGCACCTTCATCAAGTCCTCCGCTGTCGCAGGTGGCACGCTGGCCTCGGCCGTCCACTTCCCGCATGTCGCGAATGCGGCGGCGGCCGGCGACAAGATCCGCGTGGGCTGGGTGGGCTGCGGCGGCCGCGGCACCGGCGCGGCCAATCAGACGCTCCGCGCGGACAGCAACCTCGAGATGTGGGCCATGGGCGATGTCTTCGGCGACAAAATTGATTCCGGCCTCGCCTCGCTCCAGGAGCAGTTCAAGGACGACCCGAAGAAAATCAACGTCGCGCCGGAGCGCAAGTTCACGGGCCTGGACGCGTTCCAAAAGGTGCTCAACAGCGGCATTGATGTGGTGCTGCTGACCACCTCGCCCGGCTTCCGCCCGCAGCACATCCGCGCGGCGGTCGAGGCCGGCAAGCACATCTTCTGCGAGAAGCCCATGGCGGTTGACGGCCCCGGCGTGCGCTCAGTGATGGAGAGCATTAAACTCGCGAAGCAGAAGAACCTCGCCATTGTGGATGGGTTCGTCTGGCGCTGGACGACGGCGAACCGCGACGCCTACAAGAAGATCCATGACGGCGGGTTGGGCGACATTACGGCGGTCTATTCCAGCTACTACACGGGCGCGGTGGACCGGTATCCGAAGTGGAACCGCACCAACACCAAGACCGATCTCGAGTGGCAGATCCGCCGCTGGTATTACTTCACCTGGCTGTCCGGCGATCACATCGTCGAGCAGGCCGTTCACTCCATCGACAAGATGATGTGGACGATGAAGGACGAGCCGCCGGAGAGCGTGGTCTGCACCGGCGGCCGGCAGGTGCGCCCCGGCGAGCCCGGTGGCGAATACGGCAACATCTATGACCACTTTGCTGCCGAATACAAATGGCCCAACAACGTGAAGGGCTATCACTTCTGCCGCCAGTTCGACCGCTGCGCCAATGCCAACACGGACACGGTGTTCGGCACCAAGGGCGTTTATGAGGGTGAGAGCGGCAGCAAGCGCCACGTCATCACCGGCGAAAACCGCTGGCGCTGGAACGGCGACAAGACCCAGAACGGCTACCAGACCGAGCACGACGAGCTCTATGCCAGCATCCGCGCCGGCAAGCCCATCAACACCGGCGACCGGATGATTAAGACCACGCTGGCCGCCATCATGGCGCGCATGGCCGCCTACACTGGCAAGGAAATCACCTGGGAGATGGCTCTAAACTCGAAGGAAGATCTCTTCCCGAAGGACATCCACTGGGACATGAAGCTGCCGGTCGCGCCGGTCGCCCGGCCCGGGCAGACGCCGTTCATCTGAACCGCGTCCGCAGTTTCCACCAACGCTCATAGCGCGTCGCCACCGGGTCTGCTGAAGGCTTCGTGAGCCTGTGCCGTCAGAGTGGCGCTCATGAAATCCAGCCTGTTCTCCGTTGCCACGCTGCTGCTCACCACGGTTCTGACGTTTGCCGAGCATTGGCCCCAATGGCGCGGTCCGCGCCACGATGCCGTCAGCCGTGAGTCGGGTCTGCCCACCGAGTGGAGTGACACCAAGAACCTGCTCTGGAAGGCGCCCCTGCCGGGCATGGGCTCGGCGACGCCCGCCGTCTGGGGTGACTCGATCTTCCTCACCAGCGAGGCGGGCAATGAACTGGTGCTGCTGTGCCTCGGCACGGACGGCAAGGTGCGCTGGCAGCGCAAGCTCGGCGAGGGCAGTTCCAAGGCCCGGGGCGGCGAGGGCAACAGCGCGTCACCTTCCCCCTGCACCGATGGCAAGCTGGTCTTCGGCCTCGTGGGCAGCGGCGATCTCGCGGCTTTTGATTTCAGCGGCAAGGAGGTCTGGCGTTTCAACGCGCAGGAGCGTTACGGGAAGTTCAGCTACGACTTCGGCATGCACAGCTCGCCCGTGCTGCACGACGGGCGGCTCTACTTGCAGTTCATCCATCCGCGCGCCCAACTTGTCATCGCGCTCGACGCGGCGACGGGCAAGGAAGTCTGGAAGGTGAACCGCCCCAGCGACGGCAAGGCCGAGTGCCTGAACTCCTACGCCACACCGTGTCTTTGGGTGCGCGGCAACACCGCCCGTCTGATCACGCACGGCAATGACTACGCGGTGGCGCACGAACTCGCCGACGGCAAGGAAGTCTGGCGGCTGGGCAATCTCAATCCCAAGGACCGCTACAACGCGACCCTGCGCTTCGTCACCTCGCCGGTGGCGGTCGCGGATCTCATCGTGATCCCCACTGCGAAGAACGGTGTGGTGGTGGGCGTGAAGCCCGACGCGACCGGCGAGCTTGGCATGGAAGGCAAGGGCGAGGCGTGGCGCGTCCCGAGCGGCACTCCAGACGTGCCCTCGCCCGTGGTTTATGAGGGCCGCGTCTTTCTGTGTCGCGAGAGCGGCGTGCTCACGTGCCTCGACGCCAAGACCGGCCAGCAGTTCTACTCCGATCGCTTTCACCCGCAGACTTACCGTGCCTCCCCGGTGGCGGCGGATGGAAAGATCATCCTCACCGCCAAGGACGGAACGTTCACCGTCGTGAAGCCGGGCGAGAAGCTGGAGATCCTCGCGAAGAACAAGCTGTCGGACCAGTTCACCGCCTCGCCTGCCATCAGCAACGGACGGCTTTACCTGCGCGGATTTGGGGCGCTCCACGCGATTGGCGTGAAGTAGCCGGCCGCAAGTTGGATTCCGCTGAATGGTCCGGCTTGGAGCGGGCTGGAGGGGGCCGGTGAATAGCTCTGAACCACTGCGCCTCTAAAAATGCGTCGCCACTCCGTTGCTGCCATGCGCCGCATCCACTTCAATCTTAAGTTTCATTACACCGTTTGGCTGGGCCTGTCGTTGCTGGCCTGTCAGTTCGGAGCGGATGTCCTCGCGGCTGCTTCTGCGCCGCCCCTGCCAGTGCCGTCGCTGCACGAGCGCATTGACGCGGTGATCGAATCCGAGTTTGCCGGGCCACTGACTCCACCGGCCCGGGAGGAGGATTTTCTTCGCCGCGTGTATCTCGACCTTACCGGACGGATTCCCACGGCGGTCGAGGCCCGCGCTTTCTTTGCCGACGCCGCCAGCGACAAGCGGACCAAGCTCGTGGATCGTCTGCTGGCCTCACCCCAGCACGCGCGGCATCTGGCGACGTTTTTTGACGTGATGTTCATGGAGCGTCGGCCGGAGAAGTATGTGAAGACCGCCGACTGGCAGCAGTTTCTGTTCAACGCGTGCCTGACCAACCAGTCCTACCATCTGCTGGTCCGGGACATTCTGGCCGCTGACAGCGCCCACGAGCCGACCCGGGTCGCATCCCGTTTCCAACTGGATCGCGAGGCGGATCCGGCGGCCCTGACCCGGGACACGGGAAGAATCTTTTTCGGCATGGATCTGTCCTGCGCGCAGTGCCACGACCACCCGAACATCGCGGACTACCTGCAACGCGAGTATCACGGGCTCTTCGCCTTCTTCAACCGGACCTACCTGCTCACCCGTGACAGCGACAAGAAGGCCTTCATCGCCGAGAAGGCCGACGGCGAGGTGACGTTCACCTCCGTCTTCACCAAGGAATCCGGGGCCACGCGCCCGCGCCTGCCCGGGGCGGCCCAGTTGGTGGAGCCCGTCCTGGCGCGCGGAGCGGAGTATCTGGTCCCGCCCGATCCGAAGAACAAGAACCTTCGGCCCGTGCCGCAATACAGCCGGCGGGCTGCGCTGGCCAAGGCAGCGACCGAGACCAACCACCGCGCCTTCAACCGCAACATCGTGAACCGGTTGTGGTCAATGATGCTGGGCCGGCCGCTGGCCGGGCCGGTGGATGAACTGCATTCGGCCAATCCACCGGCTTATCCGGCACTGTTGGACTTGCTGGCCCGCGAGTTTGCCGCCAGCGGCTATGACACGCGGGCATTCCTCCGCGAGCTGGCGCTGACGCGCGTTTACGGCCGCAGCTTCGAGCTGCCCACGGCCTTCGGCTCGCCCCGGGGTCTGGCGGCGACTTGGATTCCCGTGTTGGAAGCACGCCAGCGGCAGGTGACCAATGATGTGGCAACGGCCGAGCTGGCCGTGCGGGAACTGCGCGAGCGCATCGCCGCACAGCAAAAAATCGCGCAGCCGGTGGCCGATGAACTGGCGAAGACCAACGCGGCCATTGCCGAGATTCGCAAAGCCTGTGATCCCGGCATCAACGCCCACCGGGACGCGGAGCGCGAGCTGACGCGGAAGCGCGAAGGCAAGCAGTCGGTGGACGGCGCGCTCGCCCGGCTGGCCGAAGCGCTGGCCAAGCTGCCGGCGGACAAGGAAGTCACCGCCAGCGTGGACAAGCTGAAGGCGCGCAGCACTGAACTGGCCAAGGAAATCGAGACCGCGACCAAGGACGTGACCACGAAAGACACCGCCGCCAAACCGTTGCGGGAGAAACTCGCTGCCGCCGAGGCCACCGCCACCACGGTCCGTGCGCGCTGGGCGGCCGAGGAGCAACGCTCTTTGGCGCTTGATGCCGATCTCAGTGCCGCGCTGACTCGCTGGCAGGATGCCAAGACCGAGGCACGGCATCTGGAACAGCGGGTCGAAACCGCGCGAGCACTCATTGACGCCGACCTGCGCCGGCAGGAAGTCGAGCGGCTTCAGTCCGCCCTAGTGCAGCACGGCACAGCAGGCAAAACCTCGCCCCGGTCCGCCGCTCTGATGGCCAAGGTGGATGCGGAAACCAAGGCCCTGAAGGAGGCCACCGACAAACTCGCCGCCGTGCTGGAGAAATCTTTCGCCATCGGCACCTTGACCCCGCTCACGCCCGAGCAGCTCGCGTGGAGCATGATGGGCGCGGCGGGCGTGGTCCAGGCACACGATCTCGCGGGTGCGGCGGAGTTTGACAAAAAGCAGCCCGCAACCGAGGCCAGCCGGCACGATCCGGCCCGACTGGCAGCGCGGACGAAGTTTGTTGAGCAATACACTTGGGACAAGCTCAAGGGCGGAGCCGCCGGTTTTGCGCCGTTCTTCGCCGCGGGAGCGGGCGAGCCGCAGGACGCCTTTTTTGCCACGGCGGATCAGGCCTTGTTCCTGAACAACGGGACGATGGTGCGCAGTTGGCTGGCCCCGGCTGCTGACAACCTGATCGCCCGGCTGGGCAAACTGACAGAACCGCGCGTGCTGGCGGAAGAACTCTATCTGAGCACGCTCACGCGCCTGCCCAGCAACGAGGAAGTCATCGCCGTGCAGCAGCAACTGTCCGCACGGGAGAAGGACCGGCCTGCCGTGGTGCAGGAACTCGCGTGGGGTCTGCTGACCTCGGTGGAATTCCGGTTCAAGCACTGACCCGGGCTCCTGCCCGCGCGGAGAAAAAAGGCTCTTCCGAGGCAAGAAAGCGAATTCATCCAAGACTCTCGCAGTCTGATACCCCATAGCCCGCTCAACGAATCACGCTCATGAAGCCTTGTCCATACGCCTGCAATTCGGCCGACCATGTCATCGCCCGGCGCAATTTCCTTGGCAGCCTTGCGCTCGGCGCGGGGGTCGTGGGTGGTTTGGGCACCTTCGCGCAGCCGTCCGTGTCCGCCGCGCTGGCCAGGGATCAGAAGCGAATGCTCGTCATCAACATGCACGGCGGCCTGTCCCAGTTGGAGAGCTGGGATCCCAAGCCGGGCACGGACACGGGCGGGCCGTTCCGCGCCATCCCCACCAGCGTGCCCGGCCTGCACATCAGCGAACTTCTTCCGCACACGGCGAAGGTGATGCACCACCTCGCCGTCGTGCGGAGCATCAACACCAAGAACGACGACCACGGCAAGGGCAGCTACATGATGCTCACGGGCCGGCGCAAGATGCCGGGCCAGAGTTATCCGGAAATTGGCGCGGTCGTCGCCAAGTGCCTCGATTCCCCCGCCCAGAGCCTGCCCGGCCATATCCGCATCACGGCGGGCGGCGGCGGCGGGCGCAGCGCGGACTCCGCCTACCTCGGGCCGAAATACGCGAGCATCTCGCTGGATGGCGGCAAGCCCCCGCAGAACACCACCAAGCCCGAAAGCTTGACCGACGTTTCACTCGCCGAGCAAAACGCCTTCCGCCGGCTGGCCAATGACCATTTCCTCTCCCGTCGCCGCACCGCGATGACCGATGCCTACGTGCAAAGCTACGAGCAGGCGCTGGAGCTTATGAAGCAGCGCGAGGTCTTCGAGCTGAGCAAGGAGCCGGAGAAGGACCATGACCGCTACGGCAAGCACGACTTCGGCCGCCACTGCCTCATGGCGCGACGGCTGTTGGAGAAGGGCATTTCCTTCGTGCAGGTCTCGCACTCGAACTACGACACACACAACGAGAACTTCAACTTTCACTTCGAGCAGGTGGGCGAGTTCGACAAGCCCTTCGCCACGCTCATCACGGACCTGCACGAGCGCGGGATGTTGGAGAACACGCTCGTCGTGGTGCTGTCCGAGTTCGGGCGCACGCCGCGCATCAACCAGTATTACGGGCGCGACCACTGGGGCAAGGCGTGGAGCGTCTGCCTGGGCGGCGCGGGCCTCCAGCGCGGCGCGGTCATCGGCGCGACCAACGCCAACGGCACCGAGGTGAAGGACCGCGAAGTGGACTGCGGTCATCTCTTCCACACCTACCTGCGCGCGCTGGGCCTCAGCTCCAAGGGCAACTTCGACGTGGCCGGCCGCCAGGTGCTCATGGCTGATCCTGCGTGCGGGCCGATCAAGGAGTTGTTGGCTTAATGCGATGACCGGACTTGAACTTCTGGATTCCGTTCCGTTCACGGTTTTCCTGATTCTCTACGCAATCGCGGTCGTGGTTGTCTTAGTTGGATCAGTCGTGCTCCGCTGGAAGCTTCGGCAAATGGTCATGAGCAGTTTTCTGTTCGCAGGAGCGGTCGGCTCGCTCGTCGGTCTAATCGTCGTAGCCGCTCCACACGTTTATGTCCTCTTGGAGTCTGAAGTGACCGGGATGCTGACTGGCCACTATGGTAGCAATTGGCCGCCATCGTGGTGGCCGTATTGGCTTGGTTCACCTCTTGGCCCATTCAGGAGCTTTGCTTTCGGAACTGTGTCCGGCTGGATTGGCGGGTGCGTGCTATTTTGGTGGTTCAAAATGAGACGGGAATCTGAACTCAAGTGAAACCCGACTTCAAAGCCGCCCACGTCGCTGCTGAATTCGACCACACGTCGCCGCTCATAACGTGTCGCTTTGACCCCGCGGGGAAGTTCGTCTTCGCCACGGCTGAGGACCGCGCCATTCTCCGCTGGGACCTGGCCGACTCGAAGAAGAAGACCGTGTTCAGCGCGCACGATTCCTACGTGTGGGCGGTCGCGCTGTCGCAGGACGGCCAGACGCTCGTGAGCGCGGGCGGGGACGACACGCTCATCTGGTGGCCCGCCACGGCGGAGAAGCCCGCGCCGCAGCGCAAGGTCGCCGCACACAAGGGCTGGATTCGCGCCCTCGCCGTCAGCCCGGACGGCAAGCACCTCGCCAGCGGCGGCAACGACCGGCTCGTGAAGCTCTGGAACCTCGCCGACGGCAAGCTGGTTCAGGAGTTCTCCGGCCACGAGCTGGACGTTTACAGCGTCACGTTCCATCCCGACGGTAAGTTCCTTCTATCCGGCGACCTCATGGGCAAGGTGCAGCAGTGGGACCTCGCCACCGGCAAATCCGTGCGCGTGCTCGATGCGAAGGAACTGCACTCTTTCAATGGCGGCCAAGGAGTCCACTTCGGCGGCGTGCGTGGACTCGCGGTCTCGCCGGACCGGAAGCACCTCGCTTGCGGCGGCCTGCACAAGGCCACGAACCCGCTGGGCAATGTCCACGAGCCCATCGTCCAGCGCTACGATTGGGAGACCCACAAATTGCTCAAGACGCACCTCGCCGAAGGGCTGACGAACTCGACCGTGTGGAACTGCCTCTTCCATCCCGAGGGCACGCTCATCGCCGCGTGCGGCGGCGGCAGCGGCGGGCATCTGCTCTTCTGGGGCAAGGACGACGAGAAGCCCGCGCCTGCCTTCAAGCTGCCCGACATGGCCCGCGAAATGGATCTGCACCCTGACGGCCTCCAGATCGCCACCGCCCATTACGCCAAGAAACTGCGCCTCACAAAGCTGGCACCCAAAGCCCCGGCGGAGGTCAAGAAGCCGTGATGACCAACTCCACTGTGAGCAACTCCACAGTTGAAGCACCGCACCCGCCAGCACATTCTGACGCGGCTGCCATCAACTGAACACACTCCGAACTTATGTCAGACACCGTGCACCACCCGCGCTCAGCTCCGCCTACCGCCAAGGACACCGTCCGCCTCCCGCGCGTTGCCAAGCCGTCCAAGTCGGACACCGTCCGGATCGACCGTCAGCCCGCCAAGCCCAATCTCACCCCGTCATCGGGATCCACTTTGGATGACTTCTTGAAACAGCAGAAGCCGCACGTTGCCCCCCCGCCGCTGCCGCGGGAATGATGCAGGCCCTTGCTGAAGACTTTCTCTTCTCCCTCCGCCACGAGCGCGGCCAGGCGGAGCACACGCAGCGCACTTACAAGGCCCTGCTGGACAAGTTCATCCACTGGGCGGAGTCGCAGGGCATCACGGCCTGGACTCAGGTGCAGTTGCCCCAGTTGACCGCGTTTCTCCAGCACGAGTGCGACCGCAAGCTGGCTGACGCGCCGAAGGAGTCGCAGGCCAAGCTCAGTCCCTCCAGCCTCTACCTGCAAATCGCCTCCCTGCGCGCCTTCTTCCGCTGGGCCGAAACCGAAAAGCACCTGCCGGCCAACCCGGCCGAAAACCTCTCGCTGCCGCGCCGCTGGAAGCGGCTGCCCAAGTCGCTCGCCAAGTCCGATGTGGAGCAAATCCTCAAGCCACTGCCCGTGGCTGAACCGGCGGACCTGTGCGATCAGGCAATCTTGGAACTCGCTTACGCCAGCGGGCTGCGGCTGGCCGAACTGCGCAACCTCCGGCTGGAGCAACTCCATCTCGAGGCCGGTTTCGTCACGATCATCGGCAAGGGCAACAAGGAGCGCATCGTGCCGGTGGGCAAGTTCGCCGTGGCCGCCCTGACCCGTTACCTCGAAGTGGCCCGGCCCAAACTCGTCAGCCCGAAGTCCCCGGCGATCGTCTTTCTCACCCGGCGGGGCACCGCTTTCGCACATGTGACCATGTGGGCGCACATCAAACAGCGGGTGCGCCGGGCGGGGGTGGAACGCCACGTCACGCCGCACATGCTGCGGCACAGCTTTGCCACGCACCTGCTGGAGCACGGCGCGGACCTGCGGGTGATTCAAGAACTGCTGGGACACTCCAGCATCAGCACCACCGAGATTTACACCCATGTGGCCGGACAGCGGCTCAAGGACGTGCATGCCGAACACCATCCGCGGGCCCAATTTCCCCTCCGCCCGACGCACGCCACCGCAGCAGGCGAGGCCCCGGCCGGCCCCAACGATACTGCTAAAACGCATTAAGCCGGAACGATGCCGTGGGTGGCAGCCGGAGCGCGGCATTCATGCCGCAGGAACTCCGCCCTCACGCTGGTTTGCGTTGGCATCGGCGTTGGCAGCCGCCCGAACCGTTTCGGTTCGTTCGCGCGGAGGGGGCGGAACTTCGTCAGACGGCCGTGCTCTGCGAGGAGATGCTCACCAGCATCCGCACCGGCGAAACCAGCGGCATCAGAAGACCCTCAACCGTCTCGTCCGTTTCATCGACCAGTTCAAGCAGATGAACTTTGCCAACGACCTCGAGATGGAGCGGCAGTTGGAACGCGTGCGTATGGAGCTGCTGTCGAAGACCGCCGAGGAATACCGCGACCGTTCCACCGCTCGCAATCGGCTCACCGCTGGCCTGCAACAACTGGGCCGCACAAGCACGACAGTTGGCGCACCAAGATGACCGTGGTGTCGGCACCCAAGATGCGACCGGGAAAGGCTTCGGCGAAAACTCCCAGCCGACGTTTCATGTCGTTGATGTGGTAATCGGATTTGTTGTCCGCCCGCAGGCCAGTGTAAGCGGCGGTCGAAAAGTGCGGCGGGTGGCGCTCGAAAAGTGAGACACCTTCCGGGTCGAAGGGAACGGTTTTTGGGCTTCGCGGTCAAGTCCGGGAAGCTCGCAGCGAGGTAAA
>Ga0255188_1000345_pt1 | contig 16052 bp, 10 predicted proteins | sample Miss_Cont_RepB_8_FD_188427 | JGI IMG/M metagenome (GOLD analysis project Ga0255188, IMG submission 188427) | Freshwater microbial communities from Mississippi River, Louisiana, United States - Miss_Cont_RepB_8h | ecosystem: Environmental > Aquatic > Freshwater > River | place: USA: Louisiana... | reverse complement strand
GGGCGGATCGACCGGTTTTTCCGGATACCTGGCGTGCGCCGCCGACATCACCGATCGACGTGCGGGGCGCAGACGGGAACTGAGTTGGCGGAAGGGTAACACCAACACGGCGCCGACCCGCTTGCGTTTGGGCGCCGGCTTCGCGGACATCGGAGAGGAGGAAGGAACATTGGCCATGCGGTGAGAATACCAAAGGGCAGCGGCCAAGCCCATCGGCCGGCCGGCCGAGGAACGCCGGCGACCGGCGTGAGAATTTCACGATCCTGACCTGAAAGCCGCATCCGCGGACAGCGACCGACCTCCTCTCTTAACCCCGCTCGACCGCGATCGCGACGCCCATCCCGCCGCCGACGCACAGCGCGGCGATCCCGCGGCGCGCGCCACGATCCTCCAGGGTATGCAGCAAAGTCACCAGCACGCGCGCACCGCTCGCGCCGAGCGGGTGACCCAGCGCGACCGCGCCACCGCGCGCATTCAGCCGCGCGGGGTCCAACGCGAGCTCCCGGGCGCAGCCGATCACCTGCGCCGAGAACGCCTCGTTGATCTCGTAATGTTCGACCGTCTCCAAGGGCCATCCGGTCTCGGCGAGCAGCCGGCGAACCGCCGGCACCGGCCCCAACCCCATCGTCGCCGGATCGCAGCCCACCTCCGCCGAACCAACGATCCGCGCGCGCGGCTTGAGGCCGTGACGCGCAAGGCTCTCCTCGCTCGCCAAGAGCACGAGGGCGGCGCCGTCGGCGAGTGTGGACGCGTTGCCGGCGGTTACCGTGCCGTCCCGGCGAAAGACCGGCTGCAACCGCGCCAGCTTCTCCACCGAGGTGTCCGCGCGCGGCGCCTCGTCGGTCGCCAATTCTCCCTCCGCTCCCGGGACGGACACGATCTCCCGGGCCATTTCCGCCCGTGCGGCCACCGCCCGGCGGTGACTCGCGAGCGCATGGCGGTCCTGTTCCTCGCGGGAAATGCCCAGGTGGGCGGCCACCCGCTCCGCCGTCTCGCCCATCGCGAGGCCCAGCACCGGGTCGGAGAGTCCGTCGGCGGCCAGCGCGTCGACCAGGACGCTGTCACCCAGCTTCTTTCCCCAGCGGACATCCGGCGCGTAGTGCGGCGCACGGCTCATCGACTCGACACCTCCCGCCAAGGCGAGGTCACCGGCGCCGGAAGCGAGGCGGTCTGCCGCCAGCAGCACCGCCTTGAGCCCGGAAGCGCAGGCCATGTTAACCGTGAAGCCGGTCGTTTCCTCACGCAGCCCGAGGCGCAGTCCGAGCTGACGCGCCACGTTCATGCCCCCGCCCGCCGGAAGCATCTGGCCGAGCACGACCTGCCCGACCGCCGGCCGCAGCCCTTCCGGGACCAGCGATCTCGCCACCGGCAGCGCCAGCTCGACGGGAGAATGCGCGCGCAGCGCGCCGCCGAAGCGACCGATGGCCGTGCGGCGCGCACCAACGATGAAGACCGGCTGGGGGTAGATCATGGAAGGAGGTCAGGTTGGAATGCCGGGCCGCGGTGGAACGGGTTCATTTCGCGGGATCCGCGAAACAATCGACGGGCATGAGAACGGGACATCCGGGCAAGGGACCAAACTCCATGCCCGGCCAAAGGTCCCGCGCCGGATCGATACCGGGGGCAATCTCGGTCAGGCGCAACCCGTCCGGACCCAACGCGAACACCGCGCGTTCCGTCACGTAGAGCACCTGCTGTCCCCGAGCGATCGCCGACGGGCCGTGAAAACAAATCTGCTTCACCCGCCGCACGAACTTCGCGGTCGTACCCTCACGGGCGATGCGCAGGCGTCCGCCCGCAACCTCGACCGCGAGGCCGTCGGCCCGGAACGGACAGCAGAACACGAGACGTCGCGCGCTTTGCGCGATGTTGATGAAGCCCCCAGCCCCCGCGAAACGGTCGCCCAGCAGGCTCACGTTGACGCTGCCGTCCTCGCCCACTTCCGCGGCGCCCAGCACGGCGACGTCGAGCCCTCCGCCGTCGTAGAAATCGAACTGCGCCGGTTGATCGATGATCGCCTCCGGCTGGCGGCTGCACCCGAAGCTCAGCCCGCCCGCGGGCAGCCCGCCGGTCGGCCCGCTCTCAACGGTGAGCGTGAACCCGCCAAGTCGACCCCGCTCCGCGGCCAGCGCGGCGACCGCCTCGGGCAGGCCGATGCCGAGATTCACGACCTCACCCGCGCGGACCTCCCGCAGCGCCCGCGCGCCGATCACCCGACGTTCCGGAGCACGTACCGGCTCGGGCGCGGGCAGCGGCCCACCCGCCGTCACGAAGTCCGCCTCAAATGAGGCCCCGAAGGTCTGCGCGTGCTCGGCGGGATCCGCGACCACCACCAAGTCGACCAATAATCCCGGAACCCGCACGGCTTTCGGATCGGCGACGCATTCGACGAGGCGCTCGACCTGCGCGATGACGACTCCACCCCGGTTGTGCGCGGCCTGCGCGATCGGCAGCACCTCGCCGATCAGCCCCTCGCGTTCAAACGAGAGATTCCCTCGCTGGTCCGCCGCCGTCGCCCGGATGAACGCCGCGTCGATCGGGAAACTCCGGTAGCGGAGCATTGTTTCGCCATCGATCTCCACGCGTTCCACGAGCGGCTCGGTGGTGCGGGCGTTGAGCCGGCCGCCGCCGTGCAGCGGGTCGACAAAGGTCTCGAGGCCGACGCGCGTGAAAACCCCGGGGCGACCCGCCGCGATCTCACGCAGCAGCACGCTGAGCACGCCCTGCGGCAGGTTGTACGCCTCGATTTTGCCCGCGAGGGCGAGCTGACCAAGCCGAGGCGCGAGGTTCCAGTGTCCGCCGATCACGCGGCGCAACAAGCCTTCGTGGGCAAGGTGGTTGAGCCCCCGCGAACCGCGATCACCCTGCCCCGCCGCATAGACCAGCGTGAGGTCCCGCGGCGTACCGGTCGCGAGGAAACGCCGCTCCAGCGCGGACGTCAGCGCCTCGGGGTGACCCGCACCGACAAAGCCGCCCACCGCGAGCGTGGCGCCCGCCGGGATGGCCGCGACCGCCTCATCCGCCCCGACGACCCGCGCCGCTCCCCTCATCCGCGCCAGCCCCCGTTCACCTCGATCGTCTGCCCGGTGACGTAAGAAGCCAGGGGCGAGCAAAGGAAGAGCGCGACCGCGGCGACCTCATCGGGCCGCCCGAACCGTCCGAGCGGCACGTTCCGCAACATCTCCGCGCGCACGTCCTCGGGAATCGTGGCCGCCATCGCGGTGTCGATCACTCCCGGCGCGATCGCGTTGGCGCGGATACTGCGGCGCGCGGCCTCCCGGCTGATGACGCGCATCATGGCCTGCACGCCCGCCTTCGCGGCGGCGTAATTGGCCTGACCGTAAAATCCCTGCAGCGCGGCGATACTGCCGAGGCTCACGATCGCCCCGCCGTCGCGCATGATCGCCAGACCTCGCTGGCAGCAATGAAAGACGCCGGTGAGGTTCACCGCGATCACATCGTCCCACTCGGCGGCCGACATCTTCGCGACAGTGCGGTCGCGGATGATCGCGGCGTTGTTCACCAGGAAATCGATCCCGCCGAAGCGCGTCCGCGCCGCCTCCATCATGGCGGAGACCGCGGTGTTGTCGGACACGTCGGCCGCGACGACCAGCGTGCTGCCCGCCCGCTCCCGCTCCAGCTCGCCGGCGAGCGCGGCGGCGTCGCGCGCGGTGGCATCGGCGCCGGGATGGTTCAGCACGATCGAGGCGCCGGCGCGGTGGAAGACACGGGCGACAGTCGCGCCGATGCCCTGGGAGGCGCCCGTGACGAGGGCGACTTTGCCAGTGAGGTCGATGGCGATGCTCATGAAAGCGGGCGGGGCGGCGGGCTTCACCGAAACGCCAGCCGGCGCCGGCTCAAGCGTCCTTTTGCCCGGCAGCCGCGCCGCCGGCCCGGGCGAGGTCACTGCGGCTGGTTTCAGGGACCAGCAGGATGGAGACGATCGTGACCACGGCGAGGACGGCGAGGTAGACGGCGACCGGCCACGGTGCTCCACCCGACCAGCCGAGCAGCGAGGAGGCGACGAGCGGCGCGAGGCCGCCCGCGAGCGGGGCGGCGAGCTGGTAGCCGAGGGAGGCGCCGGTGTAACGGGTGCGGGTGCCGAAAAGCTCGGCGAACAAGGCGGCCTGGGGGCCGTAGAGCGCGGCGTGGCCGAGCAGCCCCGCGATGATCGCCACCGAGATCCAGAGCGGATCCCGCGTGCCCAGCAGCGGGAAGAGCGCGAACGCGAAGATGAGCAGGAAGACCGTGCCGCCGAGGTAGACCGGACGCCGGCCCACGCGGTCCGACAACGCGCCGAACCAAGGCACGATCAGCAGCTGCAGCGCGGAGCCGAGCAGCACCGCGTTCAGCATGGTGCCCCGCGCGACACCGAGCTTGGTGATCGCGTAGCTCAGCACCCAGACGGTGAGGATGTAGAAGAATCCATTCTCGGCCAGACGCGCGCCCATGGCGAGGAGCACCTCGCGGCGCTGCGTGCGCCAGACCTCGAACAAGGGCACACGCGGGACCTTGCGCTCGTCCTTCACCGCCGCGAACAGCGGGCTCTCCAGCACGCGGAGGCGGATGAACAGCCCGAGCAATGTGAGCAGCGAACCGAGGAGGAACGGCACCCGCCAGCCCCACGAGAGAAAGGTGGCCTCGTCGAGTTTGCTGCACAGCATGAAGACGCCGTTGGCGAGGAGCAGCCCGACGCCGACGCCCGCCTGCACGAGGCTCACATGAAAACCGCGCCGCCCGGGCTCGGCGTGTTCCGCCACGAGCAGCACCGCCCCGCCCCACTCGCCGCCTACCGCGATGCCCTGCACGACCCGCAGCAGCACGAGCAGCGCCGGAGCCCAGAGGCCGATCTGCGCGTAAGTCGGCAGCAACCCCACGAGGCACGTCGCCGCGCCCATCATCACGAGCGTGGCGACCAACGTCGACTTGCGACCCAGCCGGTCCCCGAAATGCCCGAAGATGATGCCACCCAGCGGCCGCGCGAAAAACCCCACCGCGTAGCTGGCGAACGACGCGAGCGTGCCGGTGACGGGGTCGAGCTGCGGGAAGAAAAGCTGGTTGAAGACCAGCGCGGCGGCCGTGCCGTAGAGGAAGAAATCGTACCACTCGATGGCGGTGCCGAGCATGCTGGAGTACAGCACGCGCCGGAAACCCGACGGATCGCGCTCAGGTGTCTTCATGGGGTCGGGGTACGGCACCGTGTCCCTTCCGGCGACCGCGTGGCAATGCCGATTCCTGAAGCGAGCACCCGCCCGCGCCGATCACCGCTCCCCGCAAGCTAGGGAAACCGGTTGAACCGACCCGGAGCGAAGGTGAACTGTTGACGGACTTGAATTTCCTGCCGCAGCGCCAGTCCCTCGTGGCCCAGACCGCCTCCTGCCTCCGCGACGGCATCGCCGCGGGGCGGTGGCGTGACTGGCTGCCGGCGGAACGGACGCTGGCCCGCGAGCTCTCCGTCGGGCGCAACACCCTCCGGCGCGCCCTCGCCGCCCTGGAGGGCGCGAAGCTGCTGCGACCAGAACCGGGGCGCGGACACCGGGTGACCGGAAGACCGCGCCGGCCCCGCGGCGTCACGGCGGCCACGGTTGGACTGCTAATCCCGCATGCCTTCGGCCAACTCCGGCCGACAACCATCGAGTGGATCGACCGACTGCGGGAGCAACTGGCCGACCAAGGCACGCGCCTGCAAGTCCACGCCGCTCCTTCCTGCTACGCGCGGCGACCCGCCGCGGCGCTGGCGCGGATCTGCGACCGGCAACCCGCGGAATGCTGGATTCCAGTGCTTTCGACCGAACCCATGCAGGAGTGGTTCGCCACGCACTCCCGGCCTTGTGTCGTCGCCGGCTCCAACTTCCCCGGCATCGAACTGCCATCCGTCGATCTCGACCACGCGGCAACCGCGCGCCACGCCGCCGGCGTGCTCATCGCACGCGGTCACCGACGGATCGCGCTGTTGCTGAAAGCGGTTTACTCCGCCGGGGACCTCCGCACCGCCGAAGGGTTCCTCACGGCCGCCCGCTCCGCCTCGCGCCCCGCCGAGGCTGTGATCATCCACACCGGGGAAAGCCGGGAGGAGGCGATCAAGCCGCTCGCCAACCTGCGGAACCGCGGCGGCCCCACCGGCCTCCTCGTCGCGAACCCCCACCGGCTGCTCGCCATTGCGGGGTGGCTGGCCGCGCAACCGGACCGCGGCGCGGGTGTCGCCCTGCTCTCGAGGGACGACGATCCCTTCCTACGCTTCCTCAAGCCCCGTCCGCCGCGCTACCGCTTTGATCCCGCCGCATTCGCCCGCGCCATGGGGGCCTCGGTCGGCCAGGTCCTCGCGGACGGCGCTCCCGCGCGACGCCATGTGCGTTTGCTGGCGGAGTTCGACGCCGGGGACGGCGTGGTCGTCGCCTCCGCCTGACCGCGGTTCCCCGGGGGAACCGTACCGCCGGCTTGTGATGGCCGGCGATCCCGCCTCTTCTCACGGTTGTCAGTTCAGCCCCCCGCCTCGCGACTATCACCCGCCGCGAGGCGCTTCACCCCATTGCTTTGCCCTTCATGAAACTCCTCCGCCTGTCCGCTGTGCTCGCGTTGCTCCTGCCGGTACTAGCTCCCGCGCCGCTGCCCGCCCAACCCACCCCCGCACGCTCCTCCGGAAACGCAGTCGGCGTGATCGAGGGTCGCGTGTTCAACGCCGCCACCGGCTCGACCCTCGCAAACGCGCGGGTCACGGTCGACGGCTCCGCGCGCGAGGCGTTCACCGACGACGCGGGCGCGTTCCGACTGACCGGCGTGCCCTCCGGTCCGGCGCGCGTCAGCGTCACCTACCTCGGAATGGAGCCGCAGCGCGCGGAGGTCATGGTCGCCGCCGGCGCCGAAGCGCGCCGCGATTTCGAACTGCAGCTCGCGCGCGCGGGCGGCGCACCCGCCGCCGACCGCACGGTGAAACTCGACGCCTTCAACGTCGTAGAGGCGCGCGAAATGAGCGCGCAGGCCATCTCGATGAACGAGCAGCGCAACGCCCCCAACATCAAGAATGTCGTCGCGATCGACGAGTTCGGCGACCGCGGCGCGGAAAACATCGGCGAGTTCCTCCTCTTCCTGCCGGGCGTCTCGATCACGACCTCGGGCTCCGAGCCGACGACGGTCTCGCTGCGCGGGTTCCCCGGCAACAACACCGGCCTCACGCTCGACGGCGGCGAGATGGCGACGTCGTTCAACGGCAACAGCCGGTCGCTCGACCTGCGCGAGATGCCGATGAACAACGTCTCCCGCGTCGAGGTGACCAAGGTGCCCACGCCCGACATGCCCGCGGCCGGACTCGGCGGATCGATCAACCTCATCTCGCGGAGCGGCTTCGAGTCCCGGCAGCGCCGGCTCTCCTTCAATGCCTACACGATGTTCCACCACCGCGGCGGCTTCACGTTCGACGGCGGCCCGCGCAACCACAACGCCGACAACTCGCCCCGCTTCATCCAGCCGTCGTTCGACTTCTCCTACCAGCACCCGGTCAACCGCGACTTCGCCCTCACCGTCGGCGGCTCGCGCACGTGGCGCTTCAAGCCGATGGAGACCGGCGACAAGGAGACCGACGAGTCGCCTACCTGGGATCTTGTCCGCCTCGTGCAGACCTCGAGCCAGTGGAACTCCCTCGCGCAGACCTTCCAGACGCTGCAGGGCTCGCTCGGCTTCGACTGGCGCCTGAGCCCGACGGACTCGATCTCCGCCTCGGTGAACTTCCGCGACTACGCGCTCTACATCACGCGCAGCGTCCTCGGCTTCAACTACGGCGCCGGCGCGACCGGCGGCGCCACGTTCACCCAGGGCGCGCCCGCCGGCGTCGGCGTCGTGACGATGAACGGCAGCGGCGAGAACGTGGACATCACCACCACCACCAAGCACTACACCCTGCGCTACCGCCACCGCGGCGACGTCTGGCGCTGGGACGCCCACGGCGCCTTCTCGACCTCCGCCACCGACCGCCTCGACGTCGACGCCGGCTTCTTCAACCTCGCGCCCGCCACCCTCACGGGCCTCGTGCTCCGCGGCGAAGGCATCCCCTCGTCCGGCGGCACGATCCCGACGCGCTACAGCGCCACCCGCGCCGGCGTCCCCGTCGATGTCTATGACGGCGGCAATTACACGCTCGGCAACCCCACCACCAATCAGCCCGACTGGAACACCCGGAAGTCGAATCTACGCCTCGATCTCGCGCGGGAGTTCGCGGCCGCTTTCCCGCTCACGCTCAAGGTCGGCGGTGCGCTCGACACCTACGTGAGCGACCAGCGGCGCTACGGCAAAACCTGGAACTTCCGACCCAACGGCTCCACCAACGCCGCGGACCGCCTCGCGAGCCGCTTCGACGTGTTCGACGCCGCCTTCCTCGCGGAGGCGCCGACGCTCTTCGGGCAAAGGGTCCGCTGGATCAGCGGCCAGAAGCTCTTCGATCTCTACCGGGCGAACCCGTCCTGGTTCGTGCTCGACGAGGCTCAGGTGCACCAGGACTTCGTCAACAATTCCCGCCGGCTCCGGGAGACGATCACCGCCGGCTACGTCCGCACCGACGCCCGGCTCCTGCGCAACCGCCTCTGGATCGTGGCCGGGGCGCGCTACGAGCGCACCGCCGACCGCGGCCACGGGCCCCTGAACGACATCAACGCGCAGTTCCAGCGGAACCCGAACGGCTCGCTCGTGGACGGCAACACCGCCTTGGCCGGGATCCAGCGCGTGCCGCTCTCGACGGATCCGCTCGCGCTCCGGCGCCTCCGCTACGTCGAGCGCGGCGCCGCCGCCGACCGCTCGTACGACGGCCTGTACCCGAGCCTGAACGCGTCCTTCAACCTCACCGAGAATCTCATCCTCCGCGCGGCCTACGCGCACACCCTCGGCCGGCCCAACATCAACAACATCATCCCGAGCACCAACATCTCGGAGCCCGACGTCGCGACGCCGCTCATCACCGTCAACAACGCCGGCCTCAATCCCTGGAGCGCGAGGAGTTACGACCTCTCGCTCGAGAGCTATCAGATCAAGGACGGCTTCGGCTCGATCGGCGTCTTCCAGAAGAGCATCACCGACTTCTTCACCTCCGTCACGACCGCCGCGACCCCCGAGCTCCTCGAGCAGTACGGGCTCGAGGGCGATCCCTCGCTGCTCGGCTATCAGGTCCGGACGCTGGCCAACGGCGGCGACGCGAAAATCCAGGGCTTCGAGTTCAGCTACCGCCAGTCGCTCACCTTTCTCCCCGCCTGGGCCCGCGGCCTGCAGGTGTTCGTGAACTTCACCAAGTTGAACCTGAGCGGATCGCGCACCGCCGACTTCTCGGGCTACAACCCCAAGTCCATCGCCGGCGGGATCAACTTCGTCCGCGGCCGCTTCGCGCTGAAGACCACCATCAGCCACCTCGGGGACACCCGCACCGGCGCCGTCGCGGCCAACGCCACGACCCCGGCGAACACCTTCAATTACCAGAAGAAGCGCACGCGCATCGGCGCCAACGCCACCTTCAGCCTGTCCCGCCGCTATTCGCTCTACGCCTCCGTGGTCGATCTCGGCGGCTTCGTGCAGAACCAGCAGCGCTACGCGCCGGATACCCCGGAATACGCGCGGCCCATCCGCTGGCAGGAACTCGGCTTCTACACCAACATCGGAGTGCGCGGGTCGTTCTGAACGTTATCCGATGCGCCTGTTCCCCATCCTCCTCGCCGCGGCCGCGCTCGCTCCGGCGGCCGGGCCGGGGCTCATCGCCGCCGCGCCTTTCCTCGAAAGGATCGACGTGCACGAGGAGCATACCGGCGGCTTTGTTTCCTTCCGTATCCCGAGTCTCGTGGTGACGGCCCGGGGCACGGTGCTGACGTTCTGCGAGGCGCGGAAATTCTCGGGTCTGGACTGGGGCGAGATCGAGATCCACCAGCGCCGGAGCACCGACGGAGGCCGCACCTTCGCGCCGGCCCGCCAGGTGGCCCATCTCGGCCCGCGCCTGCCGCGCAACCCCGCCAACGCCGCGCAGCCGCCCGGCAAGGTGATCGGCCAACCCGGCCAGCAGACGGTCAACAACCCGGTCCCCATCGCCGCCCGCGACGGCACCGTGCACCTGATCTACTGCGTCGAATACCTGAGGGTTTTCCACCTGCGCAGCACCGATGACGGACAAACCTGGAGCCGGCCGGTGGAGATCACCGCCGCGGCGGACCGGTTCCGGCCGGAATGGGATTGGCGGGTGATCGCCACGGGGCCGGGCCACGGACTGCAGCTGCGCGGCGGCCGTCTGATCGTACCGGTCTGGCTCGCGAAGGCCGACGACGGCGCGCACGGCAATTCGGTCGTGGCCACCCTCTTCAGCGACGACCACGGTGCGACGTGGCGCCGGGGCGAGATCGCGGTGCCCCGGAAAACGAAAGACACCCCGGGCACCACCGAGCCGATGACGGCCCAGCTGGGCGACGGTCGCGTCATGCTCATCGCCCGCAACCGCGCCGCCCCGCACCGCAAGATCGTCACCTACAGTCCCGACGGCGCGACCGGCTGGACCCCGTTCCAATTCGCGGACGCCCTCGTCGAACCGGTTTGCCAAGCCAGCCTGCTCGGGCCCGACGATCCCGCCGCCCCGGGGAAAACCCGGCTGTTATTCTCCGGCCCGGATTCGCTGGAGCGCGCCGATGGCAAGGCCGCTCCCGGCGGCCGCCGCGACCGGCGGAATCTTTCGGTGAAGCTCAGCCTCGACGACGGCCGCTCGTGGATCGCCACCCGCACCCTCGAACCGGGCCCCAGCGCCTACAGCGACCTCGCGGTGCTGCCCGACGGCACGATCCTCTGCCTTTACGAGAGCGGACGTCCCGGGGCGACCCGGCCTGGTTCGAAACGCACCGACTGGCCCTACGCGCGCCTCACCCTCGCCCGCTTCAACCTCGAGTGGCTGACGGAGTCAGGGGAAACCCGCTCCCCGAAGCCCTGATGCGGCGGAGGCGGCCCGCATTCCGTCCGGGAAATCCCGCGTCGCACGGCCTTGATCGGTCGGAGCACCGGAACGGGCGACGACATTCTCCTTGAGGCGCACCGGCACCGAAAGAATCTTCCCTCCCGGCTCATTCATGAACTCCGAATCCCCAGCTCCCGCCGGAAAACCGCCCCGCGGACCCCGCCGGAGCGCATGCGCCGCAAAGTCGCGCGAGCAGGAGATCGAGCGACTCCACCGGATGTCCGTGAAGGAACGTATCTCCGAGGCCCTCGGCATGGGAGAACGCTTTTCCTGGATCAAGCCCGCCCGGCCCGGGAAAGCGGAATGAACGGCGCGAACGAGCTGCTGCGAAAATCCGAGGAAGTCCTCGCGCTGCTACGGCGCCATCGGGTGGACGCCGTGGTGATCGGCGCCGTTGCGCTCGCCGCGCACCATTACGTGCGGATGACCAATGACCTCGACCTCGGGGTGAACGCCGAAATCGGCACCCTTCGCAGGATTCTCGTGAGCCTTCGGGAATCCGGACTGCAGGCGGAACTGCACGAGCCCGACCAATCCGACCCGCTGGGCGGGGTGATCGATGTGCGAGGATCGTTCGGGCTGATCCAGATCATCAGTTACGCCAACCGCTTCCCGGCCGTGATTGAGGACGCCTTGCGACTCTCAAACCTTCCCGTGGAGGAAGGCAGCCCGCTCCGCGTCGTTCCCCTACCGCATCTGATCGCGCTCAAGCTGTATGCCGGCGGATACAAATCGAAGGCGGACATCGTCGAGCTCCTCATCCGAAACCCCGAGCTTCATCTGGATGAAGTGCGGGCGGTTTGCGCCCGTTACCAATTGGAGGGCGTCGACGAATTGATCACGGAAGCGCGCTCAGTCTGAGACACCGGAGTCCGCCCCGACTCCGATCTCATTTACAAATCCCCCTTACCCCATGAACCGACTCCTCGCTCCTCTCTTCGCGATCCTCGCCGCCACGTCGGCCGTCGCGCTCCGAGCCGCACCGGCCCCCGAATTCTTCGACGTGTTCCCGGCCAACTCCAATGGCGTCACGCGCCACCGCATCCCCGGCATGGTTGTGGCGACCAAGGGCACCGTGCTCGCCTACTGCGAGGCGCGGATCAACAACAGCTCCGACTGGGGTGAGATCGAGATTCACCTCCGTCGCTCCACGGACGGCGGGAAAACGTGGGATGCACCCCGCCGGATCGCCCATCGCGGCGCCCGCCTCGAGGGCAACCCGCGCAAGAAATCCGGCGGCGAACGCGAACAGACCGTCAACAACCCCGTCGCCATCGTCGACCGCGTCACCGGCGCGATCGAGTTCGTCTATTGCGTGAACTACGCGCGCGCGTTCGCGATGCGCAGCACCGACGACGGACTCACCTGGACCGATCCCGTGGACATCACCGCCAGCTTCGAGCCGTTCCGCCGTCACTACGACTGGAAGGTCATCGCGACCGGCCCGGGACACGGCCTCCAGCTGAAGAACGGCCGTCTCGTCGTGCCCATCTGGCTGGCCTACGGCGCCGTCGGGGACCACAAGCCCTCCGCCTCCGCGACAATCTACAGCGACGATCACGGCCGGACGTGGCGCGCCGGCGACATCGCGTTCCCGAACTCCGGCGATTTCGGCGATCCCAACGAGACCATGATCACCACCACGGCCGACGGCCGCGTGCTGCTCGTGGCCCGGAACGTCTCCAAGGCGAACCGCAAGCTCGTGAGTGTAAGCGCCGACGGCGCCACCGGCTGGAGCACGCCGCGCTTCCACGAGCAGCTCTGGGAGCCGATCTGCATGGCGAGCATCGTCGCGCATCCGTCGCGCCCCGGCACCCAGCTCTACTCCGCACCCCATACGCTCGCACGGGACGCGTCCGGCCGCGAGATCCCGGCGGGCCGCGGCAAACGCGAGAACCTCTCGATCAAGCTCAGCCGCGACGACGGCAAAACGTGGCCCGTCAACCGCACCCTCGAAGCCGGTCCCTCGGCTTACTCCGACCTCGCGGTCCTACCCGACGGACGCGTGCTCTGCCTCTACGAGGCCGGCAACGACATCCGCCTCGCGCGCTTCGATCTGGCGTGGGTCGAGGGCGGCCGCTGAGTCGTTCGGGACGCATCACGCGGGAGGCCAAACCGCTCCCGATTCAGCCCGAACGGGCACGTCGGCCGATGCAAACCGGCGGCTAATCATGCCGGACCGCAACGTCACCGCGGGCGAACCGTCTTGCTCCAACGACCCGGGCCGAACGTAGGCTCCGCCCCGGTCTCACCATGCGCCTTACTTTCGCCCGCCCGGTCCTCGCCTGCTGCCTCCTGCTTGCCGCCGGTTGTCAGCACGCGCCGCGCGCCTCGGTGCCGGCGCGAACCCGTCCGCCCGCCTACGCCCTCGCGGTGACGGTGCGGGGCGGCCTGCATCCATCGCCCTCGCAGTGGGCCGTGATCCAATCGACCTTCGCGCGCGCCCTCGCCGCGAACGGGCTGGTGCTCGTCACCGATATGGGCCTGGCGGACCGGATCCTGCGGATCGATTTCATTCCTGATCCGAAGGATCCGGAAAACCGCGGGCAGGCGATCATCGTGGGCGTGCGCGTGAACGCGTTGCGCGAAATCACCTTCGCACCCTCGCCGCTCGCCGGCGGAGCCTACCCTTTCCCGTCTTCATTCGGCTGGAATAGCTACGCTTGGGGCGGCCTCTACCCCAGTTTCGGGTGGGATCCTTTCTACGGCTACGGCAACGCCTACTTTGATGGCTACACCTACGCCACGCCGACGCTGAACCCGCGCCGTCCGAAACCTGCGCCGGGCTTCTGCCCGCCGGATCTGGCTCATCATCCCCGTCATCCGCGCCCGCCCGACGGCCCGTCGCCCCATCGGCGGACCGTGCCCCCCGCGGAGGCCCCCACGCCACCGCTCCTCGCGGCCGCGGAACCGGCGCCGGCGGCCGCTGCTCCCCGGGTCTACCCGTCATCCGACCCGCGCGAATTGGTCTTTGCGGACGACGTGCGCCGCCACGCCTTCAACCGGCTGGCCGGTTGGGCCGCTTCCGGCGACCCGGAGCACCGCCGATTCTCCGCCGAACGCGCCGTCGGCGCCGGGGATTCGTCCGCGGCCCCCGCCGGACGACCCCGGATCTGGGGCGATCCGGAACGCGGTTACGCGCGGGCCGAGAACGGGACCGTCCGGGAGGGACGCGTCCGGGACGAGAACGTCCGCTACCGCACGGACGATGCGCAGCGGGAGCGCACCGCGCACGATTCGTCCCGGACGTCCTATCAGAGCTCCCAGTCCCACGCGTCATCACCTTCGTCCCCCTCCTACTCCGCCCCGGCCTACTCGGCGCCCGACCCGGGCGGGGCGTCCTACTCGGCGGGCGGGGCGTCGACGCCGGTCGGAGGTTCCGGTCCAGCCGCGGCTCCGACCACCATCAACACCGAGGAAAAATAGGCCGCAGTCACGCGCGCCTCGCCGGCCGTGGCCGCCTTTTTTGTCGCACGAGCTCCGACGATCCTTACGGATCGAACAGGTACTTGCGCGCCGGCCCTCGGCGCGGCGAAGACCGAACCATAAACCCCATGCCCAACAAAGCATCCTACCGGGTCAGCTTGCTGCTGACCCTTCTGACCACATCGACCGTCCCGGGCTTCGCCCAGGCCGGGACCAAACCCGCCGGGGACGCGATTCAGTTGTCCGAGTTCAACGTCTCGGCCGAGCGCGCCTCCGGTTACCGCGCCCAGAGCGCCATCACGGCGACCGGGTTCGGGGCCAACATCCTCGACGTGCCCGTCTCGATCAACGTGCTCACGAGCGAGTTCGTCTCCGACTACGGCGCGAACCTGCAGAGCGAAGTGCTCCGGCTCGTGCCGGGCGTGATCACGAGCCCGAACTACGAGTCGCAGATGATCATCCGCGGCTTCAACGGCCTCCAGGCCTACCGAAACGGGCAGTACCGCCGGCAACTCTACTCGACCTGGGGCATGGACCGCATCGAGGTGATCAAAGGTTCCTCCTCGATCTTCTTCGGCCTGGTGCGCCCCGGCGGTGTGGTGAACTACATCACGCGCAAGCCGGAGTTCAAAAAAACCGGCGGAGACGCGAGCGTGAGCTTCGGCAGCTGGGACTTCAAGAAGGCCGAGGTCGGCTACAATCTCGGCGGGGAAAACTTCGCGGCCCGCTTCGGCGCCGGCGGCATCGACGCCGGGGGCTGGCGCAACGATGACTTCAAAAAGGAACACTACCTCGGCGGCACCGCCGCGTGGAAGGTCTTCAAGGACGGCATCGTCACGCTGGACCTCGAGACCGTGCGCCGCGTGAACCAGGACCGCGAGTCGGCCGCCGTGCTGCGCAGCAACTCGCGCTACCTCGGCAATCCCGCCGCGGTCACCAGCGGACTCGCGCCCCGCGCCTGGCTCAACGCCAACGGCCTCGCGAGCGCGCCGACGTTCGACATCTTCGCGCCGGTCTTCCCGGCCGGCGACCCGTACGGCCGAAAGGTCACCATGGGCAAGGAGACCTACTCGTTCTACCAGTCGTACACCGTCGACCTCGATTACACCCAGAAGATCGGGTCGAACCTGGTCTACCAGCTGCAGTGGAACTACGCGATCGACGACTTCGAGATCCTGCGCTCGATCGGCGGCGACCAGGAACCCTTTGCCGACGGCACCGTGCGTTTCCGCTTCGGCAATTTCGCGAACTACCGCGACTCCTACAATTTCGACAACAAGCTCACGTACCGCTTCTCCGTGGGCGCCTCGCAGCACACGCTCTCGCTCGGACAGGAGTCGCAGCGGGTGAACCAAGACACGCCGGGCTGGTTCGATGCAGCCAGCCGCTTCCAGGACGGCCGCTACGGCGCGTTCGCCGTCTGGAATCCGCGCACGCAGGCCCTGCGCAGCGCCCCGTCCGAGCGCGCCGCCAGCGCCGAGACCTGGAACATCTACCGCCGTCGCGCCGAGAAGCAGCTCGGTTACTACCTCGGACTCCAATCCGAGTTCCTTGACGGCCGCGTGCGCACGATCGTCGGCGCCCGCCGCAGCGAGTACTCGCGCGTCAGCTACTATGAGCGCACGGTGACCAATCCCGAGATCGCCACGCCCACCACGAGCAA
>Ga0255188_1000344_pt1 | contig 16078 bp, 15 predicted proteins | sample Miss_Cont_RepB_8_FD_188427 | JGI IMG/M metagenome (GOLD analysis project Ga0255188, IMG submission 188427) | Freshwater microbial communities from Mississippi River, Louisiana, United States - Miss_Cont_RepB_8h | ecosystem: Environmental > Aquatic > Freshwater > River | place: USA: Louisiana... | reverse complement strand
CAAGCGCGATACGGGCCGCACGCTCTATATCCTGGACGAGCCGACCACCGGCCTGCATTTCCACGACATCCAACTCTTGCTGAAGGTGCTGGCGCAGTTGCGAGAGGCCGGCAACACCATTGTCGTCATTGAACACAATCTGGATGTGATCAAGACGGCCGACTGGGTGATCGACCTGGGGCCCGAAGGGGGCAGTGGTGGCGGCCAACTCGTCGTGATGGGCACACCGGAGGCGGTAGCCGCCTGCCCCGGGAGCCACACGGGACGCTTCCTTCAACCCTTGCTTTCGGCAGGGTTGCCCGCACGGGCACGGGCACGGGCAGCCTGAACCGCAGTTCTGCAGGATCGACGCGCTTGCGCTAAGGTGCGTCCCCTGAAGTTGGAGGTGGATGATGGAGTTGGACTACTACCTGGTGCCGCAGTCGCCGTGGACCTATTTGGGGCATCGGCGATTGCAGGGCATTGCGCTGCAGCACGGTGCCAGGATCCGGCTCAAGCCCTTTGACCTGGGTGGCCGCGTCTTCCCGGTGTCCGGCGGTTTGCCCCTGAGCAAACGGGCACCTCAGCGGCAGGCCTATCGCCTCCTGGAACTCGACCGCTATGCCAAGTGGCTGGGCCTGCCCATCAACCAGCAACCCCGCTACTTCCCAGTGGCCGGTGATGACGCCGCCCGCCTGATCATTGCGGTCGACCAGCACGATGGGGTGGATGCCGGCATGCGCATTGCCGACGGCATCCTCCGCGCCGTTTGGGTTCATGAACTCAGCATCGCTGACGACAAGGTTCTGGCCGAACTGCTGCAGAAGGCGGGTTTGCCGCAACGGCGGCTCGACGATTCACGGTCGCAGTCGGTTCAAGAAGCCTACGAGCGCTACACGCAGGAAGCCATCGACGCCGGTGTGTTCGGTGCCCCGAGCTATGTGGTCAACGGCGAGATCTTCTGGGGACAGGACCGACTCGATTTCGTGGAACGCAAACTCGCTGAAGGCTCTGCTGGTTGACCTTCGCCGGCCTCACTCCCCTTCCTCAGAAAGGACGCATGCACCATGGGCCACGCACTGCAACTCACCGCATCCGACGGTCATCAACTCTCGGCTTACCTGGCTGAACCGACCGGCACGGCGCGGGGTGCCATCGTGATCGTGCAGGAAATCTTCGGTGTGAATTCCCACATCCGCTCCGTGGCCGACCATTGGGCGGAACGGGGCTATTGCGCCCTCGCACCGGCCTTGTTTGACCGGCAGGAGCGCGGCGTGGAGCTGGGCTATGCCGAGGCCGACATGCAGCGCGGTTTTGGTCTGATGCAGGCGGCAGGCCTGGACGCACCCCTGCGGGATATCGATGCGGCCCGGCAGGAACTGCAGCGGCGTTTGGGCGCTGCGGGCAAGGTAGCGGTACTCGGATTTTGTTGGGGGGGTCTATTGAGTTGGCTCTCGGCCTGCAAGGTGGCGGGGTTCTCTGCTGCGGTGCCCTACTACGGCGGCGGTATTCCCAACCATGCGGCGCTCAAGCCCCTGTGTCCGGTGCTGGCTCACTTCGGTGAACGCGACCACTGGATTCCGACCGACAGCGTGCAGGCCTTTGCCGCGGCACAACCGGGTGTGCAGGTTCACCTCTACGCGGCCGACCACGGATTCAACTGTGACCAGCGGGGTTCTTTCGACTCCGCTGCGGCGCAACTCGCGCGCGAACGCAGCGCGGTCTTCCTCCAGCAGCACATCGGCTGAGCGCCTGAGCGAGCGACAAAAAAAGCCGACCCGCGAGGGTCGGCTTTTTGCTGAGCACTCAACCGACCGCAAGGCCGGTTGGGTGCCGGATCACTTGAGGTGTCCGTTGATCAGCTTGGTCATTTCGAACATCGAAACCTGGCCCTTCTTGAAGATGGCCTTGAGCTTGTCGTCTGCATTGATCATGCGCTTGTTGACGCTGTCCTGCAGCTTGTGCTTCTTGATGTATTCCCACACCTTCTTGGTGACTTCGGTGCGGGGATAGGGCCCCTTGCCGATCACGGCGGCCAGCGTGTCGCTGACAGCCATGGCCTTCATGAAGGCGGCGTTGGGGGTGCGCTTCTTCGCAGGTGCAGCCTTCTTCTTGGCCGGAGCGGCCTTCTTCGCAGGTGCAGCCTTCTTCTTGGCCGGAGCGGCCTTCTTCGCAGGCGCAGCCTTCTTGGCCGGTGCCGCCTTCTTCTTGGCCGGAGCGGCCTTCTTCGCAGTTGCCATTTCTATCTCTCCATCAAGGTCGTTGTTGATGTGCCGGGTGGAGATGAGCGTTCTCTTGAATGCGGCTCGGTTCTTCTCGAGCACCCCGCGGCCGCAATGGTAATGCGTGTTCACCGCGCAGAGAAGGGGATTTCCCTCTGAAAACGAGCGTTGATGCGCTCGAGAGACTGTTTTTGTCGCTTCATGACAACCGCAGACCCGATTTCGATGGACCGCTTGCACCGAATGAAGCGCTGAGCAGTCGTTCAGATGGGTACGTTGGGCGGCAGGATGGGCGGCAGTTCTTCCTCGCGCAAGCCGCGAATCTCCGCAAATGCGCGCCGGCGTTCGCGTTCCAGATCACGCAGTCGCGCATCGATGACAGAGGCCTCCAAATGGTCGGGCGCTCGGCTGGCGCGCACCAGCCGCTGGCCCGCCTTGAACCGGTCCAGGGCGCCATTGAGGTCGCCCAGTGCCCAGCGCGACTCCGCTTCTGCCCGGATGGCGCGCAGTGGCTGGTCCAGCGCTTGGTTGCAGGCGGCCAGAATCGTCCAGGCCAAGGCGTCCCGCCGTTGTTCAATCACCCAGGTGGCAAGCCCGTCGGCATGCACGGTCAGCGCCATGCGCGCGGCCGCCCGCTCGCGCCCATCTCGCGCCTGCTGCCACCACTTCAGAGCCGCTTCGGCCCGCGCCAGTCTTACCGCGCGCACCCGGCCGTCCATGGCTTCGAGCATTGCTGTGGCGCGCTGGGCCTGGCCGGCGGCGATGGCCACATCGGCCGCCAGCAAATTGATCACCTCGCGCAAGCCGGGCCGGAAGGTTCGCTCTTGCAGTTCCCTAAAGTGGCGCTGGGCCACATCGGGCTCGGCCAGCGCCACGCTGGCCAGCACAGCAGAGTACAGAACGGCTGGTCGGTCTTCGGCGCTTGAGGACTCTGCCGCCAGCGCCTGCCAGCGCCGCAGTGCCGGCACATTCATCTCCATGAGGACGCGCGCGCGCGCCCGCATGAGCTGGTGCATCTCTGGTGTCGGCAAGGGCTGCGAGAGCCGCCGTTCGGTGATGCGCACGGTTTGCCCGATCGGTCCACCCACTGAGCCGGCTGCGGCTTGCGCCTGCGCCTGGACTCGGGCCTGCGCCTCGCCGATGCGCTCCACCGTCAGCGGGTGGCTGCGCAGGTAGGGAAAGTTGCCGCTGTCGTTGAGTCGATTGGCGCGGTCCAGCCGCTCAAAAATCGCCGCGACACCGGTGCCGGCGTAGCCCGCCTCGGTCATGATGGTGAACCCGATGCGATCGGCCTCGCGCTCCATGTCGCGAGAGAAGTTCAATTGGCTTTGCGCCATCGCCGCCTGCGAACCCATGATGGTGGCCTGGGCCAGATCAGGACTGCCGCTGCGGGCAGCGGCCAGCAGGCCCAGCAGCAGGCCGGCGATACCCAAGGCGGACTGCCGGCGTGCCGCGCCGCTGGAACGTGCGATGTGGCGTTGGGTGACGTGGGCGAGTTCATGGGCCAGGACGGCAGCCAATTCGTCCTGCGTGGCAGCCTGCGCGATCAGGCCCAGGTGAATGCCCACGAAGCCGCCCGGCAGCGCAAAGGCGTTGATCGACTTGTCGCGGATCAGGAAGGTTTCCCAGGCGAAGGCCTGATCGGTTTCGGGGACGATCTCGCCGCGCGCGCGGGCCACTTCCAACAGCGGCGTCCACAGCGCCTGGGCATGCGCCAGCAGCAAAGGGTCGTCCAGATAGGCAGCATCCCGCCGAACCTGCCGCATGATGTATTCACCAATGCGGCGCTCGCCGCCCTCGGTGATGTCACCCGAGTCGGGTTCGCCCAATGCGGGCAGGCGGGGCAGTTCGGAAAGTTCGCCGGCTGCCAGGCTCAGCGGCGCATGCAGGCCCGCCACCACCAGCGACAGTGCGGTGGCCAGGCCCACGCCCGCACCCCGCAGGGGCCTGATCATCCCGCCCGGCGTCTTGTCCATGTGACCTATCATCTCACCGGTTTGTTGCTCGCGCGTTTCCATCCGAACCCGCCCACCCTCTGACCATGTCGCCTTCTGACACAACGCCCGCCGGGGCCTCGCCGCTGACCCACTTTGACGCCCAGGGCCAGGCCCATATGGTGGACGTGGCCGCCAAGCCCTTGACGCACCGTGTGGCGGTGGCCGAGGGCACGATCCGCATGCAGCGCACCACCTTCGACCTGATTCGGCAGGGCCAGGCTCGCAAGGGCGATGTAATCGGCATTGCCCGCATTGCAGCCATCATGGCCGCCAAGAAGACACCCGAGCTGATCCCGCTGTGCCACCCGCTGCCGCTGACAAGCGTGGCGGTTGACTTCGAGATGGTGGAGGCTGGCCCCGCCGTGCGCTGCGTGGTGACCGCCGAGACGGTGGGCAACACCGGCGTGGAGATGGAGGCCCTGACCGCCGTACAGGTGGGCCTGCTCACCATCTACGATATGTGCAAGGCCGTCGACCGCGGCATGGAGATGACCGGCGTGCGCCTGCTGGAAAAGCAGGGCGGCAAGAGCGGGCATTGGGTGGCACAGGGCTGATCCCGCCCGGCTTCGACGGTGGCGACTGCGGCGACCGACCGTCCGGTCACCGCAAGCCAAAGTCGCGCCAGTTCCACGACCGCTCGGGCGCTTCGCAAACAAAGCGTTGGCTCGGGGCCGATTCGGGGTCGTCGCAGGCTTTCAACCAATTTGCGGCACTCGGCGAATTGAACTCCCGCAATCGCGCGGCGATGTGTCGAGCCCGATCGCGGTCGTCGGGGCCGCTGCGTGAGGCCAGTGCATCGGCCCAGGCCATCATCAAGCGAGGGTCCAGCAGGACGTGAGGCGCGCGCTCAAAAGCCAGGGTCATGGTCGCGGTCCACGGCTGGTTCGGAATCGGTTTGACGGTGGTGGCCAGCGCGTAGTGCGCGTGGTCGGTGAACCAGGTGGTGCGCAGGCCGCTGGCGATCCGGTCTCGAAGCGAGCCTGAGCCGGCTTGGGGCTCGTAGATAGCCCTGACCGTCTGGTAGTCCCGATAGGCCCAGGCCGCGCCGACCAGCATCGCGGCACCGGTGACGATGCACAGCAGCGCAGGCCAGCGCGCCACGCGCCGCCGAGGCCGGTCCCAGCCCAGGCACACCAGCAGCGCCAAAGCCGCCGGCAGGCCCAGGTAGGCGTACCACAGTGGGTACTCGAGCAGGCTGTGCAGGCCCACGATGCCCAGCATCACCAGCGCCCCCCGACGGCACAGCGCATCCTCTTTGCGTTCACGCGGCTGGGGCCCCATGCTCAGCGGCAGCGCCGCCCAGGCGCGTCGCGCGGCCAGGGCCAGCACCGCCACCGTTACCAGGCACGCAGCACCCCCCAGGGGAAAGCCCCATTCCGCCAGCAGGTGCAGCGGCAGGTTGTGGGCATGGTCGAAGAAGGCCGGTGGCCGCCCTGACATGGGCGAGAGGGTCCAGGCGATGTTGAAGTTTCCCCAGCCCACGCCGGTCCAGGGCTGCTGCTCGATCAGCGACCAGGTGTTGCGCCAAATGGCAAAGCGAGAGCTGGAGACATCGCCTCCGGCTGTGGCCTGAAGATGCGCCGATGCGCCAAATGCGAGCCCCTGTACGCGGCTGTAGTGCTCGGCGGCCCACCACCCGAGTGAGGCGAGTACGGGGGTCAGGGCCAGATGGACGCGCGTGGGCTTGGGCAAATGGCGGTCCACCACCGCCCAGATGACGAGGAGCGAGATCCCCAGCAGCCCGGTGCGCGACCCCGTCAAGACGAGGGCCGTCATCAGCAAGCCCAGACCGGCCGCGGCGCCGGCCATACCCATCCGACCTTGCGCATGCAGGACCGCCCATGCCACCGCACCCCACAGGAGTACGGTGGCCAGGTGGTTCGGTTGGCGCAGGTGTCCCACCGCCCGCCCCGCGAGATGGGTGGGTTCCAACCAATCGCCCAGGGCCCCATTGAGCAACTGGGGCGCAAGCACCTGCATCAGCCCGATGAGGGCGCTGATCAAGCCTGCCAAGGCTGCAGTGCCGATGAGCAGGGCGGGCCACGGGCTGTGCCGTCCGTCCGGCTCCTCGAATGCCGCCACCTGCAAGGGAGCGGTCCTCCAGGCCAGCACCCCGAGCGTCAGCGCCACCACACCCGCCACAGCAAAGGCCCAGAGTTCAGCCAGCGCCGTGACGATGGGCCCCTGGCTCCAGGGGAACAGGACGGGTGTGGCCGCCAGCAGGGCCAGCAGCGGCAGGAGAGGGGGCGTGCGCGAGTTCAGGGCGACAGCTTGTCGCAGTCATCGCCTTGGTAGCCGACGACTGGGGACTTCGAGACTTTGCATTCCCAAATGATGGGCGAGAGGGTGACATCGGCCACCCGAAGGGTCACCACGGTCGTGGCCGCAGGGTCGGTCGCTGCGGCAGTGGGATGGCGCCCGGTCAAGGTGACCGCGTTGCCCGCGACCGCGCAGGCGCTGCTGGGCAGGCCTGCACAGAGATCTTGCGCACCGGTGTTCACCGCCTCGGCCACCTTGACCTTCTCGCCGGCCACATTGGAAACGGCGGTCCCCACTTCGGCTTTGGCCACGTAGTTGCGGTACTGGGGCAGGGCGATCGCAGCCAGCACCGCGATGATGGCCACCACGATCATCAGTTCGATGAGTGTGAAGCCAGACGGGCTTCGATCGGCTGCGAACGGACGCGGCGCCGGATGGTTCATGTTCTTCACTCCCGAACGTCTGTTTTTGAAGACGAACGGAAACTATATACCTGCAGGTTCGGTGTGGGAGTGCGGCCCTGTTGTGAGGGTCCGCCTGGCGATACCCACGCCCCCATCCGAGTGACTCACGTGCACCTGCGGACGTGGCCAGGGGTTGCACCCGCGCGCCTCGCACCAAGGGCAGCACCCGGGCGCAGGCCCATCATGGGGCCTGGTCAGTGATCACCCTGGGGGTCGACCGGGCCCGCTGCTCGGCGCGCTGCCAGGCGGCCGATTGCGTAGACCGCTGCTGCCCCAATGATCCCCGCGGCATAGCGCACCGCGTCCGTCTGAGGCAGCTTCACGAACCAGGTCCAGGCATCGGGATTGGCAACGACCGGATCCGTGACCAGCATCGTTCCTGCAATCCAGCCCAACAGCATGCCGCCCACGGTGATGATCATCGGGAACCGGTCCATCAACTTGATGACGAACTGGCTGCCCCAGACGATGATGGGGATGCTGACGAGCAAACCAAAGACCACCAGGAACATCTTGTGCTCGCCACCGGCGCCCTCCGCTGCACCGGCGATGGCGATGACGTTGTCGATGCTCATGACGAGGTCTGCGACGATGACCGTTTTGACCGCAGCCCACAGTCGATCCGAGCCCTCGATATTCCCGTGCTCATCGCCATCACCGGGGGCCAGCAACTTCACACCGATCCAGATGAGGAGCAGGGCGCCGACGATTTTGAGAAACGGAATGGCCAGGAGCGTCAGTGCGAAGAAGATCAAAATGACGCGCAGCCCGATGGCGCCTGCGGTGCCGTAGATGATGCCCATCCGCCGTTGGGCGTCGGGGAGCTTGCGGCAAGCCAAGGCGATCACCACCGCGTTATCGCCCCCCAACAGGATGTCGATCATGATGATTTGACCGACCGCGATCCAGAATTCAGGGGAAGTAAGGGCATCCATAGGGCTGAGGCACTTGGCAGTGAAGCAACCCGTCAGTGTAGGGACCCAGAGGCAGCAGCACCCTGTGGGGATTACGCATAGGCCCCCAACGTGGGCCGGGCGCGGGCACCGACGCGGGGGTTCCCCCAAAAATGGGGTCAGAAAATGGGGTCAGACCCCATTTAACCGAGCATGGCCTTGAGCAGCTTGCCCATTTCGGAGGGGTTGCGGGTGACTTTGAAGCCGCATTCCTCCATGATGGCCAGCTTGGCGTCGGCCGTATCGGCACCACCGCTGATCAATGCGCCGGCATGGCCCATGCGCTTGCCCGGGGGGGCGGTGACGCCGGCGATGAAGCCCACGATGGGTTTCTTCATATTCGCCTTGCACCACTGCGCGGCTTCGGCTTCATCAGGGCCGCCGATCTCGCCGATCATGATCACGGCGTCGGTGTCGGGGTCGTCATTGAAGGCGCGCATCACATCGATGTGCTTGAGGCCGTTGATCGGGTCGCCGCCGATGCCCACGGCGCTGGACTGGCCCAGGCCGATCTCAGTGAGCTGCGCCACCGCCTCATAGGTCAGCGTGCCCGAGCGGCTGACCACGCCGATGCGGCCCTTGCGGTGGATGTGGCCCGGCATGATGCCGATCTTGATCTCCTCCGGTGTGATGAGGCCGGGGCAGTTGGGGCCCAGCAGAAGCGTCTTCTTGCCGCCGGCTGCCTCCTTGGCCTTCATCTTGTTGCGCACCATCAGCATGTCGCGAACGGGGATGCCTTCGGTGATGCAGACCACGAGATCCAGATCGGCTTCCACGGCTTCCCAGATGGCATCGGCCGCGCCAGCCGGCGGCACATAGATCACGCTGACCGTCGCACCCGTTTGGCCGGCCGCTTCCTTGACGCTTGCGTAGATGGGAATGTCGGAGAACTTTTCGCCCGCCTTCTTGGGGTTCACGCCGGCGACAAAGCAGTTCTTGCCGTTGGCATAGGCCTGGCAGCCCAGAGTGTGGAACTGACCGGTCTTGCCGGTGATGCCCTGGGTGATGACCTTGGTGTCTTTGTTGATCAGGATGCTCATTTCAGGCTCTTTCTCTGGTCAGTTGGGGACAGAGCTACTCGCTTCGCTCGGGCGGTCTGTCCCCAATTACATGGGGCTGGGACAGAGCTACTCGCTTCGCTCGGGCGGTCTGTCCCGCAAGGTCATTAGGCGACCGCTTTGACAATCTTCGTGGCGGCTTCGGCCATGGTGTCGGCCGAAATGATCGGCAGGCCCGATTCGGCCAGCATCTTTTTGCCGATGTCCTCATTGGTGCCCTTCATGCGCACCACCAGCGGCACCTTCAGGTTCACCGCCTTGCACGCGGCGATCACGCCTTCGGCGATGGTGTCGCACTTCATGATGCCGCCGAAGATGTTGACCAGGATGCCCTTGACCTCAGGGTTCTTCAGCATGATCTTGAAGGCCTCGGTCACCTTCTCGGCCGTGGCGCCACCACCCACATCCAGGAAATTGGCCGGCTCACCGCCAAAGAGCTTGATGGTGTCCATGGTGGCCATGGCCAGGCCGGCGCCATTGACGAGGCAGCCGATGTTGCCGTCCAGGCTGATGTAGGCCAGGTCGAACTTGCTGGCCTCGATTTCGGCGGCGTCTTCTTCATCGAGGTCGCGGTAGGCCACGATCTCGGGGTGGCGGAACAGGGCGTTGGAGTCGAAGTTGAACTTGGCGTCCAGGGCGATGATGTGGCCCTTGCTGTCGCGGTTGAGTGGATTGATCTCCACCAGCGAGGCGTCGGTCTCCAGGTAGCACTGGTAGAGCTTCTTGAAAACGTCCTTGGCCTGGGCTGCAGAGCCCTCGGGCATGTCGATGCCCTTGCAGATCTGTGCGGCCTGTTCGTCGGTGAGGCCCTTGAGCGGGTCCACGAACACCTTGCAGATCTTCTCCGGGTGGCTGTGGGCGACTTCCTCGATGTCCATGCCCCCTTCACTGGACGCGATGAAGGCGATCTTCTGCGTGGCGCGGTCGGTGACCACGGACACGTAATATTCCTTGCCGATGTCCGCGCCTTCTTCGATGTACAGGCGCCGCACCTTCTGGCCCTCGGGCCCGGTTTGGTGGGTCTTGAGTTGCATGCCCAGGATCTGGCCGGCCAGGTTCTTCACGTCGTCTACCGAGCGGGCCAGCTTGACGCCACCGCCCTTGCCCCGCCCTCCGGCGTGGATTTGGGCCTTGACCACGCACACCGGCGTGCCCAATTTCTGAGCCGCTTCAACCGCCTCCTGGACGGTGAAGGCGGGGTATCCGCGCGGCACGGGCACGCCGAATTGGCGCAGGATTTCCTTGCCTTGGTACTCGTGAATCTTCATGGTTCCCTCCCGGTCTACATCGTGTTCACGCGCACTCCAAACAGGATGGGTGGCGCAAAGCGGTTCGCATTGTGTGTCAGGAACTTGGCGTTGACCTGACGGCGACCGAGGCGACCGGGAGGGGCCCGGCGTGGGAGCCCGTCACTGCTGCGTGACCCCGGGCCAGGAGCCATTACCCGACCAATCGGTCAGTCAATGAATCAATGTACCACGGGCCCAGGTGCCCGCCGGCGGCCGAGTGACCGCGGCGCGCGGTTGCGCCTAATCCCCGGCATCGCCGCCTTTGACCACGCGCTTGATGACGTCTGCGCTGAAGCCGCGTGCAGCCAGAAAGCGCATTTGACGCGCACGGTCGGCCCCGTCAAGGGCGGGCGTGTCGCCAAACTTTCGGGCCCAGACCGCCCGGGCACGGGCGTGTTCGGTGCGGCGGAGTTCCGCTGCGGTCTCCGCATCCAGGGCCAGCCCATGCTGACCGAGCTCGGCCTGGATGCGGCGGTTGCCGAAACGCGCGGCGCGGGCCTGCACCCGGGATTCGATGAACCGGTCTTTACTGAGCAGGCCCTGGGCCTCCAATTCATCCAACAACCGGTCGACCTCGGCGGGGTCCACGGCTGCAGCACCCTCGCCGGAGCCGGACTTTATGCGCAGGAGCTTGCGCCGCAGCTCGGCCCGGCTTTGCTCTCGCAAGGCCAGTGCCTGAAGGGCGCGGGCCTTGAGGGAAGGGGCTCGGCTGGGCCTCAAGCGGCCTCGGCTTCACCGCCTTCCAACAGCGGGATGCCCATGAACTCACGGATGCGATTTTCGATTTCGATCGCCACATCAGGGTTCTCACGAAGGAACTCGCGGGCGTTGTCCTTGCCCTGGCCGATCTTCTCGCCCTTGTAGGCGTACCAGGCGCCGGACTTGTCGACCACTTGCGCCATGACGCCCATGTCGATGATTTCGCCCTCTCGGCTGATGCCTTCGCCATAGAGGATGTCGAACTCGGCGGTCTTGAAGGGCGGGCTGACTTTGTTCTTGACCACCTTGACCTTGGTTTCGGAGCCAATGACCTCTTCGCCTTTCTTGATGCTGCCGGTCCGGCGGATGTCCAGGCGCACCGAGGCGTAGAACTTCAGTGCGTTGCCGCCGGTGGTGGTTTCCGGGCTGCCAAACATGACGCCGATCTTCATGCGGATCTGGTTGATGAAGATGACGGTGCAGTTGGTCTTCTTGATGGTGGCGGTGAGCTTGCGCAGGGCCTGGCTCATGAGGCGGGCCTGCAGGCCGGGCAGGGAATCGCCCATTTCACCTTCGAGTTCTGCCTTGGGGGTGAGGGCGGCCACCGAGTCGATGATGACCAGGTCGACCGCTCCGGAGCGCACGAGCGAATCGACGATTTCCAGGGCCTGCTCGCCCGTATCGGGTTGGCTGATCAGCAGGTCTTGGAGGTTCACACCGAGTTTTTGCGCGTATTGCACGTCCAGGGCGTGTTCGGCGTCGATGAAGGCGCAGGTGCCGCCGATCTTCTGCATTTGCGCCACCACCTGCAGGGTGAGGGTGGTTTTGCCGGAGGATTCCGGGCCGTAGATTTCAATGACCCGGCCGCGCGGCAGGCCACCGACGCCCAGGGCGATGTCCAGGCCCAGGGAGCCGGTGGACACGACTTGGATGTCCTCGACGGCTTCGCCCTCGCCCAGTCGCATGATGGAGCCCTTGCCGAATTGCTTTTCGATTTGGGCCAGGGCGGCGGCCAGGGCTTTGGCCTTTTCGGTATTCAGGGCTTTGACGGGTGCGTCCATGGAATTCTCCGGTTCGATTGAAGGGCGGCGGGCGGGGCCTTGCCGTGGGGATGGGCTTGAGTTTGGGGCCTTACAGGCTCATGGAGTGAGCCACTCGGCCCGGCGATGTGGGCCGGCGAGTGGGCCAGAGGGGGATGCGCAAGGAGGGCTCATGAACTGGATATTCGTACAGTATAGCGAGCCGGTCAAGCCCTCGCAGGGGTGACCCCTGGGAGCGCCCCGGGACCGGTTGTCCGGGCGCCACAACGGGGGGTGGAACCCCCTGGGGAAGACCCCATGGAGCCTCCCTAGAATGGTCGGAAAGGCAGGAGAAGGGGACCATGCGCATCCTGATAGCCGAAGATGACCAGGTATTGGCCGATGGGCTGTTGCGTACCCTGCGCGTCAACGGGTATGCGGTGGACCATGTGGCCAGTGGCTCCGAGGCGGACGCGGCGCTGTCCACGCAGGAGTTCGACCTGCTGATCCTCGACCTGGGCCTGCCCCGCCTCCACGGGTTCGACGTGCTGAAGAAATTGCGAGCCCGCGGCAGCGCCACGCCGGTGCTGATCCTCACGGCGGCCGATAGTGTGGAGGAGCGCGTCAAGGGCTTGGACCTCGGCGCGGACGATTACATGGCCAAACCCTTTTCGCTCCAGGAACTGGAGGCCCGTGTGCGCGCCCTGGCCCGCCGCGGCATGGGGGCGGCCAGCAACGTGATCAAACACGGTCCGCTGACCTTCGACACCACGGGCCGTGTGGCCTACATCAACGACGCCATGGTTGAACTCAGTGCCCGTGAGCTGGGATTGCTGGAGGTGCTGCTGCAGCGCGCGGGCCGTCTGGTGAGCAAGGACCAGTTGGTGGAGCGGCTCTGCGAGTGGGGCGATGAGGTGAGCAACAACGCCATCGAGGTGTACATCCACCGCCTGCGCAAGAAGATCGAGCAGGGCCCCATCCGCATCGCCACGGTGCGGGGGCTTGGTTACTGTCTGGAGAAGATTCCGGGTTGAACGCGGGGTGGAGGCTTCCAGCGCGGTGAACCCGCCCAACGCACCGACCGCAGACCGGGAACCCGGTGCCGCAGTCCCGCCGCCCGGTCCCGCAAGCCCGCCGGCGGGCGCTCGTCTGCCCATACGGCCATTGCGGCGCCGCGGTTCGCAGAGGTCCTTGTTCGGCGAGATGCTGGACTGGATGCTCGTGCCCCTGCTGTTGCTGTGGCCTTTGAGCGTGACGCTCACTTGGCTGATCTCGCAGAACATCGCCAACAGGCCGCACGACCGCGAGCTGGAGTACTTGGTGCAAGCGGTGTCACGCGAGGTGGTGCGCGTGCGCGAGCCTCAGGGCCGCTCGCGCATGGAGATCGGGATCCCCTTGCAGTCCCTCCTGGTGGGAGAGGCCGACGGGCATCGACAGGTGCAGGTGCTCGGCGTGCGCGGTGAGCTGGTGGCCGGAAACCCAGGCCTTCCCCTGCCGCCACGTGAACCCGGGCCCTTGGACGCCACGCAGCGCGGCTCGGTCAATGAGCGCATCGTTTTGGCCGACATCGAAGTCAATGAGGTCCCGATGCGCGTGGCCTGGATGTGGTTGCCCGACAAAGTGGAGCTGCCCGGCGAGGATCCGCCCTTGGTCCAGGTGGCGGAGACGCGGGCCGAGCGCGAATTGTTGGCCACCGAGGTGCTCAAGGGAGTCTTGCTGCCGCAGTACGCCATCCTGCCCCTGGCGGTGTTGCTGGTGTGGATGGCGCTCACCCGGGGGTTGGCGCCCTTGGAAGTGCTGCAGCGGCGCATCCGAGCGCGGCGCAGCCAGGACCTCTCGCCCATCGACGAGCGCGAGGCTCCTGAGGAAGTCGCGCCCTTGGTGAGTGCGATCAACGACCTGCTTTCTCGGCTGGAACAGTCCGTGGCCACCCAAAAGCGCTTTCTCGCCGACGCTGCGCACCAACTCAAGACCCCCCTGGCCGGGCTGCGCATGCAGGCAGAACTGGCCCAGCGAGAGATCGCGCAGGGCGGTGACCCGCAGCAGGCGCGCCGAAGCCTGCAGCAGATTGCACGGGCGTCGCAGAACGCCACCCGAATGGTCAATCAGCTGCTGGCCCTGGCGCGCGCGGAAGACCCGGAACAGGCCCTGCGGCGGCAGTTGGTCGACCTCAACGACATCGCCTTCGAGACGGTGGAGGACTTCGTGCAGCGTGCGCTCGATCGCCATATCGACCTGGGCTATGAAGCCCCGCCGCCGCCGCCGCCAGGCCGTCCGGCCATCACCGTGCAAGGGCAGCCGGTGCTGATCCGGGAGCTGGTGCGCAATCTGGTGGACAACGCCCTGATCTACACGCCCGAAGGGGGCGCCGTGACGGTGCGCGTTCTGCACGACTACTACGGGCGTGTGGCGGTGCTGCAGGTGGAGGACAACGGCGTGGGCATTGCCGAGGCCGAGCGCGAACTGGTGTTCCAGCCCTTCTACCGGGCCCTGGGCACCGAAGTGGACGGCTCGGGCCTGGGCCTGGCCATCGTCCGTGAGATCGCAGAGCGCCACGGTGCAGCGGTCGGCGTGGAGGACGCCCGGCCGCGTGGGCCCGGGGTCACCCACCCGGGCACGCGCTTTTCCGTCCGATTTCCCGCGGGCCCGGCTGGCAGGGCCTAGCGGCACCGGTCAATGGTCAGCGCAGCCAGCCCTTGCGGCGGAAGTAGATGAAGGGGGCGGCCACGGATGCCAGCATCAGGCCCAGTGCGAAGGGGTAGCCATAGTCCCACTGCAACTCGGGCATGAATTGGAAGTTCATGCCATAGAGGCTGGCGATGAGCGTTGGGGGCAACAAGGCCACGCTGGCCACCGAGAAGATTTTGATGATCTTGTTCTGGTTGATGTTGATGAAACCGACGGTGGCGTCCATCAGGAAGTTGATCTTGTCGAATAGAAAGGCCGTGTGCGAGTCCAGCGAGTCGATGTCGCGCAGGATCTGACGGGCCTCTTCGAATTGTTCGGCCCCGAGCATGCGGCTGCGCATCATGAAGCTCACGGCCCGCCGCGTGTCCATCATGTTGCGGCGGATGCGCCCGTTGAGGTCCTCCTCCCGCGCGATGTCAGCCAGTACCTGGGCGGCGGCCTCGTCGTTCACATCCTGCTTGAGCACGCGTGCACTGACCCGCTCGAGCCGGTCGTAGATGCCTTCGAGCGTGTCGGCCGAATACTCGGCGTCCGCGTCGTAGAGCTTGAGCAGGACGTCCTTGGCGTCTTCAATCAGTGAAGGGGTGCGCCGCGCACGCAGACGCAGCAGGCGGAACACGGCGATGTCCTCGTTGCGCACGGAAAAAAGCACGCCGGTTCTCACGATGAAGGCCACCCGCACGTTGCGGGGCCCATCGGCATCATCGACAAGGAAGTCCGAGCGGATGTGCAGCTCGCCGTTGTCCTCTTCATAAAAGCGGGCCGACTCCTCGATGTCGTCGTCCACCGCATCTTCCGGAATGGTCAATCCATAGCGCTGCGTCACCCATTCCTTTTCCGCAGGGGTGGGCGATTCAAGGTCGACCCAGATCGGCGTGAGGTGCGCCAGGTCTTGGGGCCCGTGGATTTCCTGCTGCAGCAAGCGACCGCGCAGGCCGCCGTTGTCCAGCGTGAACACATTGAGCATGTGCGGCATCTCCGCTTGAATGCGCAAGGCCTGGCCAACGGTCGCAGGGCGCGCATTCGGGGTTGTGAGGGAAGTGATGTTCCGTCAGCCCCGCGCGGGATGGGTGAACCCGATATTCAGCCTGTGTCAGGCTCGGGCTGGGATGGCGTCGGGGCTCATGGGCCGCGGCCGCCACGGGCGCAGGGGACGGTCACCAAGGGTGACTGGGGTCCAAGCGTGGCTCCGTCTGTTGAGACCCCCGCATTATGTCACCGGCTGGGGCCTTGCCGGACGACGCCAGCGCAGCACTGGACCGGCGGGCTTCAGGGGGTGATGGGGTCCGATGCCCCCCGGCAGGCTCGGCGTCGAAGGCTCGGGTGGCCGGGGTCTGTCAGAACCTCGGATGGCGCTTGCCAAGGCCCGCATTCGGGCGCACACTGGACCTGACACCGGCCTGACAGCCTGTTGCATTCGAGGCCTCTGCCAGTCGGTGTGCAAGCCATCT
>Ga0255188_1000343_pt1 | contig 16090 bp, 6 predicted proteins | sample Miss_Cont_RepB_8_FD_188427 | JGI IMG/M metagenome (GOLD analysis project Ga0255188, IMG submission 188427) | Freshwater microbial communities from Mississippi River, Louisiana, United States - Miss_Cont_RepB_8h | ecosystem: Environmental > Aquatic > Freshwater > River | place: USA: Louisiana... | reverse complement strand
GATCGTAGGCGCGTTCCTTCGCGACACCGAGCCACGCGTCCCAGTTCACGCCCTTCGGCACCACCGGGATGAACTTGGAGTGGTCGGGCTTCTTGAAGGTGCCGATCGGCTCGCGCCAGGGCGGGTAGAACGGCCGGTTGGTCCAGCTCACGATCTCTCGCACCTCTCCCAGCACACCCGCCTCGACCCATTCCTTCAGGATGCGGCAGCCCTCGTCGGCGTGACCCTGATTGCCCATTTGGGTGACGACCTTCTTCTCGCGCGCCTTCTCGGTCAGCTGCCGGGCCTCCCAGACCGTGTGGGTCATCGGCTTCTCGACGTAAACGTGCTTTCCGAGCGACATCGCCGCCATCGCGGCGGGGAAGTGCATGTGGTCGGGGGTCGAGATCGTGACCGCGTCGATCTTGTTCCCCAGCTTGTCGAACATCTTCCGGTAGTCGTTGAAACGCGCCGCCGATTCGTGGCGCGCGGACTCCTCGGGGTATTTCTCGCGGAAGGACTTCAGCGAAGTGTCGCACCGGCTCTCGTCGACATCGCAGATCGCCACGATGTTTTCGTCCTTCATGCCCTGCACGGCGGCGCCGCCGCGGCCGCCCGCGCCGATGATGGCGACGTTCAGTCGCTGGTTCGGGGCGGGGGTGCCGGCGGGTTGGGCGCGGAGCACCGCGGGGAAGGCGAGCGTGCTCGCGAGCGTGGATGACTTGATGAACGAACGACGGGTCGGGATAGGCATCGGGTTTCGGGGGTGAGGATTTCGAACTCTGGCGGGAACGAAGCGGGTTCGACGCCGAAGGCAACGACGCGGTGCGGTGCGGGCCCGGGCGGGATTCTCAGAAACGGCCGGTGACGCCAGCGACGATCTTCAACGGGAATTTCCGGTTGTTGATCACGCGGTCGGGGTAGGCGGCGTAGACGGTGTCGAGATCGACCGAGAACATGTTGTCGAGGTCGAGGAACAGGCTCGCGTTGCGGGTCACGGCGTAGCGGGACTTCCAGACCCAAGTGATCTTCTCCTTCTGGTACTGCACGAGCGCGGGTGTCGCGGAGTTGGCCGTCAGGTAATTGCCGCGGTATATCGCCTGCAGCCGCAGGTCGAGGCCGCGGCCACGGTAGCTTAGCCCGAGGTTTCCGGACTTGTTCACGAAGCCGGGCAAGCTGTTGTTGGTCAGCACGGTGGCGCCGCCGTAATTCCCCTTGGTGCGCAGTGTGGTGTAGTTGGCGCTGAGCCCGAAGCCTCTGGCCCAGCCCGGCAGGAACGTGAGTTGTTGCTGGTAGCTGAACTCGAGGCCGTCGATGCGCGCGGAGCCGCCGTTGCGCTGGGTCGTGAGCGTGTAGCCGGCGTACAGGCCGTCGAAGCCGTTGTCCTGGCCGTTGCCAATGATCTGGCTGCTGTCGGTGTAGATGTAGTCCCGGATATCCTTCCGGAAGGCGCCGATCGAAATCATCCCCTGCGGACGGAAGTAGTACTCGGCGGTGAGGTCGTAATTGTCGGCCTGTTGCGGACCGAGGTTGGGGTTGCTCGACGTGACCCGCATCGTGTCGTCGTTCACCTGGTCGTTGGGAATGATGGAACCGAAGCCGGGGCGGCCGACGCCGGTCGACCAACTGGCGCGGGTGACGAGGTTGGGCAGCGGCTCGTAGCGGAGATGCACTCCCGGCAGCACGACACGGTAGTGGCCCTCGTTGGTCATGCGGGTGCCGTATTGCGCCTCGGCGCGGCGGATGATCTCGGCGTCGGTGAGCGGGCCGGTCCAGGCGGCGCGGCGCGCTTTCTCCGCGGGTGAGATGTAATTGAGCGGACCCTCGCCGGCGACACGGGTGTCCTCGAGGCGCACTCCGGAGAGCAGCGATAATGCCCCGATCCGGGCCTGGCCAAGCACGTAGGCCGCGGCGATGCGCTCCTCGACGAACTTGAGGGCCTGTAGCGAGGTCGGTGCACCGAATGCGACGTCCTCGCGCCAGTAGCGCGGGTTTTCCGCGAGATGGCGGGCCAGGCCGTAGGGGTTGGGCCAGACCGGTGCGCCACCGCGTCCACCGTAGGCCTTCTGCTCGTCCTTGCGGTGGTAGCCGGTCACGTCGGTGAACTGCCCGATGCCCGCGTTGTCGTCGGCGTTGCCGAGCACGCCATCGGGTCCGGTCCAGCTCCAGCGGCGGTTATAGCCCCAGAGATCGCGTTGCTGGCGCTTCACGTTGAAGCCGGTCTTCACGAAGGCCGGCACGGAAGTGCGCAGGTCCTTCCTGAGGTCGAGTTTCGCGGCGACGATCTCGTCGGTGCTGCGCTTGTCGTTCTGCGTGATCTGCAGCGCGCCGTAGTTGTTGAGATCGTACATGTCGGGCCCCTCGGTCTGCCGCACGACCGGGTTCATGCCGTCGCGGGATCGATCGATGGTCCAGCCGATGCCGCCGAGGCGCAGGCTGACGACGTTCTGCGGCACGCCGTTGTAGGCGCCGGCGTTGGAGTAGGAGGCGCTGTAGTCGAGCGTGAGCCCGTCGAAACGGTGCCGTACCATCGGTTGAAACAAGTACGTGCGGCCCGAGTTGTCCCACGCGTTCACCGAGATCGCGTTGGTGGAAAGCGTGGGGTGGGCGAAGACGCGCGTGATGTTATCCGCGTAATTCGGATGGATGTAGCCCCCGCCGGTGCGACGGCCGGCGGCGTCGACCGTGGCGAGCACGTTCGGGGTCGCGGCGGTGGGCACGCCGACGGTCGAGAGCGTGCTCAGGCGCGTGTCGGGATTCTCGAAGTAGTAGTTGTACGACAGGCTGACCGAGACGGTCGTGCGCGGGCTCCAGCGGTAGTCCACCTTGAGGCCGCTGGCGACGCGGGAACGGGTGGCGTTCTCGACCCGGCGCCCCATCGAGAAGTTGTAGGCGGCGCCGGGATCGTTGCGGCGCTCGAACGACTGCAGGGTGGTGGAGCCCGCCCCGGGCTGGCTGTGCACCGTGCCCGTGAGCGTGATGCCGATGTTCCGCTTCTCGCCGTATACGTCCGAGTAGCTGAAGTTGAGCGAAGGTCCGAAGCCCTCGACGGGCGCCTTCCACGTCGGTGCCGACGCCTTGTACGTCGGCCGCGTGATGAATCCCAGGGTGTAGGTGAAGACACGCGGTACGGCGCGGTCGAAGGCGCTCTTCGTCACGAGGTTCACGCTGCCGCCGATCGACGCGCCGTCCAGGTCGGGGGTCGGCGCCTTGGTCACCTCGATGGTCTCGATGTTGCCGAGCGAGGCTTGGTCGAACTCGAAGGCGCGGCCGCCGTTGGCGGACTGCGCGCTGGCCACCTGCATGCCGTCCATCGTCACGGCGTTCAGGTCGGGCCCCACGCCCCGGATGCTCACCTGGCGCACGTCGTGGCCGTTGTAGTTGGCGGTGATGCCGGCGATGCGCTGCAGCAGATCGCCGACGTTGCCATCGGCCACGTTGCCGAACGTGTCGGAGGAGACGATGGCCTTCACGTTGGGTGCCTGCCGCTGGAGCGTCTCGGCAAGGGCCGTGCCCTCGCGTTCCCCGGCCACGGTGAACTTGTCGAGGCGGTAGACCTCGGCGGTGAGGGCGAAGTCGCGGGTGACGCGCTGCCCATCGGAGGCGCGCACCGCGGCGCGCTGAGGGTCGAGTCCGGTGAAGCCGGCCACCACCGTGACTTCAGTGCCGGCGGGCAAAGCGAGCTCGAACCGGCCCTCACGGTCCGTCACCGCCGAGCGCGTGGTGCCGGCGACGGAAACGGTGGCGCCCTCGAGAAACGCGCGCGTGGCGGCGTTGCTGACCTGGCCCGTGAGCACGGCGTCGGCGGCATGCGTCCACGCCGTGACCAGACAGAAAATGACAACGAAAGCGGCGGGGCGGGGCAGGGTGGGGTGGTTCATCAGGAGGGACGATCGGGTTGGGGTGATCATGCGCGCTCCTCCTCCGCCGTTTCAAGTCCGGCGCACCTTGTCGCAGGGTGACGGCAGAGGGTTGTACTGCCGCCTAACGAATGAGACCTGCTCAGCGATTCTTTGCCAGGTGCATCGAACCGTTGAAGAAGAGCATGCCGACCTTGCTCGCGTCACGGGCATCGGGTGTGGGGAAAGAGACGTGGCGCTCGATCCGTCCGTCCACGAAGGTGAGGGTCAACTCGTAGCCTTCTCCTTTCCATTTTCCTTCCAAGGGCGCGGCCACGCTGCCGGCGGTCGCGACGGAGGTCGAATTTTCCGACCGGAAAGATGAGCTGCGGCTCAAGGTGAAGGTGCCGTCCGGCCGCAGGGTGAGGCCGGAAATCGAGGAGCCGCGCCCGGAGGAATGGGAGTAGGACGCCCCGCCTTCGAAGAATCCGGAGACTTTGCTCCAATCCGGTTTCGCGACCGCGTTGAAAAGTCCGCCGTCCCAGGCGAAACCGTTTCCGGAGGAGTCCACCTCGAAGTTCGACTCGATGACTTTTCCGTCCGACCACTTCACGGTCAGTTTTTTGTTCGCCAGCGAGCCGCGGCCGTGGCGGCGCGAGTCGCGTTCGAGCTGCTCGGGCGTGAAGACGCCGCCGGGCGAGTCGAAGACCCTGCCGTCAGTGGTGAAGTACCAGAGTTTCTGCTCCAGGCTGCCGGTAGCCATCCAGAACCGGGTCATGAAGAAGAGCCCTTCCGGGCCGGCAGGCGTGACTCGGGAGGGTATCGGTGCCGCGACGGCCTGAGCGGCGACGGGAGCGGCTGGGCGAGCGGCAGGTCTGGCCGGGGCCTTGGTCGGCGCGGGTGCGGCAGGCGCGGCGGCCGGAGGCGGGGTCGCGGGAACGCGAGCGGCGATGGCCTGAAAGCGGGGGAGATCACGCAGCGTGGCCAGGTCCTCATCGGACAGAAGTAGTGCGCGGTCCTTGAAGCCCAACCGGACGGACGTCTCAAGCGAGTCGAGCGCCAACTCGCGGAAGCCGAGTCGTGCCTCAGCGCAGGCGAGGTTGTAGCGATGGCGGGGTTCTCGCGGTTCCCGTTCGATGAGCTGGGCGATCAGGGTGCGCGCGCGGGCAAAGTCCCCGGCTTGGGCCAGGGCGGCGAGCTGCGATTCATCCTGGCCGCAGAGCGGTCGGCCGGAGGCGACAATAAGCAGAGCCGCCAGAAGGCCGAGGGTGCGGAATGACGCGTTCATGGGATTTGGGTCTGGTGACTAAGGTCCGCGCTCCCGGCGGACGCAAGGCACGGGCGGAAAATCACCTTCCGCGCAGCGGGTATTTACGTCGACTTGGAAGGGACCAGCCACCATGGCTTGCGCGTCCCGCCGGCAACCAAGCCGCCTCGGTCGACCCTTTCCAACATGCACCTGACTCCCCGTCGTCTCGTTCCCGCCCTGCTGCTGCCGTTCGGACTCGCCGTCTCCGCGCTGGCGCAGGCGGTCTCGACCACCACTCCCGCGACCCCGGCAAGACCGGGCGACACCGTGAAGCTCGAGGCCTTCACCGTCACCGGCTCCAACTTCAAGCGGCTCGACCAGGAGAACGTCCTCCCGGTGACGGTGTTCAACATCGAGGCGATGGAGGTGCGCAACGCCCTCACGCCGGTCGAGATGCTCACCGCGCTGCCGCAGATCACGAACGTCCCGCTGAACGAGACCCAGAACGGCGGCGCCAACTCCCGCGGTGACAACGCCAACGTCAATCTCCGCGGCATCGGCGCCGGTAACACGCTGGTGCTCCTCAACGGCCGCCGCATCGCGCCCCACCCGATCACGTCCAACGACGGCGGCGTGCCCGCGTTCTACGCCAACGTGAACCAGCTCCCCACGCAGGGCCTCGAGCGCATCGACGTCCTGCGCGACGGCGCGTCCTCGATCTACGGCTCCGACGCCGTCGCGGGCGTGATCAACTACGTCACGCGGCGCGACTTCCGCGGCACCGACGTCCGCACCCGTTTCGGCGTGCCGGAGCATGGTGGCGGGGAGAACCTTCAGGTGACGCTCACGCACGGGCGCGACTTCGCGGGCGGCAAGGGCCGCCTGCTGCTCACCCTCGATTACTTCTGGCGCGACGAGATCGCGTACCGCGACCGCTCGTTCACGCGCGACGCCAACCGCACCGCGCTGGCGCCGGCTGGCTTCAACGCCCTCGGCGGGTCCTTCGACGGGCGTTCCAGCGTGAGCGTCTTCCCGTCCTTCCGCATCGGCTCCTCGACCACCGCCAATTTCCTGCGGCCGATCAACGGCGCTCTCACCTTCACCACGTCCTCGCCCACCGCGAGCGTGGCCGCCCGCGCGGCGAGCCCGGAGTTTTTCACCAACATCAACCAGTACCAGAACACCGGCCACAACAAGACCGACCGCCACAACTGGTTCGCGGGTTTCGAGTACGACTTGGGCGACCGTGTCACCGCTTTCGCCGACTTTTCCCTCTACCACTCGAGCGCGTTCCTCCTCCGGCAGCCGGTGCAGCTCAACGCCCCCGGCTCGGACCAGTTCGCGCCGATGAACGTGAACAACCCTTTCAACCCCTACGGTTCCCGCTTCTACAGCCCGACGGGTGCGCCCAACGCCGACGGCACGCCGCGCCTCACCGGCAATCCCCAGGCCGTCACCATGGTTTCCGTCCTCCTGCGCGAGGTCGGGCCGGAGAACATCAACGTGCGCTCCGGCGTCTACCGCGGCGTCGCCGGTCTGCGCGGCAAGCTGCCCGGCGGCTGGTCGTGGGAAAGCGCCGCGCTCTACACCCGCGCCTACACGTCGGACGTCTCCAACAACGGCGCCCGCGAGTCCCTCTTCCAGCAGGCGCTCCAGCGCACCGACGCCACCGCGTTCAATCCCTTCGGCGTCACGTTCCGTGTCTCCGGCAATGCCGTCGTGCCCGACCAACCCTACTCCAACCCGAAGTCGGTGCTCGACTCGTTCGTGCAGGTCTGGCGCCACGACGGCTTCAGCGCGATCGCGAGCCTCGACGCGCGCGCCAGCGGCCCCGTTCTGCGCTACTGGGGCAACACCGCCTCCGCCGCGATCGGCGCCGAATACCGGCGCGAGCAGTTCCTCGACACGCGGCCGGCTTACGTCGGCAGCAATCCGCCCGGCGTCGGGCTCAACGTCGACGACAACGACTACCTCGTCGCGTCCTACGCGCCCGACTCCACCGGCAACCGGAAGGTCTCCAGCGCCTACGCCGAGGTCGTGATCCCGCTGGTCGCGCCCACCCACCGCCTTCCGCTCCTGTACTCGTTGGAGCTCACCGGGTCCGCCCGCCACGAGCGGTACAGTGATTTCGGTAACACGACGCGGCCGAAGGCCGGTCTGAACTGGAAACCGTACCGCGGGATGATGGTGCGCGCTTCCTACAACCAGGGGTTCGCGGCGCCCAACCTCCCCACGCTTTACGCTCCGACCCGCTTCACAGTCGACAGCGCGCCGGGCCAGACCGACGTGTATCGCAACCAGACCGTCGGCAACGCCACCTATGTCATGCGGCGGTACTCCACGGGCAATCTGGCCCTGCAGCCGGTGACCTCGGTGGGCAAGAGCGCCGGCGTGGTCGTCGAGGTCCCGCTGGTGAAGGGGCTCACGATCACGGCGGATTACTGGCAGATCGACCAGTCCAACGTGATCGGCAGCTACTCCGACTCGCAGCTCTTCAATAGCGACGCGTCCAAGCTCAACGCCTACATCCAGTCGCAGCTGGCCGCCGGCCGCACCATCACGCAGATCGACGTGGGTTCGGGCACGCCGGCCTACAAGGGCGACCCCGCGATCGTGCGCACGGCGCCCACCGCGGCCGACGTCGCCGCGTTCGCGGCCTACAACGCGGGCAAGCCGACCGCGCAGCAGGCCGCCGTGGTCGGTAACATCCTGTCGCGCAGCATCCAGTTCCAGAATCTCGCCAAGGGTTACGCCAGCGGTGTGGATCTCAGCGTCGGCTACCAGATCCCCGCCGAGCGCTTCGGCCGGTTCTCCTTCAACGCCGACTGGTCCTACCTCGTGCGCAACTACCAGCTGCGCGATGTGCCCGGCCGCGCGCCCGATTTCATCGAGCGGCTGAACGTCGAGGGCGCCACACGCTGGCGCGGCACCACGAGCATCAACTGGCGCAAGGGCGCTTGGAGCGCCGGGCTGAGCGGCTACTACATCGGGCGCTTCGCCGACTCCGCGTCGATCACCGCCGCCGCCTATGAGTCGCTCGGACGTCCGCGCTACGTTTCGCAGCAGTTCGACAGCGGACGTTTCCTCTACCGCTACGTGATCAGCGACGTGCTCACCTACAACGCCTTCGTCGGCCATCGCTTCGGCGCCCAGGCGCACCGCTGGCTCCGGCAGACCGGCGTGCGGTTCGGCGTGACCAACCTCACGGACCGCCAGCCGCCGATGAGTTCCGGTGCGATCGGTTACTCCGCCTCGGTCCACGGCTCCCTCTTCCCGGGCCGAATCTGGACCCTCGAGCTCACGCGTCGTTTCTGACGCGCCGGCTTCTTCCGGAGCGGCCGATCCACCTTTCGTCATTTAGCGAGCCCGGTCAGGCATCCGAAGCCGGCCGCTCAACGGAGGAGCGTCGGACCTCGGGCTTGCCTTCCGTCTTTTGGACGCCACGAAGTTTTGAGGCGCCACGGTTTCGTGGCGCCAAGCAAGCCCCGTCCCCATTTGTTTTGCCCGTGGAGCTACCCGCGGGAATTTCTGCGAACCTTCACCCCTACCATGACAAACCCGTCTGCTCCCCTTTTTCGCCGCCTGCGGTCGCCGTTTTTCTTCCTCTCCATACTAGCCGGGTTGGGTATTGCCGCCGCTTCCGGTGCCGAGCCCGGCGTCATCACGGGCACCGTCAGCAACGCCGCCACCCGTAATCTTCTCCCGGGCGCGCGAGTCGAGATCCCCGCGCTCGCGCGGAGCGCCCTCACCGACGACACGGGTCGTTACGTGCTCGGCGGCGTCCCGGCCGGCAATCACGAGGTGCTCGTCTCCTACATCGGCCTCGATCCTGTGCGGCGGCAGGTGACGGTCGCCGCCGGCCAGCGCGTCGCGCAGGACTTCGACCTCACCACCGGCATCTACAAGATGGACCAGTTCAAGGTCGTCGGTGAGCGCGAGGGCGACGCGGCCGCCATCACCGCGTACCGCAATTCCGAGAATCTGAAGAACATCGCCGCCACCGACTCCTTCGGGAACCTGCCGAACCTCAATGCGGGCGAGGTGGCGATCCGGCTGCCGGGCATCTACGGCGAGCTGGATGCCGGCGGCAACCTGGCCGGCTTCACGGTGCGCGGCATGACCTCGGGGTTGAACAGCGTCACGATGGACGGCGGTTTGATGACCGGGCAGGGCGGCATGGGCCGCTCCATTTTCGTCAACAACATCACCGGCGCGATGTTCGAGCAGGTGGAGCTCGTGAAGGGCCACACGCCCGACAAGGGCGCGGACTCCCTCGGCGGCACGATCAACTTCAAGAGCCGCTCGCCGCTCTCGATGCGCGAAAAGCGACGCATCACGTACACGCTCACGGGACGGATCGCGCCTTCCTTCACCCAGCAGATCCCGATCCGCGAGGATCGCCGCCTCCACGGTCTCGCCACGCTGGGCTATCAGGAGGTGTTCGACGTGTTCGGCGGCAGCCGGAACCTCGGCGTCTCGCTCACCCTCTTCAATAGCGAGACCGCGATCGGCTCCTTCTTCACCACACGCGATTTCCAGAACACGGCCACTTCGCCGGCGTTCCTCTGGGACTACCGGTGGGACGACCTCTACAACCACCGCCGGCAGAAGAACGTGACCCTGAAGGCCGATTACCGCCTCACGCCCTCCACCAAGGTTTCCTTCCTCGGGACCTACATCGACCACTCCGAGGTGTACCGCCGGCAGTACGCCGTCCGCGCCTTCACCAACGGGCAGGCGCAGGACACCGTGCCGAACGCGACCACCACCAGCGTGGTCCCGGGCTACACCTCGCGGATCACGACGATTCGCCCGGTCGCGAGCTCGGTCATCGACGTGACGATGACGGGGCCGAACAACTTCTTTAACCGCCTGCGCCGCGTCGACGCCGGGTTCGAGCACGAGAAGGGTCCGCTGCAGGTGGAGGGCAACCTCCGGTACACCCAGACCCATATCAATATCGGCAACGGCGAGGGCGCGGTGCTCACCAACCGCATCAGCGGCACCGGCTGGATCATCGACCGCACGGCCTCCGACCTTTACCCGAAGTTCCTCCCCAACGGGGGGCTCGATTTCTCCAATCCCGCCAATTACCGCCCGACCGCCAACGGTCTCTCCAACCAGAACGACCAGCAGATCCACGAGGTCACCGAGGGCCGCCTCGACGCCCGGTACACGCTCCCCGTCGCCGCGCCGGTGTTCGCCAAGGCCGGCGTCCATTGGCGCGAGCAGCACGTGGGGGTCCGCAGCGCCTCGCGCCGCTGGAGCTACACGGGCGCCACCGCGCTGCCGCACGACCCGAACCTGCTCACGATGGATCGCCGGATGACGGGCCGCGCCATCCCGCGATGGGAGGCGTCCTGGTTCATGAAGTCCCGCGAAGTCGCCGACCCGTCGATCTGGCGCGAGGACCTGTATTTCCGCGAGACCACGAAATACACCGCGTACCGCGACGTGGTCGAGACCGTGACCGCCCCGTACGTGATGGCGCAGGGCAAGCTCGGCCGCGAGGGCTGGGCCGGCCGCACCGGTTTCCTCGGCGGCATCCGTTGGGAAAAGACCGAGAACGAGGCCGAGGGGTGGGTGCGCGCCCGTGTGCTCAGCACCGCCGCGCAGCAGACCGCGGACCCGGTCGGCAGCGCGACGCGGGATTACGCCAACAACCGCCGCGTGATCGACGGCGACTACACCAAGTCGTTCCCGAGCGTGCACGCGTGGCACGACTGGACGGCCAACCTGAAGACGCGCCTCAGCTGGTCGACGAGCTTCGGCCGCCCCTCCTTCGGCAACCTTTCCCCCGCCGAGACCCCCAACGAGACCCAGCGCACGGTCACGATCAACAATCCCGCGCTGCTGCCGCAGACCGCGAACAATTGGGATGCCACGCTCGAGTATTACTTCGAGCCGGTGGGCAACCTCACCGTCGGTTGGTTCCACAAGGAGATCCGCGACTACATCGTGGGCGGCATCGACTCGGGGACGGTCGGGACGGGAGCCGACAACGGCTACAACGGCGAGTACGCCGGCTGGACGATCCTGAGCTCGGCCAATGCCGGCACCGCGGTGGTGCAGGGCTGGGAGTTCAGCTACCAGCAGCAGTTCTCTTTCCTGCCCGGCGTGCTCAAGGGACTGAGCGGCATGATCAACTACACCGTCCTCGACACCCACGGTAACTACGGCGGCACCGCCCGCCGCGGCACCGGCCAGATCGCGGGCTTCGTGCCGCGGACCGCGAACGCCAGCCTCAGCTGGCGCTATCGCGGCTTCAGCACGCGCCTGCTGGTCAATTACGCGGGGGAGTTTCTCGCCTCCTACAGCGCCGCCTCCGCCGCGCGGAACCTGTACCGCATGGAGCGCACGCTCATCAACCTGGGCCTTTCCTACCAGCTGCGTCCCACGCTGAACGTCACCCTCGACGTCGACAATCTCTCCAACGAGCCGCAGCGGCGCTACCGGGGCGTGACGGACAACATGGAATACTACAACTACCCCGGCACCACGATCACCTTCGGCTTCAACGGCCGGTTCTGATCACCCCTTTCCCCGCCGCCGGGAGCGGCGGGCGCGGGTCCGTCGCTCCCTGATCCGGACGCTCGACGAGTGCCGGACTCCGTCCCAGTTTTCCGGAACCAGACCCCGCCCCCGCCGCCGTTCCGCGCGGCCCCATCCCTGTTTCATGAAAACCCCCGCCCCGCTGCCCGTCCTGTTGTTCGCGCCGCTGCTCGCCGCCGTGCTTCCCGCCCAGTCCGTCCCGCCGCCTCCCGCCTCGCAGGAGCCGGTCGTCGAGCTGTCGGCGTTCGTCATATCCTCCGAGAAGGACCTCGGCTACGCCGCGACGTCCTCGCTTGCCGGCACGCGCATCCGCACCGAGCTCAAGGATCTCGCCAACCCGATCTCGGTCGTGACGCGCGAGTTCATGAGCGATGTGCACGCGACGGACCCGGTCGAGCTCCTCGTGTACACCGCCAACACCGAGGCAGGCGGGGTGGGCGGCAACTACTCCGGCGCCGCGATCGGCAGCCCCGCCATCTACACCGAGGTCACGCGCCAGCCGCAGAACAACAACCGCGTCCGCGGGCTCGCCCGCGCCGATCTCACCCGCGACTACTTCCCGACGGTCACGGTCTTCGATAGCTACAACACCGCCCGCGTGGAGATCAACCGCGGCCCCAACGCGACGCTCTTCGGTCTCGGCAGCCCGGGCGGCATCATCAACACCCAGCTCATCCAGCCCGAGCTGCGCAACTCCGCCCGGGTCGAGACCAACCTCGGCTCCTTCGGCACCTCCCGGCACACGCTGGACGTCGACCGCGTGCTGATCCCGGGCCGCTTCGGCGTGCGGGTCGCGGGACTCGATGAGCGGGAGCAGTTCCAGCAGAAGTTCGCCCACGAGCGCGACCGCCGGGTCTACGCCGCCGTGCGTCTGTCGGTCTTTCCCGGAGGCTCCCTGCGGGCCAGTATCGAGAAGGGCGCGATCGACGCTAACCGGCCGCGCAGCGACGCCCCGCGCGACAACCTCACCCGCTGGTGGACGCCGCCGTTCAACAAGGTCACGCACAGCCCCGGCACGGTGGACTTCAACCTGATCGACCGCGACATCCTGCGCGCCCCCGGCGAGTGGTTCGCCCAGCCCGCCGTGGTGTACGAGTCCGCCGCGTCCGCCACGCCCGCCCGCGTCATGCTGGCGTGGAACACCCTTGTGGGCGTGCCGCGCACGCCCGGCGGCAGCCCGGCGCTCGGCTTCCAGGCCAACATGGTTTCCATCACCAAGGGCGACCAGTGGTTCCCGAGCGCGACCGCGGCCCGTTACGGCATCCAGCGCGGCTCCTCGTACGCGGACGACGCGATCAATGATTTCTCGGTCTTCGACTGGCGCAACGAGCTGCTCGACGGTCCCAACAAGCGCGAGTGGGAGCGCTTCCAGGCCGGGAATGCCAGCTACGAGCACACCTGGCGTTACCCCCTCGGTTCCTTCGGCACCGAGGCCGCCTTCAGCCGCGAGGCGATGGCGCGGAGCTTTTTCGACATGTTCCCCGGCGGCCGGGGTTACAACATCAACATCGACGTCAACACCACCCTGCCGTGGGGAGCGCCCAATCCGAACTTCGGCCGGCCCTTTGTCGCCAGCAACAACGCGCGCAGCACGACGTCGTCCGACCGCCGCTCCGTCCGCGCGACGGCATTCGGCGAACTCGATTTCGCCCGCGTTTCACCGCGGGCCGGCTGGCTGGGCCGCCACCAGCTCACCGGCTTCGCCAGCGACTACCAACTCGACGAGTCGAGCTACTCCTCCGCGAACAGCCTCGACGAGGGCTGGGTCGGCGCGCTGCGCGCCACGGTGAACCCGCCCTCGAGCCGGGACGACATCAACTCGGAGGAGGGCATGGTGCGCACGGTGGTCTACATCGGGCCGAGCCTCGCCCAGCTGGCCAGCCCGCGCGGGATCGCGCTCAAGGGCATCCAGGCTGAGATGCGCTCGCCCTCCGCCACCGGCTGGCACTGGGACTCGACCGCCCGCCAGTGGCGCACCCGGCCGGTCGCGATCAATCACGTTCTCGATGACGAGGTGTTCAGCCGCACGGCCACCGGCGGCGCCATCCGGCGCCAGAAGATCGACTCCCAGGCCTTCGTCTACCAGGGGCGCCTGCTCCGCGGGGAGTGGATCGTGGGTACGATCGGCTGGCGCAAGGACCGCGTGGAGGATTTCCGCAACAATCTCGGCCAGGACGTCCGCGACCGCTTCAACTTCATCGACGCGACCAGCCCGGCCTTCCGGCTGCCGGCGCGGCCCGACTCCGTCTTCGAGCAAAGCATCTGGAGCCGCGGCATCGTGCTGCAGCGGCCGCCGTTCCTGCGCTTCGCGCGCTCCGTCGGGTTCTCCCTGCACTACAGCCGCTCGGAGAATTTCCAGCCCGCCAGCGCCCGCATCGATACCTTCGGCAAACCCATCATGCCGCCGGGCGGCCTCACGGAGGACCGCGGTTTCAGTCTTTCCCTCCTCGAGGGCCGGCTGCAGGCGAAGTTCAACTGGTACCAGACCGACTCGGTGCGATCTTCGCTCGGCTACCAGGGATTCCTGATCGAGACCGACGCTCGGATTATCCGTTACAACACGCCCGCGGCGCTGGCCGCGGCGGGCTACAAGGGTCCGCCCGACTTCCTCAAACAGCTCGTCAATTGGCAGCAGATCGCCTCCCCGGCGCAGCTCAGCGGCGTCAACGTCACGTTCGCGCGTCCGGGCAACATGTCCGACACCGAGAGCGCCACCTCCAAGGGCTTCGAGTTCGAGTCGACCTTCAATCCCACCAACCGGCTGCGCCTCGCCTTCAACGCCAGCCAGCAGGAGGCGATGCGGGCCAACATCGCCCCCGCCACGCGCGAGTACCTCAAGCTGCGTATCGGCGAATGGACCACGGGGGCCACCGGCAACCTGCTCGCCGACGAGTCCGGCCAGCCGGTTCGCGTGCGCGTGGTGGAGACCCTGCTGAACGCGGTCAACGCCACGCTCGCGCGCGAGGGCCAGGCCGTTTCCGAGCTGCGCCGCTGGCGCTTCAACGCCATCGGCAATTACTCGTTCGCCCGCGGCACCTGGCTCCAGGGATGGAGTGTGGGCGGCGCCGCGCGGTGGCAGGACAAGGTCGCGGTGGGCTATCCCATCATCGATGTGCGGCAGGACGGCGGCACGATCGCCGTGCCCGACCTCACGCGTCCCTACCTCGGGCCGGCCGAGATCAAGTTCGACGGCTGGGTCGGCCACACGCGGCGGATCTGGCGCGACCGGGTCCGCTGGTCGGTCCAGCTCAACGTGCGGGACCTCCTCAACGATGACGAGTTGGTGCCGGTCATGGCGCAGCCCGACGGCTCCATCGCCTCCTGGGTCGCCCCGCAGGGCCGCGTGTTCAACCTGCGCTCGTCGTTCGAGTTCTGAGCGGCGCCGGTCCGCGGGCCGGGGAATAGTCCTTCCCTAGGGCGGCGGCGCGTGCCAACAGTTCGTGTCGGCCGTCGTCGATCGATCGCGGCCGCCGCCCGATTCACCGTCTGGTCCGCCCCGCCACCCACCCCCGCCATGCCCCGACTGCTTGCTGCTCTGTTTCCGCTTCTCGCGGCCATCCCCGCGGCCGCGCAGGTCGCCCCGGCCGTCCCCAACCCGCCCGCCGACGCGCGCCGCGAGGAGGCCATCGTGCTTTCGCCGTTCCAGGTCGGCGCCGAGTCCGAACGCGGCTACCAGTCGACCGCCATCCTCCAGGGCGGCCGTGGCCGCATCGATCTCGCCGACGTCGCCGGCCAGGTGCAGGTGTTCACGCGGGAGTTCCTCGAGGACATCGCCGCGAACACCACCGACGAGGCGTTCCTGTTCTCCGCCACAACCCAGACGTACTTCGACAACGTCAACGGCAACGGCGACTCGCGCCCCGGCTCGCGCAACACCGCCGATGACGCCGGCAACTCGCGCGGCCTCGGCAACGTCGACCGCACCCGCAACTATTTCCGCACCACGATCGAGACCGACGCCTACAACACGGAGCGTTTCAGCCTCGTGAGCGGCGCCAACGCCGTGCAGTTCGGCCTCGGCGGCGCGGCCGGCACCGCCGAGAGTTCCACGTTGCGCGCCAACCTCGCGCGCAACCGCCAGCGCGTGCAACTCCGGGCCGACAGCCACGGTTCCGAGCGGGTCGTGCTGGACGCCAGCCAGGTGCTCGTGCCGCGGAAGCTCGCGCTCCGCCTGGCGACGCTGCGGGAAAACCGGGAGTTCTTCATCCAGCCGGGCTACGAGGACAACCGCCGCGCCTTCGTCACCCTCACGTACCAACCGTTCTCCCGCACGACCGTGCGCGTCGAGGGCGAGTACGCCCACCGCCGCGACGCGCGCCCGACCACCACGCTGCCGCGCGACGCCGGCTACCTGCACTGGCTCGCGATGCAGCGCGCGGGCACCCCGCAGGTCTACCTGAACCGCGCGTCCTCCGCCGCCACCGCGGGTCGTCCGCCGGCGCCGACTTACCAGATGTCCGACGGCACTTCG
>Ga0255188_1000342_pt1 | contig 16094 bp, 6 predicted proteins | sample Miss_Cont_RepB_8_FD_188427 | JGI IMG/M metagenome (GOLD analysis project Ga0255188, IMG submission 188427) | Freshwater microbial communities from Mississippi River, Louisiana, United States - Miss_Cont_RepB_8h | ecosystem: Environmental > Aquatic > Freshwater > River | place: USA: Louisiana... | reverse complement strand
GAGGCGGCGCTCACGGAGGCCTTGCGGCCCTTCTGGGAAACCCCGGCGCGGGCCTTGTCGCTCGTGCACCACTGGCTCCACGATCAAGCAAACGCTACTGCTTGACTCATTCTACCGGAACCTAATGAAAAATGGTATGACTTTCAGTTTCCGCTCAAGCGGGTTCTTTCAATTGGAGGGACAGGCTGGAAGCACTGCCCTACCGTGCCGGCGACTTGCAGTCGCCGTCCGTTGTTTGCGATTGCGAAAGGCGGCGACTGCAAGTCGCCGGCACGGGTTCACGCCCGCCGCCGCTCGGCGAAGATGGCCACCGCCACCCACAGCGCGAGGAACGCGCCGAGCGTCAGCGCGATGGGTTTCAGCCAGCCGCCAGACTTGAGGTTGCGCGCGGCGAACTCCACGGTCATCGGCTTGTTCACCTCGGTTTGCAGCACCTGCGTGAAGGCATGGCGCTGGCCGCGCAAGGGCAGGTTCACCCGCAGCGGCTGCACGGTCGCCACGGTCACTTCCTGCGCTTTTTGGAGCTTCTCCAACTGCTGTTCGGCGGCTTCGGTGTTGTAGAGCAAGGCCTGCTGGTCGGCTTGCTGCGCGCCTTTGCCTTCGAGGTTGCCAATCCAAGCTGCTTCCACGTTCAGCCCGAGCTTGGTCGCATTGTCCAGCGTGTATGCCTGCTGCGCCTGCACCAGATTGCTCGCCTGCGAACGACGGAGTTGGACCTCCACTTCCTTCAACTGCCGGAAGTCATCTGCGTCCGTGTCCTTGCCCGCTTGCCCGGCCTGGCCGCCGCGATTGCCCTGCGGGTTCGCGCTGCGCTTGTAGTTGAACCACTCGTTGTTCGCCTCGTTGAGTTTGCCGGAGGAGAGCAGGCTGCGCAGGTTGCCGAGGCTGGCCTTCGCGTCGTTGTCGCGCACCTCCTTGTTCCTCGCCTCCTGCCGCGAATACTCCCTGGCCGAGTAGTTCACCGTCACCACCGGTGCGCCGCTGAGGTCGCGGCCCATCGTGCCGGCGAAGTCCGTGTATTCGTAGTCGGGTGGCAGCAGCAGCTCCCAGCGCGCGTTCTTGAGCGGCACGTCGAACTTCGGCGAGGCCACCGCGAAACTGCCCTGCCGCTTCGGGAACGGATCCTGCGAAGCGTAGGTGAACTCCACGACCATCGCCGTGTCACGGGCGTTCTGCTCCAGCGGCAGCAGCAGCTTGCCGCCCTGCTTCGTGGGCCGCACCGGCGTGCCCGCCACGAACGCATTCCAGTTCGTTGCGCCGGGGGGCAGCTCGATCTCAAGGAACTGCCGGCCGTTGTTGCGCACCGAAAGCGACACCTCCGTCATCATCTGCCCGTCGTCGGCCACGACCGTCGTGAGCCGCGCGCTGTCCACGAGCGCCTGCAAGACCGCCGCCTCGGCAAAGCGCTGCGGCGTGACCGCCAGCTTCCAGCCGGGGCGCAAGTAACGCCACGCGAGGACCACCTGCTCGCCCTTCGCGCCGCTGGCGTAAGCGGCCGCCCACTCGGGCAACTCGCGCGGGTCCACAGTGAGCAGCTCGCCGCTCTTCGCCTTCTCCGACACTTGCAGCGGCGGCTTCGCCAGGATGGCCACGGACCCCGTCTCGCGCTCGACGCCTACGGCCTCAACCGCTGGCAAGTCCACCGGCGCGTTCGTCTTCGCGGCGCGGGTTTGCTCCCACGTCACCATGAACGTGTGCTGGCCGCGCAGCTTGTTCTGCAACTCGACGCGCCACACCTCGCCCGTCTGGTCGCGCCGCCGGATGTTCCCGCCGGTGATGTCCACGTTCGTCACGGTCAGCGGAATCTTCAGCCGGAACTCCTTCACCGGTGCATTCGCGATGTCCAGCCGCACCAGCGCGCGCCCGCTCACGAGCGTCTCGGTCACGCTGATGAGGTTCACCACCTCGGCGCGCACCCACGACTCGAGCTGCTCCGCCGCCAGGCCCAGCCGCCACGTCGCCGTCGCGCTCGGCTCGGTGGCGAGGAACTTGAAGGCCAAAGTCGCTTGCTCACTGAGTCCCTTGTAGATGCCGACCGGCATGGTCGCCGCAGGAATCTCGCTCAAGCCATCGAAGCTCTCCGTCTTCACCGACAAGCCCGCCTCGGTGCTCACGGCGACGAAGCCGTTGAGCTTGTCCACGCCCAGCGGATGCACCGCCGGCACGGCGAGCGACTTCGGCGCTTCCTTCAAGGTCTGCACGAGGATGACCAGCAGCGAGACCGCGCCCTGCGTGCGTTCGCGCAACAGAACTTCCAGCACGCGCACGCCGGCCTCGGTCTTCTCCGTCCAGTTGTTCACGAGGCCAAACGCGCTGCCCCGGGCACGCAACGCGGCGTCCACCACGCCGACGGTTTCAATCCGCCAACCCACGGGAAGCTGCGCGCGGAGCTGGAAGATGCCGGCCTTCTTCACGTTGTAGGTCACCTCCGCCGCGAGCCGCAGCTCCTCCGCGCCCACGCGCAGTCGCTGCATCACCGTGGCGTCAATCTGCGGCTGCACGGCCTCGGCCCGCACCGCGAAGGCGAACGTGCTGCGCAGGTAGCGGAACGCGCTGACGAGGTCGGTGTGGTTGAGCTTGCTGGCGCGGTTGAACTCCGCGAGGTCCACGCGCTGCAAGTCCGTCGCCGTCTCGACCGACAGGCTCGTCTCCTCCGCGCCGCGCACGGCCACGAGGCCGGACTCGCGCCGCACGTCCTGCACGATGGGCACCTCCACCTTCACCGTCGCGGGCAGCGCGCCGAGCGACTTCTCAGTCTCGATGGTCAGCCGCCAGTTCGCGGAGACGCCCTTGAGCAAGTCCACGGAGAGCACTTCCGTGCCGGCCTCGGTGAGCAGTTCCCACGTGCGGATGCCTTCGCCCTCGACGCGCAGGAGCCGTTGCCCGGCGGGCAAACGCACCTTCGCCTGGCGCAGTTCGCCCTGCGCGATTTGGTAGTCCACGAACGCGCGCGAGTTCACCAAGCCGCCGCCGACGGTCACGAGCGTCGCGGTCTGCGCGAAGATGGTGGCGTCCATCTCGGCGATGCGTTTGAGGCGCGGCGTCCACGCGAGGTCCACGCGGTCGGTGGAGCCGATGATGGCCTCGACGCGCGTCTGCTTGCCGGCGGGCGTGCGCTTGAAGGCGACGGCCGTGGGGAACTCGACATCGGCGTCGGCCTCCTCGATGACGGCGGTGAACTGGCTGGCCAGCGCGGGCGGCAGCGCGAAGGCGAGGCGGCGCTTGGTGACATCGCCTTCGAGGCGTGCGAGCAGCTTCAGCTCGACCGTGACCGCGCCGGCCTTGGGCAACCACACGCGGGCCGTCGCACCCTCGCGCACGAGCCGCGCCTCGCCGGACTTCGCGGTGAAGCTCTGGATGGCCACATCGCCGCCGAAGAGGGTGAAGGTCTGGTTCGTGCCCGTGCTGGTGAGCGCAAGTGTGGCGGTGAACTCGGCGGACTTCTCGCGGAGCGTGCCAGTGTAGCTGGCGGAGGTCAGCGTGACGGAATGCGGAATGCGGAACGCGGAATGCGGAATGGAGTCCTGTGCGAAGGCGGCCTGTGAGGCGAGCAGGAGCATCAAAGCAGCAGCAGCGGGCGGGACAGAACCGGAGTTGTCGGACCCGGAGCCTTCATTCTTCGGACCCGGAGCCGTCACGCTCGCAGCCGAAGCGGGCGGAGTAGCGCCTTCATTCCGCATTCCGCACTCGGCACTCCGCATTTGCTTGGGCCACATCCGCAACGCCGCCCACAGCAGCGCCGCGCCTCCCACGACCGGCACCGTGCCAATCAGCACCCAATGCAGCGTGCGCGCCGACAGCCCCAGCCACACCACGCCTGCCAGCGCCAGCGCGAGGCCCAGCGCGATGCCGAAGCTGCTGCGCTCCGCGCTGCGCCAGCAGAGCAGCGCCCAGAGCAGCCCGCCGACGAACAGCGCGAGCTGCCCGGCGGACTGCGCGGCGCGGAACTTGCCCAGCGGCATCAGCGCCAGCTCGATGCCCAGCGGCTCGGACCGGAGGTTGAGCACCTTGGTGAACGTGAACGCCTGCCCGCTGCGCGGGATGTCAATGCGGATGGACCGCATCCCTGCCGTCGTCTGCGCCGCCTCGCCAGAAACGTCGGCGAAACCACGGCTCGGGGCCCCGCCCCCGCCCGCACCGCCAAAGCCACCAACGGCCAGCGCGCCGAGTTGGAAGCTGCCCCGTGCTGCAGCTGCGTCCGAGGGGGTGACGAAATCGTCAGAAGTGACAACGCCGTTGACCACAACCGGGTTCCCCTGCGGGTCCATCCGCGGAAGCGCAGGTGCGGGCGTCGCAGTCACCGGCGAGGGTGGCGTCGCTGGCATCGGGCCGGAGGCGGACCTTGGCACGGTCGCCCCGAATGCCCAGTGAGCAGTCGCTTTCCTCTCACCCGCTGCTTTCGCACCAGCCTCCGACTTGGCCTTGGCTTCTGCGGAGGCGGCCTCCAACCGGTCCAGCTTGCGGGCGCTCTCCTCTCGGGCGAGCAACTCGGATTCCTTCCGGTCGGAAAGATTCTTGTCCACTTCGGCGAGGCGCTCCAATTCACCCCCACGAGACTGCGGGCGCGCTGGCTTGTTGGCTTCTTGCGGGTTTAACGTCGAGTCCACCGCGCCATCGGCATTCAGCCGTGCGATGCGGCTTCGATTCACACCATTCATCGTCGTGAAGTCGCCTCCGATTACGGCTTTACCATCGGCTTGCTGGGCCTTTGCCCGCGCATCCTGCGCCATTCCAACACCCTGCGCGCGGCGGACGGCGGACTGCGCGACGATTTGCGCGTCGCGCTGCTGCGCGGCGGCAAAACCCGAGCTGCTCAACTGCTCCACCCGCCCGTCGCCGAAGACCACGTTGCGGCCATTCTGGTCCACTGGTGAGTAGGCAAGGATGGCGTCCTGGTGTTCGGGCTTGCCCGCACCGGCCCACACGTAGCGCTCGCCGCTGTCGGGGTCAGTGAGCACCTTGTCGCTGCCGAGCTCGTTGGCCATTTCCTCGAAGCTGTCCGGGAAACGGTCGGCGTTGTCATTGGCGAAGATTTTTGCTGCGAGGCCGATTTGCTTGAGGTTGTTCGCGGACTTGATGCGGCCAGCCTTGGCTTTCGCCTTGGACAGCGCGGGCAGCATCATGCTGGCGACGATGGCGACGAGCAGCAGCGCCACGGCGGCGGTGCCCAAGCCCTTCATCCCATTCTTCTTGATAGCGAACGCGATGCCGTAGGCCAGCGCCATCACGAACAGCGCCACCAGCCAGTCGTTGCCGAAGTTCTCGAAGTAGTTCATCGCCCGCTCCCACGCCTCGCGCAGGCCATACACGGTGCCGCGCGCCACGGTCATCGAGCCGCCGAAGCTGGAGACGCGCTTGGTGGCGGGGACGAAGAGCTGCCACTCGGCGTAGGTGTTGGGCACGTCGGTGGCGGGCGCGGTGAGGGCGACGGATTGCGGCAGCCAGCGGTCCAGCGCGGCGAGCTTCTGTGCATACACGATGTCCACGGCGAAGGCCTCGTCGCGGTTCGCGCCGCGCGGCAGGGGCACGACCAGCCACTCGCCGTCGCGCTCGGCCTTGCTCGGCTCGTTGTTCACGTAGCAGCCCCAGAAATTCGCGCCCGCCGGGAGCTTGAACTTCTGAAACTGCTTCTCGTTGTTCTTCACCATAAAGCTGGCCTGCGTGAGCATCTCGCCCGCCTCGGTCACGACGCTGGTGATCTGCGTGCGGTCGGCCACGGCGTCGAGCACGCGCTCCTCGTCGAAGCGCGCGGCGTCCGCCGTGAGCGCGAAGTCCCCGCCGGTGTAGCGCCACGCCAGCAGCACGGGCCGCGTGCACAGCGCGCGGTCGGTCTCGGCCAGCTCGCCGGGGTCAATGGCGCGCAACGGCTCGGCGGCGGGTTTGGGCTGGAGTTTCAGGTTCGCGGCGACGGTCACGGCCACGGAGCCGGTCTCGCGCTCGACGCCGTCGCAGTGCGCGCCCGCGAGGTCGAGCGCGGCCTTCTTCGGGTCGAACTGGTAGTCGTAGGTGACGACGAGCGTGTAGCCGCCCCAGGCTTTGTCCTGGAGGGAAATGGTCCAGAGGTTGGTCGCCTGCTCCTTCCGCCGGATGTTCGGGCCGGTGAACTCGACGTTCTTCCAATGCGCCGGGAGCCGCACTTTGAACTCCTGCACGCCCTGGTTGAGGATGCCGAAGCGGATGGTCGCGCTGCCGCCCACGAGGCCATCGCCGACGGTGACGAGGTTGAAGACCTCGGCCACCACGCGCGCGGGCAAGCGCTCGGTGGCGAGGGCGAGTTTCCAGTCCGGCGCGTCGGCGGTGAAGGCGAGTAGTGGGGCAGCCGTCCCGGCTGCCTCGTGTCCGGCAACCGTCCCGGTTGCCGAATCTGCGGGCGAGGACGCCCGCAAGACAAAGGCAGGCGGGACGCCTGCCCCACTAGGCTGGGCAACTGGGATTTCCCGTGCGTTGGTGAGGGTTTCCGTCTTGAGGCGGATGCCCGCCGCCGAGGCTGCGCCGATGAAGGCGGTTTCCTTCGTCGCGCCCGCGAGCCGCACCGGGGCCACGGCGATTTGCGCGGGGAAGGTCTTGTGGGCTTGCTCCAGCACGAGTTCGAGGCGATGCACGCCGAGCACGCGCTGGGTGTAGTTGACCTTGAGCTTGCCCGCCGTGGCCTTCCAATCCTCCACATTCGCGCCGCGCACGTCGGTCACGTTGAAGTTGGTCGGATAGCTGAACTCGGCGGCGTAGATGCCGGCCTTGAGCACGCTCAGGTTGATGCCGTGGCTCACGACGAGCCGCGACTCCTCCAGCCGGGCGGTGAGGCGCGCGGCGGTTTCCAGCACCGGCTCGATGCGCTTGAGTCGCGCGGCGACGCTGAAGGGCCGGGCGTTGAAGCGCCACGCGAAGAGCGTGCCAGTGCTGGCGTTGACCTGCCGCAGGCCGGGCGCGCCGTCCACCTCGACCACGGTGTCGTCCGCCCCGACGGTGAACGTGCCGGACTCGCGCTCGATGTCCAGCGGCTGCGGCGCGGCGAGCGTGACGGCCAGCGGCGTGGACTCGACGGGCTGCTCGGTGTAGAGCGTGAGGGCGTAGGTCTTTTCCACCGGCTTCGCGAAATCCACCGTGAGCAACTGCCAGCCGGCGGGCAGGCGGGCGGCGGTTCCGGTTTTGGAAACATTCCAGTCGCGGATGCCGTCGCCCTGCACGCGCGTGAGCGTGTGGCCCGGCGGCAGCCCGACGGTGAGCCGCGCGACGCTGGCCTGAAGCAGCTCGTAGCGCAGCGCGGTGGTGAACTTGATGACGGTGGGCGAGACCTGCGCGGCGGCGGCGGTGTCCACGGTGATGAGGGACTTGCGCGCAATCTCCGTGGTCTTGCTCTGCCAGCGCAGCGAGACGACGCGGTCCGCGCCGACGACACCCGCGATGACGGAAGCGGCCTTGGTCGGGCCGCCCTCGATGAGCGCGCCGCTGAGGAGTTCGACCTCAACGCCGGTGTTGCCCTCGGCCTTGAGGCTGGCGGTCGCGGCAGGCGGGCCGGTGAAGCTGATGTGGTTCCACGGCTCGGCCTTGGTGATGCGCGCGATGACTTCGAGCTTGAGCGTGTGGACGCCGGGTTTGGCGCAGTGGAGGCGGTAACTGCCCGCGCGCGTGCTGGCGACTTGTAGTCGCCGTCCGGGGGCTTCGTTCGCAACAGACGGCGACTGCAAGTCGCCGGCACGGGTCAGGCGCACGCCGGCGGGCAAGTCCGGCGCGAAGACCGCGATGTCGCCCTCGAAGAGAATCGCGCTGACTTCATTGGTTGTAAGCGACTCGACGTCCACCGTGGCCGTGAAGCGCGCCTCGGTGTCGGTGACCTTCCCCTCGTAGCGGACCTCGCGGACGATGAGGTTGGTGTAAGTGGCGGGCGCGGCGGGCGAGGGCTGGGCGAAGATTTTCGGCGGGCTGGTGCCGCGCGAGAGAATTTGGAGGCCGTTCAGCACCGCCACGCCGCCGGGCCCGGGCAGCACCGTGATGACGACCGGTTCACCCGCGAGCACCGGCACATCGCGGAAGACGATGAACTGCCGGCCTTCCTGCCAGCCTTGCGAGACCTTCCAACCGGGCGCCGAGCCGGGACCGAGTGGGCCGAGGGCGTTCGTGCCGGAGTGGAGTTGGAAGAGGGAGTTCTGCTCCGGACCGGAGTCGGCGTCGGCGTGGCCGTAGAGGTAGAACTGGTAGCTGCCGGGTTCGAGGCCGCGCAGGGTGAGCGAGATGTTCGAGCCGTTATGGGGGAAGATGAAGTGGTCGAACATCGCGTCGCCGGAGGAGTTGCCCCACGTGCCGGGGGCGTTGGTGACGCCGAGGCTGACGACGGTTTCCGTGCGGTCGGAGAGCTTGAGTTTGTCGAGGAAGCCGTTGGTTTGATACGGCTTGCCCGGCAAGTGGCGCGGGCTGTAGTGGCTGTAGATGTTCCAGAAGTCATTCGTGCTGAGGCCAGTGGCTGCGAGTCCGGTCTTCGGGCTGCTCATGCCGACGCCGAAATCCACGTTGAGGAGGAGCTGGGCGTGGGCGGGGGCCATGCGGAGCTGGATTAAGATTAGGATTACGAGCAGGAGGGGGAGACGAGGGAGTTTCATGGCGGCGAGTTGGTTGCAGGCTAAGGACAATTGGTGGCACGGCTACCAGCAGTCAGTAAAAGAGTTGCAAGAAAGTTGTGAGACCGAAACGGCCGGGCGACGGGTGCATCATGGGAGATGCGCGGAGTGTAGCGGGCGGATGCTTGGAACGTCATCGGGTGAAACACGGAGGGAGCGGGTTGGTTGCGGCGCGCATGGGTGGTTGGACGGCAAGCCGCCGCCGATGCTCCCATCTGGCGGCGGTGGGCAAAGGCAGGCTGGGGAGTCTGGGCACGGTCCGTGAATGCGCAGGTGCTGAGCTGGAAATCGGGTTGCAAATCCAGCCAACTCCTACCTAAGCTGCGCCCATGAAGCATGTTTTCCGGCTCATTCTTTGCGCCGCCTGCTTGGTTCTGGCGCCAGCCAGCGCCAGGGCCGCAGCGGCGGATGAGCTTTATGTCCGCGTCTTCAACATCATCCTGCAAGGCGACCAGTTGCGCGAGAGCGGCAAGGGCAAGGCGGCCTTGGAGAAATACCTCACCGCCAAGGAGGACTTGCTCAAGATCCAGTCCGCCTACAAGACCTACGAGCCGAAGCTGGTGGATTTCCGGCTCAAGTATCTGGACGACCTCATCCAGAAGCTCAGCGTGCAGTTCCCGGGCACCACGCCACCCGCGCCGGTGATTCCGCTGAGCCAGCAGGCTGATGACGCGGGCTCGACCAAACTCACCGGCATGGAGAAGCAATTGCGGGACTTGAACAACGAACTAGTCAAGATTCGCACCGAACGCACCGACTATCAGCAAAAGCTCCGCGAGGCCCTCGCCGCCCGCCCCAAGGATACCGACCCCGCCGAGATGGCCAAGGCCCAGCAGAAGGCCCGTGACCTCCAGAAGGCGGCTGACTTGAAACAGATTGAAATCGAGGATCTCAGCAGACAAATCGCCGCCACCAAGAAGGAGCGCGATGACCTCCAAAAGCGGGTCGCCGTGCTGACCGACAAGGCCGAGGTGCCGGTGCTCCGCAAGGAGGTCTCCGCGCTGAAGGCCAGAATCGATGAGTTGAACAAGCGTGCCGCCGCCGGCGACAAATCCGCAGAACTGGCCGCCCTCCTTTCCGCTGCCAAGGCCGAGTTGAAGGCCGAGCAAACCCGGGTGGCCGACTTGGCCAAAGCCAACCAAAAGATGGAGGCCCTGCTCACCGACCCCAACAACGCGACCGGCATCACCGTGGACCAATACAAGTCCCTTGAGAAAAAGAACCGGGACTTGGAAACCGTCGTGAAGAGCCTTGAGGCCCAGATGCAGAAGGGCACGGCGGACGAGGTCAAGCTCCGCCAGTTGGAGAAGGACCGGGAGAGCCTGCAGAAGCAGCTCCTCGACCTGCAAAAGCAACTGGAGGAGCGCAAGAAGGTGTCCAGCAATGCCAGCGATCAGTTACAGCAGCAACTGGCCGCCAGCCAGGCCAAGGTGGCGGTGCTGGAGGCTCGAAAAACACCTTACACCGCAGAGGAGCTCGCCTTGATGAAAAGCTCCTCTGCCCCGGCCGCGGCTGCCGCGCCGGTCGCCAAGACCGCAGAGAAACCCTCTCCTGCCGTCCTGCCGCCCGGCGCTGCTGTAGTGGCCCTCGAAGCCCAGCGGGCCTATGCCGCCCAGCGCTTCGATGAGGCGGAGAAGAAATACCTCGAAGTCCTCAACCTGGCTCCCGACAACGTCTATGCTTTCGCCAACCTGGGCGCGGCGCAGATGGAGCTGAACAAGCTCCCGCAGGCGGAAGCCAGCCTCAAGCGTGCGCTGGCCTTGGACTCCAATGACGGCTTCAGCCTCGCCCTGCTGGGCTTGCTGCGATTCCGGGAGCAAAAGTATGATGGAGCGCTCGAAGCCTTGAGCCGCGCCGCCCAGATTGACCCCGCGAACGCCCAGACGCAGAACTATCTGGGCCTCGTCCTCGGCCAGCAAGGCCAGCGGGAAGCCGCTGAAGCGGCCTTCCGCAAGGCCATCCAGATCGCTCCCGGCTACGCGGTGGCCCACTACAATCTCGCGGTCTTCTACGTGACCCAAAAACCGCCCACCCGCGAACTCGCGCGCTGGCACTACCAGAAGGCACTTTCTGTCGGGCATCCCCAGAGCGATGAGTTGGAGAAACTGCTCGCCAAGAACTGAGGCAAGCGGGCAGGAGCAGGATTAAGGCTAGGGGATTAAGCAGGTCCTCGCCCTCGCCCGCCTCTCCCACTCTTAATCTTAATCCTAATCCTTCTCCTCATTCTCCCGTGCTCCGCCAATCCGTCCACGAACTCGTCATCGTCACCCGTGGCCGTGGCTTCACCGAAGTCACCGATCAGGTCGCTGACCACATCCGCCAGGCTGGACTGCAAACCGGCCTCGCCACGCTGCACCTCCGGCACACCTCCGCCTCGCTGCTCATTCAGGAGAACGCCGATCCGGAAGTGCGCCGCGATCTGGAGCGCTTCTTCACCCGCCTCGCACCCGATGGCGACCCGCTCTTCCAGCATACCTGCGAAGGTGATGACGACATGCCGGCGCACATCCGCACCGCGCTGACGACTGTGAACCTGAGCATCCCCATCGCGCACGGCGCGCTGGTGCTCGGCACCTGGCAGGGCATCTACGTCTGGGAACACCGCACCGCGCCGCACCGGCGGCAGCTTGTGCTCCATTTGTTGGGCGAGTAGCTCAACACTCTAATGTCGGGCTTGGTGGCAAGCGCGGCCCGCGAACTCGACATTGGAATGTCGAGCTACATCCTCAACGCGGTTCAGCCAGTTTCTTCAAGCGTTCGGCTTCCGCCGCGTGCTGGCGGGCGAGGTCAGGTTTTCCCTGCTTGGTGAACACCTCCGCCAACTGCGCGTGTGCCTCCGCGCTTTGCGGGTTGAGCTCAAGCGCGCGGGTTAGGTGTTGCACCGCCCGGTCGAGTTCGCCCTTTGTGCCCAAGGCCACTCCGAAGTTCAGTTGTCCAGCGGCGCTATCCGGTTGGAGACGTAGCGCAGCTTCATACGACGCGGTGGCTTCCGACCACTGCGCGAGGCGCGCCAGCGCGTTGCCGAGATTGAAGTGCAGGTGAAACGTCGCGGAAGCCGGACTGAGTTGCAGCGCCTCCCGGTAGGCGGCGACGGCTTTGGCGTCGTCCTCCAAGTCGGCGTGTGAATTGCCCAGCTTCATCAAGGCTTGGCTGCGATAGTGCGGGCTGCGGAGCTTCGCGACCATGTCGGTGAAGAACGGCAGGTCGCTGTGCCAGATGCCGGTCTGCCGCCAACTCCTCGCCGAGAGCAAGATCACCAGGCCCGCGCCAACCGCCAGCACGGGGGCCGGCTTGGGCCGTGCTTGGGTGAACTTCCAGAGCAGCGCCGCACCCGCGATGGCCCACAGGATGCCGTTGATGATGCTGTAACGGTCGTGCGGGTAGTGCGGGCGCTCGGTGAGGCCGAGCATGGGCACGAGCAGACCGAGGTGCGCCAGCCAGAGTGCAAAGGCGCCGGGCCAGGCGTGGCGCTTCGCCAGCAAAAACGCGCTCACTGCCAGCACGCCGAGTGCGCTGAGGACAAAGGGCGCTTCGGTGAACTTGCTCTCCATCAGCACGGGATAGACCGGGCAGAGGTCGAGCGGCAGCAGCGGCTTCCACGCGTAGTAAGCCCAAAGGTAGAATGCCTGCATCACGCGCGCGAACGGCGGAAAGTTGTCGAGCGTCACCGGTTTGTCCCAAGTGCCCGTGACGAAATAGCGCCCGTAAACCGTGCCCGCCACCAGCACCGCCGACAGCAGCAGGAAAGGAACTTTCTCCCCCCAGACCCGGCGCGCCGCTGCATTCACGAGGCTGAACGCCCCACCAGCTTGAAACCGCCGCAGCGGGTAAAAATCCAGCGCCACCAGCGCCGCCACGAAGCCCAGCACGATGGGATAGGACAACACCGCCAGGGCGAACGCAGCGACGGCGACCCAGTAATCCCGCGCGCGGGCGACCGCCTCGCCCTCTGGCGCATTGGCCCGGAGGTAGAACAGCACGGCCACCAGCGCGAAGCATAATGCGAGGTGATAAGGCAGCCCCGTGACCCAGGCGACCGGCTCCACGCGCAGCGGATGCACGGCCCATAGCAGCGCGCCAATTGCGGCACAAATCTCCCCGGCAGCAGCCGACGTGAGGAAGCTCGGACTTTCATTCCGTCTTCCGCCTTCCGCCTTACGCCTTTGAGATGCAGCCTCCTCACTTCGGCTGCCACCGGGGGTTGAGAGTTGTAGCAGCCGGCGAATCAGCCAGAACACGAGCACCGTGTTCGCGCAGTGCAACAGCACATTCGCGAGGTGGTAGCCAAACGGGTTCAGCCCGAAGAATTCATGCACAACCGCCCAGGCCAGCCACGAAAGCGGTTTGTAGCGGATGGCCTGCTCGAAGTCCGTGAACATCCACCGCAGGTTCGCCGCCGTGAGGCCCTGCACCTTTTCGTTCTCGAAGACGTTGATGTCATCGTCCCAGCGGAGGAAGCCCGACTCCAGAGTGCGGAAGAACACGCCGAACACCACCGCGACAAGCACGAAGAGGATGGCCGCGGTGCGATGGTGCGGGCGCATGGTCAGAACGGGGCGGGCTTAGGCCTAAGAGTAGGAGGGGACCGGTGGCTTTGGTTCCTCGTCGTAATCTTGATCCGCATCCTGCTCCTCATGGTTCACTCCCACTCCCATTCGTCGGCCGGCGTGAACTGTCCGGGATTGAGCAGGAACCGCGTGCCAAAGGCCGCCTCGTTCACGGAGTCCAGTGCGACGCGGCCATGCCGGATGGCCAGCGTCGGCCAGCCGGCCGGGCTCGTCTGGTAAAGATCGCCATGCGACTCCATCACCTGCATCTGCACGGCCGGCGGGAACTGCGACAAGCCGGCGTTGTAGTGATGACCGTTGCGCTCCACGCTCTTGATGCCCAACGCCGCGCACACCGCGAGATCCTGGAGCAGCGCCACGGGACCGATGTTGCACAAGTCCTCGCCGCTCATCAGCAGCGGCCGCCGGGGCTTTTGCCGTTGGCGATGCTCCAGCAGGCACCGGTTGGCGATGCCCTTGATGACCCCCTTGCAGTTCTTGTGGCTGGTGCCGTCGTAGCCGAGCGCCAGCGCGGTGGGCAGGCTGGCCAAATCCCCGTCCGACTCATCAATGATGAAGGGCGGCCGCTCCGGCCACTCCGCCAAGGCTCCGGCCATGCCCGGCTCCAGCGCCACGGTGCGATGCAGCGGCTGCTCCACAAACAACAACCGCGCCAGCAGCGACTTCAGCGACACGTCCCCCCGCAACGCCTCCCAGAACTGCCGGAACTCGGCGAAAGACTTGAACTGCTCGTTGCCATCCAGTGTGAACGCAAACCGCTCGCCACACTCGGCGTGCAGCACCCGCGCCACCTGCCCCAACCGCTCCTGATCCCGCGCGAAGTCGCCGCTGAGCTTCAGCTTGAAGTGCTGGAGCCCGTAGGCGCGGATGCTCGCGGCGAGGCTCTGCGGCAACCCGTCGTGCAGCCGCTCCCGGTCCGAAATCTCCGCATCCGTCAGCGGGTCCGCCAGGCCGACCGTGTGCCGCACCAGCACATCGGAATGCGGTTGCGCCGGCAGCCACGCCGCGGGAGTGAAGCCGTCCAGTTCACCCCGCAACTCCCCCAGCCGCAGGCCCAGATCGTTGTCCAGCAGCGCGCGATGAAACGGCTTGGCGATGCCCCGGCAAAAGGCGTCGATCACCGCCCGCTCCACCAGCGCGGTGCCGAAATGCGCGAGCAAGGCCGGTTTGTGCTCCGTCATCGCCCACTCCGTTTGCGAATCGTAAAGCCGCAGCCAGAGGTCGAAGACACTTGGAGCGCTCTGGCCTTCGGCTGTTTCCACGGCGGTCTCGATCACATCGAGCATCTCATACAACTCATCCGCCACATCCCGCGCCGGCTCCTTCGTGAACCACTTCGGCGGCAGGACATCGGCGGACACCCCCAGCGAGACCCGGCCGTTCACCTCCAGCGCCACCCGCGCGAAGACCATCGGCATGTGCGTCATCGTGGCGATGCCGTATTGGAACGGCATCCTGGTGTGCAGGTTCAGGAGATGCAGATCCCCCTCGCAAATGCGGATGTTCACGCGCCCAGTGTAATTTCCCGGCCAAGCGCTCCAAGCACCAAAGTCTGTCGCCCCCCGCGTGCCGCTTGTCAGGCAAACGCCTGACAAGCTTGTCAGCCTTTTTCCGTCTTGGCCGCCAACGCGCCTAAGTGAAATGAGGTTTCCGCATCGCCGCCCATTGGGAACCCTCCGCGAAAGACCGGAACCCCGCCGGGAGGCAAAACGCGTTTGCCACTCCATCATGTCCAGCCGCTACATCGCGCGATCCGCGCCGCCGCAAAGGATGATTTTCTCACCTACGTGGAGAAGTATTATAACCGAGTGCGGGCCACAGCGCACTGGCCATGAAGACACCTGTGGACTTCGAACAACAACTCAACTAATAACCCGTGCGCCCTGCCTCCCAAGGTGTCCATCAAACCGGGTCAACTCCACGGCGGAAAAAACCGCACACTCGATGCAGGCGCACAGATAATCTCCGGCCGGCTTACGCAAGGGCGGCGTTGCTTCCGGGCGGCAGGGATGCCGCCCTCTACGTCAGGCAGGGGTGCCTGACGCCTCTCGGCTTTGGCGTTCGGGCTAAACGGTAAGGGCGGCGTGAGCGCGGTGCGCTGACCGGTGCGGCGGGGAGCCGGGCTACGCACCGCTGCTGCCGTTGAGGGCTGCACGGAGTTTGCCCACGTGTTCGCTGCGGCCGAGGAAGACCAGCCGCTGGCCGACTGAGAGCACCGTGTCGTCGGACGGGTTGTAGTCGTGGCCGCCGTGCTGCGCGATCAAGGCCACCAGACGCAGGGACTTCTCCCGGCTGACCGGCGTGTCGCGAAAGGGCCGGCCCAGGAACGGGGAGGCCGCCGCAATCTCAATCTCCTCGAAGCGATAGCCGCGCGGGTCACGCACCATCACGTCGAGGAAGGACACGACGGCGGGCCGGACCATCTCCGAAGCCATGCGCAGGCCGCCGATGCGCTTGGGGGAGACGATGCTGTTGGCACCGGCGCGGATGAGCTTCTGCTCGGTCTCGTCTTCCTCGCACTTGCTGATGATGCGGATGCGTTCGTTCAGCCCGCGTGCGGTGAGGACGACGAAGAGGTTGTCCTTGTCCGAGGCCAGGGCGCAGAAGATGCCGGCGGCGCGCTGGATGCCCGCCGCCATGAGCACATGGTCAGAGGAGGCGTCGCCGACGAGGTGATGCACCTTGGTGGTGCCGATGTCCGCGCCCAGCCGCTCGATGGTGGTCAGCCGGGTGTGAAAGCACCGGAGGTTTTCCGGATCCTTGTCCACCACCACCACCTGACGGTCCGTCTTGAGCAGCTCGCCGACGACATGTTCGCCGGTCTTGCCGAAGCCGCAGATGATGTAGTGGTCTTGAAGTTCGGCGATGGCTTTGTCCATGCGGCGGCGCTTGAGCAACTGCATCAACTCTCCAT
>Ga0255188_1000341_pt1 | contig 16095 bp, 12 predicted proteins | sample Miss_Cont_RepB_8_FD_188427 | JGI IMG/M metagenome (GOLD analysis project Ga0255188, IMG submission 188427) | Freshwater microbial communities from Mississippi River, Louisiana, United States - Miss_Cont_RepB_8h | ecosystem: Environmental > Aquatic > Freshwater > River | place: USA: Louisiana... | reverse complement strand
CACCGTGGCGGCCGTTGGCTCGAAGCCTTCCACGCCATCGAGCTGGAAGCTGGAGAGCTCCAGAACCCAGACATCCGGTAAGGGCGACGCTTCACCCGCATCGGCAGCCTCCAGCGACGCCGCAAGCGTGTCGAGCAGGGTTGGACCGATGTTGCCGGCCACGGCCACGCGCCGTCCGCACCGTTCGACCAGGAGTCCGGTGAGCCGGGTCGTGGTGGTCTTGCCATTGGTGCCGGTAATGGCCAGCACCTGCGGGGCGTAGTGGCGGTCTTCCTTCAGATCGGCCAACGCACGGGCAAAGAGCGCGAGTTCACCCGCCACTGCCACGCGGTCGGCACGCGCAGCCGTCAGCAGCGGTGCAATGCGTTCATCGGCTGGCGACAGGCCCGGGCTCTTGAGGATCAGGTGCAGGTCGAGCAGGCCTTGAGGGTCCAAGACACCCGAGCGCAGCGTCACGCCCGGGCAGGCTTGGATCAGCGCCTCCCGCATGGGCGGGTCCTCGCGGCTGTCCCAAATCTGAACGCGCGCGCCCGAGCGGATGCACCAGCGCGCCATGGCCAATCCCGAGGCCCCCAGCCCCAGGATCAGTACCGATCGACCCGCCAAATGCTTCATCGCCTCAACGCAGTTTCAGACTCGACAAACCCACCAGGCACAGCAGCATGGTGATGATCCAGAAACGCACGACCACCTGCGTCTCCTTCCAACCCTTCTTCTCAAAGTGATGGTGCAGCGGCGCCATCAGCAGAATGCGCCGGCCGACGCCATAGCGGCGCTTGGTGTACTTGAACCAACCCACCTGCACCATCACCGACAGGGCTTCGACGACAAAGATGCCCCCCATGATGGCCAGCACGATCTCCTGCCGAGTGATCACCGCAATCGTCCCCAGCGCGCCGCCCAGGGCCAGCGCACCCACATCGCCCATGAAGACCTGTGCCGGGTGGGCGTTGAACCACAGGAAGGCCAGGCCCGCGCCCGCCATGGCCGCGCAGAAGATCAGCAGCTCCCCTGCGCCGGGGATGTAGGGGAACAGCAGGTACTTGCTGTACACCGAGTTCCCCACCACATAAGCAAAGACGCCCAGCGCGGAGCCCACCATCACCACCGGCATGATGGCCAGACCATCGAGCCCATCCGTCAGGTTCACCGCATTGCTGGATCCGACGATCACCAGATAGGTCAAGACAATGAAGCCCCAGACGCCCAGCGGGTAGCTCACCGTCTTGAAGAAGGGCACCAGCAAGTCCGCGCGCGGCGGCAGATCGGTGTCGAAACCACTGGCCACCCAGTTGGCGAAAAGCTCCAGGACCTTGATGAAGGACACCTCGGATACGGCAAACGCCAGATAGAAGGCCGCCAGCAATCCGATCACCGATTGCCAGCCATACTTTTCCCGAGACGACATCCCTTCCGGGTTCTTGTCCACGACCTTGCGCCAGTCGTCCACCCAACCGATGGCGCCAAAGCCGAAGGTCACCAGCATCACGACCCAGACGAAGCGGTTGTTCCAGTCGAACCACAAGACCGTCGCCGCCGCAATGCTCAGCAGCACCAAGGCCCCGCCCATGGTGGGCGTCCCGCTCTTGACGAGATGGGCCTGCACGCCGTACTCGCGGATGGGTTGGCCGATCTTGAGCTCCGTCAGACGCCGGATCACCCAGGGACCGAGCCCAATGCCAATGAGCAGCGCGGTCATGGCCGCCAGCACCGCCCGGAAGGTGAGGTACTGAAACACCCGCAAGAAGCCCAGATCCTCGGGATAGGCCGTCTGCAAGGCCTGAAACAGCCACAGCAGCATGTCAGCAGGCCTCCTGGGTTGATGCGCGAAGCGCCTGAACGGCGCGCTCCATGCGCATGAAGCGCGAGCCCTTCACAAGGATCGATCCCAGGCGTGGCGGTGCTTGCAGGGCGGCTGCCAGTGCTTCCATCGAGGCGAAGTGACGTGCGCTTGGTCCATAGGCCTGGGCGGCATGGGCACACAAAGGCCCCAGGCACCAGAAGTGCTCGATGCCCTGCTGTCGCGCCCGCTCACCGGCTTCGGCATGAAACGCAGGCCCCTGCTGCCCGACTTCGCCCATATCGCCCAAGACCAGCAAGCGAGGCCCGCGAAGTTCGGACAGCACCTCAATGGCAGCGCGAACCGAATCGGGATTGGCGTTGTAGGTGTCGTCGATCAGAACCAGGGCTTGGCCATCGACGACCACGTTGCTGAGCATCGAGCGGCCGGCAACCGCCCGGAAGCTGCGAAGGCCCGCTTCCACGGCCTTCAGCGGAACGCCGGCTGCCAGCGCTGCACTGGCGGCCGCCATGGCGTTGAGCACGTTGTGGCGCCCGGGCATGTAGACCGCGGTGTTCAAGGCGCCGACGGGTGAACGAATGGCCAGCGTCCAGTGGTCTTCGGACCACCGCGCCTGGCCCTGGACCTCGGCCTCTGAACCCTCCGCCGCGTCCCCATCCAGGGAAAAGCGCCAGAGCTGCGCGCCGCCCGCCATCTCCATCCACAGTCCGGCATAGGGATCTTGCGCCGGAAACACCGCGGCACCCCCCGGCGGGAGACTGGCCAGTACCGCACCGTTCTCGCGCGCCACGGCCTCCACGGTGTGCATGAATTCCTGATGCTCGCGCTGCGCGTTGTTGACCAGTGCAACGGTCGGTTGGGCGATACCCGCCAGCAGCGCCACTTCCCCGGGGTGGTTCATCCCCAGCTCGAGCACGGCGGCGCGGTGGCCATGCACCGAGCCGGCCCGAAGAGAGAGCACACTCAAGGGCACGCCAATGTGGTTGTTGAGATTGCCCTTCGTAGAGCCAGCGTGTTCACCCACCCAGGCGCGCAGGATCGATGCCAACATCTGGGTGACCGTGGTCTTGCCGTTGCTGCCGGTCACGGCGATCAAGGGGAGCTTCAGCTGGGAGCGCCAATCCCGCGCCAGGTCCTGCAGGGCCTTGAGGCCATCGGGCACTTCCACACCCGGGATGAGGCCACGGCAGCGTCCGCGCTCGGCCAGTGCGGCGACCGCGCCGGCCTTCCAGGCTTCGTCGAGGAAGTCGTTTCCATCGAAGCGTTCGCCCCGAAGGGCGACATAGAGGTCACCGGCCTGGATCGAACGGGTGTCGGTGTGCACACGCCGGATCGGCAAAGACGGATCGCCCTGCAGCGCTGCATCAGCCCGCAGCGCCGCGGCGACATCCCCCAAGCGCAAGAAGCCCTGCGCGCCGCGGCGCGCCAGTGAATCGACCACGAGATCACCGTCTCGGCTGGGGTGTCGAACTCCGCTGATCTCCTGATAGTCCTCGTGGCCCTTGCCTGCCACCAAGACCACATCCCGCACCGACGCTTCATCCAGTGCCTGCGCAATGGCACGCCGCCGGTCGACCTGTTGGTGCACCCGCGCACCGGCGTCGATCCCGGCGCGGATGTCAAAGAGGATGCGCGCCGGGTCTTCAGTGCGCGGGTTGTCGCTGGTCAGCACGACCACATCGGCCTGCTGTGCGGCAATGGCCCCCATCAAAGGCCGCTTGCCGCGGTCGCGGTCACCGCCACAGCCGAATACGCACCACAGGCGACCACCCCGTTGCTGCGTGATGGGCCTCAAAGCGGTGAGCGCCTTGTCCAGCGCATCGGGCGTGTGGGCGTAATCCACCAGCACCAAGGGCTCACCCGCACCGCCAAAGGGCTGCATGCGGCCGGGTACGGCCGTGAGCTGGGGCAGCACCGCCAGGATGTCCGACATCGGATGGCCCAAGGCGCGCAGGGTGGCGATCACGCCCAGCAGGTTGGCGATGTTGAAGGCCCCAACGAACGGCACTTCGATGGGAATTGGTCGACCCTGGGCCTCGATGAGGTCGAAGGCCATGCCATGGGCGGTGACGCGAACGGCCGCGGCCCGCAGTCGCGCTTCCAAGGGCCTGTCGCCGCCGGCACCTCCGCCGGCGGACACGGTCCACAGATCGAGGTCGAGGCCTCGTGCTCGCAGCACTTGGGCCAGGCCATGGCCCTGCGCGTCGTCGATGTTGACCACCGCCGCCCGCAGCGTGGGCCAGTCGAAGAGTTGGCGCTTGGCGTCCCAGTAGGCCGCCATGCTGCCGTGGTAATCCAGATGGTCCTGGGTGAAGTTGGTGAACACCGCCACCCGAATGTCCAAGCCGCGCAGGCGCTCCTCAGCAATGCCGATCGATGAGGCCTCGATCGCACAACGCTGCACCCCCTCTTGCCGCCAGGTCGCCAAGGCGGCGTGGAGCGTGGCCGGATCCGGCGTGGTCAGTCCGGTTGAACGCCAGTGGCCGGCGCGGTCGGCCACCGGCGGTTCACCCAAACCGAGTGTCCCGACCAAGGCACTGCGCGCGCCCAGCAGGCTGCTGGCCTGCGCCAACCACCAGGTGCTTGAAGTCTTGCCATTGGTACCCGTGACCGCCAACACCTCCAGCGCCGCGGAGGGGTGTCCATGGAAGGCCGAGCACAGGAGACCGAGATCGCGCTTGAGATCGGGCATCAGGGCGATCCGCTCATCGTCGAAGGGGTACCGATCCGCACCTTCGGACGCGGCCAGGCAGGCACAGGCCCCCTGCGCCAGTGCCTGGGCCACGTAGGCGCGGGCGTCGTGCGCGGCACCCGGCCATGCGATGAACGCATCACCCGGGCGTACCTGACGGCTGTCGACCACCAGGCGGCGAACGCCCAGCGCCTGCAGCCACTGCAGGGCCTCCTGCACGTCTTGAATCCATCGCACCCCAGAGGCCACCATCAGAAGCTTTCCTCGACGGCGGGCACCTTGGCCACGATCTGGGACTTCACATCGGCGTCGGGTGGCACATTGAGCAGGCGCAGCGTCTGACCCACCACCTGGCTGAATACCGGTGCCGCCACCGCGCCGCCGTAATAGACCCCATTGCTGGGCTCGTCCACCATCACCGCCACCACGATGCGCGGCTCGCTCACCGGCGCCAGACCGACGAACCAGGACCGGTACTTGTTCCCCGCATAGCCCCGACCCTCCTGCTTGTGGGCCGTACCCGTCTTGCCGCCGACGGTGTAGCCCGGCGTCTGTGCCAGCGGTGCGGTACCGCCGGGCATCGCCGCCATCTGCAGCATCTGCCGAACCGCACGCGAGGTTTCTGGGGAGAAGACACGGACACCCGAGGGCGGTGCGTCGCGCCGCACCACCGAAACCGGCACGAGTTCGCCGTCACGCGCGAACACGGAATAGGCCCGCGCGAGCTGGAAGAGACTGGCCGACAGACCGTAGCCATAGGACATGGTGGCCTGCTCGATCGGGCGCCAGGTCTTGTAGGGCCGCAGTCGGCCGGTGACAGCGCCCGGGAATTCCAGTTGCGGCTTCTGCCCCATGCCGATCTGCGAGAACATCTCCCACATTTCGCGGGGCTGCAGGTCCATCGCCATGCGCACCGTGCCGATGTTGCTGGACTTCTGGATCACCTCGGCCACGCTGAGGGTGCCGTAGGGATGGGCATCGCGGATCGTCAGGCCGCCCACCACCATGCTGCCCGGTGTCGAGTTCACGGCTGTCTGCGGCCGCACCCGCCCGCTTTCGATGGACAGGGCTGCGATGAAGGGCTTCATCGTCGAGCCCGGCTCGAAGGTGTCGGTCAAGGCCCGGTTGCGCAGTTGACCCCCGGAGAGGTTGCGCCGATCGGACGGGTCGTAACTCGGGTAATTGGCCAGGGCCAGCACCTCGCCGGTCTGCACGTCCAGCACCACCACGCTCCCGGCCTGCGCCCGGTGCTGGTGCACCGCCTCGCGCACACGCTGGTAGGCGAAGAACTGCACCTTCGCATCAATGGACAGCTGGATGTCATCACCATGGTTGGGGTCCACGGTTTCACCCAGGTCGTCCACCGTGCGGCCGGTGCGGTCGCGGATCACCATCCGCGAGCCATTGCGGCCCAGCAGGCGGTCGTGGAATGCCAGTTCGATTCCCTCTTGGCCGCGATCATCCGCATCGGTGAAGCCCACCACATGGGCGGCCGCTTCGCTTTCGGGATAGCGCCGTTGGTACTCACGCAACTCGGCAACGCCCTTGATCTTCAGCGCCTTGACGTCCTGCCACAAGGCGATGTCCACATGGCGGCGAAGCCAGACAAAGCGGCTGTTCTCGTCAGCCACCCGCCGCTGCAGTTCGGACAGCGGCATCTTCAACAAGGCAGCCAGGGCCTTCATCTGCTCCGGGCCGGCCTGGAACTCCTTGGGGTCGGCCCAAATGGAGGGCATGGCCACGCTGCTGGCCAAGGTTTGGCCATTGCGGTCCAGGATGCGGCCGCGGCTGGCGGGCAGCGGCACCGTGTGGGCATAGCGCTTCTCACCCTGGAGTTGGTAGAAGTCGGTGCCGACGATCTGGATGTAGACAGCGCGTCCCACCAAGACGCAGGCGCACAGGCCACACAAGGCGACCACGAAATGGCCGCGCCACAAGGGGGTTTTGGAGGCCAGCAAAGGGCTGCTGCTGTAGACCACACCGCGCGCCGATGCGCCACCCCGGGGGGTCTTGGGCTTCAAGGGGTTCCAGCCCATCACCGCGCCCCCTCTGCCACCGGCTTGCGCGGCGCATCACTGACGTACTGCGTCACCTGCGGGGTGATCGGCGCCATTTGCAGGCGGTCGCGCGCGAGGCGCTCCACGCGCAGGTTGGTGGCCTGGGCCTGGCGCTCGGACAGCAGCCTCGCATGGTCGGACTCCAAGCGCGCCAGTTCGGACTTGGCCCGCTCGATTTCGGCGAACAGGCGGCGCCCTTCGTAGGCGGTCTGCACCAAGGCCAGCGCGCTGAGCACCAGTGCCGCCAACAGAAACAGGTTCAGTCGCGTCATGGCGCGCCCCCATGGGCAGCGGGCAGGCGCCGCGCCACGCGCAGGATGGCCGACCGGGCGCGCGGGTTCGACCGCAGCTCTTCTTCAGTGGGGCGGATGCGTCCCAAGGCTTCCAAGCGCATCGCCTTGGGTGGGGCCAGCAAGGCGCGGCGGTCCACCACCTCGCGGCTTTCGCGGGCGATGAACTGCTTGACGATGCGGTCCTCCAGGGAATGGAAGCTGATCACGGCGAGTCGTCCTTCGGGTGCCAGTAGGTCCAGCGCGGCCGTCAGGCCTTGCTCGAGCTCCTCAAGCTCGCCGTTGACCTGAATCCGAAGAGCCTGAAATGTGCGCGTTGCAGGGTCCTGGCCCGGCTCGCGGGTTTTGACCGAACGAGCCACGAGCTCGGAAAGCTCACCTGTGGTTCGAATGGGGCGCCCGCTCTGGCGGCGAGCAGCAATCGCCTTTGCAATCGGTACAGCAAACCGTTCTTCCCCATAGTCACGAATCACCTGTGCAATCTGTCGCTCGTCGGCCGTGGCCAGGAAATCCGCAGCGGTTGGGCCGCGGGTCGTGTCCATGCGCATGTCCAGCGGCGCATCGAATCGAAAGCTGAAGCCGCGCTCGGGCGTATCGATCTGCGGAGAGCTCACACCCAAGTCCAGCAGTACCCCGTGGACCTGCGACAGGCCCCGGTCGTGCAGGGCTTGCCGCATCTGCGCGAACCCCGCGTGACAGATGGAAAAACGCGGGTCGTCGACCCGCGTGTCGCCCGCAGCGGCCGCCGCCAGGGCATCCGGGTCCTTGTCGAAGGCGACCACGCGACCCTGAGGTCCCAGCTGCGCGAGGATGAGCCGACTGTGACCGCCGCGCCCGAATGTGCCGTCCACATAGACGCCTGCCGGATCGATCGCCAGCGCCCGTACCGCCTCGTGGAGCAGCACGGTCACATGGCGCGCCGACTCGGACGCGCCCGACGCAGGCCGCGCCGTCACCATCAGAAGACATGATCCCGCAGTGCATCGGGCATGCCCTGGCCGATGACCGTGTCTTCGTGGGCAGCCAGGCGAGCCGCGTCCCACAGCTCCAGCCGCTGCCCCATGCCGAGCAGCATCACCTCGCGCTCCAGGCCCGCCCAGTTGCGCAACTCCGGCGCAATCAACACCCGCGCACCGGCATCGATCTCCACATCCATGGCACTGCCCAGGAAGATGCGGCGCCAGCCTTCGGCGCCCATGGGCAGGCTCATCAACTTGTCGCGGAACGATTCCCAGGCCGGGCGCGGAAAGACCAGCAGGCAGCGATGGGGGTGCTTGGTGACGGTGAGCTGCCCCCCGGCCATGGCGGTCAGGAGTTCACGGTGCCGCGCGGGTACGGTGACCCGCCCCTTGCCATCGAGGGTGAGGGCTGAACTGCCTTGGAAGACGAAGCTGGACACGGGGGAGTCGGGTAAGGTTCACCAGGCCTGTTGCGGAGCCACACAAATCTCCACAAATTGCCACTTTGCGACACTTTACCGGACTTCTCCCTTCCAGGTCAATGAATTTGAGAAAAAATCTCAATCAAATCAATTACTTAGATCACCATTGGAAAGGCGAGGTTCGATTCAAAAAGATCAATCAAATGAAGTACTTGCTTCCTCTATTCAAAGTGGAGCATGAGAAAAGGCGGTGAACTGGGACTTTCCCGAAGCGACGGGGCTCAAACGTTCGAGGCTGAAGAGGTCCCTTGCCTCCCGTGCAGTTGCCACGCCACCCAGCCGATCATCAGCAGCCCCAAGGAGGCCCACGCCAAGGTGGCCGTCGACTGCATGACCAGGGGCACCAACACACCGGCCACCAAGGCGTTGGCTGCACTGCCCACGCACATCTGCAAAGAAGAGACCAGCCCGCGCCGCTCGGGCGCCAGATCCAGCACCATCAGCGTCACCACCGGCACCATCAGGGCCCAGCCGAACGAGAACAGGGCCACAGGGATCATCGACCAGGCGGGATGCGGCGGCAAGGCCATGCTCAGCGCCACATTGGCCAGTGACACCACCCCCATCACCCCATAGCCCCAACGGATCTGCCGGCGCGGCTCCAAGCGCCCAGCCAGGCGGCCCGACAACCAGGCACCCCCGGTCAAGCCGGTCATCGACAACAGAAAGAACCAGAAGAACTGCGTGGGCGCCAAATCCAGGTGCTCGCCGAGGAACGTGGGCGCGGCCAGGACATAGAGGAACATGCCGTTGAAGGGAATGCCACTGGACAGCGCGAGCAGCCAGAAACGGGCGCTGGAGCCCAGTTCCCAATAGCCGGCCATCAGGTGGCGGGGGTGGAAAGGCTGGACCTGCGAACCGTGCAGGGTTTCAGGCAACAGGCGCCAATTCAGCCAGAACAGCAGGGCACCAACCAAGGCCAGTCCCCAGAACACCGCGTGCCAACCGCCGGCCACGAATACAAAGCCCCCGAAGGCCGGGGCGATCACCGGCGCAACCCCAAAGAAAATCGTCACCTGTGACATCACCTTCTGTGCCGCTGTAGGCGGGTACATGTCGCGGATGATGGCCCTCGAAACGACCATGCCCGCCCCTGCGGACAGCCCCTGCAGCGCACGGCACACGATCAGCTGCGTGATCGTTTGGGACAGCGCGCAACCGATCGAGGCCAAGGTGAACAGGGCGACCCCACCCAGCACCACCGGTCGCCGACCGAAGCTGTCGGCCAGTGCACCGTGAAAGAGGTTCATCACGGCGAAGGCCAGGAGATAGGCCGACAGCGTCTGCTGCATCTGCAGCGGCGTGGCCCCGAGCGTCTGCGCAATGCCCTCGGGCCCGCTGAAGGCCGGGAGATAGGCGTCGATCGCAAAGGGGCCCACCATGCCCAGACCGGCCAGCAACAAGGCCAGCTGCCAGCGCGGACGGGTCCAGAGTTGTTCGGCTTGTGGGTTCATGAATAAGAGTGAAGCAAGCCGATAGGCCGGATTCTGTGCGGTCCGCACGCCTTTCGGCGAACGAACCGTGACCGCCATTCCTCTGGGCCGGGGGTCGCCCACCCGGCTCGGTGCCACCTACCCGCCGGCTCCGCGGGCCACGTCAACGCCGGCCTACTTGGTGTTGCTGCGCGCAGAGATTGCCCGTTTCACTCTTGGCGGACCCCGTCCGCCAAGAGTGCTACAGGGTTCCTGGCTCTCGCCAGGACCGCCCCCTGTCGGGGACGGACGCCGGCTGTGCCGGCCCCTGTAGACCACCCTCGCGTTCTAGGTTCGCCCAGACTCGTCTCTGTTGCTCTGATCCTCACCTCGCGGTGGAGAGCCGTTAGCTCCTGCGCTGCCCTGTGCAGTCCGGACCTTCCTCCAGTGCGGTGTTTCCACGGTTGCACCAGCGGCGGTCTGGCTTGCTTCACCTTTCCATTATCGCCCGCCCGGCGGCAAGCCCCCGCGGCCACTGAGCCAGAATCCGCCCTGCATGTCTGCTGCCGACTTCACCGTGCTGAGCCTCATCCCCCCGATGACGCAGCTCAACACGCCCTACCCCTCGACCGCCTACCTCACGGGTTTCCTGCGTTCGCGTGGGGTTCGGGCCGTACAGGATGATCTGGCGCTCAAGCTCGTGCTGCGACTGCTTTCGGGCCCAGGGCTGGAGGCCTTGCGTCAGGCGGCGCTTGCGGGCACGGCATCGGCGCAGCGGGTGCGCAAGGCTCGCCCGGCAGCGCCTTCGGCATCGGTGGCCCATTTCCTGTCCGGCTTCGATCGCTACCGCGCCACGATCGACCCCACGATTGCGTTTCTCCAAGGGCGAGACCCCACCTTGGCCCATCGCATCAATGCCCGCGCCTTCCTGCCCGAAGGGCCCCGATTCGCCAGCCTGGATCAGGTCGACCCCGCCACGGCTGCGGAAGCGGAAGGGGGCGACCCCTTGGGCTGGGCCTTTGGTGCGCTGGGCCTGCAGGACCGGGCGCGGCACCTGGCCACGCTCTACCTGAACGATGTGGCCGATGTGATCCGCGATGCGGTCGACCCTCGATTCCAGTTCGTGCGTTATGCGGAATCACTGGCGACCAGCCAGCCGCACTTCGATCCGCTGGCCGAGGCCCTGGCCACGGCGCCGAACCTGCTGGACCGCCACTTGGCCGATCTCACCCGTTGCGCGCTGGTGCAGCACCGGCCCGATCTGGTGCTGTTGTCGGTCCCCTTCCCTGGCGCGGTCTACGGCGCCCTGCGCATCGCGCAAACCATCAAGGCCGAACGACCCGGCACCCGCATCGCCCTGGGCGGCGGCTTCGTCAACACCGAGTTGCGAGAACTGCAGGAGCCGCGACTGTTCGACTTTGTGGACTTCGTGACGCTGGATGCCGGTGAGCGTCCGGTGCTCGCGCTGATCGAACACCTGCAGGGCCGGCGCGGCGCGCAGCGCCTGGTGCGCACCTTCCGACGGGACGAGGCGCAGGGCCTGGTGCGCTATGTGAACTTCGCCGAAGCGGACATTCCCTTCAGTGAGGTGGGTACGCCCACCTGGGACGGACTGCCGCTCAACGACTACCTCTCGCTGCTGGACATGCTCAATCCGGTCAACCGCCTGTGGAGCGATGGCCGCTGGAACAAGCTGACCGTGGCGCAGGGCTGCTACTGGAAGAAGTGCAGCTTCTGCGATGTGAGCTTGGACTACATCTCGCGCTACGAAGCGGCTTCGGCCCGCCTATTGGTGGACCGAATCGAGGCCATCGTCAAGGAGACCGGTCAGACGGGCTTTCACTTCGTGGACGAGGCCGCACCGCCCAAAGCACTCAAGGCCCTGGCCCAGGAGCTCATTGCGCGTCGGGTCACGATCACCTGGTGGGGCAACATCCGCTTTGAAAAGACCTTCACACCCGAGCTCTGCACCCTGCTGGCCGACAGCGGCTGCGTGGCCGTCACCGGTGGTCTGGAAGTGGCCTCAGACCGCCTGCTCCGTTTGATGAAGAAGGGTGTGACGGTGGAACAGGTGGCCCGGGTCACCAAGGCCTTCGCCGACGCCGGCGTGATGGTCCACGCCTATCTGATGTACGGCTTTCCAACGCAGACGGTGCAGGACACGGTGGATGCACTCGAAACGGTGCGCCAGCTGTTCCTCCAGGGCTGCATCCACAGCGGCTTCTTCCACCGATTCGCCTGCACGGTTCATTCGCCCGTGGGCCAGCGGCCGCAAGACTATGGCGTTGCGCTGCAGCCGCTTGCGCAGGGGAAGTTCGCCAAGAATGACGTGGGCTTTACCGATCCCACCGGCGTGGACCACGACACCCTGGGCTTGGCGCTGAAGAAGGCGCTCTACAACTTCATGCACGGCCACCTCTTGGAGGAAGACGTGCGGATGTGGTTTGCCGAGGTGATGGGCCGTGTGCCCAAGCCCACCGTGGGCCGTCAGCAAATTGCGCGGGCCTTGGCTCAGGCCACCTGACGCCAGCTCAGCGTCTCGCCCGCACGCAGGGGCTTGAGCGGGGCACCGCCGAACGGCAAAACCTCCGGCACGGTCCAGGATTCGCGTCGCAGGGTGACCGTACCGGTGTTGCGAGGCAGGCCATAGAAGTCCGCTCCATTGAAGCTGGCAAACGCTTCCAGCTGATCAAGCGCACCGACAGCCTCGAAGGCCTCCGCGTAAAGCTCCAGCGCCGACAACGCGGTGTAGCAGCCGGCACAGCCGCTGGCGTGCTCCTTGAGCGGGGACGGGTGCGGAGCACTGTCCGTGCCCAAGAAGAAGCGGGGATTGCCGCCGGTAGCCGCCGCCACCAGGGCCCGGCGGTGCGCCTCGCGCTTCAAGACCGGCAAGCAGTAGTAGTGCGGCCGAATACCGCCTTGAAAGATGGCGTTGCGGTTGTAGAGCAGGTGGTGCGCCGTGATGGTCGCCCCCAGGCGGGCGTCACCCGCCTGCACATACTGCGCCGCTTCCCGGGTGGTGATGTGCTCGAAGACGATCTTCAATGCCGGGAAATCGCGCCGCAGCGGATCCAGAACCCGGTCGATGAACACCGCCTCGCGGTCGAACAAATCGATCTCCGAATCGGTCACTTCGCCGTGCACCAAGAACAGCAGGCCTTCGTTTTGCATGGCCTCCAAGGTCTTGTAGGTCTTGCGGATGTCGGTGACACCCGCGTCGCTGTTGGTGGTCGCCCCGGCGGGATACAGCTTCACGGCCACGACACCGGCCTGCTTCGCCCGCTTGATCTCATCGGGCGGCAGGTTGTCCGTGAGGTACAGCGTCATCAAGGGGGTGAACTCGAGGCCGGCCGGTACCGCCGCCGCGATCCGCTGCCGATAGGCCACCGCCTGCGCCGCCGTGGTCACCGGTGGCTTGAGATTGGGCATCACGATGGCACGGGCGAATTGCCGGGCGGTGTGCGGCACCACATCGGCCATCGCCGCACCGTCGCGCAGATGAAGGTGCCAGTCGTCGGGGCGGGTGATGACGATTTCGTTCATCCCCGGATTGTCACCCCATCAGTGCTGCAGGATCTTGGACAGGAAGTCCTGCGCCCGGGGACTGCGGGCTTCGGGCTGCCCGAAGAAGGCCTCCTGGCTGCAGTCCTCCACGATGCGCCCGGCATCCATGAAGATCACCCGGTGGCTGACCTTCTTGGCAAAGCCCATCTCGTGCGTCACCACCATCATGGTCATGCCCTCCTGGGCCAGGCTCACCATCACATCCAGCACCTCACCCACCATCTCGGGGTCCAGCGCCGAGGTGGGTTCATCGAACAGCATCACCACCGGGTCCATGGACAAGGCCCGGGCAATCGCCACCCGCTGCTGCTGTCCGCCGGAGAGCTGACCCGGGAACTTGTCTTTGTGGGCCATCAGGCCCACCCGGTCCAGCATCTTCAGCCCACGCGCCGTGGCGTCATCCTTGGAGCGGCCCAGCACCTTGATCTGCGCCAGCGTGAGGTTCTCGGTCACCGACAGGTGGGGAAACAGCTCGAAATGCTGGAATACCATGCCCACGCGGCTGCGCAGCTTGGGCAGATCGGTCCCGGGCGCCATGATGCTCACGCCATCGACCACGATGTCGCCCTTCTGAATGGGCTCCAGGGCGTTGACTGTCTTGATCAGCGTGCTTTTCCCCGAGCCCGAGGGCCCACACACCACCACCACCTCGCCTTTGGCGATCGAGGTGCTGCAGTCGGTCAGCACCTGAAAGGTGCCGTACCACTTGCTGACGTTTCTGATCTCAATCACTGCGCAAACTCCTGTAAGTGCGCCCCGACCGGCGCCGGGCCGCCCCAAGCCGGTCGGAGACTCCCTCGGGGGGTGGCTTCGGTACGCCGCAGCCGGGGTTGGTCGTTACCTGATGATCTGGATGCGTGCTTGCAGCTTCTTCACCAGCATCGACAGTGAGAAGCAGATCGCGAAATACACGATGGTGGCCACCAGATAGGTCTCCACCGGCCGGTTGAAGTTCTTGCCGGCCACCTCAAATCCCTTGAGCAGGTCGTAGGCGCCGATGGCATAGACCAGCGAGGTGTCCTGGAAGAGGATGATGGTCTGTGTCAGCAGCACGGGCAGCATGTTGCGGAAGGCCTGCGGCAGGATGATGAGCTGCATGGTTTGTCCGTAGCTCATGCCCACAGCGTAACCGGCATGCACCTGTCCACGCGGCACGCTCTGGATGCCCGCACGCATGATCTCGGAGTAGTAAGCCGCCTCGAAGACCGTGAAGGTGATCACCGCCGACCACTCGGCCCCGAGCGGTTTTCCCGTTACCAAAGGGATCAGCAGGAAGAACCAGAGGATCACCATCACCAGCGGAATGGACCGCAGCGTGTTCACATAGGCCGCAGCCGGAACCGCCAGCCAGGGCTTGCCCGACAGGCGCATCAGCGCGATCACCGTGCCCAGCGCAATGCCGCCGATCATCGCCACCAGGGTGAGCTGAATGGAAAACAAGAGGCCCTTGAGCACGAAGCCCGAGATGACGCCCCAGGTCAGGAAGCCGAAATCCAGGGTCATCGCGCCGCCCCCAGCGTGCCCGGTATCTGCACCCGCTGTTCGATGAAGAGCGCCACGCGGTTCACCGCAAAGGCCGAGACGAAATAGGCCCCCGTCACGGCGAGGTAAATCTCAATGCCGCGCGAGGTTTCCTCCTGGGCCTGCAGGGCGAACATGGTCAGCTCTGCGATGCTCACCGCGAACGCCACCGAGGAATTCTTGACGATGTTCATCGACTCCGATGTCAAGGGCGGGATGACGATGCGAAACGCCACCGGCAGCAGCACATACCGGTAGGTCTGGGGCAAGGTGAGGCCCATGGCAAGACCGGCATAGCGCTGACCGCGGGGAATGCTCTGAATGCCCGCCTTGACCTGCTCGGAGATGCGCGCGCTGGTGAAGAAACCCAGGGCCAGCACCACCAGAATGAAACTCGGCACCTCGCGCAGTGGCAGGATCAGCGAGGGCACCACGTGGTACCAGAGAAAGATCTGCACCAGCAGCGGGATGTTGCGGAACAGTTCGGTCCAGGCATTGCCCAGGGCCACCAGCCCCTTGGACGGCGTGGTGCGCAGGATGCCCATCACCGACCCGACGGTCAGCGCCACGACGAGCGACAAAGCCGCCACCGACAGTGTCCAGCCCCAGGCCGAGAGCATCCAATCCAGGTAGGTGACATCCCCGCCCTGGCCAAAGCACCCCTGCTGCTCCTCACCCGTGACGGTGTCTCGGCAAAAAACCTGCCAATCCCAAGTGGCCAATCGTTGCTCCCGTGATGGGTCGGGATGCTAGCCGCGATTGCCCGCCGCGCACCCAAGAAAAAACCCGGCCGAAGCCGGGTTTCAATCGCAGGCTCCCAAGAAGACTTACTTCTTGGCGTAGGCCTCCATCGGACGATCGTTGGGGTCCGCCCAGGCCGCCTTGGTGGCCTCCGACGCCGCCAGGCGCAGGGCCGTATTGGCCGGCGGGATCGGCTGCATGAACCACTTGTCATAGAGCTTGGCCAGGTCACCCGACTTGATCATGGCCTTGATGCTGTCATCCACCGCCTTCTTGAAGGCCGGATCGTCCTTGCGGAACATGATGGCGATCGGCTCGACGCTGAGGACCTCGCCGGCAATGCGGAAGTCGGCCGGGCTCTTGGCCTTGGCAATGTTGCCCGCCAGGATCTGGCCATCCATCACGAATGCGTCAGCCCGGCCACTTTCCAGCAGCAGGAAGCTGTCGGCATGGTCTTTGCCGAAGACTTCATCGAAGTTCACGCCCGTCGCACGCTCATGACGGCGCAGGTGCTGCACCGAGGTGGTGCCCGTGGTGGTGGCCACTTTCTTGCCGTTGAGCTGATTGACCGAGGTG